>Ga0315910_10005130_pt1 | contig 10786 bp, 7 predicted proteins | sample EdamamesoilMG_FD_204470 | JGI IMG/M metagenome (GOLD analysis project Ga0315910, IMG submission 204470) | Garden soil microbial communities collected in Santa Monica, California, United States - Edamame soil | ecosystem: Environmental > Terrestrial > Soil > Garden | place: USA: California...
TCGATCCCGATCCCATGGATGCAGACCCCGGAAGGCGTGTAATACTTCGCCATGGTCAAACGCAAGGCCGCCCCGTCGCTATTGTCCAGCGGCAGGATGGTCTGCACCGATCCCTTGCCGAAGGTCTTGGCCCCGATGAGCACGGCCCTCTTCCAATCCTTCAAGGCGCCCGCCACGATCTCGCTCCCGGAGGCGCTGCCCTCGTTGATGAGCAGCACGACCGGCTTCTTGAGGTCGAACTTATCATCCCCCGTGGCCTTGTATTCCTGGGTCTGGTTGGAACTGCGTCCCTTGGTGGAGACCAGCATCTTCCCCTTCTCGATGAAATAATCGGACACTCCGATGGCCTCATCCAGCAACCCCCCCGGGTCATTGCGTAGGTCCACCACGAGGCCTTTCAAGGCCCCCTCCTTCTCGAGGTCCTTGACGGCCTTCTGGAAATCCTCCGTGGTGTACTTGATGAACTCCGAGATCCTCACGTACCCGAGGTCCCCCGGCAGACGATAGGAACGCACGCTCTGGATCTTGATGACATCCCGGGTGATCGTCACTTCGAAGGGTTCGGAAAGCCCCTCTCGGATGATGGTAATGGTGACCTTGGTCCCGACCTTGCCCCTCAGGCGCCTCACGGCATCACTGATGGTCATGTTGTCGGTCTTCTCGCTGCCGATCTTGGAGATGCGGTCCCCGGCCTTGAGGCCGATGCGTTCTGCCGGGGTCCCCTCGATGGGGGACACCACGGTCAATCGGTCGTCCTTGATGGCGATCTCGATGCCAAGCCCCCCGAACTCCCCGGACGTCTCTGTCTGCATCTCCTTGAAATCCTCGGGTGGCATGAACTGGCTGAAGGGGTCCAGCGTCCCGACCATCCCTTGGAGGGCTCCATAGACCAGGTCCTTGGGGTCGGTCTTGTCCAGGTCCACGTACTTCTCGCGGATGATGGCCAAGGCGTCCACGAAGGGGTTCAGGTACTTATAGACCTCCTCATTTGAGCTCTTGCCAAGGGAGCCGGATTGGGAAGAGGCTCCCGCCGTGAAGCTCACGATGGAGAGGGCGAGCAGCAGGAAAGCGGTGGTCAACAAGGATGGGCGGCGGTCCATGGTTCCTCCAAGATCAAGGGTCGGCTATCGATCATCGTTCGGACGTCGGCGAAGGGGGGAAAGGGGCGGACCGAGGATGTGGATCCCGCCGATCAGGAGCGGGACTTGAGCCAGCGGACAGGATCCTGGGGCACCCCGTTCTTCCGGATCTCGAAATAGAGGCTTTCCCCGACCAGGGAGCCCGTGTCCCCCACCGTCCCCAGGACCTGACCCGAGGTGACGCTCTGTCCCTCGGAAACCTCCAGGTCGGAGGCCTGTGCGTAGAGGGAATAATACCCCTCTCCGTGGTCCAAAATCACCAGTTTTCCATAGCCCTTGAACCAGTCCGCGTAACGCACAAGCCCCGCGGCCACCGCGCGGAACGGCGTTCCGGTGATGGCCTTGATCTGGATACCGCTGTTCTCCACCACCGCGTTGAACTCCTTGTTGCGGTGCTTCCCGAACTGGGAGATGAGCGTGCCGCTGACCGGCCAGGGGATCCTCCCTCGGGAGACCTGGAGCCCGGGACCCTCGTAGGCGACGACGGCCTTCGTGACGGTCTTGCGCTGTTGGAGCAGGGAGGCCACCTTGGCCTGGAGGTCCTTGGCCGATTCGCTCAGGTCCTGGATGGTCTGGCGTCTGAGGTCCTGCTCCTTGCGCAGGGAGGCGAGGAAGACCGTGCGTTTGGCCCTCTCCCCGGAGTAATTCCTCTCCTGCTTCTCCAGGGCCGCTTGGATCCGGTTGCGACGACGCTCCTCCGAGGTCCAAAGGACGTTGTCCTTCTCCAGTTTCTCCTCATGGCGCAAGGTGCGGGCGAGCAGCTTCTGGTTGGTCTCGGCCAACATCAGCTCGAACCTCAGGCGCCTCGACCATTCCCCGAAACTCCCGGCGTCGAGCAGCCCTCCCAGGAATGGCCGCCTGGCGGACATGCGCTGGAGGGCCCGTAAACGCTGTTGGAGGGCCTTTCGACTCTGGACCAACCGGGCTTGGTTCTGGTCCATCTCCACCTGGAGGCGCCAGATGCGGTCCCGGGTCTCGACCATGTCCCGGCGATTGGCCTGTTTCTCCTTGCGCAAGGTCCCCAACTTCTGGTCCACCCTCTGCAGGCGGCTGAGGACATTGCGCTCCTGGACCTGGGCCCGTTGTTGCTTCTTCTTCTCCTCGCGGAGCTTGCGCTGGATGGCTCCCAGGTCCTTCTTGTTCTTCAGCAGGTCCTGCTTGGCCGCGGCCGGGTCGGCCGCTTGGCCTTGGGCGCAAAAAGGCATCGCGAGCGTCAGCAGGAGCGGGACCAACTTGCCGATCGTCCTCACTGCATCTCCCTGACCCACCGCTTCTGCAGGGCGAAAAAGGCCCCCAGGACCCCCAGGCCCACCCCCAGGCCCAGCAGGATCAGATAGAGTCCCTTCCAGTCCCCGTCGGGCAACCCTAAGAGAAGGTCCAAACCCCCGTATTGTTGGAGGGCCACCTTGGCGCCCCGACGCACGGTCTCCAGGAAGACGACCGTAAGGGCCCCACCCACCAACCCCTGCAGGGCCCCTTCCCAAAGATAAGGGCCCCACTTCATCCAGGTCGGGGCTCCCATCCGGGCCAGGATGAGGTAATCCTCCCGCCTGGCCCAAAGGGCGATGGTCAGGGTGTTGGAGACGATGAAAAGGGCCGTCAGGAAGACGAAACCTCCCAATCCCCACCCTACCCAACGGGCCAGGCGGGAAAGGCGGGAGACGGTCTCCCAGGCGCTCTTCCCGTAATCCACCTCCTCCACCCCGGGTTCGCGCCTCAGGCGCTCCACGAGGTCGTCCAGGCCGGCGGTGTCCCCGTCCTTGAGCACCACGCTCAGGGAATCGGTCAGGGGATTCTCCCCAAGGGCTTGGATCATGCGGTCGATCTCGGGGTCGCCCCGGAACTCCTGCAAGGCCTCTTCCTTGGTCACCACCTTCACGGCCCCCACCCTCGGATCGGCGGTGAGCATCTCCGCCACCCTCTTGCGGTCGGAAGCGTCGGCGGAAGGCGTGAAGAAGAGGGCCAACTCGAACTTTTTCTTGGCCGAGGCGAGGGCCCGGTCGAGTCCCCGGCTGATCCCCAGGAAAAGGGAGAGCTGCAGGAGCGTGGAGGCCACGATGATCACGATGGCGGTAGAGGGCCCGCGGGTGCGCAGGAGCTGGGTGAAGCCTTCCTTCAGGACGAACCCCAGGCGGAAGAGGAAGGTCATAAGGCTGCCTCCTCGGCCGGGAGGAGCTTGCCCGCCTCGAGCTTGACGTAGTGAGGGGACCGGTCCTGGGCGGCTTTCTTGGCCGCCTCCGGGAAGGAGGCGGGGCTGGCGGAAAGCACCACCGTAGCGCCGCCCTTGTTGAGTTCCAGGAGGAACTTGAGGAGCACCGACCAGGTCCTCTCATCGAGCCCTTGGAAGGGATCATCGGCCAGGAGCAACCGGGGACGGAAGATCATGGCCCTCAGGGCCAAGACCATCCGCCGTTCCCCGGAGGAAAGGTCGGACGGACGGGAGGATCCCTTGTCCCCGAGCCCCGCCTTGGAGAGGAGTTTCCCCACGGCTTCCCTCTGTCCCTCGGGGGGAGCGCCCTTCATATGGAGGATGAAGAGGATGTTCTCCTCCACGCTCTTATCGGGGAACAATTCCAGGTCGGGGAAGATGACGCCCACGGAACGCAGCCAGCGGTCCTTTTCGGAAGGGGCGAGGGAATAGGGGTCCAGATGGTCGACCCGAAGGGTCCCGGAGGTCGGCTTCTCCTCCCCGCCGAACATCTTGAGGAGGGTGCTCTTGCCCGTGCGGCTCTCGCCCAGGACCACGGTAAAGGAGCCTTCGGGTGCGGAAAAATAGGCGTCGTCGAGGACCTTGGCCCCGGAGGAGTGGACCTTGGTCAGGTGGAAGCCCTGGATCATCATGTGCCGATCTCCCAAAGCGAAAATGATGACATCGGCACTATACCGACTTCATTGAAAGATTTATGGAAAGTCGGCATGGAATGTAAGTTACGGCAGGAAGGCCTCGCATCGCAAGGGAAATGCGGGTCAACTCAACGGCCCTGCAGTCTCTTCTCCCGTCGGATGCGCTTGGCGATCTTCACGTTCTTCTGATGTTCCGGGAAGGTCTCGGCGAAAAGATGCGACCCGTCACCCTCGGCCACGTAGTAGAGGTAGGGCGTCTCGGCGGGCTCCAGCACCGCCTGGAGGGAAGCCAGCCCCGGGTTGCAGATGGGCGTTGGCGGCAGGCCCCGACGGCGATAGGTGTTGTAGGGGCTCTGGGTATTGATCTGCTCGTTCGTGAGCCAAGCCTTGCGGGTGTTGAGCACGTATTCAAGGGTGGCGTTCACCTCAAGCCGCATCCTCTTCTCCATCCGGTTGAACATCACCCCGGCGATGACCGGTCGTTCCTCCTTCTTCTGGGCCTCCTTCTCCACGATGGAGGCCAGGATCACCGCCTGGTAGGGGGTGAGCTTTCGGGAACGGCACTTCGCCTCGAAATCCGGCCCCACCATGACCTTGAACTGCTGCGCCATGAGCTCGATCAAGGCCTTCGGGCCGGCCCCCAGGGGCACCCGGTAGGTCTCGGGAAAAAGATAGCCTTCCACATGGGGTCCCGGGATCCCGAGAGCCTTGAGCAGCCCCGGGTCCCGGGCCACCTTGAGGAATTCCTCTTGCGGGACCACCTGGATGACCTGGAGCTCCTGGGCCACCTGTAAGAGCGTGAACCCCTCCGGCACCTTCAAGGTCAAGAGCTCGCTCTTCCCCTCCGTGAGCACCCGGGCCACGCGCCAAGGGCTCACGCGGCCTTCCAGGCGGTAGAGCCCCGCCTTGAGCTTTCGGTCCATGCCCGTCACCCGGGTCAGGAGACGGAAGGTGAGGGACTCGCGCAGCACCCCCAGGTCCACCAGGTTCCGTCCGATCTCCTTGGCGCTGGTCTTGGAATAGACCGGCACGTCCAGGGGACCGGCGACGCGGGGAGAGGAAGGGAGGAAAGGATAGGTCGCCGTGGCGGCGGCCAAGAGGCCACCGAGGGTCAGGAGGGATCCTTTCAAGTTCATGGGCGTTCCGCGGGGAAAAGGGACGCGCCCCTCAGGGCGGAATCGAGCAGGAGCGCCGCCGCCACTTGGTCGTTCTTTTCCTTGCGCTTTTCCCGTCGGGCCCCGCCCTCGATCATGACCCTCTCCGCTTGTTTGCTGGAAAGACGCTCATCCACGAAAAAGACCGGCACGCCCAGGCGCGCCGCGAGCTTGCCCGTGAACTCCCGGACCTTCTGGGTGGTGGCGCTCTCGGTGCCGTCCATGTTGAGGGGCAATCCCACGATGACTTGGGTGACCTCATGCTGTTCCACGAGTCCCCCGATGGTTTCGATGTCCTTTTGGGTGCCGGCGGAGGATAGGACCGTGAGGGGCTGGGCCGTGATCCCGAGGGGATCGGACAAGGCCACGCCGATGCGCTTGGACCCCAGGTCGAGCCCCAGCCAACGCTTCTTCAAGGGAGGGTCTTCTCAAGGAGGGCTGTCACTTGTCTGAGGGCCTCGTCCACCTTGGAGGCGTCCTTGCCCCCGGCCTGGGCGAAGTCGGGCCGGCCGCCCCCGCCACCGCCCGTCACCTTGGCGGCTTCCTTCACCAAGTCCCCGGCCTTGACCTTGCCCGTGAGGTCCTTGGTGACGCCCGCCACGAAGCCCACGAAGGAAGGGGTGCCGCTACCCAGTACGATGACCCCGCTCCCCATCTTGTCCTTGAGGCTGTCCGTCAATTGCCTCATGCCGTCGGAATCCAGGTCATTGGTGCGGGCCACGACCAGGGACACACCCTTCACCGAGGTCTTCTTGGAGAGCAACTCCTCCACCAACCCACCCGCGAGCTTCGACTTCAGGGAAGCCAATTCCCGGTCCTTCGCCTTGAGCTCGTCGAGTAAGGCCTGCACCTTGGGCTTGAGCTCGGCTTCGGTGCCCTTCAAAAGGTGCGAAAGGTCCCGAAGGACCCCTTCCTTTTCGGTCACCAAGGCCTGGGAACCCTCGCCCGTCACGGCCTCGATACGGCGCACCCCCGAGGCGACGGAGGACTCCGAGAGGACCTTGAAGAGCCCGATGTCCCCCGTGCGGTCCACATGGGTGCCCCCGCAGAACTCCATGGAGAAGCCAGGCACGTCCACCACCCTCACCCGATCCCCGTACTTCTCGCTGAAGAAGGCCAAGGCCCCCTTCTTCTTGGCCTCGTCGAAGGTCATCTCTTCCTTGGAAACGGCCAGGTTGTCGAGGATGCGTTGGTTGACGAGGGTCTCGATGCGCTTGAGCTGCTCCGGCTTGACCCCCTCGAAATGCGTGAAGTCGAACCTCAGGCGGTCCGGGCCCACATAGCTACCGGCCTGTCCCACGTGGCTGCCCAGCACCTGGCGCAAGGCCGCGTGCAGGAGGTGCGTGCCGGTATGGTTGCGCATGGTGGCGCGCCTTTCGCTCTCCTCCACCGTGGCTTCGACCTTCTGCCCCGCCTTCAATTGGCCGCGCTTCATGTGGCACCAATGGCCGACGAGGGTCTCGGAGACCATCTGGGTGTCCAGCACGTCGGCCCAGGCGACCTCGGCCGAGTTGAAGCCTTGGATCGTGCCCTTGTCCCCGACCTGTCCACCCTTCTCGGCGTAGAAGGGGGTCTTGTCCAGGAGCACGAACCCGTAGTCCCCTTCCGCGAGGGTCGGGACCTCCTCGTGCTTACGGTCCTTGACCCGGACGATCTTGGCGACCGAACCCAGGTCCTTGGTCTTCTCGTAACCCGTGAAACCGGTGGTCGGCATCTTGGCGGCCATCTCCTTATAGAGGGCCGGAAGGGCCGCGTCGCCGCTCCCCTTCCAACCGGAGCGGGCCCTTTCCTTCTGTCCTTCCATGGCGACCTGGAACCCCTTCTCGTCCACCGACAGACCCTTCTCCTTCAGTATCTCCTTGGTGATGTCCAAGGGGAACCCATAGGTGTCATAGAGGGTGAAGGCTTCCTCGCCGGAAAGGACGATGGCCTTGGACTTCTTGAGCCCCTCGATCTTCTCCATCAACCGCTCGGTACCAGAGGCGAGGGTCTCGTAGAAACGTTCCTCCTCCGCCCGGACGACGTTGAGGATGTGGTCCTTACGTTCGGCGACCTCGGGATACACGGCGCCCATGAGCTTCCCGACCTCGAGGGTCAAGGGAGAGAGGAAGGGTTTGTCGAAGCCGAGCAATTTCCCGTGACGCACGGCCCGGCGCAAGATGCGGCGCAGGACATAACCCCGACCCTCGTTGGAGGGGAGGACCCCATCGGCGATGAGGAAGGTGGTGGCCCTCAAGTGGTCGCTGATGACCTTGAGGGACGTGTAAGTTTGGGCTTTTGAAGTGTCCGAGGGAGAAGGGGTCGAAAGACCCCCCGCTTTGGCGATGGCGGCGACCAGGGGAGAGAGGAGGTCCGTCTCGAAATTGGAGGGCACCTTCTGCATGACGGAAGCCACCCGCTCCAGGCCCATGCCCGTGTCGATGTTGGGCTTGGGAAGGGGCTTCAAGGACCCGTCCTCTTGCTTGTCGAACTGCGTGAAGACCAGGTTCCAGATCTCCAGGAAGCGTCCGGCCTCGGCGTCGGTCTCGAAATCCTTGGTGGGGCCCTTCTCGGGGGAAAGGTCCACGTAGATCTCGGAGCAGGGACCGCAGGGTCCGGTGGGACCCATGGTCCAAAAGTTGGAATCCTCCCCCATGCGGGCGATACGCTCAGGCGGCAGCCCGGCCGTCTTTTTCCAGAGCTCGATGGCCTCGTCGTCCTTCTCATAGACCGAGACATAAAGGAGGGACTTGTCGATCTTGAGGACCTCGGTCACGAACTCCCAGCCCCAAGCGATGGCCTCCTTCTTGAAGTAGCCCCCGAAGGAGAAGTTGCCGAGCATCTCGAAGAAGGTATGGTGCCGGGCGGTATAGCCGACCCTCTCCAGGTCCCCCGTGCGGAAGCACTTCTGGCAGGAGGCCGCGTAAGGCACCTTGTGGGGGAAAGGGAGGGTCCCGAGGAAATAGGGTTTGAACTGGTTCATCCCGGCGTTGGCGAGCAGGAGGGTCGGGTCGTTCTCCGGCACCAGGGAGGAAGAGGGCACGACCTTATGCTCCTTGGACTTGAAGAAGTCCAGATAGGCCTTGCGGATCTCGTTGCCCGTGGTCGGGACGCCCATTTTCCCTCTCCTTTCCTTGGGTGGCTGGATGAAGGCCGGAATTATAGCGGAAAAGGGAGGCCTGGGCGAGGCGCCAAGGGGAAGTGGCCCAAGAAAGAAAGCGTTCCTAGGCCTGGGACCCGGATGTGTTTCCCCCGGGGATGCCTTATCATCGCTCCACATTTTGAACTTCCGGAGGCTTCCATGAACCGCAACCTCTTGGCCGTCATCCTGTCCCTGGCGGCCTTCGCCGCCGGCCCCGTCGGGGCCGCGCCTTCCACCACGGCCGCTCCCCCACCGACGACCGCCACAACGGCCCCGGCGAGACCCAAGGCCCTCGATCCCCTCGACCGCAAGGTGGCAACCCTGCTCGCCAAGATGACCTTGGAGGAGAAGATCGGGCAGATGGTGCAGTGGGCCCACTGGGACGGGAAAAAGCGCGAGATGATCCTCGCCGAGACACAGAAGGGGAAGGTCGGCTCCCTGCTCAACCTCATCGGCGCCAAGGAGACCAACGAGGTCCAGAGGATCGCGGTGGAAAAGACCCGCCTTGGCATCCCGCACATCTTCGGCCTGGATGTCATCCACGGCTTCAAGACCATCTTCCCCATCCCCCTGGGAGAGGATTGCTCCTGGGACCCGGAGCTGATGGAAGCTTGCGCCGCGGTGGCCGCCAAGGAGGCCCGCGCTTCCGGTATCCATTGGACCTTCGCGCCGATGGTGGACGTCTCTCGCGAACCCCGTTGGGGTCGCATCGCGGAAGGCTCCGGGGAGGACCCGACGCTCGGCAGCGCCATGGCGGCGGCCCGCGTCAGGGGCTTCCAAGGCGGCGCCAAGCCCGAGCTGGACCGACATGACACGGTCGTGGCCTGCGCCAAGCACTACGTGGGTTACGGGTCCCCGGAGGCAGGGCGCGAGTACAACTACACGGAGATCACCGAGGCCACCCTGCGCGACGTCCACCTGCCCCCTTTCAAGGCGGCCCTGGACGCGGGGGCGAGGACCTTCATGAGCGCCTTCAACGACCTGGCCGGCGTCCCCACCTCCGGCAACCGCCATACCTTGCGGGACATCCTCAAGGGTGAATGGGGGTTCAAGGGTTTCGTGGTGTCCGACTGGGCCTCCGTGGCCCAGGTCGTCCCCCACGGCTTCGCCGAGGACCTCAAGGACGCCACCCAGCTCGGCGTCCTCGCGGGGGTGGACATGGACATGGAGGGCAAGGGCTATTCCGAGCACTTGGCCCAACTGGTGAAGGAGAACAAGGTCCCGCTCGCGCTGGTGAACGACGCCGCCGCCCGCATCCTCAAGATCAAGTATGAGCTGGGCCTCTTCGAGCGGCCCTACGTGGACGAGAAGATGGAATCCTCGACGATGCTCACGGCCGAGTCCCTGGACCTGGCGCTTCGGATGGCGCGGGAGGCCATCGTGCTCTTGAAGAACGAGAAGGAGACCCTTCCCCTCTCGAAGGACCTCAGGACCGTGGCGGTCCTCGGGGCGCTCGCGGCTTCCAAGAAGGACCCCCTGGGGTCCTGGCACTGCCAAGGCAAGGAAGCGGACGTGGTCTCGGTGCTGGAAGGCTTGAGGCGCAAGCTTCCGCGGGCCCAACTGAAGTTCGTCGCGGGGGTCGGCCCCGAGGCGAGCGTCAACGACGCGAAAGGCATCGAGGAAGCCGTCGCCGTCGCCAAAGGATCGCAACTGGCCATCCTGGTGGTGGGGGAAAGGGAGAACATGAGCGGGGAGGCCGCCAGCCGCACCTCCCTGTCCCTCCCCGGGCGTCAGTTGGACCTGGTCCAGGCGGTCCATAAGGCCGGGGTGCCGGTCGTGCTGGTGCTCATGAACGGTCGGCCCCTGACCATCCCCTGGGAAGCCGAGAACGTCCCGGCCATCGTGGAATCCTGGTTCCTCGGCACCCGCCAAGGGGACGCCGTTGCGGACGTGCTCTTCGGGGATTTCAATCCGACCGGCAAACTGGTCGTGACCTTCCCCCGCAACCTGGGACAGGTCCCTATCTACCACTCGGCGCGCAACTCGGGCCGCCCCCCCGAGGACCCCAACGACAAGTGGACCTCCCGCTACATCGACTCCCCCAATAGCCCGCAATATCCATTTGGATACGGACTTTCCTACACGACCTACGCCTATAGCGACCTGAGCCTAAGCTCCGCGAAGATCGCGAGGAACGGGAAGGTCACGGTGAAGGCCACGGTCAAGAACACCGGCAAGAAGGCGGGGGTCGAGGTGGTCCAACTTTATATGCAGGATCCCGTCGCGTCCCTCACGCAACCCGTGAAGAAGCTGGCAGACTTCAAGAGGGTGGAACTGGGGGCGGGCGAGGAGAGGACCGTGGAGTTCACCCTGCCTGCCTCGAAACTGGGCTTCCACAACCACGCGGGGAAATACGTGGTGGAACCCGGCAAGTTCAACGTCTGGGTGGGCAAGGATTCCGCGGACACGACCCTCAAGGGCAGCTTCGAGCTGACGGCGAACTAAGACAGGATCGGACGGATCCGTCCGATCCCCCTCACCCCTTGCGACCCGGCGAGCGCCGATGTCCCCAGGCGGGATCCTTCTTG
>Ga0315910_10005131_pt1 | contig 10785 bp, 9 predicted proteins | sample EdamamesoilMG_FD_204470 | JGI IMG/M metagenome (GOLD analysis project Ga0315910, IMG submission 204470) | Garden soil microbial communities collected in Santa Monica, California, United States - Edamame soil | ecosystem: Environmental > Terrestrial > Soil > Garden | place: USA: California...
CCCGGCCGAGGACTTCAACGAGTACGACGTGCTCGTCGCCTGGCACCTCGACGACGCCCCGATGCTGGTGCGCGACAAGGGGCCGCTGGTCATCATCTATCCGTTCGACGCGCACGCGAAGCTGCGCAGTGCGGTGCGCTACGGCCGCTCCGTCTGGCAGTTGAAGGCGCTCGACGTTCGATGAATGCCCGCGCCACGCCGAACCGCGCCGCGGGCGGCGACGCGGCCGGCCCGTCGGCGGCGCGCGTCGACAGCCTGCTCGTGCAGCCGCTGTCGCGGCTGTGGCTGTGGCTGGTCGGCTTCTCGATCGCGCTCGCGCTGGTCGTCGCCGCGCTGCTGCAGTGGCGCCAGTACGAACTGCTCGACAGCACCGCCGAGTTCCACAACGACGCGCTCGGCTGGGCCTTCCTGCGCATCGAGACCGAGCAGCTGCGCCTGCGCAATCGCCTCCAGGCGGCGCTCGCCGCGCCGACGCAGGACGACCGCGAGCAGCTGCAGACGCGCTACGACGTCTTCGTCAGCCGCATCGGCCTGGTCGACCACGAACGGGCCGCGGCGATCATGCGCGACGAGGCGCGCTACGCGCCGGCGATGGACAAGCTGCGCACCTTCATCGGCGCGGCCGACCGCTACTTCGGCCCCAAGGGCACGCTGCCGCTGACACCCGAGGCGATGCGCAGCCTGCTCGCCCAGCTCGACCAGCTCAGTGCGCCGCTGCAGGAGCTGTCGCTCGCGACCTCGCACGTGCTGTCGCAGCGCGTCTCGCAGCGCAACGATGCGGTGCGCGAGCAGGTCCAGCTCAGCTTCGGGCTGACGCTGTTCCAGTGCCTGCTGCTGCTCGCCTTCGGGGTCGTGCTGCTGCGCCAGTTCCGCGCGCTCGGCGAACGCGGCCGGCATCTGCAGGCACTCGCCGACAGCCTGGAGGCGGCACGCCTGGAGGCCGAATCCGCGAGCCGGGCCAAGAGCGCCTTCCTCGCCAACATGAGCCACGAGATCCGCACGCCGTTCCACGGCATGCTGGGCATGATGTCGCTGCTGCAGGACACCCACCTGACGCGCCAGCAGGCGGGCTTCCTCGACACCGCCAAGGAGTCGGCGCAGCACCTGCTGAACATCCTCAACGACATCCTCGACGTCTCCAAGCTCGAGGCCGGCAACCTGCAGATCGCCCCCGAGCCGCTCGACCTGCGCCAGCTGCTGCGCCAGGTCGACGAGCTGATGCGCGTGCAGGCGCGCGCCAAGGACCTCGCGCTGCGCGTCACCGTCGCGCCGGAGGTGCCGCACGGCGTGCGCGCCGACGCGACGCGGCTCAAGCAGATCCTCTTCAACCTGCTCAGCAACGCGGTCAAGTTCTCCAACACCGGCACGGTGAGCCTGACGGTCGGCTGCAACGCCGCGGGTGCACTCGTGTTCGAGGTGGCCGACACCGGCATCGGCATGGACGAGGCGACGCTGGCGCGCCTGTTCGAACGTTTCGTTCAGGCCGACACGACGACCTCGCGGCGCCACGGCGGCACCGGCCTGGGTCTGGAGATCTCGCGCAGCCTCGCGCGCCTGATGGGCGGCGACATCACGGTGCAGAGCAGCCCGGGCGTCGGCAGCCGCTTCACGGTCACGTTGCCGCTCGAACCCGCCGAGCCGCCCGCGCGGGCCGCCGACGACACCGGCGCGGTGCCGCTCGACAGCGCCGAGCCGGTGCTGCGCGTGCTCGTCGCCGAGGACCACCCGGTCAACCAGGCCTACATGGAGGCGGTGCTCGAGAAGCTCGGCCACCGCTCGGTCTTCGCCGGCAACGGCGTCGAGGCGCTGCGCGCGATGGACGAGCAGGCCTTCGACGTCGTGCTGATGGACCTGCACATGCCGACGATGGACGGCTTCACCGCGACCCGCGCGATCCGCGCCCTGCCCGACCCGCGCTCGCGCGTGCCGATCATCGCACTGACCGCCGATGCCTTCCCCGAGACCCGGGAGCGCGCGCGCGCCGCGGGCGTCGACGACTTCCTCGCCAAGCCGGCCCACCTGCCGCAGCTGCGCGAGGCGCTCGCCCGCCTGGGTGCAGGCGGCATGCCCGCCCGCGCCGCCGGCGGCGACGACGGCGAAGACCATCCGCTCGACGACGCGACCGTCGCGCAGGTCCGCGCCGCGCTGTCGCCCGAGCAGTACGGCGCGCTGCTCGAAGGTCTCTTCAACGTGCAGGACAGCACGCTGCGCGACCTGCGGCTGGCGGCGACGCGGCGCGACCTCGCTGCGCTGCGCAGCCAGGCCCACGGGCTGAAAGGGGCCGCGCTGAGCCTCGGGCTGCGTTCGGTCGCCGGCGCCGCCGCGCGCCTGCAGCAGACCTCCGACAGCGCGCTCGACACCGATCTGAGCGACGCGCTCGGCAGCCTCGAAGGGGCGATGGTGCGCACGCGCGCGCTGAGCCGGCAGCTGAAGCTGGTCGGCTAGCGCCCGTCGACGCTACGCGACGCGCCCGAACCAGAGCAGCGACAGCGCCGTCGCCCCGAGTACCAGGCCCGCGGCGACGAGGGCGAGCAGCGGCGCGAGTTCGGCTTCGCGGGTCTGCACCTGCAGGCGCGAGCCGAGGTTCTGGTAGACGCTGCGCAGCTGCTCGGCCGTGCCGGCATGGTGATATTCGCCGCCGGTCATCCGCGCCACCTCGCGCAGCGTCGGTTCGTCCAGCTGCAGGTAGATCGCCATGCCGTCGGCCATCGCCGCGTCGCCGTTCACCGTTCCGAGCCCGACGACGTAGATGCGCACGCCGCGGTCCGCGGCCATCTTCGCCGCCTCGAGCGTGTCGATCCCGGTCGTGCGCCGGCCGTCGCTGAGGAGGATGATCGCCGCCGAGTCGTAGGAGCCGGGCGCCACCGGCGTGAACGGCCTGGCCGTGCGGACCGCGTCGTCACGCCGCCGCGCCTGGCCGGGGCCGAAGGTCATGTCGCCCAGGTCGATGCCGTGGTCCGGGAACAGCTCCGCCAGGCACACCACGATCGCGTTGCCGACGGCGGTGCCGCGCTGCATCTGGAACGCGTCAATCGCGCCGACCAGCGCGGCGCGGTCGAGCGTGATCTGCTGTGCGACCTGGGCGGTGCCGGCGAAGGTGACGAGCCCGACTTCGATGGTCTTGGGCAGGTCGTGCAGGAAGGTCCTGGCCGCCTCCTGCGCCGCGACCAGCCGGGTCGGCACGACGTCGGCCACGCGCATGCTCAGCGACACGTCCATCGCGAGCATGATCGTCGAGCGCGACCAGGGCAGCGTCACCGCCGCCAGCGGGCGCGCCGCGGCGAACAGCAGCACCGCGCAGGCCAGCAGGACCAGGGCCGGCGGCACGTGCCGGCGCCACGATCGCCCCGCGGCGCTGCGCACGACCTGCAGGCTGCTGTAGCGCAGCGCGCGCTTGCCGCGCCGCCGCAGCAGCCACAGGTACAGCGCCGCCAGCACGGGCAGCACGAGCATCAGCGGCAGGTACTGGGGCCACAGGAAGTTCATGTGCCTGGACCGGTGGACGCACGAGTGCCCGATCGTAGTGGCAAAGGGCGCGCGCCGGCGCGTGTGGGATCATGCGGCCCTCTTCGAGGAGGCGTCGATCCCATGCCGAGTCCCATCCCCCGGAAGCCGCGAGCGTCGCGAGCCGCGCTCGCGGCGGCGCTCGTCGCGGCCGCCAGCGCGGCCGCCGCGCAGACGTCGTTCACGCTCTACGGCGGCGCGCGCAGCGGCGGCGGCAGCTTCGAGGACGTCGCCACCGGCAGCACCTACAAACTCGACGCCGGGCCGGTCGTCGGGGCCAGTGTCGACTGGCCGCTCGGCGACGGCAGGATCGGCCAGGTCTTCCTCGGCCACCAGCGCAGCGGGCTGTCCGGCCGGGCCTTCGGCCAGCCGACCGACGTGACCGTCAACGTCAGCCACCTGCACCTGGGCGGACGTGCCTTCTTCGAAGGCGACCCGAAGTCCGGCGGCGGCTACGTCGTCGGCGGCATCGGTGCGAGCCTGCTGTCGCCCTCCCTCGCCGGGACGTCGGACGAGCTGCGCGCCTCGGGCAACGTCGGGGTCGGCTGGCAGTGGGCGCTCGGCCCCGCCGTCGCGCTGCGCGCCGAGCTGCGCGGCTACCTGATCCTGATCAACGCCAGCGGCGGGCTGTTCTGCTCGGGCGGCTGCGTGGTGTCGATCCGCGGCGAGACGATGTCGCAGGTCGAGGGCCTGCTCGGGCTGTCGTTCGGCTTCTGAGCCGCCGGCGGCTTGCAGGCGCCCGGGGCCGCCGGCCGCGCCGACGCCGCTTCAGGCCGGCAGGCTCACGGCGGCCTGGACGACGCGATGGCGCCCCTGGGCCTTGGCCGCGTACAAGCGGGCATCGCCGAGCGCGACCAGTTGCTCGGGGCCGGCCTCGCCGGGCAGCGCGCCGCGATCCGCCACCCCGATGCTCACGGTGACGCGCGACGCGACCGGGGAGTCGTCATGGGCGATGTCGGCCTCGGCCAGCAGCGCGAGGCAGCGCTCGGCAGCCGCCAGCGCCGAGCTGCGGTCCGCGCCCGGGAGCAGCACGGCGAACTCCTCGCCGCCGATCCGCGCGACCAGGTCGTCGGGTCCGCGCACGCTCGCCACGAGCACCGCGGCAACCCGGCGCAGGACCGCGTCGCCGGCGGGATGGCCGTGGCGGTCGTTGTAGCGCTTGAAGTGGTCGACGTCGATCGCCAGCAGCGCCAGCGGCCCGCCCGCCTGCCAGGCGAGCGCCAGCCGCTCGTCGAAGCTGCGGCGGTTGGCGATGCCGGTCAGCGGATCGGTTCCGGCGAGCCGGCGCAGTTCCGTGTTGGCGGCGTCGAGCTCGGCGTTCACGCGCTGCAGTTCGCGGTCGCGCAGCATCACCTCGCTGACGTCGATGCGCACGCCGACGACGCCGCCCTCGCGCGTGCGCCGTTCGTAGGTGCGGACCCAGCGATCGTCGGGCAGCGCTTGCACGCGCGGCGGCCCGCCCGAAAGCCGCTGCTCGCGGCGCATCTGCAGCCACTCCTCGAAGCTGCCGTCCAGCGGCGCCAGTCCGCCCCGCCTGAAGTTCTCGCGGACCAGTTCTTCCCAGGTCAGCGGGCGGCCGAGCAGGTCGGCCACGCGCGGGTACATCGCCTTCAACTGCGAGTTCGCCACGATCAGGCGATCGTCGGCGTCGTAGAGCTCGAAGCCGGCCGGCAGGGCCTCGACCGCGTCCTCCAGGCGCCGGCCGGCGCGCTCGATCTCGGCACGCGCCGCGACGAGATCGGTCACGTCGATGCTGTGGCTCAGCAGCCGGCCGTCCGCGAGGCGCTGCTCGACGATGCGCCGCCAGCGGCCGTCGGCCATCTGGCGCAGCATCGGCTCGCCGGACTCCCGGTGCGCGCGGGCGCGCACCGCGATCCAGTCCTCCTCGCGGCCCGTCGCCTCGGGAACGAGGCCCCGGTCGACGGCGCCGCGCAGCAGTTCCTCGAACCGGACGCCGGGCACGACCAGGTCGGCGAGCGGCGCGTAGACGCGGACGAAATCGGCGTTCGTGTGCTCGAGCCGGTCGTCCACGCCCCACAGGGCGAGGGCATTGGGCAGGGCGTCGAACAGCATCTGCCGGCGCACCGCAGCATCGCGCCGCGCCTTGAACAAGGCGAACAGATCGACCAGCAGGACGGCCAGCAGGATCGCCGTGCCGGCGGTGAGCGCGAGTTCCGTGATGCGCAGCGCCTGCCGGTACTCCACCGGCACGCGCCCGGGCCACAGCAGCAGGCCGATGATCGCGAGGTCGACGGCGAGCACGAGCCCCGCCGCGATGGCCACCGCGCGTGCCCGCCGCCCTCGACGCGACGTCGCTGGAACGCCTTTCGGCCTGCTGGACTGCACCTGCGCATTGTCGCCGCCGGCTCGGCGCGGCGCATGGCGCGTTTACACCACCACCGGCTCCGGCTCCAGCCGGATGCCGAAGCGCCCGTAGACGCTCTCCTGGATCGCGCGGGCGAGCGTCATCACCTCCGAGCCGATCGCGCCGCCGCGGTTGACGAGCACGAGCGCCTGCTTCTCGTAGACGCCGGCCTGGCCGACCGACTTGCCCTTCCAGCCGCAGGCGTCGATCATCCAGCCGGCGGCGAGCTTGATGCTGCCGTCGGGCAGCGGGTAGTGCACGATCTCCGGGTCGCGGCCGATGATGTCGCGGCACTGCTCGGGCGTCACGACCGGATTCTTGAAGAAGCTGCCGGCGTTGCCGATCGCCGCCGGATCGGGCAGCTTGGCGCGCCGGATCGCGACGACCCAGTCGAACACCTGCTGCGGGCTCGGTGCGGCGACGCCGGTCTCGTGCATGCGCCGCGCGATGTCGAGGTAGCCGAGCACCGGCTGCCACGGCTTCGGCAGCCTCAGGCGCACCCGCGTGATGACGCTGCGGTTCAGCAGCGAGTGCTTGAAGACGCTGTCACGGTAGCCGAAGGCGCAGATCGAGGGACCCAGCGTGACGCTGCGGCCGGTGACGAGGTCGACCGCGTCGAGCGACTCGAAGCGGTCCTTCAGCTCGATGCCGTAGGCGCCGATGTTCTGCACCGGTGCGGCACCGGCGGTCCCCGGGATCAGCGCCATGTTCTCGAGCCCGGGCCTGCCCATCGCGAGCGTCCAGGCGACGACGTCGTGCCAGTTCTCGCCGGCACCGACCTCGACGATCCAGGCGTCGGCACGTTCCTCGACGAGGCGCATGCCACGCACCTCGACCTTCAGCACGACCTGCGGCATGTCCTTCGTCAGCACGATGTTGCTGCCGCCGCCGAGGATGAACTTGGGCGCGCGGCCGAGTTCGGGGTGGTCGACGACGCGCCGCACGTCGGCATCGCCCGCGATGCGCACGAGCGTGCGCGCCACCGCGGGCAGTCCGAAGGTGTTGTAGGGCTTCAGGCTGACGCCCGTCTCGACTTGCATGCGAGAATTTTCGCCGATCCGCGTGAAGGAATCAGGAAATGCCCAGCTTCGATACCGTGCTCGAACCGAACCTCGTCGAGGTCCGCAACGCCGTCGACCAGACCGCCAAGGAGATCGGCACGCGCTTCGACTTCAAGGGCTCGTCGGCGCGCGTCGAGCTCGGCGACGAGGAAGTCACGCTTTTTGCCGACAGCGAGTTCCAGATCGGCCAGGTGATGGATATCCTGATCGCCAAGCTGACGAAGCGCAGCGTCGACGTGCGCTTCATCGACAAGAGCGCCGCGATCGAGAAGATCGGCGGCGACAAGGTCCGCCAGGTGCTGACGGTGAAGAGCGGCGTCGACAGCGACACCGCGAAGAAGATCCAGACGGCGATCAAGCAGAGCAAGATGAAGGTGCAGGCGGCAATCCAGGGCGACACGGTGCGCGTCACCGGCGCGAAGCGCGACGACCTGCAGGCGGCGATGCAGCTGATCAAGAAGACCGTGCCGGACGCGCCGGTCAGCTTCAACAACTTCAGAGATTGATGGCCCACCGCCGAAGCGCCTTCCTCGCCGCACTCGCGCTGCTGTTCGCCGCCGCTGCAGGCGCGCAGAACGTCTCGCTCTCGGGCAGCCTCGGCGACAAGGCGCTGCTGATCATCGACGGCGCGCCGCGCACGGTCGCGACGGGCGCGACGGTGCAGGGCGTCAGGCTCGTCAGCGTCTCGGCCGACGGCGCGGTCGTCGAGGTCGGCGGCAAGCGGGTCAACCTCGCGCACGGCGGCGCGCAGGTCAACCTCGGCGGCGCGAACAGCGAAGGCGGCGGGTCGCGCATCGTGCTGACCGCCACCAGCGGCGGCCACTTCGTCACGCAAGGCACGATCAACGGGCGCTCGGTCCGTTTCCTCGTCGACACCGGCGCGACCAACATCTCGATGAGCCAGACCGAGGCGCAGCGCCTGGGCATCGACTACGGCAAGGGCCAGCGCGGCATCGCCAACACCGCCAACGGCCAGGTGCCGGCCTGGCGGGTCTCGCTGGGCACGGTGCGGGTCGGCGACGTGACCGTCTACAACGTCGACGCGACCATCGTGCCGGCGCAGATGGACCACCTGCTGCTCGGCAACAGCTTCCTGTCGCGCTTCCAGATGAAGCGCGAGAACGACACGCTGACGCTCGACAAGCGCTTCTAGGACTCAGCCGGCGTCGGCGGCGCGCCAGACGCGCCGGCTGCCGCCGCGGCGACGGTCCGCCTGCACGTCGAGCGCATGGGCACGATTCACCTCGGCGGCATGGGCGGTCAGCCGTGCCAGCGCTTCGTCGAGCGCGGCAACGAGCGGCGGCTCGAGCGCCGCGAGCACCTCGAGGTTGATCCCGACCACCTGCGGGAAGAGTTCATCGTAGAGCGCGCGCCCTGCCTCGCTCAGCGCGACCACGGCACGCCGCGCGTCGCCCGGCTGCGCGACCCGCATCGCCAGCTTCTTGGCGACCAGCGAGCCGATCGCGCGCGAGGTGCGCGCCCGGTCGAGGTCGCCGCGGTCGGCGAGCGCGGACGGCGACAGCGGCCCGTGCGCGGCGAGCAGCGCGAGGATGCGCCACTCGCGCCGCGCGATGCCGTAGCGGCCCTCGCAGAGCCGGATCACCGGCGCGCCGCTGACCGCGAACAGCCGCATCAGCCGGTAGTTCAGCAGGTCGTCGAGGTCGCGGGGGCGGCTCAGGGTCATTGCCGAGATGAATTGATTACAACAATTCATTGTGCGCCGCCTAGCATCGCCGCCGTGAACGTGCTTTTCATCATGGCCGACCAGTTGCGTTGGGATCACCTCTCCTGCAGCGGCCACCCGTACCTCACGACACCGAACCTCGACGCGCTCGCACGCCGCGGCGTGCGCTTCGCGAACGCCTTCGTCAACAGCGGCGTCTGCGGGCCGAGCCGGATGAGCTACTACACCGGCCGCTACCCGATCAGCCACGGCGCGACCTGGAACCGCGTGCCGCTGTCCGTCGGCGAGGTCACGCTCGGCGAATACCTGAAGGGCGGCGGCCGCACGCTCGCGCTCGCCGGCAAGACCCATGTGATGCCCGACACCGAGGGCCTGGCGCGGCTCGCGATCGACGGCGGCAGCGAACTCGGCACCTTCCTCGAACGCGGCGGCTTCGTCGAGATCGACCGCTACGACGGCCACCACACGCCCGGCCACGAAAGCGGCTACCCGGCCTACCTGCGCGCGCACGGCTACGACGGCGCCGACCCGTGGACCGAGCACGTGATCGCCGGCATCGACGCCTCGGGCCAGGTCGTCAGCGGCTGGCACATGCGCAACGTGCACCTGCCGGCCCGCGTGAAGGAGGAACACTCCGAGACCGCCTACATGACCGACCAGGCGATGCGCTTCATGTCGGAACAGGGCAGCCGGCCGTGGGTGCTGCACCTGAGCTACGTGAAGCCGCACTGGCCCTACATGGCGCCTTCGCCCTACCACGCGATGTACACCGCCGACCAGTGCCTGCCGGTCGTGCGCAGCGAGGCCGAACGCGAGAACGCCCACCCGGTCGTCGCCGCCTACCGGCAGCAGGAGGAGTGCGTCAGCTTCCAGCGCGACGACTGCATCCGCACCGTGCGGCCAGCCTACCAGGGGCTGATCAAGCAGCTCGACGACCACCTCGGGCGGCTCTTCGATCACATGGACTCGCTCGGGCGGCTGAAGGACACGCTGATCGTCTTCACCGCCGACCACGGCGACTTCCTCGGCGACCACTGGCTCGGCGAGAAGGAACTCTTCTACGACACCGTGCAGAAGGTGCCCTTCATCGTCGCCGACCCGCGCGCCGCGGCGGACGCGACGCGCGGCACCGTCGACGACCGCTTTGTCGAGGGCGTCGACGTGGTGCCGACGGTGCTCGACTGGCTCGGCGTGCCCGGCGCGCCGCACCGCATCGAGGGGCGCAGCCTGCTGCCTCTGCTCGAGGGCGCCACGCCGGCGTGGCGCGACTTCGTCTACAGCGAACTCGACTACGGCTTCCGCGAGGCGCGCCTGCTGCGTGGCAAGACGCCGCAGCAGGCACGCGCGTTTTCGGTCCGCACCGGGCGGTGGCGCTACGTGCTCTGGATCGACGAACCCGAGCAGCTCTTCGACCTGGCGAACGATCCGCAGGAGATGCAAGACCTCGGCCGCGATGCCGGCCACGCCGGCGTGCGCGCCGAACTGCGCGACCGGCTGCTGGACTTCCTCGTGCGCCGCAAGCACCGCACGACGGTCAGCGACGCGTACATCGAGCAGCGCACCAACCAGTACAAGAAGGCCGGGGTGTTCTTCGGCCAGTGGTAGACGACCCAGGAGACGCACCGTGATCATCGACCGCATCGCCCGCGCGGCCCTGGGCATCGCCGCCCTCGTGCTGTCCGGCACCTCGTTGGCCCAGGCCTGGCCCGACAAGCCGATCCGCGTGATCGTGCCCTACCCGCCGGGCGGGCCGAGCGACATCGTGCTGCGCTCCGCCGCCGAGAAGATGCAGACGGTCCTCAAGCAGCCGATCGTGCTCGAGAACAAGCCCGGCGCCGGCGGCACGCTGGGCGCCGCCGAAGCCGCGCGTGCCACGCCAGACGGCTACACCTGGTTCTGGTCGACCGACAACACGGTCACGATCAATCCGCACGTCTACAAGAAGCTCGCCTACCGCGTCGAAGACCTCGTACCCGTCACGATCGCCAGCAGCTTCAGCCAGGTGCTGGTCTGCAATCCGTCGCTCGAAGTGAAGACGCTCTTCGACCTCGTGGCCAAGGCGCGCGCCACCAGGCTCAGCTATGCCTCGGGCGGTGCCGGCGTGCCCGGGCACCTGGCCATGGAACTGCTGCTGGCGACGACCGGCCTGGACATGCAGCACATCCCCTACA
>Ga0315910_10005132_pt1 | contig 10783 bp, 7 predicted proteins | sample EdamamesoilMG_FD_204470 | JGI IMG/M metagenome (GOLD analysis project Ga0315910, IMG submission 204470) | Garden soil microbial communities collected in Santa Monica, California, United States - Edamame soil | ecosystem: Environmental > Terrestrial > Soil > Garden | place: USA: California...
TTTCTAGAGAGTGAGCTCTAGAGACACGTGCCCTGGTCTTTGGGTGAGTCGTGCGGATTCTGTGACGAACGACGCGTGTCGCGAAGGGTGCGACGCGCAGTGTCGCGCACTATGCCGCGACGAAGGGACATCGTCCAGCGTCGATCCTGGATCGCGATCGCTAGTCTTCTCTGATGAGCACGTTGTCGAAGTCGATCGCGACCGCCGGTGCGCTGTACGATTTGTTCACAACTAAGCGCACGAGCATCGAGTGAGTGTTCTCTGGTGCTTCAGTTCGCGTCTCGGTCAATGACCAATCAGTGGTCGTGCCGAGCAACGGTGTCGATGCGGTGACAACTGTCCCCGTGCAATCAGCACCATCGTAGAACCAGAGGTTGAGGCCGCCCCAGCCTTGCCCCTCCGCACCGGTGATGCGCACCTGCGTCAGCATGCGGTACGCGGTGCCTGCGCTCGACGGGATGCATTGCCACAAACCGCGCATGACTTGGCCTTCGCGATCTTCGTACACCGTGCGGTTCGTGATGGTCGCGGAGCCCGAAGCGTCGTGGTCGAGGGCATCGTCGTGCTCCCAGTTCGCGAGCGCATTCATTTCTTCGTGCCAGCCATTGAGGTTGGCGTCGAAACTGGCGTTTTCTACGAGCGTTTCGTCGCAGTCGGCCACCTCGTTGTCGTCGAGATCGGGGCAGCCGGGATCCCCCGTCCCGCCTGCCTCGCCGGTGGTCGTGGGTCCCTCGGTGCTCGTCGCGCCGCCAGCGCCGCCAGCGCCGCCGGCGTCGGTTACGCTGCCTCCGACCGAGCTCGTCCCGCCTGCCTCCGAGCCGCCGCTCGACGTCGTCGTGTCTGGGTCCGTTCCACCAGCGCCGCCGCTGCTAGAAGCACTACCGCCCGCCCCGCCATCGGGAGCGCCCGCGGAGCCCCCGTCGCTGCCACCGCTGCCGCCGCTGTCCGTCGTCGTCGGTACCGGCTCCAGCGTGCGTTCGTCGAGCGGACAGCCGACGAGCGCGACGAGTGCGACGAGCGCCGTCGAGAACATCCGTGCGTTCACGAGAATGTCGCGTGAACGGAGCAGATCGTTAGAGTTACCAAGTCGCTTCGGCATTTCGGATGGGTCGCCAGCGGCTAGTCCGGCGAGCCCGGCTGTTCAACCATGACGCCGTGGGATTGACAACCGGCGCGAGCCTGTGGAGACGTGTCAGATCCGCAACGTTCACACGGCCGTCATCGATGTTCCTCATCCGCCACGAAGCGCGTTGCGCCCCGCGTCGTCAGTGACCCGACCTGTTTACGCAAACGTCGCAGAGAAGCCACGTGGGCGTGGCTGGCGCTCGGGACACCGCGGCGAGCCGCTCGCGTAGCGCCGATGACAGGGCTGTCGCCACTCGGAGTCACAGCGGGTGCTCACCCGAATTGCCACTTGTTCGCCACGCGGCTGCGCGCCGTCCTGAAGACGTTGGAGACGGAAGCGTGCGTCGACGCGAAGCGCGTCTACGCGCCGTTCCCACGCTCCCAAGCGGTGAATCAAACGCAAATGTGCGATATTGCTAAAGTTCGCGTCCGGAGCGTCGACGTGTCTTCCGGCATTTCCCGCTGAGGAATGGCGACTGCCCGACTCGGCGACCGGATAGGATCACGGTCACCGCTACTTCGGAGTGGGGAGGAGATTTCCGGCGTGCTACACGCGGGGGCACCTGATGCGCCCCGGCCTTCCTCCCAACTACCACGCGCCTACGCGCGGCCGCGATCGAGGACTCATCGCGCGCGAGCACCGACGGCAAATCTCGGGAGTTATTCGAAGCCTTTAGACGTTGTGTGAGTCTTCCCCATGAAAATCTTTTCATTTTCACGAGTTTTCAAGTTCATGCGCGCAGCGCCGTACTGCGCGAGTGTGAGCCTTCTGGTGGTGATCGGCACCATCGTCGCCCTGTTCGTGCCAGGTCCCCAGCTCGGCCCGGACTTCGTCGGTGGCACTGAAATCGAGATCGATTTCGCGAAAGACGTGGGGTCTGAAGACATTCGGCAAGCGCTCGCTGCCGGGCACTTCGATTCGGCGGACGTAATTGGCGTCGACGCAGGCAAAGGCAATCGCTACATCGTCCGAGTGCAGGACGTCTCGCTCATTAGTGAGGCAACCAAACGTCAAACCGAGACACGTCTCTGCTTCGACGATGGGCCGCCCTCGCCGGACTGCAAGGACGTCGTGCGACCGACCGAGGTCGTGTGGAGTCCCGGTGGCGACCGCATCAGGCTGCGCTTCGAAGCCGCGCCTCATCTCGAGCAGATCCGCGAACGTCTGCAGGGGGTTGCCGGGCTGACGCTCACGCCTGGCGACAATCCGAGCTTCTCCGATGCGCGCGAGACCAGGGTCGAGGTGCTGCTGCTCGGCACCGGCGACAAGTTGCGGCAGGCGCTGGTGCAAGGCCTGGGTCAACAGAAGGTCGGGGAAGTGCTGCGCAACGAATGGATCGGGCCGAAAGCAGGCGCCCAGCTGCGCAACGCGGCCATCATGAGCCTCTCCATCGCGCTGGTGCTGATCATGGCGTACATCGCCGTGCGCTTCGACATCCGCTTCGCGCCTGGCGCGGTGCTTTGCTTGGCGCACGACGCGATCGTCGCGGCAGGCGCGCTGATGCTGCTCGGCAAAGAGTTCAACCTCGGAACCATCGCCGCGCTCCTCACCATCATCGGCTTCTCGGTGAACGACACCGTCGTCATCTACGACCGCGTCCGCGAGAACCTGCATTTGCACCGCGGCATGTCGTTCCCGGACGTGATCGATCTCAGCGTGTCAGAGATGCTGGGGCGCACCATCCTCACGAGCTTGACCGCAGTCATGAGCTTGCTCGCTTTCTTCTTCTGGGGCACGGGCACTCTCAAAGACTTCGCGTTCACGCTCATCGTGGGCATGGTCTCGGGCGTGTATTCGACGGTGTATGTGGCGCTGCCGCTCACGCACTGGCTCGATCGTCTGTTCTTCGCGAAGGTGGGGAAGAAGACCAAGCGTGCACGCGGTCAGCGCAACGCGCCGGCCCGGCCGAAGATGGCGTAAGCGCGCGCGTCTCTGCACGCCCGGTTGCCACCGGGCAGGGACTCCCGGACAATCCCCCGATGAAGGTGATCCTCACCGGGGCTACGGGCATGGTCGGCGAAGGGGTGCTGCTCGAGTGCCTCGAAAATCCTCTGGTAGCGCGCGTGCTGGTCGTCTCGAGGCGGCCTTGCGGGCGCAGTCACCAGAAGCTCGACGAACTCCTGGTTCCCGATTTTCGTGACCTGAGCGCCGTGGAACCGAAGCTCGTTGGCTTCGACGCTTGCTTCTACTGCGCAGGTATCAGCTCGGTGGGCATGGACGAAGCCAAGTACACCGCGATCACCCACGATACCGTGCTTGCCTTCGCGTCCACGTTGGCCCGGCTCAATCCAGAGCTGACGCTGGTGCACGTCAGCGGCGCGCACACCGACAGCAGTGAGCAAGGCAAAGTGATGTGGGCACGCGTGAAGGGGAGGGCTGAGAACGCACTTTTGCGTCTGCCCTTCAAAGCCGCCTACAACTTCCGTCCGTCGCTGATGAAGCCCACGCCTGGGCAGCGGTTCGTCAAGGGCGGGTATGTCTTGATCCGCGTCCTCTACCCGTTGCTGAGCTTGGTTTTTCCGGGCATGGCGCTGCGCGACGTCGCGCGGGCGATGATCAACGCCGTACGTTTCGGCGCCTCGAAAGGCGTACTCGAGGTGCGGGACATCGCCGAACTCGCGGCGCGCTGAGCGCAGCGCTCACGCTTCGGGCGGGATCCGCCAGGGCTGTGGGTTTCAAGCGTCCCGGAGTGAGTCACGAGTCAGGAGCGCCTGTCTTTGAGCTGCGTTTCGCGTAGCATGGTGCCACATGAGTCCGCCCCCCGATCGCCAAGACTGGATCACGTCCTTCGCCCGCGAGCTGCGTCACATCGATGACTACGAGAGCCTCGTCGAACTGGCGCGTCGTGAGATGGCGGCGCGCTTCGGGCTCACGACCGCCTGGCTTTACGTGTTCGAGCGCGAAGAGGACGAGCAAGCCGTGCTGGTGGCGGCGGCCGGCCCCAAAGCCCGCGATATCGAAGCCCAGTTGCCCATCGCGCCGATTGCCGGCGATTGGCTGATGACCGCGCTACGGCGCGATCAGGGGCCGATCGTCATCGACGACGCCATGACCGTCGAAGGTAACCCGGATGTGGCGCGGCGCCTCGGCAACCGCACGGTGGTCAACATGCCGATCGGCGTGGTGGAGCACGCGCTCGGTCTCTTGGGCGGGGGGACCTTTGGCGACGAAGGGCCGGTGCCGATCGATGCGTCAGCGCTGTCGGACTTGGTCCAGCTCGCCAACATCGCCTCCGTGGCGATCGCACGGCTCGTGCTTCGCTCGCGGGACGCCGCGCGGCTCTCGCTGCAAATGCGCCTCGCGCAACGTCAGCGCCTCGAGAGTTTGGGCCTGCTCGCGGGCGGCGTGGCGCACGATTTCAACAATCTGCTCAGTGTGATCCGAGCCAGCGTCGGGTTCATCAGCGCCGGCGAGCTCAGCCTGGCTCAAAGGGCCGATCTGGTGACGATCAGCGATGCCGCGAGTCGCGCCGCTTCCCTCACGCGAAAGCTCTTGGTGTTCGGGCGTCAAGAGCCGCCGAGCTTCGAGAGCGCGGACCTGAACGCGGTCGTGCGCGACTTCTTGCGCTTGAGCGCGCGCCTGCTGCCGGCTGCCATCCAGGTCGACTTCGTGGCGGGTGCCGCGTTGCCGAGATTGCTCATCGACTCGCGTCAGCTCGAGCAGGTGTTGATGAATCTGGCGCTCAACGCGCGCGACGCGATGCCGAACGGCGGCCGCATCACCCTCGAGACGCAGCAGGTGGTCGTGAACGGGGAGTACCGGCGGGCTCACCCATGGGCCAAACCCGGGCGCTACGTACTCCTGAGCGTCGGCGACACCGGGAGCGGCATTCCGCAGGAGATCATCGAGCGGGTGTTCGAGCCATTCTTCACGACGAAAGCACAAGGTGAGGGGACCGGCCTCGGGTTGGCGATCACCTGGGGCATCGTACACCAGCACGGCGGTATGGTGCATTGCTACTCCGAGGTCGGTGTCGGCACCTCGTTCAAGATCTACCTGCCGGCTGCGGAAACATCGGCTTCCGAAGTGGGGAGCAAGGTTCAGGGGGCGGTGCCGCGCGGCGACGAGCGCGTACTGGTTGCCGACGACGAGCCCGCCGTGCTGTCGATCTTGGGGCGTCTGCTCAGGAGCGCGGGCTATCTGGTCACCGAAGCCACCAACGGGGCCGAGGCGGTCGCGGCCGCTACGCGCGAGAACTTCGACTTGCACCTGCTCGACGCGATCATGCCGCACATGAGCGGCCGCGAGGCGTGCGAGCGCATTCGGGCGTTCAAGCCCGAAGCGCGCTTTCTCTTCATCAGCGGCTACGGGGGTGACGCGCTGCCCGAGGCGTTCCTCAAAGATCAGCGCATCGAGATCTTGGCAAAGCCATTCGACCCCGATGCACTGCTGCGTGCCGTGCGTGCGACGCTCGACGTGGCACACGAACGCTGAGGCGCAGCTACTGTGCCAGGCGCTGCTTTTCGGCAGCGATCTTGGGGCCGAGCTGGATCAGCTGCCAGCGCAGCTCGAGCCAAGGCTCCGACCACGGCAGATCACTCTCGCCGAGCAGCTTCGCGCCGCGAGTGGCCCGCTTCTCTTCCGCCGGCTTGGTCTTCAGCCAAGCTTGGAGCTCCCGCTCTTGCTTCACGACGCGCCGCTGCCAGCGCCGGTACTCGGCAGCGATGAGCTCGTTCGCCACCCTTTCAGTCTTGGGCCACACGGCGAAGCCGGATGCGGCGCGCCGGAATTCGCCGGCCACGCCGTCGAGGTGAAGCGCCTGGGATCCGAGAGTCTCTAGCGCGAGGCGCGGCACCTTCGCGAGCAGCGCCTGCTGTTCCGCGAGCAGCTGGCGCAGCCGTTTTTCCTTCGAGTTCGCGGTGATGCCGGCGGCGAACTTGCTGCCCAAGATGCCGCCGATGAGGCCACCCGCGACCATACCCACGGGACCCAAGAACGCTCCCAACATCGCCCCGCCTGCCCAACCACCTACGCTCGAAGCAGCCGTGTCCACGAGCTCGCCCTTGGCTTTGGCGAGCCACTGGCCATCGCCTTTCGCCGCGAGTTGGGCAGTACGATACGCCGTGTACAGTGCCGGTGGGATGGCTTGGCTCGCGATCAACGAGCCGATCTCCGAGATGCTGGTAGCGGCCTTGGCTTCGGCCGGCTCTTCGAGGCGCGCTCGATCCAGCGCGGGACGTTCGATCACGGCGAGCTCTCGGCTGGCTTCCGCGGGCAGCTCGCCCGCGCTGACTCGAGCGCCCGCATCTGCGGCCTGGCTGATTTCAGCATGGGTGAGGTCGGCGAGCGCCACGACCTTCGCGTTCTCGGCGAATGCTTTCGCGTGGTCGGCGACTGTGACGACCAAGACTCCGGGAAAGCTCTCCAGGCAGCGATCGATGGCGTCTTTGTCAGGGCTGGCGACGAGCCGGACGCGCAGGCCGTCGACGAGCGCGCCACAGCCGGGCGCAGGATCGTCGCCGCTGGGTGGCGACGATTCGAGCACCACGTCGTGCGCGTCGTAGCTCAGCTGTTGGGCCAAGAGCCGCTCCCCGAGCCCGGGCTCATCGGATTCACCGCGAGCTTTTGCCGTATCGAACTGACCGAGCAGCTGCTCGAAGCTTGCAGGTGGTGTTTTCGGGTGGAAGCGCACCATCTGCCGGCGATCGAGCCGGGAAAGATGGAACAGCGCGTCGATGCTGGAGAGCTCGGGCGGTGCCTGCTCGACGCTTTGCTGTGGGGCAGAGCTGCTGCGAGGATCTTGATATACCCATAACCGCGCGAGCTGCGGGGGTACGCCGGTGAGCGGTCGTCGCAAGGCCCGTTCGAGGTGCAGCGCGCGCCACCAGCGTGCAGCGAACGCGAGCAGCAGCACGCCCAGCGCGATCCTTATCCACAGGGGGTCAAGCACCGTGGCATCTTGCCAGAATTATCTGTCGAAAGCCGCCGATCACGTGCTCGCGGGGCACAATGGGGAGGCGGAATGCCGCGGCTGTCCGGGCCTGGGGAGAGCGTCGTGCACCCTTGCATTCATCATCTCGAAGGGCCACCATGCGGCGCAAACTCGACAGCCACGGGGAGGTGAATGATGCCTGTGAACTACACCGGAATCGTCAGCGGAGTGCTTGGGTGTTGCTTGCGTTCGCGATCGGAGGCTGTGCCGTCGAAGACGGAGCGGCGATGGCGACGGGCAGCGTCACGCAAGCGGCAACCAGGCCCACTCCGGCGTTCACGCGACTATTCGGTGCGCCGCCGCGCGGGTTGTCGAAGCTCGCGCCAGAGTTGTCCCTTGGGTATCAGCGACTGTGCCAGCTGCAGGCGGACATCTTGGGCGACGGTGCAGGCAACGGACTCGCCGACGACGACCCGGACGACGGCGGTTGGGATTTCACGATCGGCACCAACGCCACCAAGCACTCTGCCGCCGCGAGTCCTTCGAACACCTACGGGGCGACCGCGCTGGCGTACGTCGCGCGCGCCTACGGGCGCCCGATCCGAGCGAAGGCGCTGGGCTGCGCGCTCGATGCTGCCCTCGGCATGCAAGCTGAGGCCGACGTCGACTCACCTCCCGATTTCGTGTTTTGGGTGCTCCTGGGAGAGCTGTTCGAAAATCCGGGGTTTGCCGAGCTCGCGGCGGCTCGCTACGACGCAAAGGTGAGCGCTGCGGGTGGTGCCCAGGCACTCGGAGAATCGATCCGTGACCAGCGGCACAACGCCGGTGACGACGGCCTCATCGCCTACGATCTCGCGTGGCTCACGCACGCTGCGCTCGCGCTCGATGCCGTGCTGCCTACTGCGGGCTACGCGGCGGATGCAGCGGCGTATGCGGGGATCGTCGAGAGCGATATCGTTTCAGCGACGCCGCTCTTCGATATCGACGACGGTAGCGAAGCTTTCTACACCGATGGGGTCTCTTGGTCGCTCATCGTGCTCCACGCGATGGACCTGCGGACGGGTTTGCAACGCAACCTGAAAGACCTACTCTTGACCATCCAGCTCGACAACGGCGCTTGGGGCTACAATCAGGATTTCCCCGAACCGGATCTGCAGGCGACTGCGGGCGCGCTTCTGGCGCTCGAGTTGGCCGCCGGTGGTGGGCAATGGCAATCGGCACGCCGCGCTGCCGTCGGCTATCTCGTCGATCAACAGACGGCCGACGGCGGCTGAGACTACGCGCCCGGCGTCGAAGCTACACAAGCGAACGCCGACGTGCTGTTCGCCTTGGGCATCACGAACGACGTCCCGCTCGAACCGGCGTCTTCCAGCGAGCGGGCAGCCTCGACAACTTCGACTCCGCGTTCGTCGCACCCGCTCGCAGCTCCGCTCGACTGAACAGCCCACCGGCGCGCGTATCCCGGCGTATCGTAGGCGGATCTGACGCCTGCTGATCGGCTCGGGCGAGTCGCGAGGGGACGGGTGTACGATGCGCTCGAGCCAAAGGAGCGCACGATGACGACCGAAACGAAGTGTCCGTTCAAGTACACCGCTGGCGGGGGGACGTCGAACCGCGACTGGTGGCCGAATCAACTTCGGCTGGACCTGCTGCATCAGCATTCCGACAAATCCAATCCCATGGGCGAGAGCTTCAACTACGCTGAAGCGTTCAACAGCCTCGACTACGCAGCGTTGAAGCGCGATCTAACGGCGCTGATGGCTGATTCGCAGCCATGGTGGCCGGCAGACTTCGGCCACTACGGCCCGTTGTTCATCCGCATGGCCTGGCACAGCGCCGGAACGTACCGCATCGGCGATGGGCGCGGGGGCGGCGGTCGGGGTCAACAGCGCTTCTCGCCGCTGAATAGCTGGCCCGACAACGTCGCCCTCGACAAGGCCCGCCGCTTGCTGTGGCCCATCAAGCAGAAGTACGGCAAGCAGATCTCGTGGGCAGATCTAATGATCTTGAGCGGCAACGTGGCGCTCGAGTCGATGGGCTTTCAAACCTTTGGATTCGGCGGCGGTCGCGAGGATGTCTGGGAGCCGGATCAGGACGTTTACTGGGGCGCCGAAACCGAGTGGCTCGCAGACAAACGCTACTCAGGCGACCGCGATCTCGAGCATCCCCTCGGCGCCGTGCAGATGGGCCTCATCTACGTGAACCCGGAAGGCCCGAACGGGAAGCCCGATCCACTGGCGGCGGCCAGAGACATCCGCGAAACCTTCGCCCGCATGGCGATGGATGACGAAGAGACCGTCGCGCTGATCGCCGGCGGTCACACGTTCGGCAAGACCCACGGTGCCGGAGACGCCAAGCTCGTCGGACCGAACCCCGAAGCGGCGGACATCGAGCACCTGGGCCTCGGCTGGCACTCGACCTTCGGCACCGGGAGTGGCGGTGACACCATCACGAGCGGCCTCGAAGTCACCTGGTCCCAAACACCGACCAAGTGGAGCAACCATTTCTTCGAAAACCTGTTCAAGTTCGACTGGGAGCTCACGAAAAGTCCCGCGGGGGCGCAGCAATGGATTGCCAAGGGAGCCGACGCCACCATCCCCGACGCGCACGACCCGTCGAAGAAGCACCGCCCCACCATGTTGACCACCGACCTGTCGCTGCGCTTCGACCCCACCTACGAGAAGATCTCGCGCCGTTTCTTGGAAAATCCGGCAGCGTTCGCGGACGCCTTCGCGCGCGCATGGTTCAAGCTCACCCACCGCGACATGGGTCCGCGCGCGCGTTACCTCGGCCCCGAGGTCCCCGCCGAACCCTTGATCTGGCAAGATCCGATTCCCCCGCTCGACCATCCGTTGATCGACGCCGCCGACATCGCGCTGCTCAAGAGCAAGCTCCTCGGCTCGGGTCTCTCGATCGCGGAGCTGGTCTCGACAGCGTGGGCCTCGGCCTCGACCTTCCGCGGCTCCGACAAGCGAGGCGGCGCCAACGGCGCGCGTATCCGCCTCGCGCCCCAGAAAGACTGGGAGGTCAACCAGCCCTCAGAGCTCGCCAAGGTGCTCAAGGTGCTCGAGGGTGTGCAGAGCGATTTCAGCAAGACTGCGGCGCAAGGCAAGCGCGTCTCGCTCGCCGACCTGATCGTGCTCGGTGGCTGCGCTGCCGTCGAGCAAGCGGCCAAGAACGCGGGTCACGCAGTGACGGTGCCGTTCACGCCCGGGCGCATGGATGCTTCTGCGGACCAGACCGACGTCACCTCCTTCGCCGTGCTCGAACCGCTGGCGGACGGCTTTCGCAACTACCTCCAAGGCGAAGCCAGCGTGCCGGTCGAGGCGCTCTTGATCGACAAGGCCCAGCTCTTGACGCTATCCGCCCCCGAAATGACCGTGCTGGTCGGTGGCTTGCGCGTGCTCGGGGCCAACGCCGCGCACTCCAAGCACGGGGTTTTCACTAAACAAGCGGGCGCGCTGACCAACGACTTTTTCGTCAACCTGCTCGACATCCGCACCGAATGGAAGCCAGCGCCCGCAGCCAAGGGAAGCTACGAAGGGCGCGATCGCAAAACCGGAGAGCTCAAGTGGACCGCGACGCGGGTCGATCTGGTCTTCGGTTCGAATTCGCAGCTCCGCGCTCTGGCCGAGGTCTACGGCAGCAGCGACGCTGGCGAGAAATTCGTTCAGGACTTCGTAGCCGCCTGGACCAAGGCGATGAACCTCGACCGCTTCGACATCGCCTGAGCGTAGCGGGCACACAAAACAGAACCGCGCCTCGTGCTGGGGTGCACGAGGCGC
>Ga0315910_10005133_pt1 | contig 10779 bp, 9 predicted proteins | sample EdamamesoilMG_FD_204470 | JGI IMG/M metagenome (GOLD analysis project Ga0315910, IMG submission 204470) | Garden soil microbial communities collected in Santa Monica, California, United States - Edamame soil | ecosystem: Environmental > Terrestrial > Soil > Garden | place: USA: California...
GTCGCCCACCCTGCCGCCCAATACGCCGACCTCGAGCGCCACACCCACCCCCACACCGACCCGAACGAACACGGCCACCCCAACTTCCACGGCCAGTTCGACTTCCAGCCGGACAGCGACGCCCTCTTCGACCTTGACCTCTTCACCGACCTCGACGAACACGGGTCAGCCGACGGATACCCGCACTTCCACGCCCTCACCGACCTCCACGGCTAGTTCGACCGCCAGCCGGACGGCCACGCCCTCCGCGAGCTTGACCTCTTCGCCGACCCCGACGAACACGGGTCAGCCGACGGATACCCGGACTTCCACGCCCTCGCTGACCTCCACAGCCACCTTGACCGCGACGACCACTCCCACGCCCACCCCGACCCGGACGAATACGGCCAGCCTGACCCCAACGGCTTCCTCCACCAGCAGCAGGACGGCTACGCCGTCCTCCACCCTGACGGTCTCCCCGACGGTCACGGATACCGGGGTCCCGACGGCGACCCAAACGAGTACACCCCTCAATACCCAGACATCCACCTCCACCTTATCCGCGACCCCGACCCTGTCGCCCACCTTGACGAACACAGGAGCGCCGACGATGACCATTACCCCAACGGCCACCTTGACCCCAACGGCTTCCTCCACCTCGAGCCCCACCGCGACACCGACCTTGAGCGCGAGCCGGACGGCCACATCGTCCGCTACTCCATCGCCCACCCCGCCGGCGCCCGCCACCTCCACGTCCACCCGGACCGCCACGTCTTCCGCGACGTCCACGCCCACCTTCACCCCGACAACGAGCTCGACCCGGACCCCGACGGCCTCCGCTACGCCTTCCTTCACGTTGACGTTGCCGCCGACCTTGACGGCCACCCTTACCCCTGTTCCGCCTACCGCCACCTCTACGATCGGTCCCGCCCCTGGGAGGACCCCGGTGGTCCTGACCAACCCCGTACCGGGTCTCCAGGCGAGGATCCTTCCCCAGGCCTATCCTGGGATGGAGGATGTGAGGGTCCAGCTCTATAGCTCCAACTTCAAACTGGTCCTCACCAAGGATTTTGACAATATCCCTGGTGGGACGGCGCTCGACCTGGACCTCGTGGATACCTGGGGCGAACCGATGGCGAACGGTCTCTACTATGTGGTGGTGACGGTCGGTGGTTCCAAGGCCACCGGTAAGCTCGTTCTCTCGCGCTGACCCCCCCTTTCATCCGGCCCTGTCGTTGATCCCTTTGCTGGATTTCCCCGTCATTTTTGCTAGAATCCTCACCGTTTAACGATTTCCCTTCGGAGGTGGCCATGAAGAAGTTCGTTGTCCCTTTCCTATGCCTATCGATCCTTGGTTGGGCCTTGCCGGCCCTCGGCGGTCCCTTGGACCGTTCCCTGGAAGGCACGATCCTCTTCGCCGCGGCGAAGGACGTCCCTTCCAAGAAGAAGTCTTCCGTCAAGCCCCAAGCGTCCCTTCCCGGGGCCCCGGCTTGGATCAGTTTCTATTCGGGATATGACCATGCCTTGATGGGGGACATCCAGGACGGCCTGAGGGATTGGGAAGGTGTCTTCGAGGAGAACGGTGGGGTAGGGAACACCTCGGTCGGCGGGAGCGGTTTCCTGACGGGGGTGGAGTTCGGCCTCCCCTTGGACGAAGGCAATGCCTTCTCCTTGCAGGTCGAGACCGTCTTGTACCGTACCCAATCGGTCCTTTGCGACTACAACATGGGGAGCGAGTTCGGGGACATCGTCCTGCAGCCTTCGCTCGTCGACTTGGTCTTGAACTACGACCTTCGGATCGCCGGAGCTGGGGGGAATGGGACCCATCTCCTTCTGGGGGCTGGGTATTACGTCGCGGCCGTGGATGTCATGGCCTCGGAATCCCTCGTTTTCGGCGCCCAATACGAGACCCGACTCAGGGGGGATACCTTTGGAGGGACCCTTGGGTTGGCCCAGGACTTCGACCTGGGCGGTGGGGTCGGCCTGAGGTTCGGCGTGAAGGGTCGTCTCGCCTCCGTCGGGAAATTGACCTCTAGGAGCATCCGGGTCATGGGGTCGAACTACCAGGCCGAGATGGCCTTGGCCCGGGATTCGAGCGGGGACCCGAATTACGCTCTCCTGGCTGTCCAAGACGAGGACACTATCGACGCTTCTTCCTCGATCGATTACGCGGTCCTGGACCTCTCCGGCTTCCAGGCGATGCTGAACCTGGAGGTGGCCCTGTGAGCCCCTCCCGAACGAATTCAAGGAGACAGTCCATGCATCTTTCCTTCCTGATCCGATCGTTCCTCATGGCGCTGATGGCGGTCCTGCCGGTCCTCGCGGACCAGGCCCCGACCTCCTTCGACATGCGATGGGAGCTCGCTCAGGCCAAGAAGCCAGCTCGTTCTTCAGCTAAAACCACCCCGGCGGCGGAAGCGGCCGGCCAAGGGGGTCTGTGGCTGAGGACCTATTCCGGGATCGACTTCTCGCTCCTCAAGGACCTTGATGAGGGGACCAGGAACTTCGAGAAGCTCATCGAGCAGGCGGGCTTTTACGCTGATTCCAATGGGAGCAACGTGGGGCTCTTGCTCGGTACGGAATTGGGGGCCAGCTTCGGCGACGGTCATGGGCTCTCCCTGGCCTTCGAGGGGATCCTTTCCTCGACCCATTCCCTGGTCTCCATCACGCCCATCGGCGCGATGTCCTTCCGCTTCGAGCCGTCCCTCTACTCGGCTTCCTTGAACTACCAGCTGGACCTCAGTTCGGGCGGGAACCATCGGACGACCTTGACCTTAGGGGCGGGGTATTACATGGCCGTCGTGAACTACACGGGGATCGCGATCCCCACGCCTGTCTTTGTGGAGGCGGAGTTGACCGGTTCCGCCCCTGGCGCGACCTTGGGGATCACCCAAGAATGGAAGGTCGATGGGACCCTGTCCGTAGAAGCCTCCGCCCGTTTCCGTTGGGCGGACATCACCCGGGTGGAAGCTTCCCGGATCAAGGCCGATGGGTCGGAGACGGACGCCGATGTGGCCTTGGCCAGGGGCGAGATGGTCCCTGGGCAGGAGGTCACGATCTTGTTCGACCAGGCCACCATCGATTCGGACCCGATGCTCGACTACGCTCACGCGGATTTCTCGGGGCTGGACCTGGGCTTCAATCTCAAACTAGCCCTCTGACGGGATAGGTCGTGAAGGCCGCGCCGGGTGACCGGCGCGGCCTTTTTTATTTCAGGCCCTGGCGCGAGCCTTGTGGAGGGGTCCTAAGCGGGCGACCTGGGGCCAAGCGCGATGCACCAGCAGCACGATCCCCATCGAGACGAACCCTCCTAGGACCACGGCCGGCACAGGGCCCAAGAGCGTGGCCATCACCCCGGAGTAGAAGGCCCCCAACTGGTTCGATGAATTGATGAAGAGGTAGTTCACCGATTGGACCCGGCCCAAGAGGCGCTCGGGGGTCAACATCTGGACCAAGGTCCCTCTCACGATGACGCTGATATTGTCCAGCGCTCCGATGATGAACATCATGGCCAGGGAGAGCCAGAGCCAATGGGACAGGCCGAAGACGATGGTGGCGGCCCCGAACCCCGCGACGGCCCATAGTAAGGTCTTGCCGGGCCGGGCCATGGGCTTGCGGGCCACAAGGAGGGCCATGCAAATGGCCCCCACGGCGGGGGCTCCCCGGAGCCAGCCCAAGGCCTGCTCGTCCGAATGCAGGATGTCCTTCACGAAGACAGGAAGCAGGGCCATGCAGCCTCCTAATAGCACGGCGAGAAGGTCCAGGGTCAAGGTGGCCAGGATGGGCTTGGTCCGATGGACGAAGCGAAGACCCTCCGCCAGGGAACGGGTGGTGATGGGTTCCTTCCGGGAGGAGCGGGGTCCCAGGTGAAGGGAAAGGAGGGTGACCAGGAAGACCGCCTCCAGGACCATCGCACTGGCATAAATGGCGGGATAGGGCAGGAAGTGCTTCAAAAGGAAACCGCAGACGGCGGGTCCCGTGACGGCGGCGGTCTGGAAGGTGGAACTGTTCCAGGTCAAGGCGTTATGGATGGCCGTGCGAGGGACCAGTTGGGGCAGGAGGGATTGCTTGGCCGGGACGCAAAAGGCGTCGGCCGTCCCCATCAGGAAAAGGAGCCCAAAGACCCAGTGCTTGAAGTCGGGAGAAGTTCCGTGGAAGTGGGAGAGGAAAGCCAAGGCTCCCAGGCAGAGGGCGTAGGCCAGGGTGGCGAGGGACACCAAAAGGCGGCGGTCGAAGCGGTCCGCTAGGTTCCCGGTGAAGAGGCCGAAGGCCAGGAAGGGCAGGACCATCGAGAGCCCCACCAACCCGAGGTCCAAAGCCGAGCCGGTCCTCTCATAAAGTTCCCAGCCTACGGTCATGAAGACCATCTGGGACCCGAAGAAGACCAGGAAGTTGACCGTCAGAAAAGTCCTGAAATCCCGGAAGCGGAGGGCGGCGTAGGGATCGTGCGGTTTTTGGGAGGGCATGGCGCATTGTACCGGCCCATCTCCCAAAGAAAAAGTGGGGCGGCAAGGGAGGGCGGGACCAATGATGTTGACGAGATACGGTAACGACGAACGCTATCCCTGGTAAAGTGTTCGTCGTTACCCAATAATGTGAACATCATTAGATGCCCGTCCATCCAGGAAGGGGCCCATGCCTTTCATCCAGACCGAGCGGGGAAAATTCCATTACCAAGAGAACCGGTCCACCGGGCTCGTGGTGTACCTCCTGCATGGGTTGGGGGTGAAGCTCTCCACCTGGGAGGGGATCCCGGACCTCTTGGCCAAGGCGGGGTTCCACGTCTTCGCTTTCGACATGAAGGGTCACGGTTTTTCCGACAAGCCCGACGTGGGGTACGCCCCGGAGGACCATGCCCAGGACCTCCACGCCCTCGTAAGGGCCTTGGGTCACCCGAAGGTCCACTTGGTGGGCCATTCCACGGGCGGGCGCAACGCCCTGGCCTTCGCCGCCCTCTTTCCCGAGGAGCCCTTATCGCTCACGATCATCGACCAGACCCTGGCGGCCGCCCCGGATAACTGGAAACAGCACCAAGAGTACTACGGGAGCTTTCCGCCTTCCTTCAAGGACGAGGGGGAGTTGGACAAGTACCTGGAGAAGAGGTTCCCCGGGCGGGGGCGTCTGCAGGCCTTCGAGAAGGGGAAGTTCGCCCGCTCCGCGGACGGCACTTGGTCCTGGGGGTTCAACCTCAAGGCGGTGGTGGAGACGGAAAAGTTGGGACGGATCAAGGACGCTTACGACCTACTCCCCAAGGTCCAGTGCCCAGCGCTCTTCATCAAGGGCGGGGATAGCGACTATGTGACGATGGAGGAGTGCAAAAAGATAAAGACGCTCTTTCCCAAGGGGAGCCTGGAGGTCGTGCCCAAGGCCAAGCATGGGGTCTTCCGCGACAATCCGGAAGGGTTCCTGAAGGCGTTGGTGCCTTTCCTGAAGTCGGCCTCGCCTTCCCTCTAGGACTCACTCGTACCGAAGGGCCAGGATGGGGCTCAGCTTCGAGGCCTTGAGGGCCGGCCACAGACCGAAGACGACCCCCACCATCACGGAAAAACCGCAGGCCAGGACCACCGATCCGGTGGTCACCGAGGTGGCCCAGCCCGCGAAGGCGGAGATGCCCAGCGTGATGCCGGTCCCTAACAAGATCCCTAGGACCCCTCCCACCAAGCTCACCGCCACCGACTCGATCAGGAACTGCGAGAGGATGTCCTTGCGCCTGGCGCCGATGGCCTTTCGAAGGCCGATCTCCCGGGTGCGCTCCGTCACCGACACCAGCATGATGTTCATGATGCCGATACCTCCCACCAGCAGGGAAATGGCCGCGATGAAGGCCAGGAGCATCGTCATGGTCCTCGTGGTGGCGCTCAGGGTCTCTTGGAGCTCGGCCATGTTACGCACTTGGAAGGCGTCCGGGTCCCTGGTGCGGTGGACCTGGGCCATGAGCTCCACCGAGGCTTGAGAGACAGGACCGGTCTGGTCGGGGGCGTCCGCCTCGATATTGATCTGGTCCACGTATTGTTTCCCGAAGAGCCGGTACATGGCGGTGGTGACGGGGACGAGGACCAAGTCGTCCTGGTCCTGGAAACTGGTCGCGCCCTTGGCCGGGAGGACCCCGATGACCTGGAAGTTCACCCGATTGACCTTCATCCATTCCCCGAGGGGATTGGCCCCCCCGAAGACCTCCCGGACGATGGTGTTGCCCACCAGGGCCACGCGGGAACGTCCCGTGACCTCGGCTTCCGTGAAGAAACGTCCATAGGCCGCCTGGGAGGCCTTCATGGAGGCGTAATCCGGCGTGGTCCCGACGACCTGGGTGTTCCAGTTCTTCCCGCCGAAAGCCACCTGCGACCGTCCCCGGGACTCGGGGGAGACCGCCCGGACATGGGGGACCCCTCGGGACAATTCCCGAACGTCCTCCAGGGTCAAGCGGCTGACGGCCCCTGCCTGTTGGGCCACCCCTCCGACGTTACGGGAACCGGGCCTGAGGATGAGGAGGTTCGTGCCCATGGAGGAAAGTTGGGCCTCCATGGCCGTCCGGGCCCCCGTTCCCAGGGCCAGCATGGCGATGACGGCGGCCACGCCGATGAGGATGCCCAGGATGGAGAGGGAGGTGCGGACCTTATTGGCCAAGAGGGCCTTGAGGGCTTGCCGGAAGTACTCCCCGGACTGGCGCAGGCTCAATTTGGCATGGGGGGGCGGCGGGGGCTCCTTCTTGTCCGCGCGGGGGGAGGGTTTGGGTCCCCTTCCACGGTCGGAAAGTACCTTTCCATCCTTCATTTGGACGGTCCTTCTCGCGTGCCTAGCGATGTCCGGCTCATGGGTCACCATGATGATGGTGATGCCGTCCCGATTGAGCTTTTCCAGGAGGCGGATGATCTCCACCGAACTCTTGGAATCGAGGTTGCCGGTGGGCTCGTCGGCCAGGATGACCCGGGGCTTGTTCACCAAGGCCCGGGCGATGGCCACCCTTTGCTGCTGCCCTCCGGAGAGCTGGTTGGGTTTATGGCCCTGACGTTCCCCCAGGCCCACTTCCTTCAGGAGTTGGTGGGGGTCCCCTTTCGGCGCTTCCGGGGCGGCGTAGAGCAAGGGAAGGGCGGTGTTCTCCAGGGCGGATGTGCGGGAAAGGAGGTTGAACTGCTGGAAGACGAAACCGAGGGTACGGCTGCGCACGGCGGCCAGCTCATCCTCCTCCAGCTTCGCCACTTCCCGGCCCAGGAGCTTATAGGAACCGGAATCCGGCGTGTCCAAGAGGCCCAGGACCTGCAGGAGGGTGGATTTCCCCGAGCCGGAGGCCCCCATGATGGCCACGAACTCGCCAGGCTCGATCCTGAGGGAGACCCCGTCGAGGGCCCGCACCTCGGAATCGCCCATACGGTAGGTCTTGCGGAGGTTCTTGATCTCGATGAGGCTCATGGATTTCCAGTCATTGAACCACTAAGGGCACAAAGGGCACCAAGAAAGGACAAGGCCAACTTGGTTTTTTTCATCGTTGGAACTTCGTTGTTCTTAGTGTCCTTGGTGTCTTGGTGGTTCAAAGGTTTTGTTCAGCGGTCGCCGCCACGGCGATCGCCTCCGCCGGTGCGGGTGGCGCGGGCACCGGGTCTTTGGGGCATGAAGGGATTGGTCCCTGCGGCGTTCCCGGATGAGGCCGAGAAGGAACGGATCGAGACCTGGTCCCCCTCCTTCAGGCCCTCCAGGACCTCGATCCTTTTCCCGTCCGTGAGCCCTGTCCGGATGGGTTGGGGTGTGGGTTTCCCCTTGGGGTCGGAAGAGGCCAGGAGGGCCAAGGTCTTCCCGCCCCTTTGCTGGATAGCCTCGGAGGGGATGAGCAGGGTCCCTTCCTTCTTCGCCACTTGGAAAAGGACGTTGGCGGTCATGCCGCTACGCATGAAGGGAGGGACCTTCAAGGGCCAGACCTCCACCTCGTAGGTGGTCACGTTGTTGACGAGCTTCGATTGGAAGGCGATACGCTTGACCGAAGCCGGGATGGGTTCCTGCGCGTAGGCGTCCAGGGTCAAGGTGGCTTTTTGTCCGAGTTTCACCTGGGCCAGGTCGGTCTCGTCCACTTGGGCCCGGACGATCAGATGGTCGGACATGACCATCAAGGCGTCCCCCGTGGAGACCATTTGTCCCGGCACCACGTTCAAGGCGATGATCAGGCCGCTCAAGGGCGCCAACAGGGGAGTGGGTTTATAGATGTCCTCCCATTGGGCGGTCTCCTCGGCGCCCTGGGCTCGGGCCGCGTCCAAGAGGGCGGCCCTTTCGTTGGAGGAGAGCTGGGCCAGGGTCTGGCCCTTGCGCACATAGGATCCTTCGGTGATGAGCAGCTTCTCCACCCGGCCCGCCACGGAAGGCTTGATCTCCAGTTGGTTCTTGGGACCGACCGTCCCGGTGGAGAGCACCGTGATCTCCAGGTCCCCCCTTTCCACCGAGACCTTGCGATAGGACGCTTCCTTCTCTTTCTTGCCGCAGGCCGCCAGGAAAGGAAGGGTCAGCAACAGGGTCAGGGTCCATCGGGACCTCCAGGCGGTCGTCCTCGGGCTTCGGTTCACGGGATCTCTCCTTTTCCTTGTATCGAATCCCAGTCGGCCTTGGTGGTGACGGCCCCCAAGAGGCTGGTCAACTCCGACTTCTCCTGGTCCGTCAGGTCCGTCTCGATCTGGTCCCAGTTCTGGAAGTTCAGGAGCCCGTTCAAGTACTGGGCCTTGGCGATCTGCTCGCGGACCTGGGTGGCCTTCAAGAAAGCCCTTTGGACCTCCACCTTTTCCAACGCGCTGTTCAGGCCCGCGAAGGAGGACTCCAGGGAGAGGGCCGTCTCCAGGAGGGTGGCGCGTAGGTCGTGTTCGGCGGCCTTCTTGTCCTCCTCGGCGGCTTTGTAATTGAAGATATCAGCTCCTCCCGACAAGAGGGGAAGGGAAAGGGAGAAGCCCGCCGACCAGGAAGGGGAGAGGGAATCGAGGTCAGGACCGCCCCGGGACAGGGAGGCGTTGGCGGAGAGGGTGGGAAGGAAGTCCCCTCGGGCGGAGGTCAGGCGGCTTTCCGCCAAGTGCAGTCCGGACAGGGCCTGGAGGTAGGCGGGGGTCGTCTTGGCCAACCCGATGAAATCGGGAGGCTCCGACCCGAGGGAGGGGACTTCCAAGGAGCCCTTGGCCTCCAGGACCTTCGAGGGGTCGCGGTCCAACAAATGCGCCAACCGCCGTTGGGAGATGCGAAGGTCCCTGGCCGCTTGCGCGACCTCGTAAGAAGCCTGGAGGCTGGAGGCTTGGGCTTGTAAGAGGGAGCCTTTATTGTCCTTCCCCCCTTGATAGGTCAATTCCACGAGCTTGGCGTTCGACTTGCGCCTTTGGGCGATGGTGGCCAGGAGTTCCGAGCGACGTTGCTCGAAGATCAGGCCGTAGAAGGCGGCGGTCAGGTCCTTGGATAGCTGGGCTTTGGTTTGCTGGAGCTTGGCCCGGGCGGAGCGGACCTGGGCGTTGGCGGAATCCACCGAGGCGAGATCCTTGAGCCCGGAAAAGAGGTTCTGCCTCAAGCTCAAGGAGAGGCCGACGTTCTGGTCGTAGTTGGGGTTGGCGAGGGCGCCTTCGAAGGAGCCGTCCTGACCGGACCTGCCGGCGGAGGCCCCGAGAGAGGCCTGGGGAAGGAATTGTCCGAGGCTGGCGAGATGGGAGTTCTCCGCGGCCTTGAGGGCTTGGCGGGCGGACAGGAGTCCTGGGTTCTTTTCAGAGGCCTCCTTCAGGCATTGTTCCCAGGTGAGCGCTGATTGGGCAACGGCGGCCCCTGGGGTGGCCAAGGCTAGGAGGAGGAGGAAAGTCGGGTGTTTCATGGGCGAATTCTACCGGGTTCTTTGGTGTTTTCGATGGTCCAAGTCGTGGTTTGGACGTTCCTTGAGGGGGAGAAGTTTCGACCGAGGATAACTTGGATGGAACCCTCGTTTTAGGGCCCTCTTTGATATACTCTCGCCTCCCAAAAACCGGCCCAGGGCCGAAAGGAAGATCCGGATGAAGAGGGAAGACCTCCGCAATATCGCCATCATCGCCCATGTCGACCATGGCAAGACCACTCTCGTGGATTCCCTGTTCAAGCAATCGGGCGTCTTCCGCGCCAATGAGCACATGGAAGAAAGGGTCATGGACTCCAACGCCTTGGAGAAAGAACGGGGGATCACCATCTTCTCCAAGAACGCCTCGGTCCTTTGGAACGGCGTGAAGATCAACATCGTGGACACTCCCGGCCACGCGGACTTCGGGGGAGAGGTGGAACGAATCCTCTCGATGGTGGACGGGGTATTGCTGTTGGTGGACGCGGCCGAGGGGCCCCTACCCCAGACCAAGTTCGTGCTCCGCAAGAGCTTGGAGCAGAACCTCGATGCCATCGTGGTCATCAACAAGATCGACCGTAAGGACGCTAGGCCCCATGAGGTCGTGGACGCGGTGTTGGACCTTTTCATCGCCCTGGGAGCCAACGAGCACCAGATCGGCTATCCGGTGATCTACGCCATCGCCCGCGAAGGCAAGGCCAGCCTGGACCTCGACAAGCCAGGGACCGACCTGAAACCCCTCTTCGATACCATCGTGAAGCATTTCAAGCCCATCGAGGTCGACCAGGACTCCCCCTTCCAGATGCTGGTGACCACGACCTCCTATAACGAGTACCTGGGTCGCATGGCCGTGGGCCGTGTGAAGAGGGGCAAGATCAAGTTGAACGATCCCATCACCCTCATCAAGCTGGATGGCCGAAAGGTCAACAGCAACGCCACCAAACTTTTCAACTACCAGGGCATCAAGCAGGTCGAGTGCCAGGAAGCCT
>Ga0315910_10005134_pt1 | contig 10779 bp, 10 predicted proteins | sample EdamamesoilMG_FD_204470 | JGI IMG/M metagenome (GOLD analysis project Ga0315910, IMG submission 204470) | Garden soil microbial communities collected in Santa Monica, California, United States - Edamame soil | ecosystem: Environmental > Terrestrial > Soil > Garden | place: USA: California...
TAGCGTTGCTACCACGCAGCTGGGATACACACGAAACCGGGAGGCTTTCATCTTCTTTGGTTGCATCGTGGCAACCGTCTTTATTACCGATGTTATCAAAGCCAAGCTGGCCGATAAACTGCGCACGCTAATGACGCCCCGTTTTATCCAGGTTATGAATTTAATTTTAGGGATTGTGCTGGTTATTTTTGCCGGGCGATTGATTCTGTATCCCGATAATATTCCACATGGAGTTTAATCCTGCAGCACGTTGTTGATAAAGGTTGATTTGAGAAGCAACCATGCCAGCAGGCACACCAGCGCCCATTGCAGGTAAATAAAATAATAATCAGTAGTATCTTTAAAACGTGTTTCTTTGATCTCGGCTTTCTCATACTGATCAATGCGTGCGAACACCTGGGCTAACGCTTTATTATCCGTAGCCCGGAAGAATTCACCGCCACCAATTTCGGCCATCTTCCGAAGGGTAGTTTCGTCAATGGTGTTTTCGTACATACTGGGTCTGCCAAAGAAGTCTTTGCCGAAGGGAACCATACCTTCTTTTCCAACAACAATAGTATAGATCTTTATGCCATATGAAGCGGCCAGTTCAGCAGCCGTTATCGGGTCAATATTGCCTGCTGTGTTTTCACCATCACTTAATAAAATGCAAACTTTCGATTTGGCTTCCGATTCACTCATGCGGTTTGTTACCACGGCCATCGCACTGCCAATGGCTGTACCCTTACTTTCAATCATCTCGAAACTGATGTCTTTGAGGTATGACTTTAATAAGTCGTAGTCAGTCGTGAGGGGCGCCAGAGAGAAAGCATCACCTGAAAAAACGACAAGGCCAATGCGGTCCTGAATCCTCCCTTCGATAAAACTCTGCGCTACACGTTTTGCAGCTTCCAGGCGATTAGGCGTGAAGTCTTCAATCTGCATGGATTGGGAAATATCCATGGCGAGCATAATATCAATACCTTCTGTCCATTGCTCGGTTTTTTCATTTGACTTTTGCGGCCTTGCCAACGCGATGAGCAGAAGCGACAACGTAATCATCAGCAACACTTCCGGGATCAGCCTGATCCAGGTAAGGGGAGATGCATGTAAGTCTTTCTGGGTTACCGCTACCGGAAGTTTCTGATTGAATTTGTAACGCCACAACCATCGAAAAATAAAAATCAACGGCACGGCAAAGATCAGGTACAGGAAGTAACGATTCTCCCATGTAAATGCATTCAGGGTCGATGGCATAAACCATTCCAGATGATACCACGGGTTGAGATCCTTATCCATGCTTTACCCTTTCAAGTCTTTCTTTAAAACGTTTGTCTGCAAAATCCTTTAGTTGTTCCAGTGACTCGACCACCGCATGATCGTGCGCGTAACCATACACTGCACCGTCAATGGTTTTAAGATTGCTGATCAAGACAATATCATTGTCTATTACCTGGGTCTCACGTGTGGTGAGTTTTGTATACGGCTTGGATTCCAGCTGCTCCATATACTTTTTCCATGTCGATAGTGTGTCTTCGATACCCGAAGTTTGCAGGGTACTTTTTAATGCCGTAATCTGGCCCGTATAAACACGTATGAATTTCTGATGCGCCTTATTCAACCGCTTCATGCGGAAATGTTTCCTGATCTTTTTCCCAAAGACGAACCAGCCGATTGCAGTGGCAACAATTAACACGCTAAAAATGCCGATCGCTATCGGGTAATTGAATAACCACGAAACATTCTGGTAAGCCACGTTTACTTTGAGGGGAAGCTTTTCAACGGGAATGGTATCCAGTTTCATGGTAACCAGCTGGGTAAGCCGAATGCTATCCACGTTCGATTCGTATACTGTGCAATCTGTGGGATTCAACTGAAACACCTTCAGGCGCAGCTGTTGTACCGGATCGATTTCGAATGAGCTGAGTTCGTAAATAACACTATCGTAGCTTGTGCCGTTGGCGGTCTGTGTGGAGAAGTATCGTTTACCTTCGAACTCAAAAGGCTCGTAGTTATACGTAGAGTCCGGAAAAAGAATGTTGAGGTTTTTGCTGTACGCTGCGGATAAATAGAACCGTACTTTGTCACCTACCATCAGACTGTCTTCGAAGAAGCCAGCCCTGACCTGCACATCCTGTGCATACAGGCTGCCGCCCGAAAGCAGACCAAGTACAATTACCAACCACTTCATTCTCCCACGCATTAGGATGACTTTAAAGATTTATTGCGCACCTTGAACAGACGCAGCAGTTTGGGTACATAATCCTCATCGGTATCCAACGATATGAAATTGATCTCATGCTTACGACTGAAGGCCGTCAGTTCTTCTTTACGACTATCGTGGCGCTTGCTGATTTTTTCGCGGAAATCACCAAATGATGTATTTATCCAGATGGTTCTTTGTGATTCTTTGTCGATAACCGGGATGATACCCAGTTTCGGTAGGCGGGTTTCTCGTTTGTCACTGATGTGAATCACTACCAGGTCATGTCTTCGCGCCAGCGACTTCAGGTTTTGAAAATAACCCTCGTCAATAAAATCGGAGATAAGTATGACTACACTTCTTCGTTTGACGATGTTTAAGGCGAATGAAAGCGCTTTTGAAAGATTGGTTTTCAGTGATTTCGGTTTCAGCGCTGAAAGTGCGCTGATGATTTCGTAGGCCTGTGTATGCCCCTTGGTGGGTTTAAGATAACGCTCTTTTACATCCGAGTAGCAGATCAGTCCTACGTGACTTGACTCCTTCACAGCCGAGAGTGCCAGCACGCCACAGATTTCTTTTCCAATGTCCACTTTCGTTCTGCCGGGATTGCCGATGTCTTCGGAAGCAGACACGTCCAAAATAAAAAAAACAGTTTGTTCTTTCTCCTCCCGGAAAGTCTTCACGAAAGTGCCGTGACCTTTAGCGGACACGTTCCAGTCTATCGTGCGTATATCATCCCCATACTGATACGGTCTGACATCATCGAATTCAAGGCCCGAGCCTTTAAAGATCGAATGAAAGTCACCCTGCATTTGGCTGTTAATGACCTTTCGTATCTGGATCTCGTATTTCCGCAGTTTCTTGACCAGTTCTTTCATTCAATCTTTTTCGTTCAGAGCTTATCAGCCCGAAAGCAGTTTGGCCCAAAAATAGAACAATTATGATTATTTTGCCCCGCGAAAAGGGTAAACATTCGACCGTTCAGACTACTGGCGTATTTCTTGCTGAACGGCATAACGTTTACAGGGTGATGGTGAATTAAACTTCCATAAACGGTGAAAGCACTGATCGTATCGATAACCATAACAGCCACAGTTTGGCTGGCAGTTTCTTGTTCGTCAAAGGAAAGACCAGCCGGTATTCTCGATAAGGATCAAATGGTGCATGCCTTAACGCAGATTTACATTGCCGAGGAGAAAGTCAGACGCCTTCAGCTCAGCCCGGATTCTGCGCAAAATATATTTAACAGGCTTCAGGTTAAGGTACTCGATAACGTGGGCGTTAGTGATTCCATACTTAAAAAATCCATCGATTACTATGTGGAGCACCCTACCGAACTTCAGGCGATTTATGCTACGCTGGTCGATTCCTTAAATTTGATGGAGCAGCGTGCAAGCGTGTCCAAAGAGAAATGATTTTTCCAGTTGATTTTGAATACAAACTCGGGTTTGACCAGATCCGGCAAAAATTAAAGGAGCATTGTCTTTCGTTATCCGGGGCTTCGTGGGTAGACCGAATCCGGTTCAGTAGTAATGCAGACTTCATTCGCGTATTGCTAAAACAAAACCTGGAGTTCCGGCAGATTCTTGAGAAAGGTGAGCCATTTCCTTCCCGTTATTTTTTTGATGCACATGAGTGGCTCCAGAAAATTTCACTGGAAGGTAATTGGCTGGAGTCTGAAGAGTTTTTAAACCTGGCGTATGCGCTGGAAACCATTCTGGCCAGCAAATCCTTTCTGGAAAAATCGAAAGCGTTATATCCTGAATTATTTCGCCTTACGGAACAGGTAACACTTACCGCGCACGTAGCGCAGCAAATACATTTTAAGATTGATGACAAGGGACTGGTCAAGGATGCGGCCAGTTCAGAGCTGGCAAAGATCCGAAAGCGTTTACGCGATGAACAATCGCGTGTGCGAAAACTGGGGGAGCAAATTTTCCGTGACTCCGTGGGACAGGGGTGGGTTCCAGAGGGCGCATTGCCCACGATACGAGAGGGGCGAGTGGTAATACCCATTCAGGCGGAACATAAGCGAAAACTGAAAGGGTTTATCCTGGATGAATCGGCAACCGGACAGACTGTATTTCTCGAACCGGCAGAAATGCTGGATGCTAACAACGAAATACGCGATCTGGAACATTCGGAAAAGCGGGAAGTGATCCGGATACTTCGTGAGATGACAGATGAACTTCGTATGCAGCTGCCGGCTCTGAAGGCCTCGTTTCAATTCCTCGGGCAAGTTGATTTCATTCGCGCAAAAGCGAAATTTTCCATGGAAATCAATGCTGACCTGCCCATTCTCGAGAATCAACCCGGAATGGTTTGGTATCAGGCTACGCATCCCTTGTTGTATTTGAATCTGAAAGGTAAGCGTGAAGTAGTACCGTTGAACATCGAGCTGGATCACCAAGACCGAATGCTGTTGGTGTCCGGGCCGAATGCGGGTGGGAAATCAGTGTGCCTGAAGACTGTCGGGTTATTACAATATATGCTGCAGTGCGGGTTGCTGGTGCCGCTTTCAGACCGGTCGCGTGTAGGTATTTTCCAGGGCATCCTTCTCGATATTGGCGATCAGCAGTCTATTGAAAATGATTTGAGTACCTATAGCAGTCACTTGAGCAACATGAAGGCTTTTCTTCAGTCAGCCGGTGATCATTCGCTGGTGTTGATGGATGAATTAGGTTCAGGTACGGATCCGAATTTTGGTGGCGCGATTGCGCAGTCTATTCTGGAATCGTTGTTGAAGAAGCGAGTATGGGGTGTAGCTACCACTCATTACTACAACCTGAAATTGTTTGCCGGACAACGGCAAGGTATTAAAAATGCAGCGATGCGATTCGATGATAAGAATCTGGCTCCGCTCTATGTGTTGGATATTGGTAAACCGGGGAGTTCATTCGCACTTGAAATCGCGCGGAAGATCGGACTACCACAGCAGACATTAATAGAGGCCGAAAAACTGGTGGGTAAAGATCTGGCAGGTTTTGAAAAGCTGGTTCGGTCGCTGGAAAAGGAACGTGTTGAGTTAAGTGATAAAATCAGAAAGATGGAACGTCAGGATGCCGAGATGAAGCAGGCTCTGGCGCGCTATCAAACACTATCTTCCGAGCTGGAGACAAAAAAGAAAGAGATTCTTAACAAAGCCAAAGAGGAAGCAGCCGTTCTGTTAAAAGACACTAACCGGGAGATAGAAAAAACCATTCGCCACATCCGCGAAAATCAGGCGCATAAAAAAGAGACGCTTAAGGTTCGGAAAAATCTGCAGGAACTCACCACCAAGGTTGAACCAGAGGTGAAGAAAGTAAAAGGGCCAGACGAGCTGAAAGAAGGAGATCGTGTACGTATCGTTGGCCAGGATGGAAGCGGAGTTATACTAGCCATTCAGGGCAAGAATGCTACGGTTCAGTTTGGTGAACTGAAATCGGTTACCAAAGTAGATAAGCTCGAAAAAATAACCACTGCGGTTGCGAAAGAAATTACCGCGCGTCTCCGTTCCGCTGGAATTAATGTACACGAAAAGCGATCGACCTTCTCCGATACCTTAGATATCCGGGGTAAGCGGGTTGAGGAAGTGGTTGGGTTGTTGGATCAGTTTCTCGATACGGCCATTCTGTTGGGCGTGGGTGAATTCAAAATACTTCACGGCAAAGGCGAAGGCATTTTGCGTAAAGTTGTACGCGACCAGCTGAAGCGCTACAAAGCGGTAGCTTCATTCGCTGACGAACATGTTGAACGGGGGGGAGATGGAATTACCGTAGTGGTCTTGAAGTGATCAATTACCAACCAGTTTTTTCCAGTCGGAGAAACGCATATCGATGCGGTTCTTGAGTTTGCCGTAGTTTTCCCAACTGTCGGTAACGTGATAGATGGAAGGAAGTGTTTTTACGAGTATCTCATCGTAATCATTGTGATAGAGACCGCCACCGTAATAGTAATATGTGAACATATTTCCCTGGCGGTTGAAGAGTTCGAATCCCAGGTATCCGTCCCATATTTCACTAAGAATGGTACAGGAGATTTCTCTTCTTTTAAAGCGGAAGATCTGGTTGGAGGCTTCGTCTTCGAAATATTCTGAATACAATGCGGTGTCGATTATCCAGCCGAGGTACATACCAATGTGAACGTAAGCTTGCTCGATGGGTAATGAATCCGGGAAGTTTCCGAGAAAGTGACTCTTCGCGTTATCGTAGATGGTCTTTTGGATATCCGCCTTTTTTTCCATAAACAATGATAATTCTGTCGGTTCAGTTAAGCAACTAAATATACTACTTTATAACACTAATGAAAGAACAAGTAACCAACAAAGATGGCTGCAATTATTCCGGCCAGGTCAGCAATTAAACCTCCCGTTACCGCATACCTTGTTTTGCGGATATTTACGGAGCCAAAGTAAACCGCCAGGATATAAAAAGTAGTGTCAGCGCAGCCTCGGAAAATGCTGGTGAGGTTACCTACGAAAGAATCAACACCAGAAGTTTTTGCAATATCGATCATCATTCCGCGGGCGCCCTGACTGCTGAGTGGCTTCATGAAGGCAACCGGAAGCGCATCCACGAAGTCCGTATTTAAACCCATCGTGGCAAAGATCCAACCTATTCCTTGTGTGAGATAAATCAGTGCACCTGAAGCTCTGAATACACCAATGGAAACCAATATGGCAATCAGGTAAGGAATAATTTTAACGGATGTTTCAAAGCCTTCCTTTGCGCCTTCAATAAAGGTTTCAAACAGGGGCAATCGTTTCGTCAAACCTAATATAAGAAACAACGCGATGATGGTCACAATGGAAATGCTGGTGATTAAGGACGATTGCTGTTGTAATTCTTCCTGCGATAGGGTAGTGAAGTACCACACAAAAGCACCTACGAGTGTAGTCAATCCGATAATATACGCTGCAACTACAGGATCAATAAGATTGATCTTTTGCTTGTAACTCACGTACAGTAAACCAATCAATGTTGAGCAAAATGTAGCGATGAGTGTCGGAATAAAAATACTGGTGGGATTTACCGAACCCAGCATCGTGCGGTCAGCAATAATCGATATGGGAATGACCGTGAGCCCCGAGGTATTTAACACCAGAAACATAATCTGTGCATTTGATGCTGTTTCTTTATCGGGATTAAGTTCCTGCAATTCTTTCATGGCTTTCAGGCCTAAGGGTGTTGCCGCATTATCCAATCCCAAAATATTTGCACTGAAATTCATAATCACCGAACCCGCTGCCGGATGGTTCCGGGGGATTTCAGGGAACAGCTTCGAAAAGAACGGCCCGACAAGTCGCGCGAGAATAGTTACCATACCACCGCGCTCACCTATTTTCATCAGCCCCAACCACAAGGTCATTACTCCGGTGAGACCAATGGAGATTTCAAATCCGGTCCTTGCCATGTCGAAGGTCGATTGCATGACCGCGGGAAACACTTCAGCATCCTGAAAGAAGATCAACTTAACAAAGGCAACAGCAAAACCGATGAGGAAGAATGCAACCCAGAGATAATTTAAAATCATGTGAAATTAGTTATCGCTACAATGTACAAGTATCACCGTGTGTTTACCAAATTCAGGATATGACATCCCGCTATTCCGGCTGTTTCAGTCCGCAGACGGCTGCTCCCCAGGCTTACTTTCTGAAATCCCGATTCCAATGCCAGCGAAAGTTCTACCGTGGAAAAATCGCCCTCCGGTCCGATCAGTAACAAATAGTTTGACGAAGGTACAGCGGCATCTTTTAAATGATGTGGATTCGATTCATCCACATAGGCAATGAATTTCGAATCTGCATTGGTGCCGCGAATCACATCGTTGTACTTCCGCAGGCCGTTGATCAGCGGAAGCCTTACTTTCAGCGATTGCTTCATGGCACTGATGGCGACTTTTTGAAGACGTTCTGTTTTGATGAAGGTACGTTCGGTATGTTCGCAGTCGAGTAAAGTGATTTCTTCCACACCAAGTTCTACTGCTTTCTCTACGAACCATTCAATGCGGTCTGCATTTTTAGTAGGGGAGATGGCGATATGAATGAAGTACGGCCTGGGGCTTTTCATCCGGATTTGGTCAACCCTGAAATTGCATTGATGTGGGTCTGCTTCCGTAATTATAGCCGTATAGAAGGAACCATTACCATCGGTAATGTTGATGCTGTCGCCTGCTTTCTTACGAAGGACTTTAATGCAGTGCCTGGATTCTTCAGCATCCAGGTAAAAAACACCATTGATGAGTTGAGGCTGGTAGAACAGGTTCACTTCATCGGTTATTGTTGATGCAGGCGCTCGACCAATGAAATGTATTCCTGCATGGCCTCGGTCTTAGCCTTGCCTTTTACCTCTTCCCCGGCATCGTATTTGGCGATGGCTTTAAAATCAAAGCCACCGGGCCGATCGCCACTTACATCGCCTTCAGTCGCTTGTTTGTACAGCGCATACAGTGTCAACAGCTCTTCATTGGAAGGACGTTTGGTCAGGTCTTTTGAACGCGTAACAGCCGCTTCAAATTGATGTTGTAGTTCCATGCGAGTGGGATAAGGTATATAACACACCGGTCATTCTGTTGGGAATGACCGGTGCCGAAAATTAACGTTTATTTCTTTCCACGTAAGATCTTAGCTTTTCACCCACGTACACCTGACGAGGTCTTCCGATAGGTTCCTTGTTTTCCCGCATCTCTTTCCATTGCGCGATCCATCCAGGCATACGGCCCATGGCAAACATAACAGTGAACATGTCAACTGGCAAGCCGAGTGCGCGGTAGATGATACCCGAGTAGAAGTCAACGTTCGGATAGAGTTTACGCTCTACAAAGTATGGATCTTTTAATGCCGCTTCTTCCAGCTTCATGGCAATTTCCAGCACGGGATCATTCACGCCTAATTTTTTCAACACATCGTCAGCAGCCTTCTTGATAATGCGTGCACGCGGATCAAAATTCTTATACACACGATGACCGAAGCCCATCAGGCGGAAGCCGCTGTTTTTATCTTTTGCCTTGTTAATCCATTTTTCAGTATCGCCACCGTCTTTGCGGATATTTTCCAGCATCACAATTACTTCCTGGTTCGCACCTCCGTGAAGAGGCCCCCACAGTGCATTGATACCGGCCGATATAGACGAGTATATGCTGGCTTTGGAAGAACCTACTATACGTACCGTTGATGTTGAACAGTTCTGTTCGTGATCTGCATGAAGGATGAGCAACTTGTCAAGTGCGTTGGCTACAACCGGGTCCGTTTCATATTGTTCGGCCGGCAGTGCAAACATCATCTTCATAAACCGCGCACAATACGTAAGGGAGTTGTCCGGATAGTTTACCGGGTGTCCTACAGCATTTTTATATGCCCAGGCAGCGAAAGTCGGCATCTTGGCCAGTGAACGGACGATGCTCAGGTATACACCTTCTGCTGACCGGTTAGGGTCGAGAGACTCTGGATAAAATGCTGTTTGTGAACAGAATAGAGACGCCAGAACACCCATTGGATGTGCCGTTGACGGGAAGCCGTCCAATATTTTCTTTACATCTTCATGTACCAGGGTGTGCGTCTTGATGTCGTTGGAGAATTTGTCGTACTGCTCCTGGGTTGGCAGCGAACCAAAAATAAGAAGGTAGGCAACTTCCAGAAAGTCAGACTTATCCGCCAGCTCTTCGATGGAGTAACCCCGGTAACGCAGTATACCTTTGTCGCCATCCAGAAAGGTGATAGCACTTTTGGTGGCACCCGTATTTTTGTACCCCAGGTCGAGCGTGATCGCCCCTGTTTTTTCAAGAAGCTCGCCAATGTCAATGGCTACCTCATCCTCACTTCCCACAATGATGGGCAAAGTATACGACTTACCGTCAATGATAACTTCCGCAGTTTTAGACATGATTATATAAAGAATTTAACACAGGTTTTAAAGATACAGGGTAGATCGTTGTCAAGCGAAGAATGTATTAAAAAAAGTGTTTTTTCACATTCTGCCTACGTATTTACCCAAGGTTGATCCGCAATACAGGCGCTTCATTGATTGCAGGCTCGAAATTAACCTGCGTGAACGAAACAACAAATCGCAAATCAACTTGTTTGCTTTAATTACTGCCCAGGATCAGCGGCATTCCGTCTTTGCCTGAACCTACAATAACAACTTTCGAGTTAGGTGACTTGGACAATTCGAGGGTGGCTTCGATGCCTCTCATTTTCAACAGCTTGTCGCTCAAGCTGCTGTTTACGATGTTGTTGGCGCGGGCTTCACCTTCCGCAGCGATACGTTTTCTTTCGGCTTCACTCTTTTCTTTATCCAGTCTGAACTGATACGCAAGTGCTTCCTGCTGTTGCTGTAATTTACTTTCGATGGCTATGCGAATCTGGTCTGGCAATTGAATAGACCGGATCAATAGAGCTACCATGGTAACGTTGTTGGCATGGAGAATTTTTTCAGATTCCTGCTTGATCGTGGCTTCCACTTCTGCACGTTTGGTAGAATAAATTTCTTCCGCTGTAAAACGGCCCATCACCTGGCGTACAGCTGAGCGCACTTCCGGAATAACCAGAACATTGACATAATCAATGTTAAACTTCTCATAGATATAACCGATTTTTTCAGGAATGGGCTTGAATCGAACGG
>Ga0315910_10005135_pt1 | contig 10778 bp, 8 predicted proteins | sample EdamamesoilMG_FD_204470 | JGI IMG/M metagenome (GOLD analysis project Ga0315910, IMG submission 204470) | Garden soil microbial communities collected in Santa Monica, California, United States - Edamame soil | ecosystem: Environmental > Terrestrial > Soil > Garden | place: USA: California...
GCCGCCGCCGGCGGATATTCCGATCATGCCGACCCGCTGCGGATCGATTTGCCATTCTTTCGCGCGGGCTCGCACCAACCGCAACGCCGCTTGACCATCCGCCACGGCAAGACGCAGTACGCTATTTAGCGCATCATTCGAGGGATCGGGGTTTGCGTTTGCATTGCGAATTTCCATCTTCGCTAGATTCTTAAGCATGGCCTGCGTCGCACCCGCACCGGCACCGGCACGCGCGCTACCTTGCGATGCTGCAGGGTCCGCCTGCAATGTCCGGTACTTGGCCACGATAACCGCAATGCCAGCCTCGTTAAAGCGCGCAATGATTTCGTCGGTTTCCCGGCCGAACGCCAGAAAACGCATTGCACCGCCCGCCAAGAGAATCGCAGCCGCACCGGTCGCCTTGGAGGGGTGCGGAAGATAGGCGCTGAGCTTGGGATCGCGCACATTCGACACGACTTCGCCGGTTGCGGTCTTTTGCACAACCTCCGGATACACCCACGATTCCGAACCCGGCGCCGGACCATCGTATAGCTGCAGACTGTGTTGCTGCGCTTGAGCCGGCGCGATCGACACTGTGCTCATACACACAATTGCGGTAAATACCCGCCGAATCACACATATCGAGCGAGGACAGGATCGATTTCGGCTGTCGGCAATACTCACAACTCTCCCCTCTCGATTAATCTCGTCTTGTAGATTTCCGGCGCGGCGATTAATGCGGCCGTTGCATCGCCGGCGAAAATATACCGGATAATTCAGGCTTCGCTCTCAGTTCTGCGTTAACGCGACAAATTCCGGTCGGCGCCTGGTACCCTCTCTGTTTTCCACCTGCATGAAACCGGCATTCGCGCGGTCAACTCTGAGCTTTAATGAAAACACCTGCTGGACTGCAAGCGCTTTTGGATGACGGCATAATCGATGAGGTAGTGCGCCAATTAAAAAGCGGCAAGGAGGCCGCCGTTTACGTTGTGCGCACCGGCGCGGAGATTCGCTGCGCGAAGGTCTACAAAGACATGGGACAACGCAGTTTCCAACAGCGTGCGCAGTATCAGGAGGGCAGAAAAGTTCGCGGCAGTCGCCAGGCTCGCGCCATGGCCAAGAGCACGAAGTACGGCCGCAAGGAACAAGAGACTGCGTGGAAGAATATGGAGGTGGACGCGCTGTATCAGTTGGTTGCGGCCGGCGTACGAGTGCCACAGCCGTTCGGGTTCTTCGAAGGCGTGCTGGTCATGGAGTTAGTGACCGATGCCGAAGGTCACTCCGCCCCGCGCTTGGGCGAAGTTGAATTTCCCCCCGACGCAGCTCGCGAAGTGCATCGATTTCTTATCCAACAAGTAGTGCGCATGCTGTGCGCGGGCTTGATCCATGGCGACTTATCCGAATTCAATGTGCTGGTCGGATCGCAGGGGCCGGTCATCATCGATCTGCCGCAGGCAGTGAATGCGGCGGGCAACAACAATGCGCTCGCTATGCTCCAGCGCGATGTCAAAAACCTAGCGGACACCTTAGGCCGGTTCGCGCCGGAACTCATGACCACCGACTATGCGCGGGAAATGTGGGCGCTGTTCGAACAAGGCGAACTCAAACCCGATACGGCGCTCACAGGCATCTTCGTCAGCGACGAATCCGCTCCCGATCTCGATAACGTGATGACCGCGATCGATGAAGCACGCGAAGAGGCGATTCGCCGTCAGCTTGGTCGCGAAGCCGCACAAACGGACAACTGAATCCGGCTATACCGTTACGGAAAGCCCCGCCGTGTTTTCACTTGGCGGGGCCTTTGATGCGGACTTTGAAATCAGTTACTGCTTGCGGTTCTTTCCTTTATGGAAATCCCGTAAGAAGTGGCCCATGAATTGCGCCAATTCCACTCTGGATATTTCGTAACCAAAGTCCATCGGAGTAACCGTCACGTTGCCTTCGAGCATCTTCAGCGCTTCGCTGTCTTCGTCGGTTTCATCGGTAACGTCGTCCACGCGGCGGTTGACGACACCGATCGCCGGTAGATGAACATTACCTAAGCCGACTGCGGCCGCGGTCGGATCGGTGCTGATGTCGGCAACGAATCTCGACCCGATGTAGTCAAAGTTGCCGAAGCGCGTGAGTGCCCACGGCAGTTCATCACCTTGCCCGACCGCAAATATCGGAATGTTCACGTTGAGCCCCAAGCCATCGGGCAGCAGCCCGCGTTTATGGGATCGCTTTTCCAATTTCGACAGCAACTTAACGGTGATCGCCGCCACTTCTTCTGCCAGCACTGGATTGTTGCGCGTGTTAGCGTCGGCGCTCACTGCGATTGCAGGAATGCCGCGGCCCAAAGCGTATTGGGCGTTTGCCACGGTGCCGGATCTAAAGTTGACGGCCATGCCCGCGTTTTGACCTTCGTTCGGACCGGAAATTACCAGGTCGGGAGCACCGCCCCAACGTGCCTGTGCCGCAATGTCCAAGCCGTACATGAGCGAAGCAACCGGTGTGCCCTCTACATAGTATGAATACTCGAGACCGGCAATCGGACCCACGCCCGGCGCGCCTACCGGTGCTGCGCCGTTAAGGCAAGCCGTGGTGAGCGCGCCAATCGGTGCGTAGAAACTGAATGATCCGCCCGTACCGCTTTGATTTCTACACGGCACGCTCATCACGACTTCATGACCTGCGGCGATGAGCGCCGCGCGCAGTGCCCTTACGTTGGCAGTGAGCCCATCATCGTTGCTAAGCAAAATATTCGCGGCGTTCGCTGCGATCGGCGTCAAAGCGACGGTGGCAATAGCCACAGCTGAAAGTATTTTTGGAATCATGATCCCCTCTCTTCATCGTTGATTTACTTGCTAACGGCGGCCGGGATCACCTTGCCTGTGATTCGCGCGGACCATCCACATCGACCATCGAGATTCTCATGATGGCGGTCGCCGATGCTCGCACGATGCCTCCGGAATTCACAACGACGAGAACCATCTCATTGCGGACATGAATTAGTTGATCTGGCCAACTGTTCAAACAAGCAGTGGCAAGTACGAGCCGGCGCGCAGACACGCCGTTTGAAGGCGCCCATTCGCTGCATCGCATCAGACGCGATGTGTCATGTCACATCGCGCGGTAGTCTTCCCAACTTACATTCCTGTAGATAGCGGCACGCTCGACTCCGATTTTCGCACCGTCCCGCTGCTCGCCATTTCCGCCGCCGTTTGCTGCGCACGTGCGCGGAGGTAGTACCGGATCGAGTCCAACTGTTCGTCGGTCAACTGCGGCGAAGGCGGCATGCCGTTGAGTTTTAACGCGCCGTCTTTCACGATGGATTTGAATGCATCTTTGTCGATGATGGCGGACGAGTAGCGAAGGTCCGGCGCGGCACCGCCGCCGATCGCATTCATGCCGTGACAGACCAAGCACGCACTCGACGCGAATGCCATTGCGCCCGGCATCACGCGATCGGCTTCAAGTTTAAAATCCGGGTCGTTCGGAGGCGCCAGCGCAGGCAATTCGAACGGCGGCAACTTGTCGGCACCGTCGATGGCAAAGGTGAGAACCTGTCGCGGCAAACGATAATCGGTGCGGTACGCGGCATTGCCGGTAGCGAGAATGCCGCCGCCTTGCGAACCGCTGCCGGTAAGCACCGTCACATATTGTTTGCCGTTCGCGCGATATGAAATCGGCGGTGCAACAATCGGCGCTGCAGTTTTAAACGACCACACTTGCTTGCCCGTCTTTGCGTCGTAACCGATCAGCTGTCCGTCGATGCGGCCCTGAAAGACCAAATCACCGGCTGTGGCGAGCACACCGCCCGGCCACACACCGGGAAGATCGATCGTCCACGCAGCTTTCTGCGCCACCGGATCCCAAGCTTTCAAATAGCTGCGGCGACTGCCGGGCAGCTCCGCATCGGGGATCATGGTTACGCCCATGCCGGCGGTGAAATCTTTAACGCCCGGCGTCGGCGGTCCGATAAACGCGCCCATTTCCATGATCGGGATATAGACAAGGCCGGTGCGCGGACTAAAGGCTTGCGGTAACCAGCTGTGCGCACCTTGCGGGCCGGGCCACATTTCGAACAGACCTTGCTTGTCTTGATAACGAATACCGGGATTTTCGACCGGACGGCCGGTAGTGGAATCGATGCGCTCGGCCCATGTGACCTTTGCGATCTTCTCCGCAGAAATGAATTGTCCGTTGGCTGCATCGAGAACGTACAAGAAGCCATTTTTCGGCGCGTGCAACACAACTTTGCGTGGCTTGCCGTCGATCTTGAGCGAGACGATGCTCATGTCCTGCACGGCCGTACAGTCCCATTGCTCCGCCGGGCACACTTGATAGTGCCAAACATATTCGCCGGTATCGGCTTTTACTGCGACGACGGATGCGAGAAATAAATTGTCGCCGCCGCCGGGACTGCGCAGTTGCTGGTTGTAGGGATAGCCGTTGCCGACGCCGATATAGATGAGATCGAGTTCCGAGTCGTAGCTGAAGGCATTCCACGCGGTGCCGCCGCCGCCCTTGCCGTACCAATCGCCTTTCCACGTTGCACGCATCACGTCGTCGGCCTTGCTTTCTGCGGGCTTGCTCGGGTCGCTGGGCACCGTATGGAAACGCCACACTTGCTTGCCCGTCATCGCGTCGTACGCGGTGACGTAGCCGCGAATTGGAGAAATGTCGGCGCCGCCATGTCCAACGACGACCTTGCCGTCGAACACACGCGGCGCGCCATTGTTATTACGCAGCTCGGTGAGTTGAAACTCGCGCTGTTCCCATGTCGCCTTACCGCTCTTTGCATCGAGCGCAATTACACGACCATCGGTCGTTGCGACGAACACTCTTCCATTCCAATAAGCGATGCCCTTGTTACCCCAACTCACATGCAGCGGCGAGAGCGCGATTTCGCGTGTCTTCGCATCGTATTCCCACAACAATTTGCCGGTAACGGCATCGAGAGCGCGGATGCGCGAATGACCCGTGGTGATAAACACTTTGCCTTCAGCCGCAACCGGCGTCGACACCGTGAATCCAGGTTCCAGGTCGAAGTGCCATGCCAAATTCAGCTGGCCGACATTTTGCAAAGTAATCTCATCGAGCGGGCTGTAGTGCTGCTCGCTGCCGTCGCGACCGAAATTCGGCCAATCGCCGTCGACTGATGTTCGCTCCTTTGACTGGCACCCTGCGAGAAATAAACCGAGCGCAATCACCAGAACGCCGGAGCGCACTACGCCGCATTTGCGGGCTTGAATATCATGTAATGCTTCCACCCGTCCCCCCTTTCGCCCGCTCGCCATCGACACAATTACTGCCGCGCCGGTGTACGTTGAGCATTTATTGGCAAACGCTTAGGGCGTGAAAGATATGAAATACCGTGTTCCATAGCAAGTACCGCAACAGAACGGCGCTCTTGCGGCTCGTTAAGAGAATTCGGTGCTAAGGAGTTTGCGACGGTATTGTTCGCTGGCCTAAACCGGCGAATAGGGTTCGGGGTTTATGCGCAGCGCGCTTGCTCAACAAGCTTGGCCAGCGGCGGCAATTGGAACGTCGCATTGCGCAGATCGAAAGTCTGCAGCCAAGCTCGCACATCGTTCCCGCGCGATTGCGCATCGTTGGATAGACCCCGTTCGATAGCGGCCAGGTTCTGCTCGGAGTCGAACCCCGATTCGCTTCCGTCCGTGTGCTGGCCGGCAAACAGTTCGCGCGCGATACACGCCAAACTGTAAAGATCATCGCTGGCAGTGGCGATGAACGAGCGAGCGCGCTGCGGGCTGACGAAGTTGCGCACTCGTGTGTCCGCCATATGCTGCATCGTCGGCGCCGCCCAATAATCGGCGTGTCCGAAATCGTAAATCCGAATGCCGCCGCCGGTGGTGATGAAAATGTTGCCGGTGTGCAGCTGCCCGTGAATCACGCCGCGCGCATGTGCATGCGCCAACGCCAAAGAAACTTCGCGGATAAGCGTTAGGACATGCGCATAGGCCAACCGGCGCGGAGCAATACTTTCGAGCACATGATCCAAGAACTGACCGGAACCGTACGCAAACACAATCGCACGCAGGTCTGGGGTTTCGATGAAGTTGTAGGCCTTGGCAATGCTGCGGTGAGCGATGCGTTGTAGAAGAGCAAATTCGTTCTGCAGCGCGGCCGTAGCCTCCAGAGTATCGCTTGTCTGTCCGTGCAGGCATCGCAGCAGCACGTTGGACTCCGCTTGGGGCAGCGCCGCAATCTGCTTGTCCATCGCCATGAATGTGTCGCAAACCGAACCCACTGCAACCGGTTCGACAATCAAGTACCGATCGAACAGCGGCGTCCCGGCACACACGACATCAACCGGCTTTGTCTCCGGTGTGCGTTTGATGGCGGCATCGAGCACCGCCACATCGCTCTGATCGATCTGCCGGTCGTCGACCGACAAAACCTCCATCGCGGTATTTTTCGGCTCAGCCGGCTTTGGTATGTCAGGCGACACGCCCAAGTAAACACCGCTGGCGTTGAAAGCAATTTCGCTCAGATGCAGCTTGACGCGGCGCGACAGCTCGGGGGACAACGATTGACTCTGTTGCATCCGATCCAATACTGACAACGCCTCCCACGTTGCACCGAGTTCATCGCAACATAGAGTGGTTAGCTTTTGCGTAATCGACGCTTCATCATCAGGATGGGCGACAAATTCGTTGAGGATCGCCTTAACGGCGGAGTCCGCGCCGTTGGTTGCCAGCTTCTCAGAATTCGCGTGCATGCCTGCATGCTACCACCATGCAGAAAGCCTCTACGATCACGACGCGGTAGTTATCAACTGATAACCCACATCCACGCGATTCCGATTCGGATTTAGTTAAGCCGCTGCGTCGTCTTTGCGAAAATCCGCTAACTGCGCTTGGTGCGCTCGCTTGAACGCGGGCCGTGCGGTGCAACGTTCGACATACGCCTTCAAGTTAGCGTCGGTGACGAGGTCCGGCAAAATACGCAGCACTGAACTCATTAATAGATCGCCCGCCGTAAAACGCTCACCGTCGAGAAACGATTTACTGCCTAACGCTGCGGACACCGCTCCAATGCGGCGTTCCGCAAACTGTCGCGCTCCCGCACGCCGCAGCTTGGCCCATTCTTCATTTGCGTAGAACAGCTCGATGGACGCGACATTCATGATATGCGGCTCCACTGAGTTCAGCGCCGCAATCAGCCACTGCGTCGCACGAGCGCTCGCTTGCGCATTCTTCGGCAGCAACGTCTCCGACCGTTCGCCGATGTGCAGAACGATTGCTCCCGTCTCGAAAAGCACATGACCGTCTTCCTCGAATAAGGGGACCTGGCCGAACGGTTGCAGAGCGCGATACTCGGCTTTTTCTTGATCGCCTTGCTCAAGCAGACGGGTTTTGTAGGATAAACCGGCTTCCTCAAGCGCCCACCGCACGCGCAGGTCGCGAACCTGGCCTCTGGCAAACGGCGGCACCCATCGAAATGCGGAAATGGTAATCATAAATTGTAGCCTTGAGTTGAAGAGGGACAGCCCCGCGCCCTACGAGCGCTGGTCGACACATTACAAGGACGAACGAGCGCGGCGCATTTCGACACCGCAGGCGATTTTCTTATTCACTTGCCGCCGATACGCAAGCGCATGAACAGAGCCGGAAGCGAATTTCGCGACCGGCTCCGAATCCCAGATCGGATCAAATGCAGAGGCAAGCCCGTTCGGCGACGTTGCAGCCGCACTCCGATTTGCATTGGCAACTCGACGATGTCGCGGCGGACGGCTGAGTATTAACGGCATTGCACATGCACGGCTGACAAGCGCAAGCCTGGCACCCGCAGTTCTGAGCAGGGGTAACGAATTGGTTCATAGCGATCTCCATTGAAGTAAGGCCGGTGAAGTAACGATTGACTAAACAATCTCCACAAGCGCAGCATCGACCCTCCCATGGTGGGAGGGTCAAGCGATTCCGCGATAAGAGGTCATATGCCACGAACTGCACCCAAAGGCCGCAAGCTCGACCATGCCGATGCGCTCGATAGCGGGTTAAAAGATATTGGGCACGCGGCAAGAGATAGCGGCGTGTCCGTGAAAATGATTCGGCACTATGAATCGATCGGGCTGCTGCCGAGCGTTGCACGGACCTTCGCAAACTACCGTGTGTACAGCGACAACGATGTGCATATGCTGCGCTTCATCAAGCGCGGTCGCGCGCTCGGCTTCTCCATGGCCGAGATTAAAGAGCTATTGAGTCTATGGAGAAACAAGTCGCGATCCAGTGCGGCGGTCAAAAGAATCGCCGGCAAACATATCGACGAACTTAAGAAGAAAATCGACGAACTCAAAGCAATGACCGATACGCTGGAGCACCTCAGCAGTCATTGCCACGGCGATCACCGTCCCGACTGCCCGATCCTCGATGATCTTGAATCGTTCCCTCCGCAGCGTTAGCGACGGCTGCGCACTCGATGCATCACCGGAAATAGATGTAACCGACGGCGATAGCGAAGCGCAGCTCCCGAGAATTCGATTTAGAAACCCTCAGCGTGCGGCTACTTGCCTTCGTTGATCACCGCGCTGGTGGACGTGATGCTGTTAGGCACGGGATAAACCTCAAGGGCCTTGCCGAAAGGAACCTTCTTGTCCCTATCCGGAACCATGCCGTCGATCGCACCATATGCTGGGAGCGGCGGACGTTCGTCAGCCGGATTCGCCCCGGCCTTGTAACTCGTCACCGCTGCGACTTGGGTGTTCGCATCGGGGGTCACCACGTATGCGGGAATGGCGTTAATACGCATTGCGTAAGAGATATGCGTCTTTTCACCCTTGGGTCCCGCGGGGCTGTAATCGGCGCTTTTCTTCAGTGCGTAGTAGATCGCAGGCAACTCAATCCATCCCAATACCTCGACCACCGGTCCGCGCGCATTCACCAGCGCAGTGTATACAGGCATCCAAGGCCGGTAGCCGCCGAGGTGTCCCTCAAGGCTGCCATCGGGCTTCATCTGCAACTTGAGGCGCGCATTTAGCAATTGCAGATCGCGCGATCCGCCCGGATCCCGCGTCCAAATTTCCGGCGCGGCTCCTTTGGACATGATCACGCCGTTAGATGTAGTGGCTTTCAAAATGCCTTCCAACTTGGCGGGCTTGATGCGGAATGTGTAATCGCGCGCGATCTCGCCGTTGCCGTCCTTCACCAGCTTATCGCTGCTCATGTAGAAACCGACGTCAACGTTGGAGTCGTTCATCGGATCTTTGCCCGCGCCGTGCACGACGATCAGAACCGTCCATCCACCATTGCGCATTGTGTCGTTAGTCGACAACGCGGTGGCCGAGAGTCGCGGCGGACCGCGATAGCTCTTTGTGCAACCCAACGCTCGATAGAAATTATTGTCGACGCCCTTCTCACCGGACGGGCTGGGGTAACCGGTCTTCTGGTTGCCGTCGAGATTGAACCCCTCGGTCAAATCACCGGTCACACCGACTAGGCCGGGATCGGGATAGGTTTCCGGATAGATATAAACGTTTTCGCGATTGCGGCCGCGGAACGCCATTTGGTTTTGTCCATGCACGGGACTGCGGCTGGGGTTTTCGGGATCGCGCAGCCACTTCGCTTCGGCCTCGGTGTAACCGGCCTTAATCAACACCTTTACCCAATCGATCTCGGGATTAGACCCGGCCGGACAATCCGTACCCGGACCCAAAATATCTTTGCCGCCGAAATAACTCGCCGGTTCGTACCAATCGATTACGTAGGATTTAGTCCACTCTGCGGAAGCGGCGCCCCAAGCACCGGTACCCAGCGCTGCAAGCATGGCAGTCTGCAAAAATCCGAGTTTCATCGAGTTTCCTCCGGCGCAGCAAAACAGGGGACATTCCCCGGTTCTGTACTGGTGAGATGGTCAATATCATTCCATAAGCGGATCGTGCCGGACCTAGGGAGCGCGGTCAACGCAAGAAAGATTTAGGAGCATGAATCGCCTAGTTACGGGGTACAGGGTAGAGGCGTTCCCCTTGGATCAAGGGCCACCCCGAGCTGAAAATAACAGCGCCTGGACAAACGATCTTTGCGACTATTGCGTATGAACTTGCGCGACAACATCTTGATTCAAAAGAACGCTATCCGCGCAACCGAACTAAAATTTCTTGCCGACTACGTGCAGCGAGCGAGAATGTCCGACTCCTTGGTATCCAATTTCGAAACCGAGGCACAGGAAGGCGATGTCGAGTGGGTGGTCAACAAGAAGATACGGGACACGCAAGAAGTCGATCTGCCGGATGAAATCAGAGCAAGACTACGCGCCATCGACGACGTCATCATCCAAGCGTACATCGACCCCTTCTATAAAGTCGAAGTGCTCGACCGGGAGCCATCGCAAATTCTCCACTACGGCGCAGGCGGTCATTACATCCCGCATGTGGATGCCGAAACGCTCTACAAGGACGACGGCGGCCTCAGCCTGTGGGAAAAAACATTGGATCGCGATCTGTCCATTGTTTATTTCTTGAACGACGATTTCGCCGGCGGCGAACTGGTGTTTCCCGAACTCGATCTGGTCATCACGCCGGAAGCCGGCACATTGGTCTGCTTTCCGTCCGACCACAACTATATTCACGGCGTCAATCCGGTAACGTCAGGACATCGATACACGCTCGTCACGTGGATGCGGGTTAAAGGCACACCGTCAATGGACGAGATCAATCAATCAAATATGGATGAGTACCACCGACAGTGGCCGAAGCAGATCGAACAGCCGCCGCGTCTGGCAAAAGGCGGTGTCATTCGGCGTGAGCGCTAACGCAAACGGTTTTCCCGACGCTTAATTCACGCCACTCGGCGCAC
>Ga0315910_10005136_pt1 | contig 10777 bp, 8 predicted proteins | sample EdamamesoilMG_FD_204470 | JGI IMG/M metagenome (GOLD analysis project Ga0315910, IMG submission 204470) | Garden soil microbial communities collected in Santa Monica, California, United States - Edamame soil | ecosystem: Environmental > Terrestrial > Soil > Garden | place: USA: California...
CTGGAAGCGGTCCGGGCCCTGATGCTGGTCCGTTCGAACGCGACCAGGGCCGCGCTCGAGCGGGTCGCGCGGGAAGGGGATCCCCCGGTCAAGGCAGAGGCGATCCGGTTGCTGCAGGAGGAGATGGCAGCTGTTTCATGACGGTCGGAGGGTCAGATGGTCAGACGGTCGGGGGTGCTCTCCGACCATCCGACCCTCCGACCCTCCGACCATCCTTCCGAACGCGAATTCCCTTGATTAGGCTTGGCGCCATGGATTTTCTACTGATGATCTTCGCGAGCATCGGCGCCGGGGCGATCCTGACGGCGCTGTTCGTCGTCCTCCCGGTCGCGGCCACGGGCCTGATCGTAAGTTCGATCGTCCTGATGTGCGGCCCGATCCTGGATAAGCTGATTCCGAAGCTGCCCAAACCGCTGGCCAACTGGCTCAACAGCTGAGGCCGCTCAGCTCGCCGGATTGTCGCTGGTTCCGCTGTCTCGTTCGGGGGTGCTCGCGGTCTTGAGCGCCCCTTCGTAGTTCAGGCGCAGGGAGCCGAGGAGTTCCCTCAGGCCCCGCACCTTCATCTGCACGCCGCCTCCCCGACGTCCCATCGTCGCCATGTGACCGGCCGTGTCGGCCAGCCCACTCAGGCTGTACTGCTGGGCCATCGCCTTGAGCTCGTTCAGGGAGCGGCAGAAGCCGCGGACGATGGTCTCGTCGGCCTGCTGGCTGGCCATCTGTTCGATGATGGCCTGGAAGCGCTGGAACTTGGGGGGCAGGGTCCGGAGGAACTCGATCTGCTGGAGCTGCCGGGAGGTCAGTTTTAAGGCCATGACGGAATATGGCGGGTTAGGTCGGGATAGGGTGAGGCAGGGCGGATATGGCGGGATAGGGCGGGGTAAGGCGGATAGGGTGTTCCTGTTCGCTTGTCCGCCCTGCCCGCCTTATCCCGCCTTATCCGCCCTGAAACACCTGAAACCCGACTATTCTGTGCCCGTAGGAAGCGCAGGGAATCGCCGGCCGCGATTCCGCCAAACTCTTCGCAGAGCCTGACATGGTCCTGTCCGACCTCTCAATCCGCCGGCCCGTGCTGGCCACGATGCTCAGCGCCGCCCTGGTGCTGTTCGGCATCATCGGCTATCGCCAGCTGTCGGTCCGCGAATATCCCGATGTCGACCCCCCGATCATCTCGGTCCAGACCTTCCTGGCCGGCGCCAATCCGCAGGTCATGGAATCGGCGGTCACCGACATCCTGGAAGAGGAGCTGAGCACCGTCCCGGGCCTCCGGACCCTGACCAGCTCGAGCGCCGAGCAGTTCAGCAACATCACCCTCGAGTTCACCCTGGACCGCGACGTGGACGACGCCGCCCAGGACGTCCGGGACAAGGTCTCCCGGGTGCGGGGGCGGCTGCCGCTCGACATCGAGGAGCCGGTCATCGCCAAGCAGGAGGCCGATGCCCAGCCCTTCTTCTGGCTCGCGCTCAATGGGCAGAACTACTCGCTGCTGCAGCTCTCGGACATCGCCGACCGGCAGGTGAAGTCGCAGCTCCAGACCATCGCGGGGGTGGGCAGCACCTTCATCGCGGGCGAGCGGCGCTACTCGATGCGGGTCTGGCTCTCCTCGGCCGAGCTCGCGGCGCGCGGGCTCACGGTGCAGGACGTCGAGAGCGCCATCCGCTCCCGCAACGTCGAGGTGCCTGCCGGCCGGATCGAGTCCAACCGGCGCGAGTTCACGGTGCGCTCGCTGGGTGAGCTCAAGACCCCGGAAGAGTTCTCCGAGCTGGTGGTCTCGAGTGTGGGCGGCCAGCTGGTCAAGCTCAAGGACGTGGGCCACGTCGAGCTGGGTCCCGAGGACGAGCGGAGCGCGCTCCGCTACAAGGGCACCCCGACGGTGGGTCTCGGCATCGTCCGCCAGTCGAAGGCCAACCTCATCACCGTGGCCGATGCGATCCGGGCCGAGCTGCCCAACATCGCGGCCTCGCTCCCGCCGGGCGTGAGCCTCGACGTCGCCTTCGACGGTTCGACCTTCGTGAAGCGCTCGATCCTCGAGGCGCAGGAGACGCTGGTCATCGCGGCGCTCCTCGTCGTGGTCATCATCTTCGTGTTCCTCCGGAACGTGCGCTCCACCATCATCCCGGGCCTCGCGATCCCGGTGTCGATCATCTCGACCTTCGCGGTGATGTACTTCCTGGGCTTCTCGATCAACAACCTGACGCTGCTGGCGCTCACGCTCGCAATCGGCATCGTGGTGGACGATGCGATCATCGTGCTGGAGAACGCGTTCCGGCACCAGGAGGAACTGGACGAGGATCCCGAGACCGCGGCGATCAACGGCACGCGGGAGATCGCGTTCGCCGTGATCGCGACGACCATCGCGCTGGTGGCGGTGTTCACGCCGCTCGCCTTCCTCAAGGGCAACACCGGCCGGCTCTTCAACGAGTTCGGCATCGCGGTGGCCGGCTCGGTGATCGTGTCGGGCTTCGTGGCGCTCACGCTCACGCCGATGCTCTGCGCCAAGATCCTCCGGGTCCCCAAGGAACATGGCGCCCTGTTCAGGAAGTTCGAGCACGGGTTCGAGGCGATGACCTCGGGCTACCTGCGCGGGCTGCGGTGGGCCCTGGCGCATCGCACCATCATGTTCGCCGGCGCGCTCGGCACGGTCGTGGCGGCGGTGCTGATCTTCCGGGCGCTCAAGCGCGAGTTCGTCCCGCCCGAGGATCGCGGCTTCTTCCGCACGATGGTGATCGCCCCGGAAGGGTCGACGCTGAACTACACCGACAGCTACATGCGGCAGGTGGAAGGCATCCTGGGCAAGACCAAGGACATCGACCGCTACTTCGCGGTGGTGGGCGGCTTCATGGGGAGCCCGAGCCGTGGCATCGTCTTCACCCGCCTGCCGGACGAAGGGCCGCGGCGGCCGCTCAACCAGGTCATGGCGGAACTGCAGCCGCAGTTCTTCCAGATTCCCGGCGCGTTCATCTTCGCGAGCAACCCGCCGGCCTTCGGCGGCGGCGCACCGGTGCAGTTCGTCGTGCGGGTGCCCGACTTCGCCGAGCTCGGTGTCACGATGGACACCATGGTGAAGCGCGCGAGGCAGATCAAGGGACTCGTGAACGTGGACGCCGACCTCCGCGTCAACAAGCCGGAACTCACCGTCGCCTTCGACCGCGACCGCGCCGAGGACCTTGGCGTGCCGGTGCGCGATGCCGCGGCGACGCTGCAGACGCTGCTGGGCGGGCGGCAGGTCAGCACCTTCACGCAGAACAACAAGCTCTACGACGTGATCGTGCAGCTCAACCCGAGCGAGCGCGCGACGCCGAGCGACGTCTCCGGGCTCTACGTACGGGGCCGCGACAACGAGCTGATCCAGCTGAGCGCGGTCGTGAAGGTGGCCGAGGGCGTTGGACCGCAGCGCCTCAACCACTTCGACCGGGTGCGCTCGTTCACGCTGACGGCCGACATGGCGCCCGGCTTCACGCTGGGCGAGGCGATCGACTCGCTGGAGGCACTGGCGAACGAGGTCCTGCCCGAGGATGCGAGCGTCCGCCTGGCCGGCGAGTCGCGCGAGCTGGCCGAGAGCGGCTCGTCGCTCTACTTCGCCTTCGGGCTCGCGCTGCTGGTCGTGTTCATGGTGCTCGCCTCGCAGTTCGAGTCGCTCATCCACCCGTTCACGGTGCTCGTCGCCGTGCCGCTTGCCGTCACCGGGGCCCTCTTCACCATCTGGGTCGCCGGCTCCACCATCAACCTCTACAGCCAGATCGGGATGATCCTGCTCATCGGCCTCGTCACCAAGAACTCGATCCTGCTGGTCGAGTACGCCAACCAGCTCCGCGAACGGGGCATGGCCGCGTACGACGCCATCGTGGAGTCGGGGCGCATCCGGCTCCGGCCGATCCTCATGACCTCCGTCGCGACCATCATGGGCGCGGTGCCGATCGCCCTCGGCCTCGGTGCCGGCGCGCAGAGCCGCCGCCCGCTGGGCTACGCGATCGTCGGCGGCGTCTTCTTCTCCACCCTGCTGACGCTCTTCCTGGTGCCGGTCGTGTGGCACCTCTTCGAGGGGCTGAGGCACCGGGCGCATGCCCCGGTGCCGGTGGGTGAGCCGATCCCGGCCATCGCCGGAGACACGGAGTGATCGCGGCGGCCGCCCTGCTCCTTCTCCAGGTGCAGACCGCGCAGCTCATGGCGGTGGATACGACGGTGCGTGACACAACGATGCCGACCATCACGATCCACGAGGCAGTGCGCCAGGCCGCCGGCGTGAGCCCCGACTACGTGCTGGCAACCGGCCAGGTGGACAATGCCGAGTGGGGACGCCGCGCGGCGATCCTCGCGTTCATCGTCCCGTCGCTGACGCTCAGCCTCGACGCCACCAAGTTCTCGGACGCGTTCTTCAACATCGGCATCGGCGCGCCGACCTCGACCGCGGTGAACTTCCGCGCCAACGCCTCCTACGAGCTGGCGAGCCTCCGGAAGTTCGCCGACCTCGGGTTCACCAAGGCCGAGGTCGAGGCGGCGAAGGCCAACGCGCAGCAGACCAGGCTGCAGCTGGTCTTCGATACCGAGAACGACTTCCTGAACGTCCTGATCAACCGGGAGCTCTACCGCGTGTCACGCAGCCGCTTCGCGCGCGCGGTGGAACAGTTCCAGATTTCGCGGGCGCGGGTCCTTTCCGGCGCCGCGGTGCAGACCGACTCGCTCCAGCTCGTGGTGGAGCTCACCCAGGCGCGGATCGAGATGCTGCGGCGCGAGCTCGACTTGCGCACCTCCCGGTTGCAGCTCGCGCGACGGGTCGGGGCCACCGGCCTGATGGACGCGGAGGTGATCGACTCCACCCTGCCGCCGCCGCTCACGTACACCGACGAGCAACTGGTGAAGCTCGCCCTGGCCCAGGCGCCGCAGTACGTCGAGGCGCGGGCGCGGGAGCGCTCGGCATCATCGTTCCTGACCGGCACCAAGAGCACCTACCTGCCGAGCATCACGCTCTCGGGGCAGTACCAGCGCTTCGACGACCACTTCTTCCCCTCGGCGCGAAGCGTCACCTCCGGCACCATCGCGGTGAGCCTGCCGATCTGGAACCTGGGCCAGCGCGAGATCGCGGTACAGCAGGCGAGGACCAATCTCGACGTGGCACGCGCCCTCCGGGCCGACCTCGAGCGGGCCGCGGAGCGCGACGTGGTGCGTGCCGCGGAGGCGTATCGCATCGCGCGCGATGCCGTGGACCTCACGCGGTTGCAGCTCGACGCGGCCCGCGAGACGTACCGGGTGCAGGAACTCCGGTACAAGAGCGGCGCCAATACCATCCTCGACCTGCTCGAGGCCCAGTTTGCCCTCACCCGCGCTGAAGCCGAGACGGTCCAGGCGGTGTACGCACTCTACCTTTCGCTGGCCGGCCTCGAAGCCATCGTGGGCCAGCCGCTCTTCTCCGGGAGTCCCCAACGATGATGTTCCGCCTTGCGCTCGTCTCCCTCGTGGCCCTTGCGGCGGTCGCTGGGTGCAAGAAGGCGCCGGCGGCGTCGAAGCCCACCGCCGGGACGGCGGCGCCGGCCATACCGGTCGATGCGGCGATGTCGGTCGCGGACACCGTGATCGATGCGATCGCGGCAACCGGCCAGATCGAGCCGCTGCAGCAGATCGAGCTGCGGCCCGACATCGAGGGCCGGATCAGCGAGATCCTGGTGCGGGAAGGGACCGAGGTGGCGAAGGGCTCGCCCCTCTTCCGGATCGACGATGCCGAGCTTCGGGCCCAGGTGGCCCGCGCGGAGGCGGAGCGCGACCTCGCGACCCAGTCGCTCCAGCGCACCCGCGACCTCATTCAGCAACGGGCATCGTCGCAGGCCGACCTCGAGCAGGCCGAGGCGGCCGCGCGGAGCGCGCAGGCCTCGCTGGAACTCCTCAAGGTGCGGCTCGACCGCACGGTGGTGCGGGCGCCATTCGCGGGCGTCGCGGGGCAGCGCTACGTGAGCTTGGGCGACTACGTAACCACCGCGACCCGGCTGCTGGCGCTCCAGACGGTCAACCCGCAGCGGGCGAGCTTCCAGGTCCCGGAGCGCTATGCCGCGATCCTCAAGAAGGGGCAGTCGGTGTCGTTCCAGGTGGCGGCGCTCAGCGGGCGCACCTTCACGGGTACGGTGGATTTCGTGGATCCCGTAGTGCAGCTTCCGGCGCGCACCATCAACGTGAAGGCGGTCGTGCCGAACCCGCGGCGCGAGCTGCAGGCGGGCATGTTCGTCGAGGTGCGGCTTGCGACGGCGGTGCGGCCCCAGGCCGTCGTCATTCCCGAGGACGCGATCCTCGCCGCGCAGGGTACACAGATCGCATGGGTGATCAAGGACGACAAGGCAGTGCGCCGCCCGGTGACGCTCGGAGTCCGGACGCCGGGCTTCGTCGAGGTGACGTCGGGCGTGGACGCCGGCGAACTGGTCGTGGTGGGTGGCCTCGAGCGGCTGCAGGATGGCGCTGCCGTGAAGGCCAACGTGGTGGAACGGCCACGACGGTCGGGTTCGGAGAAGTAGCCACGCGCGCGTGGCTGGTGGCGGTGCTGCTGTTCGCCGCCGCCGGCGCCGCATCGGCGCAATCGCGGCCCGGCGTCCAGCCGGGCCGCTGGCGCGTGGAGGTGGCGAACCTCACGCCGCAGCCACTCGCCGGTGAGCTCATCGTGAGCGACTCGGCCGGCTCGCTGCGCGGCTCGCTCCTCCTCTCCAATCACCAGGGCGCACCCGTCGAGCTCGAGGACCTGAGCCTCACCAGCGACGGGCAGGTGAGCTTCATCCTGCCGGGCGAGCCGCGCCTTGCATTCAGCGGCCGGAGCCAGCGCACTCGCATCGACGGGCGGGTCCAGGGCGACAGCGGCCTGAGCGGACGGTGGGCCGCCGTGCGTCTCGACCCGGCGATCGCCTTCTATCCCGTGCTCCCGCGCTTCCGCCTGGTGCAGATCGTCGGTGGCAGCAGTGCGGCCTCTGGGGTGCTGCCGGCACGGATGGCCGCGGTGGCGCTCGATCCGGACCGGCGCGCCGAGCTCACCAGCCGCTACTGGCAGGTCTCGGCGGCGGCGGGCCTCGCACCGCTTCCGCCTGAACGCCTCGCGTCGGGAAGTCCGGCGCGAGTAATGGGCCTCTCGGCGCGCGAGACGATGCTCCCCCTGGCGCAGCGCACGCTCGAGCGTCTCCGCGCCGAACTTCCCTCCGACAGCCTCCGCCGGGAGTTCGACCAGGTATTTCGTCCCCGCGGCACCTGGGTCATGGACCTCCACTCCGCCGCGCTCGACATCGCGCGTGGCAGCAACCGCCGCGTCTCCTGGGCTGCGGTGGGTCCCGCCCTTGTCGCCGGCGGATGGCTGGCGGAAGTCGGCCCGGACATCGACCTGCAGGCGCCTGCGGCGGTGCAGCGCCTGCGCATGCTGGTGGCAGCCGACACCAACGCGGCGCGCGCGGTGCTCGCCGCGGCGCGCACCGCCACGCCCGAGTCGGCCGACGTACTCCAGGCGTTGCTGCGTGCGTATCCCTACGCGGAGGCGTGGCACCGCAAGGCGATCACCTTCCTGCTGACCGCGCCGTGGGTGACGAGCGGCGGAAGCGTGATCTCCCCGGCGACGCTGGTGCAGCACATGTGGCGCTCGATGCGGCCCGACGATCCCGATCGCGCCACGAGGGTGCCCCGCATCGTGTCGGCCAACTTCGGGCAGCCGCAGGCGGTGCCTCGAAGCGGGATTCCCGCGCGCGGGATCGCGGGGCTGGTGCAGCCGCTCAACTGGACGGGCGAGGAATGGGTTCGCCGCAACGGCACCGAGCAACTCCTGACCGTGACGCGCCGGCTCGACGGCATCGCGGCGGGCGAGCTGCTGGTGGACCGGAAGGGTGAGCCGCTCCGCGTCGTTTCAGTGGGGCGCCGCGCGCAGGAATCGGCGAGCGGCTTCCTCGAGCCTCATGACGCGATCGTGGTGGAGCCGTCCTACATACCGGTCTTTGCCCTCGGTGCCGTGCTGCATGAATGGGGGCACCTGCTGGCCGAGGGATGGCGATTCGAGCGGGCCGTGACGATGCGTGACTCGATCGAGATCGCGCTGCCCGAAGTGAATCCCTGGCTCAACGAGGGAACCGCCGAGGCGTGGACCGACCTGGTGCTGAGCGACATTGTCGCGCGGTATCCCCTGATGGGATTGAGCGAGGCGGAGAAGCGGGCCCGCATCGCGCTGACCGATCCCGCCGATGCGCACGTCGCCGGCTACCTGATGGTGCGCGCGATGCTCGGCACCCCGAATGGGGTGAAGGCCGGGCCGGGCGCGGTCCTCGGCCGGCTGGTCGAGGACGATGATCCGGCCTCGGTGCTCGCCGACCGGATTCTCTCGTCGGCATTCCCCGGACGCGGTACGGAGGACTTCCGCGCGCCCCTCGCCAGCCGGCGGTTCCTCGTGCCGGAAACGGTGTTTACCATCGAGGACCTCGTTCCCGATGTCGTGACCACAACCATCCGGACCGGTCCGTGAAGCGTATCGCCCTCGCAGTAGTTGCCTCCCTCGCGGTCGCATCCTCCGCCGCAGCACAGCGCACCAGGCCCGAGCGCACGGACGGACGCGAGACATCGTCCCATGCCGACGTGCTGGCCTTCCTCGACACCCTCAAGCTCAAGGGAGCGCCGTTCGAGTTCGGCTGGCTCGGGAGCAGCACCGAAGGGCGCAGGATCCCGTTCGTCATCGCGGCGAAGGGTGTGCGCACACCCGCCGAGGCCGTGAAGAAGGGCCGCCTCGTCGTCTGGCTGCAGGGTGACATCCATGCGGGCGAGGTCGAGGGGAAGGAAGCGGCGCAGATGGTCCTGCGGGACCTGGCCTTCGGGCCGCTCAAGCCGCTGCTCGACAGCATCGTGGTGCTCGTCGTGCCGATCTACAACCCGGATGGCAATGATGCCTTCGGCCCGGGCGAGCGCAATCGCCCCGGCCAGAACGGTCCGGCCATCGTGGGACGGGGCACGACGACGCTCGGGCTCAACCTCAATCGTGATTACGTGAAGATGGAGGCGCCCGAGACGCACGGCGCGGCGAAGCTGATCAATGCGTGGCAGCCGCACCTGTTCGTGGACCTGCACACCACCAACGGCAGCTATCACGGATACGCACTGACCTACTCGCCGGGGCTCAACCCCAACGACACGCCCGCCAACGCGCACGTGCGCGAGGTCCTGCTTCCCGAGCTGCGGGAGCGGATGCGCACCGCCGGCTTCGAGGTGTTCCCCTACGGCAACTTCCGGAACCAGGTGCCCGATTCGCTGGTGCTGGGGTGGGAGACGTATGATGCGCGGCCCCGCTTCGGCACCAACTGGACCGGTCTCAGGGGACGGATGGCGATCCTGAGCGAGGGCTACAGCAATGATCCCTTCCCGCGGCGCATCGCGGCAACCGATCGCTTCGTGCGCGAGATCCTCACGACCGTGGCGCGGGATCGCACCAAACTGATGCGGCTGGTGGAAGAATCACAGCGGGCGCGCCCGGACACGGTGGCGGTGCGCTCGACCTACGCGCCGCCGACGATGCAGCCGGTGATCGCCGAGATCACGGAGCCGGACGGCAACGGCAGCGGGCCGTTTGCCCGGAGGAAGCGCACCGGCCGTTTCGAGACGATCACGATGCCGGTGTTCGACCGCTTCACCGCTGCCCGGACCGCGACGCGGCCATCGGGATACTATATCCCGCCATCGTTGCCCGACGTGGTGGACCTGCTCGAGCGCCAGGGCGTCACCATGTCACCGGTAACGGCGGCCACGACCGTGGAGGGTCGGCGGTTCCGGCTCGACTCGCTTGCCGCCACGCCGTATGCCTTCGAGGGCCATCGCACCGTGACGGTTGAAGGAGCCTGGCAACCGGTGGAGCAGGTCGAGATCCCGGCCGGCTCGCGCTGGGTGAGCACCGACCAGCCGCTCGGCACCTTCGTGGTGTACCTGCTCGAGCCCGAGTCCGAGGACGGGATCGTGGCGTGGAATTTCGTGGACCGACTGCTCGGCATCCGCCGCCCGTATCCGGTGGTGCGCGTGGAGCAGGGCACAGGACGCTGAGGAGGCCAGGTGAAACTCAAGGTTGGTGACAAAGCGCCATCGTTCTCGCTGCCCGCGGACGACGGAAGCACCATTTCGCTCGAGGAACTCAAGGGCCGGAAGGTGGTGCTGTACTTCTATCCCAAGGACGACACCAGCGGCTGCACGGTCGAGGCGTGCGAGTTCCGGGACAACTGGAAGGCGGTCCAGGGCCGCGGCGCCGTCGTGCTGGGTGTATCACCCGATTCCATCTCCTCACACGGGAAGTTCAAGACGAAGTACAAACTTCCGTTCCCCCTCCTGGCCGATGAAGACCACGCGGTGGCCGAAGCGTACGGAGCCTGGGGAGAGAAGTCGATGTACGGACGGAAGTACCACGGCATCCTCCGGAGCACGTTCATCATCGATGAGAAGGGGCGGATTGCCCGGGTGTTCGAGAAGGTGAAGCCCAAGGGGCATGCGGGGGAGGTGCTGGAGGGCTTAGGTTAGACGGGGCAAGGCGGGTTAGACGGGTAAGGCGGGGCAGGGCGGGTACGCAGGAAGGAGAGGGGAATGGCAGAGCAGGCGACGAAGAAGGACCAGAAGCAGGCGGCACCGGGGCCTGATCCCGCGGTGGCCAAGGCGCTCTCGCGCTCCTCATCGAGGGGTGCGGGGCAGTGGCTGCTGGAGTGGGTCAAGTCGATCTCGGTGGCGCTGGTGGTCTGGTTCTTCCTCCGGACCTTCCTCCTCGAGGCGTTCCGCATTCCATCGGGCAGCATGGAGAACACGCTGCTGG
>Ga0315910_10005138_pt1 | contig 10776 bp, 6 predicted proteins | sample EdamamesoilMG_FD_204470 | JGI IMG/M metagenome (GOLD analysis project Ga0315910, IMG submission 204470) | Garden soil microbial communities collected in Santa Monica, California, United States - Edamame soil | ecosystem: Environmental > Terrestrial > Soil > Garden | place: USA: California...
CGGCCTGGGCCACCCCAGCCGGGGTCCGGCCCTGATCCAGAGGCGGGAATCTCGCCCCTTGGGGCCCCGGAAGCAACGCCCAGCTATTCCGGGAGCTGGGCGAGCGCCTCCTCCACCTCGCCCACCAGCTCCCCCATCCGCCCGGCGTCGAAGACCAGCTCCACCCCCGCCGCCTGGTACATCTCGGGAAGCGTGACCGTCCCCCCCAGGGCGAGCGCCTCCCGATAGGCCCGGAGGGCCGCCGGATGGTCCCGGCGAGCGTTCCGCCAGACCTGCAGCGCCCCCAGCTGGGCCACCCCGTACTCGATGTAGTAGAAGGGGTAGAGGAAGATGTGGAGCTGGCGGTACCACCGGGCGGTCCGCTCCGCCTCGAGCCCGCTCCAGTCGATCCCCCGCTCGAAGCGGGCGCGGATCCGGAGCCAGGCAGCATCCCGCGCCGTGGCGTCGTGCCCCTCCCCGGAGGTGTAGATCCAGGACTGGAATGCATCGACCGAGGCGACGTGGGCGAGGGTCAGGAGCACGTCCTCGAGGTGTTCCCGCCGTGCCCGCGACCACTCGGCCTCATCGTAGAAGCCCCCCCGGTCCTTCCGGAGCCCCTCGAACGCCAGGAGCTCCATCGACATCGAGGCGAGTTCCGCCTGTTCCATCGTCGGGTGCCGCTGCCAGATGAACGGGAGCGGGTGCGCGGCGAAGGCGTGGAAGGAGTGCCCCGCCTCGTGCAGCAGGGTCATCACATCCTCCTGCGTCCCCGCCGCGTTCATGAAGATGAAGGGCCGCCCCCGCTCGTGGAACGTTTCGCAGTACCCGCCCGGCGCCTTCCCCTTCCGCGAGTCGAGATCGAGGAGCCCCTCCTTCCGCATCGTCGCGAACTCGGCGCCGAGCTCCCCGTCCACCCGGTCGAAGACCCGCCCCGCGGTCTCGATCAGCTCGGCGTCGGTCCGGAACGGCCGGAGCGCCTGCCGCCCCTGCGGATCCACCGCCATATCCCACGGGCGGAGCGCCGGGAGCCCCAGCCGCCGTTTCCGGGCGCCGTGGATCCGTTCGATCGCCGGGAGGACCTTCTCCTCCACCGCGTCGTGCCAGCGCCGGCAGTCGGCGGGGGTGTAGTCGAACCGCTGCTTCGCGGCGAAGGTGTAGGCCTCGAACTCGGCGAACCCGGCATTCCTCGCGATCTGTTGCCGGAGCGCGTACTGCCGGTCGAAGATCGCCGAGAGCCGGTCGCGGGCCGCCACGTAGGGCGCGGTCGAGGCGCGGAAGGCGCGTTCCCGCACCCCCCGGTCGAGCTCCTTGAGGAACGGCGCCAGCCGCGGCAGCGGGAGCTCCCCGCCATCCCACGGCGCGGTGAAGCTCCCGGTGATCCCCTGGTACTCGCTGCCGAGCTTCTCCGCTTCGGCCAGCAGGGGGACGTTGGCCTCGCGGAAGATCGCGATCTGCTCCCGGAACCTCCGCACCGGGAGCTCCATACCGGCCGGCGCCCATCCGAGCGCCACCAGCCGCTTGGCGAGGCCGACGCTCTCCCCTTCGGCGCGCGGGAGGATATCCCCTGAGAAGCGGAGATAGCGCTCCTTCTTCCCCTCGTTCTCGGTGTCGCAGGTATAGTCGGCCATCGCGACCGCCGCCGCCTCGGTGAGGGCGCTCTCGAACGCCGACCAGTCGCGGAGCCACCCTTCGGCGGTGTCGCGATCCAGCGGACGCTCGGCGAGCCGGCGATAGTGCCCCAGGACATCGTCCCAGGTCGCATCAGCGAGGGCGGTGGCGGTGGTCGTCATCGCGGAAATCTATCAGCCCTCTCCCGCGCCCTCGGCGCGCGCGCTCCGGTGGTAGGCCCACGCCACCAGGAGCGAGACCAGGCCGAGGAGGAAGACCGATCCGATCCGGTAGAGCGCATCGAGCTGGCTCAGGTCGAAGAAGAGCACCTTCACGATCGCCATCCCCGAGACCAGGAGTCCGGCGAGCCGGATCGGCTTCTGTGTGAGCCGGAATCCGAGCCAGACCGCCGCCCCTGCGAAGACGAGCCACCAGGCGCTGACCGCGAGCCCCGCCGCGAGCGAGGAGCCGATCCCGGCGTCCGCGCGCTGGGCGAAGAGGCGCGTCAGCTCCCAGGTCACGCCGCCGAGGAGCTCGAGCCCAGCGAGCCCCCACACGAGCCCAACGCTCCCGGCCAGGGCAGTATCCGCTTCCGGCGGGCGCAGGGTCGCGGCGAAGGCGACCGTCACGCCCAGCAGTCCCCAGAGCACCAGCGCCCAGGCGTCGAGGAACGCGGGGGTCCCGTCCGGCCTGCCGTCGAGCCCGACGGTCCAGTGGAACACGAGCGCCACGATCAGGGTCAGGATCGAATAGAGGTCCCAGTCGCGGCGCCTGGTGTGCCGTGCGAGGGTGCCATACACCACCGCGAGCACGCCCAGGACACCGGCCGAAGGGGCGCGCCACTGCCATTGCTCCGAGACCGCCCACCACGATCCGAGCACGGCGACGAGCGCAAAGGGGCGCCGGTCCCCCTGGATCCCCATCGCGAAGTAGGCGAGCGCCACGATGGCGGACGGCGCCCCCGGGTATTGCTGGATGATGGCGAGGCCGAGTTCGTCCACCGCCCACGCCAGGAAGAACGGGGTCAGGTAGAAGTAGACCGACGCCAGGATGTTCCCCGCCCCGAGGTCGCTCTCGGCGGGCCAGACGGACTTTGAACGGAGCGCGTGGTCCCACACCGGCCAGGCGAGGACCACGCTCGCGAGCAGCACATACGGGGCGACCTCGCTCCCGGCGCCGAGTGCCACGATCCCCCACCCACCCCAGAAGGCGAAGAAGCGCGTCTCCCACCACCCCTTCCAGAGCCCCACCGCCATCCCGAGGGCTCCCCCGACCGCCCCGTAGGTGAGCACCGCCGGATCCCAGGCCAGGTCCGAAGCCACCGCGCCGACGCCGAAGTAGCTCAAGGCGACGACGAACATCGCGATCCGCCACTCCTTCTTCCACGCCACCCACCCGAGGAGCGAGCCCATCGTGGCGAGGTAGGCGAGGAGCCGTTCCGGATCGGGGTCCACGCTCCCGATCGCGATCGGCGCGAGGAAGACGCCGACCGCCGCGGTGGCGCCGAGCCACTGGCGGTCGACGATCCACGCCATCCCGGCGAGGAGCAGGGAGACGGCGGCCATCCCGAGCACCGCCTGGGTCTGCGGGATGAACTGATACCAGACGGAGGCGGCCCAGATCACCGTGTAGATGATCGCGGTGCCCAGCCCCATCAGCGCGGGGCCGTAGGTGCGGTAGCCGCGCCGATCGATGAACCACCCGGCGATCGCGACCGCGACCCCGGTGGCGCCGCCGGAGAGGCAGCGCACCATCGGCGAGACCCAGCCGCGGTCGAACGAGAGCTTGAGGAGGTACCCCGCCGCGAGCACGACCGCGATGACCCCGACCGCCAGCAGGCCCCGCTGGCCGACCCACTGCTCACCATCGAATCCCGCCCGGACCACATACGGTTCCGGGTCCGGGAGTGACCGGGAGGCGCCCAACGGCTCCCGCAACGGCCGCGGCGCAGGCGCCGGGGTCGGCTCCACCGGGGCCTCGGCACGCGGTACCGGCGGCGTGGTCGACGGCTCCTCGACGGCCGGCGGCGCCTCGGGAACGCCCCCGGCCATCAGGCGGCGCATCAGCTGCTCGAGACTCGCGACCCGCCGTTCCAGGCGGTCGAGACGGTCCTGCTCGCTCACGGGAGCTCCATCGATTGTGGGAGGATGCGTAAAGGTAAGGGGTGAGCGGTGAGCGGTAAGAGGTGAGCGGTGAGAGGTGACGACGACGAATCTCCCCCCGCTTCCCGCTCACTGCTCACCGCTCACCTACTACACCGGCGCGGGGGTGCTCTCGGGCGTGCCGGCCTTCGGGTCGACCTTGAGCACCAGGAAGCTCGCCGCCACCACCAGGGCCGCCGCCACGAAGAAGGGGGTGCCGTGAGTGTAGGCCTGGAAGAGGAAGGTCGACATGAGCGGCGCGATGACGCGCGCCATCCCGGCGAACATCTGCGCCACCCCCATCGTCTCCCCGACGCTCTCCTTGGCGGAGAAGCGCGACATCATCGCCGTGGTGCTCGGGAAGATGAGTGCCGCGCCGAGCGGGATCAGCGCCATCACCGGGAGAAGGGTCATCCAGGAGTGCTGGAACGGGTAGGCGATGAACCCGACGATGAGCGCCAGGCACCCCAGCCGGATGGTCCCGAGCTCCCCGAACCGCTTCACGATCGGTCCCAGCGCCACGACGCGGATCAGGAAGGAGAGCCCGGCGATGTAGGTGAACACCGGCCCGATCGACGTCGCCGTGACCCCCATCTCGGCGCCGAGCCAGATCGGGAGGATCGCGGTGAGGAACGAGAAGGCGAGCATCCCGACGCCGTAGATCCAGATCATCCGCGACACCGGCGCCGCGGGATGACGCACCACGTCGAAGGTCGCCGACCAGACCGGCTTCTTGTTCGGCGCCTGCTGCGAACGGACCTCCTCGCTCCGGGTCTCAGGGAGCCAGCGCCAGGCGAAGAAGAGGTTCACCGCGCAGATCGCCGCCGCCACGAGTCCGGGGAGGTGGGTGCCGAAGTGCGATGCGTACGAGGAGATGATCGGCCCGATGGCGATCCCGGCGCTGGTCGCCGCCGAGAGCCATCCGAGCGCCTTGGCCCGCTCGCTCGCCTTCACCGTGTCCGTCACGTACGCCTGTGCCACCCCGGTGGTCCCGCCCCCCGCCCCCTGCACGAACCGCGACAGGAAGAGGAGCCAGAGATTCCCCGCGAAGGCGAAGACCACGTACGCGACCGCCGAGGCGGCGAGCCCGATGAGGAGCGCCGGCCGCCGCCCGTAACGGTCGGAGACCCGGCCCCAGAAGGGTGCTGAGAGGAGCTGGGCGATCGAATAGCTGGCGATGATCACCCCGATCGCGAACGGCGAGGCCCCGAGCTCCTGCGCATAGAACGGGAGGATCGGGAGCACCATCGCGAAGCCGAGCATATCGACGGCGTTCACCGCGATGAGCACGGAGAGCCGCTTGAAATGCTCCGGCGGGGGTGTCGAGGGAGTGGCGGTCATCCGGTGGCGTCGCCGTGGCGGGATCCGAGGAGGAAGACGGCCGCGGAGGCGGCCATCAGGAGGACGCCGTACACCGAGGCGACCCCCACATCACCCGAGCGGAGGCTCGACAGGATCTCGAGCGAGAGGGGCCGGGTGTCGTAGGTGTAGAGCAGGACCGAGGTGACGAAGTCGCCGAGCGCGGTCACGAAGGCGAGAGCACCGGCGGCGCCGAGCGCGGGGGCGAGGAGCGGCAGTGTCACTCGGCGCAGGATCCCCGCCCGTGTGGCCCCGAGCCCCGCTGCCGCCTCTTCCAGGCTCGGGTCGAGCTGGCGGAACCCGGCGAGGATCGGCCGGCTCGCGACCGGAAGGTTCCGGATGAGATAGGCGAGGGGGAGGATCCAGAGCGAGCCGACCAGGATCACCCGGAGCGCCCAGGGCTGGTGCACCGAGAACGCCGTCGCGAGCGCGAGGGCGAAGACCGTCCCCGGCACCGCCCAGGGTGCCACCAGCAGCGTCTCGATCCACTTGCGGACCGACACCTGCCGCCGCACCACGAGGTGCCCGGCCCAGACCGCGATCACCAGCGATGCGACGGTCGCGAGCGTCGCCATCCAGAGGGAGTTCACCAGCGGCCGAAGCCGTTCGGCACTCCCCACCAGCTCCACATAGTTGTTCACCGTGTACACCGGCGGGAGGACCTGCGTGGTCCAGGTCCCCACCGGGACGAACGAGAGGAGGAGGAGCGTCGCGTGCGGCAGGAGAAGGAGTACCGCGAGGCTCCACCCGCCGATCATTGCGAAGAGCCTCCCCTTCCCCGTGGCGAGGTGCCGGACCGGCGCCGCCCCCTTGGAGCCGCCACGCGCGTTCCCATCCCCCACCGCCCCCATCAGGGCGAGCGCGACAAGGGCGATGAGGGTCAGCGCGATCGTCTCCACCATCGCCACCTGGGTGTCTCCGTTGAGACGGGTCGCCAATACCTGGGTCGTCATCACCCGGAACCCGCCACCGAAGATGTACGGCGCGCTGAAGCTCGCGAGCGAGGTGGTGAAGGTGAGGAGGGCCGCCCCGAGGAGCGACGGCCGGAGCATCGGCAGCGTCACTCGGCGGAACACCTGCCACCGGGTAGCACCAAGGCTCGCCGCCGCTTCGAGTGCCGCGCCGTCCATCCGCTCCAGCGCCGCCCGGACCAAGAGATAGAAGTAGACGTACATCGAGTAGGCGTGCACCAGCAGGATCGCTCCCGCCCCCTGCAGCCGCCACGGTGCCGTCTCGCTCCGGGTGATCCACTTCACGAAGTGCGCGGCGAACCCGCTCTCACCGTAGAGGAAGAGGAAGGCGAGCACCCCGACCAACGGTGGCAACGCGACCGGGAGGCCGACCAGCGCTCCGAGCACCCGCCGTCCCGGGAACTCGGTCCGTCCGAAGAGGAAGGCGAGGGGCACCCCGACCAGCGCTGATACGATCACCGTCGCCACCGAGATCCAGAGGCTCCCCCAGAGCGCCTGCCACTCGTTGGGCCGGGCGAAGAACTCCCGGACGTACTGGAGCGTCGCGCCCTCCGGCCCGGTGAACCCCTCGAACCCCGAGAGGATGATCGGGTACGCAACGAGCCAAAGGAGCGCTCCCAGCAGGAACGCGGCTCCCCACGACCAGGCTCGGCGCGACATCGCCATCAGCCGTTCCTCGGGAAGAGATGCACTCCTTCGTCTACGGCCACGAGCCCCACCTCCGCCCCCTCGGCCGCGGCGTGCGGAGCGGCGTTCACCTCGATCATCACCCCGTCGGCGATGCGGATGGTCAGGAACGCCCGCGCCCCGGTGGTCCGCCGGTCGGTGACCACTCCGCGCAGCGACGCGCCGGCCGCGGGCACGAGCTGCCACGCCTCAGGGCGGGTCACGAGGTGGATCGGTCCCGACGGCGAGGCCGACCGCCGCCCGGGGATCCGCACCCGTGCCTCACCGATCCGCACCCAGGCGTGGTCGGGGCCGCTCTCCTCCAACACCGCATCGAGCCGGGTGGCGCGTCCCACGAATCCCGCCACGAATGGATTGGCCGGTTCGGTGTAGAGCTGGTCCGGGGTCCCCACCTGCTCCAGCCGCCCCGCCCGGAGGATCGCGACCTGGTCGGCGAGGTCGAACGCATCCTCCTGGTCGTGTGTCACAAAGACCGTGGTGATCCCCACTCGGCGGATCAACGCGCGCAGCTCCCGGCGGGTCCGCTCACGGAGCGTCGGGTCGAGGTTGGAGAGGGGCTCATCGAGCAGCAGCACGCGAGGTTCCGGAGCCAGCGCCCTCGCCAGCGCCACCCGCTGCTGCTGTCCCCCCGACATCCGGTCGACCGGGCGCGTCTCCATCCCCGCCAAATCCACCAGCGCCAGCGTCTCCCGGACCCGCCGATCGATGTCGGCGCCCCTCACGCCGAGCATCTCGAGGCCGAAGGCGACGTTGCCGCGGACGTCGAGGTGCGGGAAAAGGGCGTAGTGCTGGAACACCATCCCGAACCGGCGCTCACGCGCCGCGAGCCCGGTGACCTCCTGGCCATCGACCACGATCCGCCCGCCATCCGGGACCTCGAAACCGCCGAGCATCCGGAGCGTCGTCGTCTTCCCACTCCCGGAGGGTCCGAGAAGGGCGAGGATCCCGCCGCGGGGGACCGCGAGCGAGAGCCGGTCGACAGCGAGCGCTTCGTCGTATCGCTTGGTCAGTCCGTCCAACACCAGAAAAGTCATTCGTCCCCGATCTCAGCTGTTGAAGGACCGACCGCCCGGCCGCCCGACCGTCAGTGGTTCGCCGCCTCTTCCGCCTGCCAGTCAGCGAGCGCGCGGCCGGTGCCGCGGATATGCTGGTCCCAGTACGCCATCCACTTCGCACCGTCACGCGCCTGCATCCCCCAATCCATCGGGATGATCTTCATGTCGCGGTATACCTCCGCCACCCAGGCCGGGACCGAATCGGTGGGGAGGTCGAGCCGCGCGGGGAGCCGATACACCTCACGAGCGGCGAGGATCTGCGCCTCCGTGCTCCCGACGAAGTCGATATAGAGCTTCGCCGCCTCGGCGTGCCGGGTGCCCTTCACCATCGCGATCGGGTCCTCGATCACCACCGTGCCGCTGGTCGGGAAGCGATACCCGAATGGCATCCCCTTCCCTCGGCTGATCAGGATATCGGGGAGATCCCAGAGGGTCACCAGTCCCTCCTGCCGCGCCAGCTGCTCGTCGAGGAGGGCGGGATTGAGCGCGTACGCCTTGGTCTGCCCGTCGAGGAGACGGAGCCAGTGCATCGCGCTCGTGGTGTCGCCGGTGGCGCGGATCCCCCGCTGGATGATGAGCCCCCAGATCGCCCGCATCGTCCCGCTGGCCATCGGCTCCCGGATGAGCACCTTGTCGCGCCATTTCGGCGTCAGGACCTCGTCCCAATCCTTGGGCGCCTCCTCGGCGGTCACGGCGGTGCTGTTGTAGGCGATCACCGCGGGAGTTCGGTACACCGGCCAATAGAGATCGGCGGGGCCGCGGCCGAGGGAGTCGACGTGGTCGGCCCATTCGGGGCGATACGGGACCAGGAGCGACTCCGCCGCCGCGCGGTCGAAGATCGTCATCGGCCCGCCGAACCAGACGTCGGCCTGCGGGTTCACCTTCTCGAACCGGACCCGGTCGAGGATCTCCTGGCTCCCGAGGTACATCCAGCGGACGTCGATCTCAGGGTGCTTCGCCTCGAACGCCTTCTCGATCAGGACCAGATTGTCGCGACCGTGGGGGGAGTAGACCGTCAACGGGATCCGACCATCCCCGCAGGCGCCGAGAGCGGTGGTGCCGAGGATCCAGAAGCGCCCAAGCGTCCAAGCGCCCAAGCGCCTCACGGAGTAGGAGCCCCGCCCAGCAGGTTGAAGAAGAGCCGGTACGCCCCCGGCACCCCCGCCGGGAGCTCACGGAAGAAGGAGATCCCGGTGTAGACGTAGCTCCCGCGCCCGACCTTCCCCTCGAGGAGGCAGCCGCGGATCGGCGCCTCGCCCGGATCATTCATCGCGAGAAGGGGGTTGAGCCCCTGTCCCCAGTTGGTGGGACAGTAGAGCGCCCGCTCCTGCACCCATCCCTGCCAGTCGTCGGGGCCGATCGCATTCGGCGTCCGGAAGACCGGGGCAAGCGCGGATTGTGTCGGTGTGGCGCCGAGCATCGTGACCGGGGCGTTCTCGTCGGTGATCCGGCTGTTCCCGCTGAGCGTGAACGGCGCGAAGCCCCCTTCGAGATAGACCTGCTGCTGGTACTGGACGATCAGGCGGCCCCCGTTCCGTGCGTAGTCGAGGAGCCGGCTGTTGTTCCGGACGAGGGCGCTGTCGATCTCGTAGGCGCGGGGTCCGACCACGATCGCGTCGTAGGTGGACAGGTCACCGGTAGACAGCGTGACAGAATCGAGGAGCGTCACCTGCAGCCCCGCAGCCGCAAGCGCCTCGGGGACCTTGTCGGCCGCGCCCCGCACATACGCCACCCGACGTGCCTGTGGTGGCGTCAGCTCGATCACTTCGATCCGAGCCGTAGCCGGCCTGGTGTACTGCTGCTGCCGGATGTGGGGGTAGTCGACGGTGAAGGCACCGATATCGTACCGCTGGCCGGCAGCGTCAATGGCCACGGCGCGGATCGGGTAGTTCCCGTCGTCCACACCAGCGGGGACCGTGACACGGATCGCGACACGGGACGAGGCACCTGCGGCCAGCGCGAACGGGACTGGCGTCGGCTTCGGCCATCCGTTCGGGACCTCCACCGTGACTGTGCCGTTTACCGGTGAGGTCAGCCCCGACTCCAGCGTCACATCCGCGCGCACGACGCGCGCATCACCCGTCGCAGTCGTACGAACGACAGCAACACCGGGGGTGAGCTTCACTCCGATCCGCGGAACGATGACGACGGGATGACGCACCTCACCGTTGGCCTGATCCCTCACTGCCTGGCTCACCGGCCGTAGGAACGCCAGGTTCGCCATCTCGCCCGGCGGGTTGTCGTTCCCGCTCACGTACCCGGCGATGAACGGCGCAGGCGAGTTCGGCCGACCCCTGACCTGCGGCGGCACCTCGCCCCACGCATAGATCTCTCCTCTGCGTGGGCGATCCAGATAGTACGGTGTGGACGGTCCACCGATGAGCCTGTCCGCCCAGATGGTCGTGGTGTCGCGCTGGAAGGTCCCGGGCCCAACAACGGTGGACTTCGCCAATGGACGCTCCCATCCCGAACCGGTCGGCAGGAAGATCCTCCAGCGCAGGTCCGCGAAGGACTGGGTCCCACCATTTCGGAGCAGCACCGTCACTTCCGCCGAATCGTCTACCGCAAGTCTCGCCCGCGGAACGGTCGCATCCACGAAGACCCAGGAGACCACTTCGCGCGCCCTTCGAAGGTGGGAGTAGTAGTCGCTGGTCGAGTCGGCCCAGCCATCGGCAGCCCCGTTGATGGACCGTTGTGCCCGTTCGAGCGCCCGACCGACCGCCACCGGGTCACGACCCGCCGCTCCCCGTGCCTCCGCCAACGCCGCGAAGTGCTCTGCCGGCGCCTTGAGCACAGTATCTACCCCGCTCCAGAACGCCGCCCACCCCTCCCCCGCATCGGCGCGCGCGCTTCGCGACTGCGAGAAGGTCAGCCGAGACTGACTGGGCCCGAACTCCTGCAGCCTTCCCATATCCTGCGACCGGTGGAGACTCCGCCCCATCATCGCGAGCTGATGGTATGTCTTTCCGGAGAGCT
>Ga0315910_10005139_pt1 | contig 10776 bp, 6 predicted proteins | sample EdamamesoilMG_FD_204470 | JGI IMG/M metagenome (GOLD analysis project Ga0315910, IMG submission 204470) | Garden soil microbial communities collected in Santa Monica, California, United States - Edamame soil | ecosystem: Environmental > Terrestrial > Soil > Garden | place: USA: California...
TGACGGTGACCACGTCTTCCTTGAAGTAGTTCCGGATGTCGCCGAGCCATTTGGCCAGGTTCGGCGCGGATGGGCCAAGCCCCGCGCTGCGCTGGCGACCCCGCTGGCCTTCGCCTTCCCCGGACGATTCGTCGTAGATCGCCGCCAGGGCTTCGTCCATTGCCACTTGATCCGCCGAAAGCTGGCAACCGCCCACCCCGCCCATCTGCGCGAGCGAAGCCTGTGCGTGCTGGCCGAGAATCAGCCGCCAGCGTTTCAATTGTTCCTGGTTCACCGGATTCGCCATCACAGCTCCTCAAAATTGAAATCTGATAACTCGTCGAGCTTCTTCTTTTCCTGTTCGCTTAGTTCCGTGTTCAACACTTCACTGACCTGATCCTTGTTCACGCCCCAGATTTCGCCGAGGTTTTCAGTGATGCTGTGCTTTTCCTGCGGCGAAAAATCGCCGAAGGCGCGCCGCAGAAAGACCAGTGCGCGTTTGAACTCATCCTCGGTTAGCGAAGCTACGTAACCATCCAACTGTTCCCAGAGCGCCAGCCGGGTCAACAGTGCGTAACGATTTCTCTGCGCCAGGCCCTCGAACCAGCCGGCGCCCAAATCTGCTGCGATACCGGGCGACAGCCGGCGGGAAACTTCCTTTGCCAGCTCTTCGTTGGAAATCAAACCGCGCTCCACCAGAATCGCCGAGGCATAGCCGGATAAGAGCGGATTCAAATGATCGGCCTGCGCCAGCTTCTGGAGTTCGGCAATCCACAAGGGCTCATCGATCAACGCGGTGTAATCCAGCGCGACTCTGTTCAATTCGTTGACGCCAACCAGCATCTGTTTCGCGGCGGCGAGATCACAATTCGCTGCGCCGACGAGTGCCAGCGCGCCCTCGAGGAACAGTTGCTCCAGCAGCGGCTTGAGCGGTTCGGGGTCGAACTGGCGGACGTCGCCATACCGGATCACGAGGCCGAGTTCGTGCGTGGCATTGGCCAGCGCGGTAAAGTCGGAGGAATCGTTCGCCAGTCGTTGCAGCGTCTGGCGTGCGAGTTCAATCGATCCGCTCATGCTGCACTCGCACGCCTGCCGGATCACCGTGGCTGCTTCCGCAATGGCAGTGCATTTCTCGAGCTGTTGTTTGAACTTGAAGGCAACGGCCAGCTCGATGGTCTCCCCCAGCAGCACAGCTTCGACGATGGCAATCTCGGCCTCGGGCGTCCATTGCAGCACCCAACGTTCGGCCCACGTTGTCCCATCCTGTCGCACGCCCTGCTTCTTCGCGAACGGCACTTCCAGCACCGCGAGCCGATGCAAAAAACTCGAGCGATGCAAATCGAGGAACGCTGCCTCGGCAGATTTCACGCGGCGATTCTCGCGCAGGTCCAGATCGAGGTCGCGTTTCACACCGGCTTTGAATTGCTCCAACCTCAGACGGCCAAGCTCGCGATAGAAATCATCCTGAATCGAAGTCTGGCTGACGCCTTTCGCCAGCGCCCCGATCGCAGTGCCCACCTCCACGCGCAGCAAGGATTCGCGCACCACCGCCGGATCGCCCTGCCCGAGCAACGTCACCGCCGCATCCTGCAACTCGCGCAGCGTGGGCCGGGAGTTTTTCATCCCGGCGATTGTTTCGGCGAGACGAACGCCATCAATGACCTCGGCCGTCGAGCGAAACGTTCCTGCCGCCCGCAGTTCCCGCGCGACGCTCGTGAGGTAGTGCTTGGGCAATTCCCGCGCGGTATCGTCGTTGAAGGAATCCCAGACCCGTTCAAAGTAGGCTGGCGCGTGATTGCCCGCGCCGTAGCCGGATTGCGAAGACAGCTTGAAAAACGAATACGGCATGAGCGTCATCTTCGACGCGCGCTTGCGGAGCTTGGCGAAGTCCTCATCCGTCATGGGCGGCAGGTCCGACCCAAGCGCCGTGGCGTGAAATGCGCCGGTGACAACGACGATTTGTTCAGGCTTGAAGCCTTCAGCGATGGCCTGTTGAATCTTGCGGCGCATGTAAGCCTCGCGCACCAAGTTTTCGGCGGCATGACGCGTGGAGAAATCCTCCAGTTCCCGCAACTCAGCGCCATAGCTGCGCGCCGTGTTGAGGTAACTGTCGCTCGCCCGCAGCTGCTCAAAATGGCGTTCCCAATACGTTTCATAGTCGGGCTCACAAGCGAGCTCGGCGACCTGGTCGTAAACCGAATCGCGCTTGGGCTTTTCTTCGACGATGGGTGCTTCCGCTTCCTCCTCGGCCTCACCTCCGACCAGCTGGGCGAGTGTCGGTCTGTCCTTTTTCTTCTCCTCGCTTTCTTTCGGTTTTTCAAGCTCGGCTACCGTCGCACCGTCATCGCGATCCATGAGGCCAAGGAAAACCGCCGACGGCAGATCCATGAACCGCGCCTTGGCCTTATTTTCCCGACACCAAACCAAGGCCTGATACTCCGGGCTGTAAGTTGCGAGCGGGTAACAGAAGGTTCTCACCGGCGCCTCGGTGGTGTAGGCAAGAATCGCGATGGGCAGTTTGGACTTCGGGCTGACGATGTGCGGGATCAGATCGTCTGCGTCATCCGCGCCTTCAATCAACACGAGTTTGGGCCGGACGCGATCGAGCAACTGCCGCAAATGCCACGCTGCCGCCGGTGAAAGGTGGCGGACTCCAAAGATGTGAGGGGCGGCGGACATGCTCAGGGCGCTTCTGTGCCTTCGTCTTCTGAGCGGGGCACACGTTGCCATTCGCGGCAACGGCCAGTATCAAGTTCAAATCCCATTTCGACGGCAAAGGTGACGCGAGTATTCCCGTTATATCGCTCAATCGAAACGAACGGTGGTGGATCGGAGGGTTTGTCGGTTGTTATCAGCGCTGAGTTGAGACTTGGCGACCGGTATCCGTGCGTGGCGAGTTCAACGTAGCCGAACCGATCGTCGCGGTTGATAATGCCCGCTTCGATAGAACGCAAATCGAGATGTTGAACTTTCCAGGACGAATCGTCTCCCCAATGGCAGCCCCACACAAAGCCGAACGTTCCACTAGGCCATTCATAATCACTGTTCCAGTAAAGGCTTCCCGGAATCATCGAAGCATCATGGATGTCCCACCAGTCCGGGACATAGAAACCCACAGGACAGAAACCAGCTCCTAGTGTGCTTTCGGTTTCTTCAGCTATTATCTGACCTGAAGCAAGGTCCAGCACGGCCGTCTTGGTGTAACTACGTGAGATAAGTGCGAACTCGCGTCCGCCTTGGCGAAACGGCTCGAAGGTTTGCAACAAGCCGTAGTCGCGTTCAAATTCGCAGACCTGTTCCAGTTCCCCACTCTGAACCCGGCGGAAGACCTGCACAACCGTGGAATCCCATGTCCCCGGCCGATTAGGCTTCGCGACTCCTTTCACAACATACTTATCACGTGGTTTTGGAAGGGGTGGGATTTGATAGTCAGTCTCAACGATCGCATCCCGAACGACGAATCCCTTGTTATGATACTTCTCCGCCCAACTCGGTTCGTGATTATTTTTTAGCCGCGCAATCGCCTCCATGGCATCAGCCACAGTTCTATACGTTCCAAAATAAGTATCGGATTCCCGACCCTCATGAACGCCATAAACTCTATGGACAACGTCCCCGCGCATGGTTGTTACTCTCCGACCTGTTCCGAACATGCCGAATAAAGCCCGCGCCATGTCGCACCGCGCTTCTTCATCACGTTGGCGAGGTAATCTTTCCAGACCACGATGTCCTTGTCGTCGTCCTTGATGACCGCGCCTTGCAGACCGGAGGCGAGGTCTAGGTCGCTGACCTTGCCATCACCGAAGTTGCCGGAGAGGGCCATGCTATTGGCGAGCAGCGAAATCGCTTCAGCCGTCGAGAGTACGCCGGAAGGTGTTTTCACCTTGTTTTTGCCGTCGAGGGTCTGGCCCGCGCGCAATTCCCGGAAGATGGTCACAATCTTGATGATGGCATCCTCGTGGGGGAACTCAGCCTGGAGTTGCAGATTGCTGGAGAGTTCCTTCACGCGCTTGGTCACGATGGAAACTTCCGTGTCCAGATCCGCCGGCGCAGGCAACACAACGAGGTTGAAGCGGCGCTTCAAAGCGGCGGACATGTCGTTGACGCCACGATCGCGGGTGTTCGCGGTGGCGATGACCGAGAAGCCGCGTTGCGCCGGGATTTCGGTGACCAGTTCAGGAACGGCGAGTCGCTTTTCGGAGAGGAGGGAGATGAGCGCGTCCTGTACTTCGGAAGCACACCGCGTGATTTCCTCAAAGCGCGCTAGGCTGCCGGATTCCATGGCGCGGAAGATGGGGCTCTTGATGAGCGATTCGTTGCTCGGGCCGCGCGCGATGAGCATGGCGTAGTTCCAGGTGTAACGAATCTGCTCCTCCGTCGTGCCGGCTGTGCCTTGCACGACCTTCGTGGAATCGCCGTTGATGGCGGCGGCCAGGTGTTCCGAGAGCCACGACTTGGCCGTGCCCGGTTCGCCGATGAGCAGCAACGCGCGGTCGGTGACGAGCGTGGAGATGGCGATCTCCACGAGGCGCTGATGGCCGATGTATTTGGGCGTGATGTCGAGCTTGCCGCATTTGCCGCCGCAGATATAGGTGAGCACCGAGCGCGGCGACATGCGCCAGCCGGCGGGCACGGGGTGCTTTTCAGCTTTGATCAGCGCGTCGAGTTCCTCAGCGTAGAGGATTTCTGCAGGTTGACGCAGGTCTTTGGATTCCTTGGGCATAATCTTGGTCAGTTGTTTTCCTTGGGACGTCGCAACGGGTCGATGGCCACGAGAAAGGCGTCCACAAACTTCTCGTCGAGCTTCGCGGCGAGTTCATCCAACTTCGGTAAATCAGCCGGTGGTAGATGACGTGCATTCTCGAACAAGAACTGCAGTTCGTAATCGAGATGCTTCGCGTTCTTGGTTTTCTTGGTGACGAGTTCAAGGAAGTAGTCGGTGACTTTCGGATACTTGCAACGCACCAACCCGCGCAAGGTCATGCCGGCATCGGAAGTCTTCTTTGCCTCGCCAAGCTTGAGCAGATAATTGAGCGCGGCCTTGTGATTGGGCCGGGCCAGGCTGCACACGACGCTCCCCTTATCTGTTTTGATGGCGGCGTCAAGCCAGCGGGCGTCCCAAGCATATTTGCGAAGGAACTTGTCGTCCGACTCTTCGGGTTCGACGTAGGCCATCGGATTGAACCGCGAGGTTTCATCCCAATGGGCAGCCGCGATGATCCGTTGCAGGTGTTCGGACTTTTCCTTGCCTGCTCCCCTGGTTTCGACAAGCAGCGGAGAGAATTCGACGAACACCTTCTCCGGCGACCACGTGCGCAGTGCACTTTGCAGCACTTGGGGAAACGCCGCCACCGGCAGGGTCTCGCGCTGCGCGAGCACCGCTTCCAAAGCGCGCGGCGAGCCCATGTTGCAGAGCAGCAGCGCGAAGCGAGTCAGCAATTCCGGTCCGCCAAAGATCGAATTCTTGGCTGCTTTGACCTTTGTCAACTTGCCCGCGCTGGCGAAGCAGTTGAGCAGAAACTCCTCGACCTTGGACTCAGTGCGGTGGTCCAAGCAATCGAGGATTTCCCAGAAGCGGGGAATCTGCTCTGAATCTCCCTTGAGCACTGAATCAAAAACGCGTTTGCCTTCTTCCAGCAGCGCAGTCAAAACCTGCTGGTTGCGCAAGGTGCGGAACGGGCGGACAAGGATGTCGAGTGCCTTGCCTTTGACGAGTTCGGTGAAGATTTTCGTGATCTCGGGGCGATCGTGTTCGGCGAGAGTTTCGAGTGCGGCGGCGCGAAGTTGTTTGTTCTTGGCGTTGGCCTGCTCAAGCACGAGTGACAGACAATCCTCGTGTTGACCGAGACGACCGATGGCTGCGACTTTCACTTCGACCGAGCCATCCTCCAGGGCCTTTTTGCAAAGCTCAAGCGTTCCGGCGGGATCAAGCCGATGCATCACCTCCAACTTCCGCCCGTCCTGCCTCTTGCCTTTGAGGTCGAACGTTTGCTTGAGACGCGGGACGATTCCCGGGCCGTAGCCAGGAAGGATCTTCTCCGCCACCAAATCGGCGAGTTCGGGGTAATTATCGCCAAGCGCGCGGATGGCCGGATCAATCAGGCGGAGGTCATTGAACGCACCGCGTTCAACGGCAGATTTCACGATTTCGAAACGTCCGCCACCGGATGCGGTGAGCGCTTCCACCAGTGGCTTGAGCACCCGCGAGGTGGTCCGAGTCGTAGCACGACTGGTGGGAAAGGTTTCGAGTTTCTCGAGATTCCCCGCCGCGCCGGTCAGGCCCTGCGTGTAGAGAATGGCGTTGAGCAACGTGCTTAAACTCAGCAGGCGCGTGGCGGATTCGGCTTCCGTGCCGTTGACAACTTCACTCATGGCCTTGGCGACTTGAGCGAACACGGGAACTTTCGCGCCCGCCTGCTCCAGTGGCAGGATGAGTTTCTTCAGCCGGAAATCTCCGACCGCCAGCGGGCTGCCGGCGATGGCGAGGCGGCGGACTTCCGTCGCGGATTCTTCAATCAAGGCAAGGCTCATGACGATATCGGGTCAGGTTAATACGTGAGCCGGACGACATCAGTGGTGGTCACGATGCTCAGTGGCTTGGCGCGAAGTCTCTGCGAATCCAAATCGTGATGGAAGCGGACCAGCATGGTTTGGTCCTGACGCGCCTCGGCGGAAATCATCGGCAACAGCGGCAATGTCGCGGGATCACCCGGATAACCATCGTCGGCAAGCATGAGTCGTTCACCCGCCGCATCCTCGATGACCACATCATCTCCGACCTTGCCAAGCGCGCGGTATTTCACCAAGGCGACCGGACGCCGGTCACCAAGTGGCGACTTCAGTTGGGTCTTCACGTCCTTGATGACGGCTTTCAAGTCAGTCTTCGCAAACTCACGGGCACGCGCATAGTCGGCCGCGCTGGCAGGTCGTGGCTTGCTGGCTTCCCAGCGGATACGCGGATTCAGATTTCCCGGATACACGCACAGATCCGGGCAGACCATCACGTGAAAGCAAGTGTCATCCTCGCGGATGAACTTCGCGGCCCGATAAGGCCGGTAGTTTCGAGTCAACTGCACCGCGCCGGTTTGCAGATTCATCCACACGCCGGTCTCGACGAACTCGCCCCGCGTCCAATCGTCGTGCGAGTTGAAAGCCAGCTGGAGCAATTCAACATTGGTCTGCACCAGTCCAGCATCCTTGAGTTCGCGCAATTGCCAGGCCTGCCCGAGCCACGCGGCGATGTCCGTCTCGATCTCGGGCTTCAACTCAGGATCGTCGAGCCGGCTCTGCAAATACTTCCGCCCTTGCTTGCAGAGCGATTGCAGCCGGTTCAGTTGATCCAGTGCAGCGCTGTAAACCCTTTCGCGTTCGGAAGCCTTGAGTTCAGCCTCCGAACTGATCTGCGAGCGATAAAACAGGCCGGTCAGTGCGTGCAGGGCATTCTGCGCACCGGGAAGATAGGCATCGCCGAGCTGCTTCGCCTGCTCCTCCATTTGGCGGGCGGATTTGGCGTTGAGCGTTCCGAGGCCGGCGCGGACCAGGTCGTTGACCAGTGATTCCAGCAGTCCAAGCCCCTCGATTTGAATCTGAATCTTCTTCTTAAGCGCACTGGTGTTGACCTTGTGTGGCTTGTCGGTTTCGACCTTCTTCTTCTCAACGCGTTGGACGATCTTCGCACGCTTCTCCGTGATGTCGGCGGGGACTTCTTTCTCCGAGAACTTCTGTCCCTGGGCGAAGGCATACATCAGGGCGAGCGAATGTTTGCAGGGAAACTGGTGACTCGGACAAGTGCAGCGATAAACCGGCTTGAGGGGATCGGAAAAGTCAGCGGACGGACGATAATTCTCCGCGCCACTCCCTTTGCAGTCGCCGAAAAGCAATGAACCATCAGCAGATTTGAAGAGCCCGACGAGTTTCTTTTTGATGACCACGCCGCGGGCATTTTTGATCGCGGCGGCATTAGGCGCTTGGGAATCTACGAATGCTTCATCGATTTGCATGTTGATCTCCGTTTTCCATCCCGAATCAAATTCCTAAGTAGCGTTCGAAGCCTAGAAATCGCTTCGTGACAGGACAAGGGAATTCAGCTCGATAACTGAATTCTGACCGAAGGGATCAACCAACCACCTTGAGATGAGAACGCAACTCCGCCAACTCTGTTTCAAACCCACCCGATAAGATCGGGAAGCGACACCAAGTCTTGGGGTCGAGATTCTCATCATCCAGATGGAAAGACGGCGCGTAGCGTTCACGCTTCCATTGATTGCGACACCAGAGTTTGAAGAAGCGTTCCACCCACAAACCAAGTTGTGCGGCGTCATGTCGCGGAAACTGCCGGCGGAGAATTTCAAATACCGTAACTGGCGATTGGCGATCCCGGATAGCCGCACGCTCAACAGCGTCCAACACCTCATAAGGCATCAAATCGTCCTCATCTGTCTGCTTGCGATCTGCCGGGCGCAATTCCGCGGTGGGTGATTGCTGGTTGATGACTGCCAATTCAGGAATAGGACTCAAGCCATCAGGTCCTGTGGTTTCCAGCCACCGCAGCCAATGTCGCAGCCACGCTTTGTCTATTCCAGCCAGGGGACTAAGGCCGCCGCTGGTATCACCATCCATGGTCGCGTAACCAACGGCCGCCTCCGAGCGGTTGCTGGTTGCGAGCAACAGCGCATTCTTCAGGTTCGCGATCAGCCAGATACCAGGTGAGCGGACGCGCGCCTGAATGTTCTGAAGCGCTAAATCATGCTCCTGCCAATTTAGCCGTGCGCCGGTGGCTCGTTGAATGACCCCAACATAATCTCGCACCAGTCCGCTGATGTCCCATTCAAAATGCGTCGCGTTCACCGCTGTCGCGATGCTACGGGCCGCGCCACGAGTAACCTCGCCGCTGTTGTCACCAGCTTGATAGGCTGTCGTCAGCAGTTGTTTGACAAGTAAACGGGCATCTCCGGCTTTCAGCTGCGATATGCAACTCAATCGACGGGCAAACTCATTCGCGCCCAGTTCGTCAACTCCCAGCATCGGCATCAAATGCACAAGGCAAGCGCAGGCGGCCGAGTCCGCCCCGCCGCTCAACGAAATCACGTAGCCCTGTGAACGACTTTTCCGCAGATAATCGAACAACGCCAAGGCTTCAGCCCGGGTAAACTCCTCTTCCTTGATTTGGTTTGATGCTTCCCAAGCCACGACCCCTGGCTGATTTGCTTTCGGCATCGCATTTGGAAAGGCGAATGGCACATGAACAACTGACGTGTCCTCACCGAGTTGCGGTTGAAAGCTGGCAGAGCGCGCCTGAGCCATCCGAGTGGCGTCAACGTCCACTGTTGCTGTGGTGGTCTCAAATTCCTTGAAACTGAAGCGTGGTCCGATGGCAAGCAGCTTTCCATCTGTGGCAATCAATGCACCGCCGTCGTAAATCGCCCGTCCCGCTTCGTTGCCGAGCAGATTCGCATAAACATAGCTCGTCCCGAACGCACGTGAGCCTTCGACAACAAATCGTTTCCTTACTTCCAATTTGCCGAAAGCAAAGTGACTGGCACTCGGGTTGAGGATGATATCGGTCGCCTTGCGAGCCAGCGCCGCGCCGGGGCGATTGGCCACCCAGGCGTCTTCACAGATCTCGAAACCAATGCGCACGCCACCACAATCAAAACACAAGTCGCCGATGGGAAATGTCTCGTCGCCAACCATTAGTTGATCACGCACCTCAGCTGGCCACGGTTTGAACCAGCGCGGTTCGTAGTGAATTCCATCCCCGGCCAAGAAACGCTTGGCGACGAAACCAGCAATCTTCCCGTCTACAATCAAGCAGGCGCAGTTAAAGAGACTATTCCGATGGAGCACGGGCAAGCCGAGCGAAACAATCATCTCCCTGGTAGCTGGAAGAACTTCCTGAAGCACCGCCCAAGCACGTTCGACTGTGTTGGTTGAGTGAAACGCATCCTCACAGCCGTAACCAGTGATGCAGAGTTCCGGCAAACAAACGACACTAGCGTTTGCCTCCCGCGCTTGTTGAATCGCTGCCAGTATCCGAGACTTGTTCCCCTCCCAATCAAGCGGCGTCTGATTGAGTATGGCAGCAGCGACATTGATCAGTTTCATGGCTATTACACCTCAAGTATCAGGCCTGACCACGAGCCCGCAAAATCAACTGTGTCTTGAGTTCGTGCAGACTGAATTCCAGCCCGGCTGGATACTGGTGCGGGTGGTCGAACCTTTTCACACCCGGATTAAGCATGGCCAATTGTCGCTGCGCGCGCTCCCGGATCTCGTTCAGTCCAGGCAACTGACCAACCAGTTCACCTCGTCGGAGCACCGGCACAAGCAAATCCTCACTTTGTGCTTCGGCGGGGAAATGCTTCCGCCTGGTGGCGTCGAGCGGATCAATAATCGCCATGGGATGCGTTACCGGACGCATGGTATCGTAGGTGGCGTCGCCGACAAATTCCTGCGCGTCCTGATAACGACGAACCTGCAACACTCCTGGGTTGTTCATTTTGGCCGTCTGCTCTGAAACCTTCACTTTGTGTTCCCATTGTCCGTCCGGATGGCGGATGGCGGTAAGCTTGTAAACCCCACCCAACGCTGGTTGGTCGCAAGCCGTGACAAGCTTCGTGCCCACTCCCCAAATATCAATCCTCGCGCCCTGCTGTTTGAGGCTGGTGATGAGGTGTTCGTCCAGATCATTGCTCGCCACGATAACCGCGGCGGGAAAGCCGCCAGAATCCAGAATCTTTCGCGCCTCGATGCTTAGATATGCCAGGTCGCCAGAGTCCAACCGAATTCCGGCCATCT
>Ga0315910_10005140_pt1 | contig 10775 bp, 13 predicted proteins | sample EdamamesoilMG_FD_204470 | JGI IMG/M metagenome (GOLD analysis project Ga0315910, IMG submission 204470) | Garden soil microbial communities collected in Santa Monica, California, United States - Edamame soil | ecosystem: Environmental > Terrestrial > Soil > Garden | place: USA: California...
CCGACGCGCCCCTTCTTGTGGATGTGGCCCGGCATGATGCCGATCTTGAGTTCTTCCGGCGTGATCACGCCCGGGCAGTTGGGCCCGAGCAGCAGGGTCTTGCGCTTCTGCTTGCGCATCCGGTCGCGCACTTCGACCATGTCGCGCACCGGAATGCCCTCGGTGATGCAGATGGCGAGGTCGAGGTCGGCCTCCACCGCCTCCCAGATCGCGGCGGCGGCGAACGGCGGCGGCACGTAGATCACCGACACCGTGGCGCCGGATTTCTCCTTCGCATCGCGCACCGAGCCGTAGATCGGGATGCCCTCGAAGTTCTCCCCGGCCTTCTTCGGGTTGACGCCCGCCACGTAGCAGGCCTTGCCGTTGGCGTAGGCGCGGCTGGTCTGCGTGTGGAACATGCCGGTCTTGCCGGTGATGCCCTGGGTCATCACCCGCGTGTTCTTGTTGATGAGGATGCTCATTTCTTTTTCCTCTTCACTGCCTTTTTCTTCGCCTTCGGCTTGGGCTTCACCTTCGGCTTGGGCTTGGCCTTCTTCTTCTGGATTGCCGCCACCACCTTCTGCCCCGCCTGCCCCATGTTGTCGGCGGAGATGATCGGCAACCCGGAGTCCTTCAGGATCTTCTTGCCCAGGTCCTCGTTGGTGCCTTTCATCCGCACCACCAGCGGCACCGAGATCTTCGTCTCGCGCGCCGCGGCGACCACGCCGGTCGCGATGGTGTCGCACTTCATGATGCCGCCGAAGATGTTGACCAGGATCGCCTTGACCTTGGGATTGGACAGCATGATCTTGAAGGCCGCGGTGACCTTCTCCGCAGTGGCGCCGCCGCCGACGTCGAGGAAGTTGGCCGGCGAGCCGCCGAACAGCTTGATGGTGTCCATGGTCGCCATGGCGAGGCCCGCGCCGTTCACCATGCAGCCGATGTTGCCGTCCAGCGAAATATAGGACAGGTCGTACTTGGAAGCCTCGATCTCCAGCGGATCCTCTTCGTCCAGGTCGCGCAACGCGACCAGCTCGGGATGGCGGAACAGCGCGTTGTCGTCGAAATTGATCTTCGAGTCGAGCGCCACCACGCGCCCGTCGCCCGAGACGATCAGCGGGTTGACCTCGAGCAGCGACGCGTCGGTGTCCCAGAAGCATTTGTACAGGCCGCGCAGCAGTTCGCTCGCCTGCCCCAGCGCGGCCTCCGGAATACCGATCTTCTTCGCCACGGCGCGCGCCTCGTTGTCGGCCAGGCCGGCAACGGGATCGACGAACACCTTGTGGATCTTCTCCGGGGTCTTCGCCGCCACTTCCTCGATGTCCATGCCGCCCTCGGAGGAGGCCATCAGCACCACGCGCTGCGTGCTGCGGTCCACCACCATGCCGACGTAGAGTTCCTTGCGGATATCGGCGCCCTCCTCGATCAGCAGGCGCCGCACCTTCTGCCCCTTGGGTCCGGTCTGGTGGGTCTTCAGCTGCATGCCGAGGATCTGGGACGAGAGCTTGCGCACCTCGTCGAGCGATTTCGCGACCTTCACGCCGCCGCCCTTGCCGCGGCCGCCGGCGTGGATCTGCGCCTTCACCACCCACACCTTGCCGCCGAGCTGCTTCGCCGCCGCGAGTGCCTCGTCGACGCTGAAGCACGCCACCCCGCGCGGCGTGGGGACGCCGAACTTGCGGAACAATTCCTTGCCCTGGTACTCGTGGATCTTCATGCGCCCGCCTTCTCCTTCGGTACGTACCATTCGGGATACCACTTCATCACCGTCTCTCCGGTGGTATCCATGGCGTGGCAGTGGTCGAGCTGGAACGGCTTCCTGCCCGGCGCGCGGTCTTCGCGCATCTCGCCGGCGAAGCTCTGGATCGCCGCCGTCGGCAGGCCGGCCAGCATCTCGGTGATATGCGTGCAGCCCTGCACGCCGCCGAGGCGCTCCTTCACCCCGTCGCGGAACTTCTTCACCAGGTTCAGGCCGATCAGTTTCTTGTAGGCCGGGCCAATGGTTTCGCAGCCGCCCGGATAAGGCACGGCGTCGGACACTGACAGCGCGTCCACCACGTTGAGCTTCCGGTCGATGGTGACGCGCACCACCATGTCGTGGATCGGCAGGCCGGCGCGGCGCACGCCGGTCCTCAGCTTGACGTCGTGGCTCTTGACGTCCGTGAGGTGGGCCTCGATGTCCCACAGGCCGTCGGCGCGCTTGTAGCCTTCGTAGCGCACGCGGCGGGTGTGCACGAGCTCGCGCTCGACTTCGGTGACGGGCAGTGGCATGCGGCGCGCATTTTACAGGCTCAGGCGAGGTAATAGGACAGCAGCAGCGCGAGCAGCGTCCCCAGCACGCCGATTCCCATGGTGCGCGCCGGCCAGGTGCGCGAGAGAGCACCGCGCGATCCATGCAGGTAATCGAGCGCCTCCGCGGCGCCCCGGCCGGCGCGCCCCAGGCACGCATTCCAGATCGCCAGCAGCCGCTCCAGCCCGGTCGCGCAGGCCGCGGCAAGGCGGGTGCCGACATGGCGATAGAGCCAGTCGGCGTCGAGATTGACCGAGCGCAGCTCCGGCGGATAGATGCCGTTGCGCATCAACCACGAGAAGGCGAGCGCCGAGAACACCAGCAGCTGGAGTTGCGCCAGTACGTGCGACGCCGTATAGGGGGCGTAGTCGACCGGCAATGGCAGCAGCGCGTAGAGCGCCGCCGGGAACACCCCGATGCCGATGCACAGCGCCGCCGCGATGCCCATCGCCACCAGCATGTGGGCGGGTGCTTCCTTGCAGCGGATCCCGGCGTCGTGCGCGAAGAACGCGAAGAACGGGATCTTGATGCCGGCGTGGTGGAACACCCCGGCCGAGGCGAACAGCAGGACCAGCCAGACCACCGTATGCCCTTCCTGCGCCGCGGAGGTCATGATCATCGACTTGGTGACGAAGCCGCTGAACAGCGGGAACGCGGAGATGGATGCGGCGCCGACGATGCAGAACATCGTGGTCAGCGGCATCGACTTGTACAGCCCGCCGAGGTCGGTGGCCTTGATGCTTCCCGCGCGCAGCAGCACGGCACCCATGGACATGAACAGCAGTCCCTTGAACAGGATGTCGGCGAAGGCGTGCGCGACCGCCCCGTTGAGCCCCAGATCCGTGCCCAGGCCGATGCCCACCACCATGAAGCCGAGCTGGTTGTTGAGGCTGTAAGCGAGCACGCGGCGCAGGTCGTTCTCGATCACGGCGTAGAAGATCGGGAACGCCGCCATTGCGGTGCCGACGTAGATCAGCGCTTCCGTGCCCGGGAAACCTCGTGCCAGCGCATAGATGCCGATCTTGGTGGTGAAGGCGGACAGCACCACGGTGCCGGTGGCGCTGGCCTCGGGATACGCGTCCGGCAGCCAGTTGTGCAGCAGCGGGAACGCGCACTTGATGCCGAACGCGAGCAGGATCAGCAGCCCGCCCGGCGAGCCGAGCCCGATCAGGTCGAAGGCGAGCGAACCGGTCTCTGCGTAACGTAGCGCCGCGCCGGCCGCGAGCAGCATCCCGGACGCAAGCTGCACGATGAGGTAGCGCATACCGGCGCGATAGGCGCCGGGCGTGCCGGCCGCCCAGATCACCGCCGCGGAGGCGATGGCGGACAGCTCCCAGAACACGAACAGGGTGAGCAGGTCGCCGGCGAACAACGCTGCCATGGCGCTGCCGGCGTAGAGCAGCGCCGCCGGCTGCTCGATGCCGCGCCGCACGTGCCACGAGTACACGCCGTTCAGGAACGCGGCGATGGCGAACACGTAGCCGAAGGCGAGACTCAGGGCATCGGTCCGCACCAGTACCAGGACGGTGCCGAACGCCTCGACCTCCAGCCGCCAGCCGGGCCCGATCCAGGCGAGTTGCGCCAGTACGGCAAGTGGCGCCGCCAGACCGAGCGGCGCGCGCAGCACCTGCGGCAGTAGCGGCCAGAGCAAGCCCGCCGCCACCAGGATCAGCCCGGCGGGAATCTCAGCGATCATAGTAGTCCTCGGGCCGCATCACCCCGCGGCGCAGCAGCTTCGCCGCGAGCACCAGCACCACGCAGGCAATGAAGCCGTAGAACCCGTAGTAGCCGAAAACGCCGTCGAATCCGACCTCCGCGTGGCGATGCACCAGCAGGTCGGCGACGAGCAGGCCGATGCCCACGGCCCCAAGCCCCTGGTACAGCCGGCGCACGTTTTCCGGACGGTCGAGCCAGCTCATGGCGCGATCCCCGCGACGGCACGCGCGAGCGCGAGGGGCACTGCAGCGGCAAACGGCAAGGCGAGGGTCACGGCGGCCGTGACGGCCATCGCCGCCACCATGGGCCAGGGCGCTTCGCCGTGGACCGGCTCGTCGCGCGCGGGTTCCCGCAGGAACGCGCTGTACACGATGGGCAGGAAGTAGGCGGCATTGAGCAGCGTGCTTGCGGCGAGCACGCCGAGCGCGACCCAGTGCCCGGCCTCCGCCGCACCCTGGAACATGAACCACTTGCTGAGGAATCCGGCGGCCGGCGGAATGCCGATCAGCGATAGCGCGCCGACCGTGAACGCGGCCATGGTCCACGGCATGCGGCGGCCGATGCCGGCGAGCTCGCTCACCTCCGTCTTGCCGGAGGCGGTGTAGATTGCGCCGGCGGCGAAGAACAACGTGATTTTGCCCACCGCATGCGCAGCGATGTGGAGCGCCGCGGCCGCGACCGACAGGGGTGCGAGCAGGGCCGCGGAGAGCACCACGTAGGAAAGCTGGCTGACGGTCGAGTACGCGAGGCGCCGCTTGAGGTTCACGGCGCGCAATGCCACCACAGAGGCGGCGAGAATGGTGAATCCCGCAACCGCCGGCAGCCAGTCGGCTGCGCGCACCTCGGACAGTGTCTCCACGCCGAAGACGTACACGATCACCTTCACGACTGCGAATACGCCCGCCTTGACCACCGCCACCGCATGCAGCAGTGCCGATACCGGCGTCGGCGCGACCATCGCCGCGGGCAGCCAACGGTGCATGGGCATCAGCGCAGCCTTGCCGATGCCGAACATGTAGAGCGCGAGCAGTCCGCCCAGCGCTGCCCCGCTCAGGCCGGCACCGCCGAGAATGCCACCGGCAGCGAAATCGATCGTGCCCGCCAGCGCCCAGGTGACGACGATCGCCGGGAGCAGCAGCGCCATCGACGTGCCGAGCAGGTACCCGAGGTACACGCGCCCGCCCGTGCGCGCCTCCGCATCGCCGTGGTGCGTCACCAGCGGCCAGGTGACCAGCGTGAGCAGTTCGTAGAACAGGAACAGCGTCAGGAGGTTCGCGGAGAGCGCCACCCCCATGGTCGCCGCGAGCGCCAGTGCGAAGCAGGCATAGAAGCGCGTCTGGTGCGGCTCCTCGTTGGCGCGCAGGTAGCCGATCGAATACACCGAGTTCACGATCCACAGGCCCGAGGCCACCAGCGCGAACAGCATGCCGAGGGGTTCGGCGCGCAGTGCGAGCTGTAGCCCGGGCAGCATCTGGAGCAGGACGAGGCCCGGGCGTTCGCCCGCCAATACCGCGGGCAGCAGCGCAAGCACGGCCGCAAACAGCGCGCATGCCGTCGCCAATGTCGCCGCCTCCCGCAGGTTTGGCTGCCGGTGGCATGCCGCTACCAGGACCGCGCCGAGCACCGGGATCAGCAGGCAGGCCGCAAGGATCATGGCCCCCCCCTCAGCAACAGGGCCGCGGCGGCGCGCGCGCCTTCGACGTTGACCGAGGTAAACAGGCCGAAGTACACGCACAGGCCGGCCATGGCGAGGCCGGCGGCCAGCATCCCGGCCGGTGCCTCGCGGCGCACCGCGCCGTCCTGCGGCGGGCGAAGATAGGCGAGCTCCACCAGCCGCCACACGTAGATCACCGCGATGAGCGAGCTCAACACGATGGCGGCCACTACCCACCAGGCGCCGCGCTCGAGCGCTCCCGCAATAAGGAACCACTTGGTGATGAACCCTGCCGTGCCCGGGACCCCGATCAGGCTCAGGCCCGCCACCACCAGGCCGAACGCCGTGAGCGGCATGCGCCGGCCGAGGCCCGCGAGGCTGGCGACGGAAACCGACAGGGCGCCGCTGCGCAGCGCCACCCCGCCGAGCAGGAGGAAGATCGCACCCTTGGTTACGCCATGGTTGAGCAGGTGCGTGATGGAGCCGGTGAGACTGGCGTGGTTCGCCAATCCGATGCCGAGGGTGATGTAGCCCACCTGCGCCACGCTCGACCAGGCGAACAGGCGCTTGGCGTCCTTCTCGTACACCGCGGCGAGCGAGGCGACGATCATCGCCGCCACTGAGAGCGCGAGGAAGATCCCGCGCGTGGGCAGCCGCTCGAACAGCGCCGCCGGGTCGAACACGGTGAAGTAGTAGCGCAGCAGCACGTACACCGACACCTTGGTGGCGGTCGCGGCGAGAAAGGCGGTGGCCATCGACGGCGCGTAGGCGTAGGCGTTGGGCAGCCACTGGTGCAGGGGAAAGAGCGCGAGCTTCAGCCCCATGCCCACCGTGATGAACGCCAGCGCGGCGAGCACCGGGCGCAGGTCCTCGACCGCGCGCAGCCGCTCGGCCATGTCGGCGAGGTTGAGCGTGCCGGTGACGAGGTACAGCAGCCCCACGCCGATGACATAGAAGGTGGCGCCGACCGTGCCGAGCAGCATGTACTGGTAGGCCGCGAACAGCGCCTGGCGCCGCCGGCCGAGGGCGATCAGCACGTAGGAGGCGAGCGAGGAGATCTCGAGGAACACGAACAGGTTGAAGGCGTCGCCCGTGATCGCCATGCCGAGCAGCCCTGCGAGGCACAGGCAGTACATGGCGTACATCAGGTACTGCCGGTCGGCATCCACTTCGGCGGCGATGGAGCGCTGCGCGTAGGGCGCGACGAAGGACGCGGTGAGCGACACCGCCACCAGCACGAAGGCGCTGAGCGCGTCCACGCGGTATTCGATGCCCCAGGGCGGCGGCCAGCTGCCCAGGGCGTAGGAGATCGTGCCCGCGTCCGCCACGCGCGAGGCGAGCAGCACAGCGCACACCAGGCAGGCGTAGCTCACGACCGTGGTGGCGAGCCAGGCGAAGCGAGTGCTGCGCGCGAGCACGATGAGCGGCGCCGCGACGAGCGGCAGGACGACCTGCAGCGCGGGAAGGTGCTCCAGCATCAGCGCCCGTCCGCGCGATCCAGCTCGAGGATCTCGTCCTCTTCGATGCTGCCGTAGGCCTCGCGGATGCGCACGGTGATGGCCAGGCCGAGTGCGAGCGTGGCCACGCCGACCACGATCGCAGTGAGGATCAGCACGTGCGGCAGTGGGTTGGAGTAGACGGCAAAGCCCGGCGCCACGATCGGGGCGGTGCCGCCGAGCAGCTTGCCGGGCGCGATGTACAGCAGGTAGACCGAGGACTGCAGCACCGCGAGGCCGATCAGCTTCTTCATCAGGTTGCCGCGGGCGATGAGCACCTGCAGTCCCGCGATCATGAGGAACAGCGTCACCCAGTAGCTGAAGTGCGGGACCAGCGCGCTCATGCGTCCGCCCCGCCGCGGCCGGCGAACATGGTGAACAGCTTGAGCATTGCCCCGGCCACGGTGAGCAGCACCCCGGCCTCCACCCAGAGGATGCCGCGGTGCTGGCCGGCCACCGGGTCGGCGGCGAGCACGAAGTAGTCGAGGTAGTTGCCGCCGAGCAGCATGCCCGCGATGCCGGTGCCGGCAAACACCAGCACGCCCGCTGCCAGCATCGCCTCGACGAGGCGCGGCGGGGCGAGGCGCTCGCCGGCGGCGAGGCCGAAGATGAGCGCGTAGAAGATCACCGCCGCCGCCGCGATCACCCCGGCCTGGAAGCCGCCGCCCGGCCCGAAGTCGGCGTGGAACTGCACGTACAGGGCGAACAGCAGCATGTACGGCATCAGCAGCTTGGCGACCACGCGCAGGATGATGTCGTCCTTCACTTGTCCTTCCTTCGCCGGCGCAGCAGCGCGATCACCCCCGCGCCCGCCGCGAACACCACCACCGTCTCGCCGAGCGTGTCATAGCCGCGGTAGCTCGCGAGCACCGCGGAGACGACGTTGGGCACGCCGGTCTCGCGCGGGCCGTCGTTCAGGTACCGGGGCGCGACGTGCGCGTGGATCGGCGCGGCCGGGTCCGAGAATGCGGGCAGCCCGAGCGAACCCCAGGCCAGCACGCCGCCCGTGGCCACGGCGAGCGCGAGCGGCACGAGCGGGCGCTGGACGCCCTTCGCCTCGCGCGCGCCGGTGAGGTGCAATGCGCCCAGCAGGAGCACCGTGGAGATGCCGGCGCCGACCGCGGCTTCCGTCATCGCGACGTCCACCGCATCGAGCGCGACGAGCACGGTGGCCATCAGGAAGCTGTAGATCGCGAACAGCACCACCACGCTGAACAGGTTTCGCTGCAGCGCCATCGCCACCACCACGATCGCCAGCAGCGCGAGCAGCAGGAAGATGATCAGGGTTTCGATGGCGCGCCCTCCCCGTGGAGCAGCGGCTGCAGGCCGCGCCCCAGTGCCGCGCGCGCCAGCGCGTGCGTCGCCGCGGGACTGGTGAAGAAGATCAGCAGGCCGATGAACGCGAGCTTCACCGTGACCAGGCTCCAGCCCGCCTGCAGCATCAGGCCGCCCAGGATGCCGCCGGCGCCGAGCGTCTCCACCAGGCTGGCGGCGTGCAGGCGCGTATAGAAGTCCGGCAGGCGCAGCAGGCCGAGCGCGCCCACCAGGCAGGCGAGGCCGCCCGCCGCGAGCAGGACCCAGCTCGCCGCGTCGAGGAGCGCGCTCATTCGGCGAGGCTGCCGAAGGTGAAGAACTTGAGCACGGCGATCGTGCCGACCACGTTCAGCATGCCGTACACGATGGCGAGGTCGAGGAAATCCGGCCGCCCGCCGAGAAAGCCGAGGACCGCGAGCAGCAGCACCGCCACCGTCCCGGTGGTGTTGGCGGCGAGCAGGCGGTCGAACACGGTGGGCCCGAGCACGGCGCGCGCGAGGAGCAGCGCGAGCGTGGCGAGCAGCGCCGCAGCGGCGGCCGCGAACATCAGGCGCCTCCTTCGAAGCGGCGCACGCGCCGGTCCATCTCGCTGCCGGCCAGCCCCGCGGCGCCTGCGCGCGTCAACGCGTGCACGAGGAACTCATCGTGCCCCGCTTCGATCGTCACCGTGCCCGGCGTGAGGGTGATCGAGTTGGCGTGCGTCACCAGGCCGAGGGCGCTCGTCTGCGAGGGCTGGAAGCGCGCGAGGGCCGGGCTGATCGGCAGGCGCGGGTCGAGGATGATGCGCGCCACCTGCCAGCCCGAGACCAGGATCTCCTTCAGGAGCCAGGGCCAGTAGGCGAGCGCCGCGGGGCCGAGGTGGTAGGGCTGGCCCTCGCGGTCGGCGACGTCCATGCGCCGCGCGATCGCGGCGACCGCGACGGCGCAGGCCAGGCCCGAGAACACGAGGAACGGCGAATAGATGCCCGACAGCAGCAGCCAGAAGGCGAACAGCGCGGCGGCGAGCGCGGCGAGGCGCACGGCCTAGTCCTCGTCCCGGTGCAGGTAGGCGGCCCACAGGCCGATCACGGCCACCACGAAGGGCAGCACGAGGAGGAACACGAACTCGCGGTCGAGCTGGGAGAACCAGGCCGACCACCGGCCGAGGTCGAAGAACTCGGCGATGCTGCTGGTGGCTTGGAGGCGCATGGTGGGGCACAATAGTTGCGCGGCCCCAAGGCGCCCAGACCGGAGAGCGCGTACGGGCTTTTACCTATGTCCCCTCTACGCACCCTGCGCGACGCCCTGGTGTTCGCGCCCTGCTACGTCGCGCTCGACTGGGCGAGCTACATCGACCCGGTGGGTCCGTTCAACATCACGCCGTGGAACCCGCAGCACGGCCTGGCGATCGTGTGGATGCTGCTCGGGGGCCTGCGGCACGTGCCCGCAGTGCTCGCCACGGTGGTGCTGGCCGAGGCAGTCGTGCGCGGCCTGCCCGGCGGCCCCTTCATCGCCCTGCTGACCTCGGTGACGCTCGCCGGCGGCTACGCGGTGATCGCCGCGCTGCTGCGCACGCTGCTGCCGGACCCGGGTCTGCGCACGACCCGGCACCTGACGCTGCTCGTCGCCATCGTCGTCGCCGGCACGGCGATCGTCGGCGCGGCCTTCGTCGGGCTGCTGCGCGGCGCCGGGCTGCTGGGTGCCACGCCGGTGCCCGAGGCGCTGCTGCGATTCTGGGTTGGCGATGCCGTCGGCATCCTGGTCACTGCGCCGCTGTTGCTGGCCGTGGTGGATCCGGACCGGCGCGCCGGCCTGCTGGCCCTCGCGCGCCGGCCGGAAGCCTTTGGCCAGGCGCTCACGCTGGCGGCCACCCTGTGGTTCGTGTTCGCCGGCCCGGGCGGGGACCCGGCGCGCCTGTTCTACCTGCTGTTCGTGCCGCTGATCTGGATCGCGGCGCGCGGCGGCATGAACGGCGCGGTGGTCGCCGTCGCGCTGGTGCAGGTCGGCGTGGTGCTCGGCATCCACCGCGACGCGAGCGAGGCGCTGCCGGTGCTGGAGCTGCAGGCCCTGGTGGCGGCCTTCACGCTGACCGGCCTGTACCTCGGCATGATGGTGGACGAGCGCGAGCGCGCCGCCGCCGGGCTGCGCCAGTCGCTGCGCCTCGCCGCCGCGGGCGAGACGGCCGGGGCCATCGCGCACGAGGTGAACCAGCCGCTCACTGCGCTCGCCAACTACGGCCAGTCGGCGCTGATGCTGCTCGAGCGCGCGGGCGCGCGCGATCCCGCCCTGGCCGAGGTCGTGGGCAAGATGCTGCAGGAGACGCGGCGCGCGGCCGAGGTGGTGCGCC
>Ga0315910_10005141_pt1 | contig 10771 bp, 8 predicted proteins | sample EdamamesoilMG_FD_204470 | JGI IMG/M metagenome (GOLD analysis project Ga0315910, IMG submission 204470) | Garden soil microbial communities collected in Santa Monica, California, United States - Edamame soil | ecosystem: Environmental > Terrestrial > Soil > Garden | place: USA: California...
CACGACTCAGGATTCAGGACTGCTTACCTTTCTTTTTAGCAATGAACTGCTCGATGCCTTTCCCGTTCACCGACTCGGCTGGGATGCGATGTCAAGGAACTGGTTCGAGTGGGGCGTCACCTTGGACGGACAGCAATTCGTCTGGACGCGGCTCCCCACCCAATCTGCAATCTGCAATCTGCAAACCGCAATCCTCGAAGTCTTGCCCGACGGTTTTACCACCGAAGTCAGCCCCGCCGCCGAAAACTGGTGGCGCGAAGCCGCCGCCTGGTTGCCACACGGCAAACTACTCACGTTCGATTACGGTCTTGAGTCGGAAGAATTTTTTACACCACAACGCGCCAATGGCACTTTGCGCGCCTATCACCGCCACAGGGTGAGTGACGATTTGCTGGCGCGTGCGGGCGAGCAGGACCTGACCGCACATGTGAATTTCACCACCATCAAACGCGCTGGAGAATCCGCAGGGCTGCGAACCGAAACAGATACGTCCCAGTCGTCCTTCCTCACCGACATCGTTCAACGCGCCTGGCGTGAGGACAGCGGCTTCGGCTCGTGGACACCCGAACACACGCGACAATTTCAGACCCTGACGCATCCCGATCATCTTGGCCGCGCTTTCCGGGTGCTGGTGCAGTCGCGATAAGTCAGACTTTGCAACGCCGACCCTGCCCGCTCCGCAGTTCGTAATCGAGAAATGACAGGCAATAAATTGCCGCCGTCTCCACACGCAGCACGAGCGGGCCAAGCGTGATCGGCTTTGCGCCGGCGTCTTGAATTGCCGCCAGTTCCTCCGGCGTGAAATCACCTTCCGGTCCAATCCAGATGGCCGCGCTGCGCGGGCGCGCCCCGTGTTGCGTCTCAAACTCCCGGAAGAATTCACGCGGGTGATGAGCTTCGCCTTGCAGCGCACCGACCAGAGCGAGGTCGCATTTTTCGCCGCGCGCCAGGTACTCCTTCAGCGCCACCGCCGGCTCCACTTTCGGCAGCCACACCGCGCCACATTGTTTGATGGCTTCCACGGCGACGTGTTGCCACTTCGCGCCTTTGTCCGCTGCGCTACCTGCGTCAAGCCGTGTGGTTACACGTTCCGTCAACAACGGCATGATCCGGTGCGTGCCGAGTTCCGTGGCCTTCTCAATGATGGATTCAATGATTTTTCCCTTGGGGATCGCCACGTGCAGCGTGTTCTGACACGGCGGCGCAGGGTGAACCTTCCTTTCAACGACACGCAACGCCACTTCGCGTTTGGTCACGTCGTCGACTTCACAGAAGAACTCACCGCCCGCGCCGTCGAGCACGGTGACGCGTTCACCAGATTGCACCCGGAGAACGCGCGCGGCGTGATGTGCCTCCTCATCGGACAACGTAAGCGTTGAGCCGCGACATCGTTCAGGCGGCAGATAGAAGCGGTGCATGACATTTCCAGTCCCGAATCCCGAAGTCCTCGCAGCCATACGGATTGGGACTGCGGGCTCAAGTCTGTGGACCACGGGCTGATTCAGCGAAACAGATTTTTGGCCTTCTCAAAAAAGCTCTTGCTGATTGGATTGCAGTTTTCATCACACAGGGCGGCGAATTCCTGGAGCTTCTGCTTCTGCAAACTCGTGAGATGCGTGGGCACTTCCACCGCGACACGCACGTGCAGATCGCCGTGGCCGTAACCTTGAATATTTTTCACGCCTTTGCCCTTGAGGCGAAACACCGCCCCGGGTTGCGTACCGGCGGGAATCTTGATCATGGCCTTGCCGCCCAACGTAGGCACTTCGATCTCCGCTCCCAACGTCGCCTGCACGACGCTCACGGGAACTTCGCAAAGCAGATCATCCCCTTCGCGCTCGAAAATCTCGTGGTCCTTGACATGTAGCACCACGTAAAGATCACCCGGCGGTCCGCCGCGCAGGCCAGACGCGCCGTTGCCGCTGGACCGGAGGCGCGCGCCGGTGTCCACCCCGGCGGGAATGCGCAGCTTGATCTTGGAGGTTTTGTCACGCCGGCCGGATCCCGAACACGGACGGCAGGGCTTGTCCACCACGCGGCCCGCGCCCTGACATGTTGGACAAGTTTGCGCGATGCTGAAAATGCCGCGAGACGTGACGACCTGCCCACGGCCGTGGCAGGTGGCGCAGGTGCGCGTTTGCGCGCCTTCCTCAACGCCGGAGCCGTGGCAGACATCACACCGGTCAGGTTTGCTGGCGGTAATCTCCTTCTCGCAGCCCATCGCCGCCTCCAGAAACGTGATCTCAAGGTCGTAGCGCAAATCCTCGCCCCGGGCCGGGGCGCTGGGGTCGCCCCGGCTGTTGCCGAAGACTTCGTCAAAGATGCTGCCACCGCCGCCGAAGACCTCGCGAAACACCTCGAACGGATCGTGAAAGCCGCCGCCGAAACCGCCACCACCAAAGCCGCCGCCGCGACCGGCCCGCGCTCGCGGATCAAACGCAGCATGGCCGTATTGATTGTAGGCGGCGCGCTTTTGCGGATCACTCAGAACCTCGTACGCGTGGCCCAGCTCCTTGAAGCTTTCCTCGGCGGCTTTGTCACCCGGGTTCTTGTCTGGGTGAAATTTTACGGCCTGCTTGCGGTAGGCCTTCTTGATTTCCTCGTCCGAGGCTTCACGGCTGACGCCGAGAACCTCGTAATAATCGCGCTTGGTCATTGAGTAGGAGGCGTGATGCGGGATCAGCCGGCGGCGGGCGCCGCGGGACTCTTCGCGACGACGACGGTGGCGGGGCGGAGCAAACGGTCGCGCAGCTTGTAGCCTTTGCGGAGTTGCTGCAAAACGTGTCCTTCCGCGACCCCGGCGCTTTCCTGTTGCGAGACCGCTTCATGTACGTTCGGGTCAAAAGGCTTTCCAGTCGCGTCCACCTCTTCGACGCCGAACTCGACCAGAGCGGCTTTCAATTGCTGCTGGATCATTGTCACGCCGGCGGTCAACGACTCCGCATTAGCGGCCTGGCCGCCTTGCGCGGCAGCGAGCGCCATTTCGAAGTTGTCCAGCACGGGAATGATTTTCTGGATGAGGGATTCGTTGGCGTAGCGCGCGGCGTCCTGCCGTTCACGGGCGGCGCGTTTCTTGAAATTGTCAAAGTCCGCCGTAGTCCGCAGGAGGCGATCCCAATTCTCATCCGCCTTGGCAGCGCGGTTTTGCAGGTCTTCGATCTGTTCCGGCGTGAGCGTGGCGGGCACGACCGGCTCATTGACCTGGGCGTCCGCTTCGGCGGTCGGAGTTTCGGCTGTATCGGCTTTTTTCATGAACGGAAAATTCAAGCGGGTGGAAAATAGACGAACACGTGCATCCGGGCAACTGCGTTGTGCCGACGGGCGAAATTCGCCACAATTCCGGCAACCGGCACAGTTAGCGGCACCATGGCAGGCGGGGCCGTTCGCAGTTATTTGGTAGCGACGATTTTCTGGAACTCCGGCAAGGACCGCAGCATCACGAACCGGTCATCGGTGCGCGCGCTTTCGGCCAGGTTTTTGAGGCTCGCGTTGGTGGTGCGACGCGCGGCGCTGATCTCGATGGCACGGGAAAGATGTTTGAGCGCATCAGCCGTCTTGCCTATCCGCGGGTCAGCCTTCAACGCGGCCAGGTCGTAATACGGCTCGGCTTCGCCGGGCAGCATCAGCACCAACCGTTCCAGCGTGGCTTCGAGCTTCGGGTAATTGCCCAATTGCGCGTAACCCTGCGCGATCTCCAGCATCGCATTTGGATCCACGCGCGGGTCGCCGAAGACGCGATCCAGAGCCTGCATGGCACGTTCGGGCTGTTGCAAAGTCCGGTAGCCGTCGGCCACTCCCACCGCCGCGCGGAAATTCGCCGGGTTGGTGGCCACCAATGACTCCAATTTGGCCACCACCACCTGCACCCGGGCGGGATTGTTCATCCCCGCGAAGGCTTGCAGCAGCGCGCGGAGCACGTTCACATCCGCCTTGGGATCGTTGAGGACGCGATCCAACGCCTGCATCGCCTGGGCGGGTTGTTGCATGGACATGTAGGTGGAAGCCAGATTGAACGCGGCCTGAAAGTCGGAAGGATTCTGGCGGACTTTCTCTTCCATTTGTTGGAGATTCGCGCGCATCTTCTCGAAATCACCCTGCGTATCGCGATAGCCTTTGAGGCGGTTCACGAGATCAATGACCTGACCGTTGTAGGGATCGAGCTTGAGGCAGGTCTGCGCCACGATCAGCGCGTCCTCAAACCGCGGCTGCATCGGTGCCGGCGGCTGGAGCAAAAGATTCACGTAACGAAAGACCGCTTCCGGGCTGTAAGGGCAGAACGCGAACGCCTGACGGAAGGTAAAGTCGGCTTCCTTGTAGAGGCGCTCCACCTCCGCCGCGCTCTTCGGACGGTACTCCGGCGGGCAATAGGGCCCGATGCGCCACGCGTAAACGCCGCCAATGGAACTGCGCAGCTTCGAGAACGCTTTTTGGGCGTTGTCATCGCGCGCAAACTTGCGATCCCCTTTGTAGCCGCTGTAGTCGCGCTTGAGATAAACCTTCTCCACGAAGTCGGAGATCTCCTTGACGCTCGTGTCGTAAGTGATCCAGTTGCCGATCAGGCGCTCGGAATAGCGTGACCAGAAATCGTGATCGCGTTGCAGCACTTCCTCGGGCAGCGACGGCAGCGTCTGGCGGTTGATCTTCATGATGACGCCGAACGGTGTCAGGTGCGGATACATCCAATCGAGCGGGAAGCTTTCCTCCACGAAGAACTCGTTGGTGGGATTCTTGTCGAACATGACCTTGGTCAGCAGGCCGTTGATGGACATGACCGCCACCTGGCCGGAAACCTGCACCCGATTTTCAATGACCCTCACGTCTTCGCCCGGCTTGATCTGGCGCGGGGCGTTCGGGTTCTGGGCGTCATGGGCGAGCCGCCGTTGGGCGTCCACCAGATATTCCTGGAAGCAACGCTGCGAGTCGTCCGGGCTGGCGATGTACATTTCCTTGGGCGGATAAACGCCCTCCTTGCGGCGGCGCGCCTCGATCTTTTCACCCAGCTCGGTGAGGGGCCGGTCGAGAAACTTCAACGCGAGCCGGGCCACGAAGTTGGTTTCATAGTTTCCCTCGCGCTCCTTGGTTGAGCGGAGCATTTCCTGGAAGAACGGCATGTCCTTCTGCGCGCTGCGATGATAGTGCGAGCGGATGTAATTCAGGTAGGTGCCGTCCGCCAGCGCGTTTTGCGTGATGATGTAAACGTCGCGCCGGTCGAAAAGCGGGTCGTTCGGCTTGCATTCCGGCGGAATGAAACCCTCGCAAAAAACCATGTAGGTCGGGCAAAAGCGGCCCGGGTCCGTGCCGCCGTAGAGAATGGCGTCGCGCGTCATCTCGGGATAAACGAATTTTCCTCTTACCGGATCCTTCATGGCCTCCTCGCGAAGTTTTGGATCGTAGGAAAGTTTACCGTCCGCCGTCGGAAACGGTGGTGTGAACATGTCGTGGCCGAACCAATAGCCGAAGAGATGCCCGCGTTGTTCGTTTTCGGACCAATGGCCCAGGAATGAATGCAGCGGCATCAGCGCGAAGAGAACCAGCGCCACCGCCAGCGGCGCGCGTTGGCGCGAAAACCAGGTGGCGGCCAGGAAAATCAGTACCGAGGCGGCCAGGATCAACGCCGCAATCACCGGCAGGGCGTATTGATCCGGGTTGAAGACTTTCATCAGGGCGCCGAAGAAATGGCCCAATCCACCCAGACTCAATTGCTGTCCGAGCAAGGTTGCGACCGTCAGCACCAGTGAAATTGCGGTCAACAATCCACCGATGACCTTGACCATCATCCGGTCTTCGCCCGGCCGTGGCCGCGCCGCGAAATAGAAACAGATCATCGCCACGAGCCAGCACAGGATTTTCGCGAAACCCGCGAGCGTGGACTGGTCAATGCCCAGAACCGGACTACCGAAGATCTGGACGCAGGTGATCAAACAGAGCGTGCCGATCACGCCCAGGGCGATCAACGTATATCCTTCCCCATCCGCGTTGTCCCCCGACCGCACGAACAATCGGTACCCCAGCAGCGCCAGCGAACAGGCCGCCAACGCCACAAACACGAAGCGCAGGAAACTGAACAACGCCGTCGCGTCGGCACCATGCGCGTCGCTCAAGAGATTGTCGGTGATGATGGCCAGGGCGAACACCGCCAGATCGAGGGCGATCAGGCCGCCCAACAGCGCCCCCCGCCGCGCTTTCTCGTAATGCATCGCCAGCGTCGCGGCTATCAGCGTCAAACCGTAGCCCACACCCATCGCCACCATGACGTGGGATGCGGTGAAAAACACCCGGATCAATTCCCGCGCCTGCCGGTCGGGCGGCGGATTGAGCAGGATGAGCAGCAACACACCCAGGCACAGATAAATGGCCGTGATGCCGACGACCCACGCGCGTTCCCGCTTCTGCATCCGGCTGAAGAAGAAGAAGGGCACCAGCGCCAGCAGCGCATAGACCCAGTTGAATTCGTCCACCACGCCCTCCGCAAACATCTGGAGCTGCGAGAAGAACCGCATCGGATCGCCAAAGAAGTCGGTGGGATTTGTTTTTTCGTACTGGCCGCGGGTAAGCGCGTGGATGAAGCCCTCGCGTGTGCGCGGATAACCCCATTGCATCGGTGGAATGGTCATGCCCGCGAGCGGCATGTAGAGATAGAACGCCGCGCCAACGAGCCAGAAAAAACCGCAGACCAGCACCACCAGCCATTCATTGCCAATTTTGCGCGTCTTCCAGCCAAACCAGATGGCGGCCCCGAGGGCCACGATGCCAAACAACACGGCCGCCTTCCCCATCATCGGGGCGCCGCAAAGCAGCGCAAAACCGGCCACGAATGACATGTCCCGCAGAAACTCCTCGAACTTCTCCTTCGTCCAGAGCGTGAACAGCGCGTAGGCGGCGATGGACAGAATGCCGACCACGTTGAAGATCACAAAGACCATCGGGTTCGTGTCCGCCAGAATAATCTTCTGTTGCCGCAAAATCAGCCCGCAGAGGTAGGCAATACTGTTCCAGAGGAACAAACTCCGCCCCAGCCGGTAATCCACCGCCGCAATGGCCACCTCAATGCCCATCGCCGCCACGATCAAGGTTTGGTGGTTCGTGAAACAGATGCCGAACAGGAAGAAAGCCCAGTAGAGGTAACGCCGTTGATGTGGTGCGTAAATCCACCGAAGCAAACAGACCAGCACGCCCATCAAGGAAAGCACGCTGAACGAATACACCTCCACAATCACCGACTGGCTCCACATGTAACCGTTGAACCCGAGCAGCGTCCCCGCCACGAACCCCGCCACCACGCAGATCAGATTCTCCCACCGCTTGGCAATGTCCTTCAACTCCGCGATGCCCTCCATCATCATGCTGCTGCCGCGCGAAACCAAAAATCCCAACAGGCCGCACGCAAACGCGGCCGCCGTCGCATTCCCCAACGCCACGCGCCAGGCAATGTTGTTGAACGGGAGCAGCGTCCAAAACCACGTGTAAATAGTCCAGACGGGGTAGCCCGGCGGATGCGGAATGCCGGCGTACATCGAAGCAACGGCCAGTTCGCCAGAGTCCTCCAGCGTCAAATCCGGCGCGAGGGTGAAGTAATATCCCACCCACACACACAGCGTGGTGACCGCAAACGTCAGCCAGTCAATCTTGCGGAACAGAGGCGGTGGTTTTCCCAAGGCGGGAGATACGGTGACCGGCTTCGGTGCGGGAGTTGCCGCTGTCGTTCCCTTGGCAGCGGGCGATTTGCTTTTTTCCATTTGCTTGTCAATTGTTCACTCTACTGGCGGAATCGAGAGCGTAGAGGATGGGAAACGCCCCCCGTTTGTCCAACCAAAAGTATCCAGCCGGTTGGCCTCGCATTGAAAACTGCCCGGCAAATACGCCGCGTAATGCTGGTTGCTCAGGCTCATGGCCAGGATTTCCGCCGCGTCAGCCACCGCCCGTTCACCCGTGGCATTGGGATGGTGCAAGGCCGTCACCGTCAAAATCGCGCAGGCCGCCAGTGGGGTCAGCCAGCGGGCCAATGCCCGCACCCCGGGGTCCAATTCGGCGCGTCCGAACAGCTTTTGCTCAAGCTTCGCGGCTGGCCGGCGCGGCTTCCAGGAACGCAACCGCGCTTCCAAAGTCTTCATCTCGTTCATGAGTTTCTCCTTTCAATGCAATCCGCAGTTTCTCCAGCCCGTAACGATACCGCCCCGCTGCTGTGTTCGGGGAAATGTCCAGCAATTCGCCAATCTCCTCGAACGTGCAGTGATTCCAGAACTTCAGCACAATCACCTCGCGCTGCAACGGTGGCAGTTCCGCCAGGCGACGCATGGCCGCGCGTTCTTCGGCGGATTCATCCGGCGCGCGCTCGAACCAGCGATGCGATTCCAGTTCGCGCGTCAGCCGTCGCCAGAGGGAGCGCCGGTGGTTGAGCGCCACATTCCGGTAACTGCGCACGCAATACCGCTCGGGCGCGTCGGGCCGCCCTTTCAGGCGCAGCAGGGCGACGAACGTCTCCTGCAAGACATCCTCGGCTTCGCCATGCGAAAGCCCAAGCGCCCGGCCGTAAAGAATCAGCCCGGCGGCCCTGGCATCGTAAAGCCTTTCGCACCAGTCAGGTGTCGCTTCATTGCTCACTTTCAACCCATAGACACCCGAGCCGGCGGATTTGTATAAAAAAATCCCATGCTGCCTTCGCCTGCCCGCCTGCCCCCTGAAAATTCCCCCGTTTTGTCGCCTGCCACCCATCATTTGTAACTATTCTGGTTTGATTTGGTTTGATTCAGCTTGATTTACCTTGATCCGGCTTGATTTCCGCCCGGAACGGCCACGGGCGGGCGGGCTTGTGGACTCCGGTTTTTCTTCTGCCGGAGCAGGGCAAAGGCATCCTGAAACGCCTGGCGCACATCCGGCCACTCCTTGATTTCCTCAATCACCGCTTCCAACGCCCGGACTTCGTCGTCTTTATTCGCTTCGGTGAACCGTTCCAGGTCCAGCCGCAGCCGCTCCGCGCAGTGGTCACCCCGCCGCAATTCTACGATGTCCTGGCAGAGCGTCCGCAACGTCCGTGCTTTGCGCCGGAACTCGTCGTCCATCTCGCCGTTCCAGCCGGATACCAGCGCCGCATACCGCGCGGAAAGCACCACGGACAAATGATCCGCCAGCGAACCCTCGGCGGCTTCCGCCAATTCGGAGGCGTCCCCGGCCAGTTCGCGGGCACAGGCCAGCGTTTCCTGCCGCGCCAGCCATTCCTGATAGCCGCCCGATTTCCAATCGGACAGATTCTGCTCGTTTATTTGACGTCCCTCAAAATCGTGAGCCAGGACTTGCTTTACTTGTTCCAGACCGTTCAACCATTCCACAAGACGAACGCCTTGCTCACCGTCGGCCATTCGGCGATTGAGCTGATTACGGAGGTCACGCGGCAGCCGGGCAATTTTTCCAGTGCGAGTCATAGACACGAATTACACGAATTGACACAAATTCTGCGGAGCGCGGCGGTGTTGAAAACCAGTCGCAGCGTTGTAGCGCCGAGCCTATGGCTCGGGCCATCGGCGCACAGCGCCGACACTACACTTGGAGCCCGGTGGGGTGAGGCTGCTGACGAGCCGTCTCCCGGTGACGCTTGCCCCACCACTCCTGTTTGTGATGGGCGTGAATCGGTATTCATCTGCGGTTTCATTTCGGTAATATCAATGTGCCTGACCTTTCCAGTTCATCCACATCCGCGAAATACACCTCGCGCATCAGGCGGATTTTCTCCGCGTTGGAGAACGGGGCTGTTTCCTCCAGCCAATCCTCGAGCAACTGCAAAGCGCTCACACGCCGAGCCGCGGCGCGGTACCCTCTCCGCGGCACCGCTCCCAATTTTCAGACTGGCTCTATGGAGTTGGGCGAGTAGATCCTTTTTGGTGCTGAAGCCGCAGGAGGTGAGGACGGCGGCGGCAGATGGATTTGAATGGTTCACAAAAGCTCCTTCAATTCGGCAAGGCCGTTGATGTGGGCTTTGGCTTTGTCGCTCCGCGGCACGCCGGGCCGGAGGATTTGAATCGTTCTCATCCCCAGGTGATTGCCCGCTTCGATTTCCGAATCCGGATTATCACCCACCACCAGCACGGCTTCGGGCGGCAGTCCGTGCGTCGCGAGCAGTTCTTGAAAGATGCCGGACTTGCCCTTTCGTTCCAGTTCGTCAATCGCATCAATGTGGATCGCGCCAAACCAATCGGTGAAATCAAGCGCACGGACTTTGCTCTCCTGCAACCGGCGAAAACCGGACGTCACCAGAAAACGCTGCACCGGCAATTCCTTCAGCACCGCCAGATCCCCGTAGCCATGCATTGGCGTTGTAACTTCCGTTTGCTGAAAGGCCTGCCAGCCGGCCGCGCGCATTGCTTGCGTGAAGCCGTATTTGTCGGCGACGGCATCGAACGCGACCCGCCAGCACTCGGCAAACGCGACTTGTAGCTTCTCTTCCTGAACGCTGCCATCGTTGGCTGCGCGGATGGCTGCAAACGCGGGTGCGAACAACTGGTCGCCCACCTCGTTGGCGGCGGCGAGGCAACTGTCGAGATCAAAGATGATGGCTTTGATCATGGGGCAGGTCGGATACAATCCTCCGTCACCAGTTTCTTCGCGTCGGGATAGTTCTTCGGGACGCCGGGAGGCATGACCGGTTCGCCCTTTTCAATCTTGGCGGCGACTTGCTGGTTTGGAGCCAGTCTGAGTGCGCCGTGGAAAGGCGCAGAACTCCAGTGGGAGAGTAAACCCACCCGGCAACTTACGCTCCAGCCGGTAGCAGCCGAGGCGC
>Ga0315910_10005142_pt1 | contig 10768 bp, 12 predicted proteins | sample EdamamesoilMG_FD_204470 | JGI IMG/M metagenome (GOLD analysis project Ga0315910, IMG submission 204470) | Garden soil microbial communities collected in Santa Monica, California, United States - Edamame soil | ecosystem: Environmental > Terrestrial > Soil > Garden | place: USA: California...
ATTAGTTTTTTATTCTTTTCAGTATACCGGCAGTCCACAGACTTTCCATTCAAATTGATAAGTACTTCAGCCCCTTCTAAAGCTTCCCTCCATGGACCTAAGGTTTTACCGTCCCAATTTACCTTGTGGATATTTCCGTCAATTTTGGATTCACTGCGTGTTAAAATGATGACCTGGACTTCCTGACCAGAGAAATGATGCGTCAGACAATTTCCTAAAAATCCAGTGCCACCGGCGATAATAATTTTTTTCATAAATAGACTCATAAAATGATGCATAGAACCAGCAACCTATACAATACCCAAGTCGCGGAAATAAACCATGGTAGCTCCAGGATCTTTACTCTTCGCATGTGCTCAAAAAACATTAGACCCACTACGATAGTGAAGTAACCGATGTATACCCAGTTGTGATGAATCCAGATATTTAGTAAAAACATAGGCGTTAGCAGCAAGGCCCCGCCCAGCGAGACTGTCATTACATTACCGAGATAATGGATCCACCGATCTCTTTGGGTAGCTCCTACTATTAAACTTTGAAAGACGATTTGCCCGCCACAAACCACAAACTCTCTAAAGAAATTGGATTCTGGGACTAAGGGTACAGCCAGCCTGGAATAGAATACCAACACGATTGAAGTAACCAACCAGGCAAGGACGATATAAGCCCATCGGTAGGTATAGTTTAATTCAGGTGTACAGGTATTTCTCCCTTCAAAGATTGCACCGGGTGCGATAACCTTTCTGTTAAAGGATATGAAAAAATACAGGCGACTCATCAGGAACTGAAATAGTTTGGTGTTGAAGAGCGGCTTGAATAGTGGATTGCTATGCCCGATAATTGTCGTCAGACTTTCAAGTCCATACTTCACGGAGTTGGTTTTTTTATCAATCAGGGCGATCTCGTTTCGTGCTCTCTTCCAATCAATTGTTGGAATATCGGTATTAACCACTTCTGTATAAGCAACCCTCCCATTGTTTTCAAGCATGCCGGTTTTTATAAAAGCCTTGGTATACTCTTTACACATGGGGCACTCGTCATCGTAGATAATCGTGTGATCTACCAGTGTTCTTGTTTTCATAAATCGTTTTATTTACGCGATAATTTCTTTAGCTCTTCTGCGAAGTTTGAAGAAGACAAACAGATTAAAGAAGTGCATACCTCCCAGTATCAGGATTATGGCGCCAATCTTGATACTAAGTTTCTCAATAACCACCTGAGCAGAATTGATCTCCCCGAAAATCTGAAGCGTGTAAACAGCATAGCCGATATTAATGAGATAGAATCCAACAACTAATAACTTGTTCACGCTATCGGCCAGAATTTCATTGCCATGAAATATATCTACCAGAAAAACCCTTCCGTTTGTAAACAGTGTCTTCGCAACCCAAACTGTTAATAAAATTGTCAGGGGCATGTAAATCGCGTAGGTTAAGATGATGTAGTTCATAAGATTTGTTTGTTTAAGTTGATTTATTAGTATTCAATACTTTCATTACTTTCAGGATGTCTTGAAACTTTGTATTAAAAAAATATCAAAGCTTCATCAGCAATTTGTAAAACCAGGTTTGATCGGAGGTGGTGAACTTCCCTATCATGCCATCCACTTTCAAAGAGAAATCAAAGAGATCTCCCGTTACTTTTTTAAATTCAGCCACATCCTTCTTATTATCGCCAGATACCTTCTGAACTTCTTCCAGCACATTGAGAATGGGCTCGATCTCTCTTCGTCTTCGTTCCCTGGACACCTGTTTAGCCAAATCCCAAACATCTTTACCGGTTGAAAAGAACTCTTTTCTCTCCCCTACTTTATGCTCCTTCCGGACAATGCCCCAATCCATTAACGCACGTAGATTCATATTTACATTTCCACGGGACATCCTCAATTCCTCCATAATTTCCTCGGCAGAAAGCGGTGCTGTAGCCAACAATAGAAGGGCATGAATTTGTGCCATCGCCTTATTTATACCCCAATTTGACCCCAGAGTGCCCCACGCCTGAATAAACTTTTGCTTTGCCTCGTTGTATTCCATACGACAAACATAATCTAAAGTTCTGTACTTTCAAATATTTCTGAAAGTATTTTTTATTTCTCCCTGCGCGTCAATCGGGGGCCTTGCAAATGGACTCATCCATGCAGGTTATGGGAGATTCTATTATTTGATTCGCTTCATATGAATTTCGTGCTTTGATGTGCACTGACAGAGCGCAACCTTCCCATGAAAATCATGCGCGATCTTTTGAACCTTTCTTAAAGAGCCAAACGCTCGTAGCCATGGCTATGAGCGTTTGGAGGTTTTTTAGTTTGATTGGATCGTTGCTTTTACGTTCTCGTACGACCTGAGAGTGATGACGCTGGTACACCAACTTTTTTCTTTTTGGAAAATGGTATAAGCATGGGTGCCATTTGTTTATACCGGATGTACTGATCACCGAATACGTGGATCAGGTCGCGCTCTTCAAAACGAATTGCGGTGAGCATGTATCCTGTGCAGATGACAGCAAAGAGAAAGTGTGCAACGGTCATGGTTGGCGCCGCCCAAAAGGCAATCATCCAGCCTAAATACAACGGATGACGAACGTATTTGTACAAGAATGGTGTCTTAAAGGGCAGTTGTGTGTAGGGCTTTCCAATAAAATACAGCCACACCTGGCGTAGTCCAAATAAATCGAAATGATTAATGAGGAATGTGCTGACTAACACGATTCCAAAACCAACCAGGCTAATCCCGGTTAAGATCAGATAGGCCATTTCAGATTCAACCGACCACACTACACCGCCAATAGGTTGCCAATAAATGAAAAGCAAAATCATACAAACACTTGAAAGTAAAACGTACGTACTTCGCTCAAGTGGTTCGGGAACAATCGTAGTCCACCATTTTTTAAACAGTGGTCTTGCCATTACACTGTGTTGTAATGCGAACAATACCAGCATACTAACATTCACCAGTATAGCATAACCTAAGGAGGACGTTGGTTTACTATCCAAACCACCAGGTACTACCAGGTTCGTGACAAAGCCAACGGCATAACAATAGGTTCCGAAGAAAATGATGTATGCGATGGTGCCGTAAATTAGGAAGAGGATCTTTTTCATAATTCTAATTTTTAAAAGTTATCTGAACCCCGACATTTTAATTTCCATTTGTGAAACGGTAAACAGCGGTGTATTCAACACCAATGGTTTCAGACGCGCTGGCGGGTGGAGTTGCGGGGGCTTTTCCTCCTGTGGTGGCAAGGCGCTGGATATAGATTACATCTTTGAAAATGCCGGTTGGCGTACTGCCATCTTTCGGCCTTAAAAGAAGCCAATCAATACTGTTTGAGGCCATACTCTTGGCTTTTGCCGGTGTAAACTGCTGGCCATTTATCCGGTCCCCGGATTCCAGTTGCCAGCTTGGGCCGGCAAAATGAGTCCCGACCAATTCATTCTTTTCATTGAACAGAATTGCACTAGGAGAAGCAAAGACCCATTCATACACGGGGGGATTGCTGTCAGCTTTTTGTCGCGCATTGTAAATCTGAACCCCTGTTGCATAGTAAGTTGCTATCCGGATGTTTCCGGAAGTGGGCAGATCTACCTCGACGGGGACAACCAGCTTTTCACTTTCTGCAATAAAATAGCCGGGTGAGTCAGGATCGATTTCATCAGCTTCGTTACAGGATAAAAAAGTAGACAAGATAAAAGCGGCCAATAACCCTGCCGTGGCGAATCGGAAGGAGAGTCTTCTGCTATCCTGTAACTGATATTTTGGTACTTTAATTGAGTTTGTTTTCATGGATTAATAATTTTGAATCGATTGATTAGAAATTCAACGTTTGTTTTGGACCGGTCAGGCAAACCTCCGGCAAACCAACTTTTCAGGATCCTTTGTCGGACTGGTTGGAAGTATCAAAGACCTGAAAAGTTGGACTGTATTGATTTTGCCCGTTCAGGCGGCAACATCAACGGTAATACGCATGAAGGTTGCTGGAATAGTGGTGCGGTTTGCCGTTGCACTTGTGTTCTGGCTTTTGAACAACTCTTCCAACTCATTTTGAAGGTCGTCCGCCTTACCATTTTTTTCTGCTGCCTCAAAGGCATTCATCGTAGGCCCATAGTACTGCTTAAATGTCTTAACAAATTCGGACGGTGTGCCTGAAAAGCGGAAGACATACGTATCGCGAAGAAATGAAATATTTTCCTGCGGGATATTGGCTTGTCCGAATCGTTCGATGACCTGGTTCTCCACGCCCCATAACATCGGACTCACAAAACCTTCAGGTGGTGGTGGTGTGTAGGTTGAACTGATCCGGAGAATTTGTGCAACCAGGGTTGGGTCTCCGGGAATCCAATTTCCCATCACAATTCTACCACCGGGTTTGGTAACGCGGACTAATTCGCGGGCAACCTCATTTGGCTTTGGCGCGAACATCGCACCAAAGATGCTTAGTGAAAGGTCGAAGGATTGGTTCGGCACCTGATGCAGATCGCATGCGTCGCCATGCTGAAAAGCAATGTTGGAAAGTCCCTCGTTCTTCGCACGAAGGTTGCCGGCTTCTACCAGGTTGCGGGCAATATCCACGCCCAATACCTTTGTCGCCTGTCTGGCGGCCGGTATGGCCGTGGTGCCATCACCACACCCCAGATCCAGCACGGAATGATTTTTTGTAAGTCCAAGTTGGTTTACCAGGTCCTCACCGCTTTTACGCATCGTTGCCGCCAGACGGGTGAAGTCTCCCTTCTCCCATAATACTTGATTTGGATTCATCGCTGTCATTTTTGTTTATTGTTTTGTTTAAAGAATTCGAATACGAGATCTAGGCTCCATACACATGGAGTCCATCGCGCAGTATTTTGATCACCATAAATACTACTATGATAATACCCATCAGCAAGGCCACAGTTCGTCTTTTCATTGTTGCATTCATTTTGTTTAAGGTTGAATTTGAAATTTGTTTTCCGATCAGAATTATTGGTGAGTAATACGGCAAAACAACCGGGCCTGCCGAAATAAGAGGTTGGATAAATCAACCATTAACATGGTTCGATGTGCCAATCGCGATTCTGTGCCCGTAGGCGGGGAAAAAATGAAGGATGTCGAAACGTTATGACAACATTATGGGACACAAAGACATGTGATAAGTCTCTGTAATTATCGCCTTTTGAAAGTCCAACTAGTCCGAGTCAGGCCGGTGTTTGAAACTGGCTGCGCTCTTCATAGCTGGAAGGCGATACGCCAAAATGCTTTTTGAAGGTCTTAGAGAAATGTGAGTAGTCGTCAAATCCGACTAACAGGGCGATTTGCGAAGCCGAATCAACTTTGTTTACGATCAGTTTGGCCGCTTTACGTAGCCGAATGCTCCGTATCAGTTCACTGGGTGAAAATCCGGTAATGGATTTTATTTTCCGGTGCATGTTCGTGCGGCTCATACCCATCTCCATTGCCATTTTTTCCACACCGAACTGCGGATCACTAATATTGTTCTCCACAACTGAAATGGCCTTCTTCAATAATTTCTGATCAAGAGATTCCAGAGGCTCGTTCGGTTCCTTCGAGAAGGAGGCTTTATATTTATCAACAGTTTCTTTGTTCTGTTGGGTGAGGTAATCAATTTCAAGGTTGAGCATCTCCCTGTTCTTGCGGTAACGATACCGCTGCAATTGAACAATTCCCGCAGAAAGGAAAATCAGTAAGATCATCAACGCGATCAGCAGGTTTTTCCAAATGGTTTGTAACCGCTTTTCATTTTCCAGAATCTTAATATTTTGCTCTTTCAATTGCAGGGCATGCTTCGCCTCCAACTCCACGATCTGTCGCATTTTGGACGTATTCAAGAGGCTATCCCGGACGGCATAATATCGTTGCAGGTAAACTACCGCCTCATCTCCCCTGCCATGTTTCAGTTTTATATCCACCAACCCCGCATACGCGTGCTGTATCACTCTTCGCAATCCAAGTTTGCGCGCGAGTTGAAGAGCCGCCTGTAAATGGGTTTCAGCCTGCCTTAGGTCGTCGGCTTTCAGGTAGGCATGCCCGATGATGTCGGTAATCGATGCGTCGGCGATCTGATTATTTGTCTCTTTTGCCAGCGCCAATGCCCGCTTGTAATGCTTGAGCGCGAGAGCGGGACTGTCCAGAGCATAACACGCTCCAATGTTTGAAATAATTCTCGGAAAATTGATGGGTGCAACGGTATGGGTCTCCCCTATTTCAAACGCTTTGTTGTAATAGTGCAGGGCACTGTCTCGTTGATTTAACATGAACTTGATAACACCCATGAGGTTGTAAATGCTGCACAGTTGTTCCCAGTTATTGCCTTGACTGGCCAGGTTCGCAGCCTTTACTATGTACTCATTGGATTTGCTGCCCTCATTCAAATCCGAATAGCCGCGCGCCAAAATATAATAACTCTCTGCCTGGATAACCTTATCATTCGCCTCTATTCCTATTTCAAGGGCTTCCAGGGCAGACTGTATGGCCAGATCATTGTCTCCGAAAGACCAATAACAAAAGGCCTTTAAATTACTTGAAATGGCGACTCCTTTTCGGTGATCAAGATTGCGGGCAAGTATCAATGCCTGATCGGCATAGTCGAATGATTGATACGAATCTTTCCATTGAAAATCCTTGCTGAGTCTGATGAGCGAATGAACCTTTGTTGTATCTCCGGGGCTACCTTCGTCACGTCCCGAAACTTTACCCTGGCAGAAGCAAGAAAAGGTAATAAGGATCGTCGACAAAAGAAGATACCATTTCATGTGGCTAATATCACAACTTTTACCCTCTAAAATAGTGAAACTTTAAGGAGACAATAACCAATGTGTTATTCGAATTGGGAGAAAAGCCGCCCTCGCTATCTAAAAATTTTTCGATTGTAAAGTTTACCGCTTGTTTGGCCAGACATCCCTGTACCGCGTCAGGAGACTTTTGAATTTTTCCCCATCAATTGGCCTAAGGACGGTCTTTTCACTTACCGGGTATTTAATCAGGAGTTCCAAAGGTCTGACGGGGCGTTTTTCCAGTCCCCCGCCACAGTTCGGGCAAACGTTCTGTAATACTTTATTGACGCACTCTTTACAAAATGTGCACTCAAACGAACAGATCATTGCATCCTCGCTGTGGTGAGGTAGAAGTTTACCGCAGTTTTCGCAGTTAGGTCTTATTTCCAGCATGTTGATTTTTAATTAAACTGGTGACAATGTATATAAGGTATAGCCTGGAACGTAACATCATGATGAATTTATCAAGGTCACTACTTTGAATTCAAAAGCTTCTGCATTCTGTGTTCCTTCGTCAATCGATAAATGGCGTAGATCCCGGGTATCATAGGTAAGACGGCTGTCCACATGCCGGAGAAATAGTAGGTGCCGGTTGTCTTGTAGTAATAGTTCGGCATATACGCAATTTCATTACCGTTGATTACGCGTGTCACACTTTCTGCAACGAATGGATCAATTTGTGGCTCGATCAAGGGAAAGATAAAATGGGTGAACTCTGCTACGCCCGGACCAATAAAAATGAACCAGGCGATAAATCCGGCGATGGGGACGCGAAAGTACAAACCAAGCGTTGTCAGGGTGTAGATCGTAGGACCGACCAGCGCAAAGACGATTACGAAAGATTTCTCACTCCATGGAATGTTGAACACTCTACTCATGGCCGGGCCAAACCCCGTTAGGTATTCCTCCACGATATGGATCTGGAGCCCAGCCACGGCGAGCACAAAAATCGGAAGAATAATCTTCGGATCGGTAGGATTCTTCAGGTACGTGAAATACCAGAAGAAAAAACCGATTAGCGCGGAACCACCAATAATGACTACGGGGGCAAGTCCGATGTTGATGTACCCCGCTATCGGGGCGGCAATACAAAAGGCAATAACCAGAACCAGGCTGATTAATTGAGCGGATTTTGAAGTTGTTGTTGACATAAACTTTTATTTTGTTTTATGTCCACAAAATTCATCGGCGGCCCGAAGAAATCTTTTTACAAATGTTAAATAATCATTTTTTGCTTCGGATCCTGCTCAGGGATACCTGGCTGATTCCAAGGTAGCTGGCAAGGTCCCCAAGGCTAATCCGGTTCAGGAGATGCCCGTTTTCAGACAAAAAGTTATTGTATCGCTCTGTCGCATTTTCTTCGAGCATCTCACTAACCCGTTTCATCATCTGCGTTACGGCAAAGGATAAAAGTCTGCGGAACGCGGTTTCAATACAATGGTGTTTTCTGCAGAGCAACTCCAGCTCTATTTGAGTGATGAAGGAGAGTTCCGTGTCTTCCAATGCGATAACGTTGTATAACGATGGCTTCTGTGATGTAAAGCTGTCAAGCACACTAAAAAACGTTTTTTCAGGGAAGAAGCGCATGATAAATTCCTTGTCTTCATCATAAAAAAAAGTCTTGACGAGGCCCGAGTTGATAAAATACAGTTTGTTGCATACGGAAGATTGTTTGACGATGAGCTCTCCTTTTGCAAAAACTTTTGTAGTGAGTGCGCCCTGGAGGTCCTCGGCGGCGGCGCTGTCGAGCGGGGACAATTGGTTGAATGCCAACACAAAGGTTGCCATGTTTATATTGTTAAGGTTGTTCTCTTACCAACACATGCGGAGCTTATCGTTTCCCGGCTACCAAAGTAGTAGCTCAAAGGTTGTGCCCGCATAAAGCTTTTTATAGGACAATATTGTTTTGAGGAACAATCGGCTCAGGAAGGGAACTCTCATCCAGCATATCCCTCATGTCGATCTCAATAGTTCTGCTGATCTGTGTAATGGGAACATCATTGGCGCTTCCCTCAAAAGGATTGACGGAACTTTCGCCCACGGTATCCAGGGTGTGAAGTGCCCAGGTAACGACAGCCGAAAAGGGAATGTTAAACCAGATCGTAAAACCATCCATAAACGTTTCCTTACCCAGGACTTCAAATTCCCGCAGCAGACCAAAAGGAGCAAACACCACGAAAATAAAAAGCAGATAAGTAGCGATAGAGGCAAAATTCCGGGGATAGGGAAAATTTTTAATACGCTCTGCCCTACCCTGGTTTTCGGTTAGTTTCATAAGCACTTGCTGAAGTTGCGTCCATTGAAAATCGTTCAGGGTTCCTGCCTTTCTCAGGTTGGCGAGTTCTTCTGACTGCCTGGCCGTAAGCTGTGTTGCCCTATTCTTTTTGGAAAGGATATAGGCGCATTCTTCGTCAGACAGGTAGTTTTTTAATTCGTCGTCCAGCTTGCTTTTCCTTTCGGGGATTTCATAGTGCGCTTCCTGAAATTCTTTGTTTCCTTTCTGAAGCATATTTTCCCAGGCACGAGGTTCTCTCAGTTGAAACCGCAACGCGGTAAGCCAGGCAAAATGTCTGTAAAACATTCTTCTGGTGGTTTCGGATTGGCTGAGTTCCAGCGCATCGCGCAGCGTATAGGCAAAGCTGCGGCTGTCGTTTATGATGGAACCGTAAATCTGTCGTGCTTCCCACATACGATTATAGCTGGCGTTATTTTTGAAGCCGACAATAAAGGCTACCGCTGTACCCATAATAGCGATAGGCTGCCAGGGTAAGGCGATGAAGGTAATTCCTGCCGCATAGAGTACCGTTGGGATGGCGGCTAAGAGCAGCATCCAGTAGGTGTCTCCCCGTGTCCATTTGATAAACTCAATCGGTGTATAACGTCTTCCGGTATGCATCGTTAATGTATTTATTTAAAGATCTCACTGGCTTTTATTTTTTCTTCCTCCAAATCGATGTGGTTCAGAAATTTTCGGATTACTTCTTCATCAATCTGGTCTTCCGTTTTATTCTTGTTCAGCAGCCACTGTCTTTGCTGTTCCAGAATTTCAAGGTGAGCTTTTTTACTTTCCAGTCGCCAGCCAGGCTGGGAATTGTTGTTGTTTACTTCTCTCCACTTAACCGTTAGTTGCTGCAGGTGGATATCGTGATGAAGGTGTTCGTTGTAGTGGTTTTCGATATGATCCAGGGTATGTTGAGCCAGTCCTTTTTTAATGACCAACACAGCTTCCTCTTCCGGGAGGTAGTCATTAAACTCGGGCATATTTACTTTTTTGATCAGATACGGGAGTGTCAATCCCTGCAAAAGCAGCGTGGTTATGATGGCAATAAAGGTAATGAAGAGAATAAGATTCCGGTGTGGAAAAGGAACGCCATCACTCAGTTGAACCGGTATGGATAAAGCTGCAGCCAGCGAAACAACGCCCCGCATACCGGTCCATCCCAATATCAAGGGCGCTTTATACCCGGGATTTCTATCGCCAACGGTAATAAAGTTACTGGCAATTCTGGTTACCACCACTGCGCCATATGAAGACAGGAACCTGACCACGATCAGCACCGCGGAAATAAGCAGGCCATACCCTATGGCGGCAGAAAGACTGACCCCTTCCTGTTGCAGACCTTCGCTGATCTCCGGTAAATCCAATCCGATGAGAAGGAATACCAAACCATTCAGAACAAACACGAGGCTTTGCCAGACATTGGATCCGCGTAACCTGGAAGTACCAGTCAGATAATAATTTCTTTTGCTGGAAAGGAACAGCCCCCCGCTGACCACAGCCAGTACACCTGAACTGTGTACTTGTTCTGCAGCTATATACATAATATAAGGTGCCACCAGGGTAAGTACGATGTCCATGTTCGCGTCTGTTGGCAATAGCCGGTGCATTTTCATAAACAGCCATCCTACCAGCAAACCCATTCCGATGCCACCGACTACCATCCAGCCAAAACTTAATGCCGCATGAAACCAAATAAATTGTCCGGTGGCTACTGCCACGAG
>Ga0315910_10005143_pt1 | contig 10766 bp, 11 predicted proteins | sample EdamamesoilMG_FD_204470 | JGI IMG/M metagenome (GOLD analysis project Ga0315910, IMG submission 204470) | Garden soil microbial communities collected in Santa Monica, California, United States - Edamame soil | ecosystem: Environmental > Terrestrial > Soil > Garden | place: USA: California...
CAACTCGTTCGAGCGGACGCGTGAGGGATAAAGTGCCAAGCTCAAACGCCGGCGTGCGCGCCGCTCAACTCAACCGTTAGGCATCAGGTCAACGTGAGTGCCGCGACTGACCAATCAGACGAGACCTCGGGGATCATCGGGTCCGTTGAAGAGAACGGCTTCCCTGTCGTCTACGCGCTTGTCCCTGAGCTCCCCGCCGAAACGCGACGTCGCGAGCTCCCACAATTGGCCGTTGTCTCTTGGAAGTACGACGGGTCAGGCCGCAATGGAATGCCGGACATCAAGACGAATGAAAGGATGCTCGAGCTCGAGCGTATTTTGAGCAACGCGTTTGAGGAAAAGCCAGGCTCGACACACGCGTATCATCGAACGGGCAACGGCCTAAAGGAGTTCGCCTACTACGTGTCTGATCCAGGCGCATTCATGACCGAGATCAATCGCTTACTGAAGGGTCTGCCACGATTGCCGATTGAGATTAAGTTCTATCTTGACGAAGAGTGGTCAGACTTCCGAGAGATCGTCGGGCTCTTTACCAATCGCGAGCGGACGGCTGATGCCTAACACCTCGTTCGAGCGGACGCGTGCCAGATAAAGTGCCAAGCCCAAACCGCGGCGCCCGCGCCGCTCAACTCAACCGTTAGACGGCAATGGCGCGCTTCCGACCGTCCGTAAACCCCGCGTCGCCTGGCATTCAACGGCAGGCCAGGCGTTACGAGCGTCACTTGCGCACAGCTTTGCAACTCGCGGCCCGTCGCGACTCTCGCAAGGACCCCGACTTAGCCAAGATCTACGCTTCGGCGACGGTTGAGGGTGTAGACACAAAGCTTCGCACGAAGAACGCGACGATCTCGTTCAGTGGTCGGCCACTTCGCGGTAGCTTTCACCTCATATACGATTGGCGCTCGCTGCTGTGGTTTACAACTCGCGAGACGGCAGATGCCATCTCCTTCTCAGTCCGCAGTAATCTTGCGCAGACACGCAAGGACAAACGTAAGGAGTCGTAGCGTCATGGATTGCCGTCTAACAAATCGTTGGAGCGGACGCGTGAAGGATAAAGTGCCAAGCTCATGCGTCGGCGCGCGCGCCGCTCAACTCAATCGTTAGGTGGCGCGAATCTAGGTCTTCACGTAGCTTTTGCAGATTGAGGTCCTCGGAGCCAACGTTAGCGTTGGCACATGAAAGTGCGCGACGTGATTCGACTGCTGCAAGAACACGGCTGGCGCCACGTTCGGACGAAAGGCAGTCATCGCCAGTTTCAGCATCCAGAGAAGGCTGGAACCGTCACGGTTGCGGGAAAACTTGGCATAGACATTCCGCCGGGTACACTCAACAGCATCCTCAAGAGCTCAGGCCTCAAAAGGGGCTAGGAATGGGTTATGGAATATCTCGTTGTGGTTGAAAAAGGAAAATCCGGTTACGGCGCGCACGTCCCCGATCTTCCTGGATGCATAGCTGCTGGGGAATCGCGTCGCGAAGTACTCAAGCTCATTCGCGAAGCCATCGAGTTGCATATCGAGGCGTTGCGGGAGGCGGGCCGGCCGGTTCCAGAACCAAACTCCAGAAGCGAAGTGGTCAGGGTTCGCGCCGCCTAACAACTCGTTGGAGCGGACGCGGGATGGATAAAGTGCCAAGATCATACCTCGGCGTGCGCGCCGCTCAACTCAACCGTTAGGTGGCTCGGTGAGCGATCACAACGCTTTAGACCAATCTGCCGAGTTTCAACGTCGGCGAGCCGCTTGGAGCAGACTTGCACTTGGCAGTGGGGGCGTGTTCGTAGTCGGTGTGCTGTTTATCACTATGCTTCCCGGTGTGGTGGGTTGGCTTGCTCATGTGCTCATTTGGGTTGGGCTTGCCGGGATGCTTACGTCACCACTGATCGCAAACTACCGATGTCCTCGCTGTGACAGGATCCCGCGCGGCGAGGAGATCGTCGCATTCGACCCAGCGGTGTGCCGCCATTGCCGCGCCAGGCTCAAGTGATAAATGACAGCAGTTCGCCACCTAACACCTCGTTCGAGCGGACGCGTGGAAGATAAAGTGCCAAGCTCAGGCTCCGGCGCGCGCGCCGCTCAACTCAACCGTTAGGTGGCAGCATGCATCTCCCACTGCAAGTCGGCTTCATGCTTGTGCTAGCCCTGGGAGCGATACCTGATCTAGTGAAGGCGGGTTCCCCGTGCGACGGGCTTTCGTTCTCCCCGCCCGAAGTCTTGTCCAAGTACGATTGGCGGACGAAGTCTCCCGTTGAGCATCTCAATCATCTTAAGTCACTCTCTGACGCCAGCTTCACGGTATGGGGATGCAGTGAGACGTGGGTGAGGGAAGAACACATACCGGCGCTGTTGAGTTTGCTCGACTCGCGGGAGCGATGCGCCAACCAGAGCGCCGCAATTTCATCTTTTCGGGACTGGCACCGATCCACCGTCGGACACGAGGCGGCATGGCTGATCGAGGCGTTTCGTGTCGGCCGGTTTCCACCCAGCTTAGGATCCTCGGGCCCACTTCCCAGTGCGGCGGAGCTGCGAGCTTGGTGGGCAGAAAGACTGAGTCAAAAACCGGTGCAGCCACCTAACACCTCGCTGGAGCGGACGCGTGAGAGATAAAGTGCCAAGCCCAAACGCCGGCGCGCGCGCCGCTCAGCTCAACCGTTAGGCCGCATGAAGCTCGCAGCTACTCCAATTGGCGGCGAAATCTCTTGGCTTCCAGTCGATATCATCGAAATATCGAACACGATCTCCGGACTACGAATTGTTGCTGAAGGATCTCGGGGCACGGACCGATACGCGGAAGTCCATTTTGCTGGCATGCGCGCGTTTCAGGCTTTGGACGAAGGCGATCTGCTTGGTTACTGGAATTCACCATTGCCATCAAAACACTTGGTGTATCGAATCGACGCTGGCGGATGGCGCGAGCGAGTCGGGAGTCACTTCCTACATTGCACGGATGAAAAGATGCCGGAATGGTTGATCGTCACCGAGTGCCTCTGCGTCAATGTGCTTTCCGGTTGCACCCCACACATTCGGGAGTTCTAAAGATGCGGCCTAACAAATCGTGTATGGACTCCTCTGGCAAGTAGGCTGATCTGATCTCTTCATGCGATGGAAGCGGGGTGCGGCTGCATTCGTGTATCCGTCCTGTTGATGGGCGAGCTGAGCTGCCCTGGACATCATGAGAGTCGCCGACGCGGAGCCAATCACTGCGAAGGGTCACGAAGACCAGATTTGTTATCGGCTTGTCCGCGCCGGCGGCCGTTCCGCTCTGGCATGAAGCGATGAGGTGCCGCTGAGTGAGGGGTTAGTTGCTTGCGAAGTCGCGCTCGTATCGCCAGGTGGCCCAGACGATGCGGGCGAGCTTGTTAGCAAGGGCGACCGCGGCCTTGTTGTGGCCGAGACGCTGCTGAAGATCGAGCGCCCAGGAGCGCAGCCGATCGAGCGATGAGCCGCGGCGCTGCGCCGAGCGTGCTGCGAGCAGGACGGCCCGAGCGCCATGGATGAGCAGGGTTCGCAGGTACGGATCGCCCTGCTTGCTGATGCGCCCGAGGCGGCGACGCTCGCCGGAGGAGTGCTCGCGTGAGGTGAGGCCCAACCAGCTGGCGAAGTGACGCCCAGAGGGGAAGCGCTGGACGTCGACCACGGAGGCACGCAGCGCGGTAGCGGTCAGAGGACCAACGCCCGGGATCTGAAGCAGTCGCTCAACGACCGGATCGTGTTTATTGAGTCGCGCGAGCTCGCGTTCGAGGTGTTTGCAGCGCTGGGTGAGGGAGTCGATCTCGGTGAGCAGCTCGAGCAGGCTGGGGTGCAGAAGGGTGGGCACCGCGCTGTCCTGGTTAGCGAGCGCGTCGCGGACAGACTGAAGCGCGCGTTGCGCACCGATTGGGATGCAGACGCCGAACTCGCGCAGGCAGCCGCGCAGGAAGTTGATGCGGGCGGTTCGCGCAGCCATCCACTGGGAGCGCAAGCGATGCAGCTGCTGCAGGGCTTGTTGATCCACGGACTTGACCGGCACGGGTCGGATGTCCGGACAGCGAGCCGCCTCGATCAAGGCCGCGGCATCGGCCGCATCGGTCTTGTTGCGCCGGACGTAGGCGCGCGCGTACTGCGCCGGCAGCAGCACTACTTCATGGCCCTGACTACTCAGGCGCCGGGCGTGATGATGGGCCGAGCCGCAGGCTTCCATGACAATGCGACAAGCGGCGCGGTTGGCGAAGAACCGGTCGAAGCGGGCGCGGCTCAGGCGCTGCCGCTCGACAATATGCCCGCGCTCATCGGCGAGGGCGATCTCGAAGACATTTTTTGCCAGGTCGATACCGACAGTCGTAGCATTCATGGAGGGCTCCTCTTGTTGGGACTAGCTGATGCACCACATCCAGCTTGGCACATTGATGCCGAATCGCCTCGGCAAGAGGAGTCCATCTCATCACTGGAGCGGACGCGTGAACGATAAAGTGCCAAGCCCACGCGCCGGCGTGCGCGCCGCTCAGCTCAGCCGTTAGGCATCACGGTGTAAGTTGTCGCGAGTCACACGCTACAAGATCGGCTATGTCATTGCGCTCGCGCTCGTCGCGGGACTAGTGCTCACAGCCGCCCGCGCCGGCAATTCAGAGCCCTGGGTTGTCTTCACAATCGTTCTGGCGCTGCTACTGCCTGGCCGGATCCAAGGTCTTCTATTCAGGGAGCTCTTTCGTGGGCGCCGAGACTTGGACCGAAACAGCCCGGAATCGGCCCTTGGGCACTTCAACTCGTTCCTCACCACGATTCGAGCCCAGCCCTGGCGTAAGCCGGCGCTCTGGCTCTCGTGGTCCATCTACACGCCTAACGTCGAAGCGATGACTCAGAACAATATAGGCGCTGCTCAATTGAACCTAGGGAATCTAGATTTCGCACAAGCTGCACTCAACACCGCGCTCTCCCTAGATCCGCAGTACCCTTTGCCGCACGCTAACCTAGCTTTGGTCGCCGCCCTGAGAGCCGATTCAATCGCGGCGGAGCATCATTTGGAGGCCGCTAGGAGATTGGGTTACAAAGGTGCAGGGCTTGATCGCTTCGTATCCAAGACGCAAAGCGTCCTCGCTGCCGTTGAGTCCCAAGGTCCGGCAGCGTGATGCCTAACACCTCGTTCGAGCGGACGCGCGAGGGATAAAGTGCCAAGCTCATACATCGGCGCGCGCGCCGCTCAACTCAACCGTTAGGTGTCACTGGAACGAACCGCTGTGCCAACCTTCCCTGAGCATTTCCAAGCTTTACGACAGCAGTACTTCGATCCGCTGCGCGACAAGCTCGGCCTCACAGCGGAGCGAACTTCGCAGGTTTCGGCCTCTGGCTTCGCTTCCGTCTCTGGGGCCGCCGGACCCGTCCGAGTACACTTCGAATCCGATCGCGGACTTTGTTCATTCTTGGTGGGATTCTCGAATGACGAGCGAGATCTCTGTAGCGTCGAAACGCTCGCTGAGCGATTCCCTAGAATTCGGCTCCTGCCAGAGGGGCAGCAGCGCCTTTCGTTGGAGGAACAGGCGTCATTTCTTTGCGAACGCTGGGCCGACCTTCAGGTCATGTTTTCTCCCGACCACGCCCGAGAAACACGCGCTTGGCGAGCTGCGCATGCGGCGGCATATACCCGCAAGTTCGCTGAGCGGTAGAGGACATAGGTGACACATCCGTGCGGAGACATGGGTGACAGTCACCTCAAGCGAAAGAGCCTACCGTAGGCATCTTCGATTTTCATACTTCGTTCCAGAAGTCGGCCAAGCTTGAGCTTGCCGAAGTACACGTTCCAGATTCCATCGTCGATTTCCTCGAGGCCCACGTACTCACCGACGCAAGTGGTGGAGACGTTGACCCATTGCTTGTTCCAGCGGATACCTCCATTCGCGCTCACGTAGCGAACCTCGAAGCGATCGGGATATTCCAGCGCAGGCAGCTGCGTGGGCATTGGGCGCGTCGAGGGTCGATAGAGTTCCGCGGGAGTGCGCTGATCGAGCGCCTCATGCGGTCGCTCAGTGTTGAACTCGTGCCGGAAGGCATCGAACTTGATCTGTTGGGAGCGCATGGCAGCGGCAGGTGGTCGAGTCGCCTCAGCCTTTAGCGTGCGATGCATGCGCTCGTGGCGAGCGTTCTGCTGCGGGTTGCCAGGCTCGATGAGCTGCGGCATGACACCCATGCGGATCCACCGGGCTGACAGTCTGGATAGCCGCGCCAGCGTGTTGGTGGCGAAGGGAACGCCGTTGTCAGTGCGGATGTACTGCGGCAAGCCGAATTGCTGGAACAGGCGCTGGAAGACGGGCTTTGCGCCAGCGACGCTCGTATCGGTGAGGCCGCGGCACTCGAGCAGGAATCGGCTGTAGCCATCGGTGACGGTGAGTGGATAGCAGTAGCGTCCGTTGCCCATGCGGAACTGACCTTTGAAGTCCGCGCACCAGACATGGTTCGGCGCCACGATCAAGGAGCTGGGCTTGCCCGGATGGCCAATCTTGCGCCGAGCAGCTTTGTGACGAACCAGGCCGCGGCGCTTGAGCATCGCGCAGGTGACGGAAAGCCCCGGCAACTGCCAAGACGGCTGTCGCTTGGCTAGGTAGGCGAGAAGCTTCCTGCCGCCCCAGGTCGGGTGGCGATGGCGCAGCGACACCAACGCTTCGACCACCGCAGGCGCGGTGGCATTGGGCGCGGTGCGTGGCCGGCGAGAGCGATCCTCGAGACCCGCTGGGCCGCGTCGAATGAAGCGATCAATCCACTTGTAAGCTGTCTTGCGGGAGATCCCGTACTCGGTGCACAGTTCCGAAACCGATCTAGTGCCTCGCAGATGGTCCGCAATGAAGAGGGTTCTCTGATGCATGGCTGTAGTCTGACTCCAGGGCATGAGGCACCTCCTGCGGTGCCTCGAGTATCGTCAAACTGTTACCCATGTCCCCGCACGCTTGTGTTACCTATGTCCCCGGACCGTACCCGGGCGCCGACTAACACTTGGTTCGAGCGGACGCGTGAAAGATAAAGTGCCAAGCTCAAACCGCGGTGCGCGCGCCGTTCAGCTCAACCGTCAGGCCGCAATCTGATCGCTTACTCGCAATCGCATCGTCCGCAGCCGCGTTCGTGGTTTTTTACTGCCATGGGCCTGGTGGCAGTGTTCGCCGTCTGCATTGGCTTCGGCCGAACGTACGCAGCGCCGATGATGCATGGAACCTTTACTGGGCCCTCCATACTCCACGTCCACGGAGCGTTTGCGCTCGCTTGGGTTTTGTTGTTTGTTGCCCAGCCGCTGTTGATCCGACGGGGTGCCGTCTCCTTTCATCGTGCGCTGGGGTGTGTTGGGCTGCTGATTGCCCTCGCGGTTGCAGGCACGATGGTGCCGGCTGGCCTGTACGCCACAATTCGCGACGCTCAGGCCGGCTTGGAGCATGTCGCGATTTCGTCTCTGCTTGGCGTGGTTACCTCTGCGATCATGTTCGTAATGTTGGTGGTGGCCGGAGTGGCCGCCCGCCGTGATCGTCAGGCTCACCCTCGCTGGATGCTCTTGGCAACTCTCTTGGTCATTTGGCCCGCGTGGTTTCGATTTCGCCACTGGTTTCCGGAAGTTCCCCGCCCAGAGTTGTGGTTTGGAGTTGTCCTGCCCATGACTTGGGTCATGATTGCGATCATTCGTGATCGCTTCGTCCGAGGCACCGTGCATCCCGTCCTCCTGTTCGCGGGCACTGGACTCATCTTGGAACAGAGCTTCGAACTCTTTGCGTTTGACACCCCTCTGTGGCGTTCTACGGCCGAGGCTCTGTTTGCCTGGCTCCGTCCCTGAATCCTGGTTCGCAGAACGGTTCCGCGGGGGAGTGCGACCTAACAACCCATCGGAGACTTCCATGAAACTGATGTTCGCCTCGATGCTGCTGCTCCTGGTCAGCGCATGTGCTGTTGCCCCAGCTGGCGGCGGCGGAAAAGCGGGTGGTGATACCGTGACAATCTGCCACAAGGGAAAGAAGACTTTAGAACTTCCTCGTGAAGCCGCGCAGGCGCACCTCTCTCATGGGGACAGGACTGGGCCGTGTTGACCCGCTTGGCATTGGCGCCTAACAACTCGCCGGACGCCCGCCCGCCGCGGGGCTTTCGTAAACCTCCTGCTCGTAGATCTCGCGAAAACCACAGCGCTCCAGATTCGCGAGCGAGTCTTCCAGCATCGTCAGCGTCTGACTCACGATGAGCTTGCACCCCAACGCCCGCGCAACGGCGATTCGATGCGCAATCAAGCCAGTCTGCGCACCGCGCCTGCGTTCGTGTTCCACCGTGCCCGCATACGTGAGATAGCCAAGTTCTTCGAACCGAGCCAATGCCGCCACGGCGATGGGGCGTCCCGCATCGAAAGCGGCATAGTGCAGTACGTCCGGATTACCCAGCGTCCGCGCGTAGCCATCCATCACTGCGTTCCCGAGCGCAGCGCGCGCCGCGGTGAAATCCTCGACCCCGATGCGACGGATGTCGAATGGATGCCGGCGCGGCGGCAGTGGCGGCTCGGCCAGCAACAGCGTCGGATACCGCGTCCACTTCACCCGCGTGAATGACATCGACAGCAGCCATTCCCGCACTTCGGCATCGCCGGGACCGGGGCTCAGCCACACGAAAAAACGCCGAATGCCGCGTGCGCCATACAGGGATGCCAGCTCGGCCAGGCCGCCCCGGGTGAGTCCTCCCTCGGCGCCGCAGAGGCTGATGCGATTGCGGTTCAGCGACGCGGCGGGTGCAGTGCTCGAGGGGTCGATGGAGACATGCGCGCGGCCGAACGGAGCGCGCTCGAACGCCTGGTGCTCGAGATCACGACCCTCCAGGCCTTCCAGCCAGGTGTTGAGATCCAGCAGTCGTCGCGCGAGCGCATGCGTGTTCATCAAACTAGTGTCCGACGCATGCCGCGTCGCGGCAAGCGGCTTCGACGACATGGCCAATGGTTGGCGGACCCACTACACTCCCTCCGCGACGGACCATAACAAGAAGTCAGGAAGACGCGATGGCCATCTTGCTTTGCCGACCCCGGAGCCTTCCCCTCGAGAAGCTCGCCGCCGCGGAACGGCGTGCCATCGAGATCAATCCCGAGAACGAATTCACGCGCCATACGGTAGAGCTGGCGCCTGTAAGACGCGGCGAACCGAGGCGTATCGCCGTGGTCATCGCGCGCAAGTGGCCGCGCTCGGGCGTGAAGCTCAGCGTGTCGTTCCTCGACGGTGAAAAAAAGGACCTGCGCAAACGCATCCTGCTGCACATGAATGCCTGGGGCAGCACGGCCAATGTGAAGTTCGTCGAGACTGCGGGCGTGGGGGAGGTGCGAATCGCGCGGCGCGATTCTCCCGAGGAGGACGCCGGCTACTGGTCGTACATCGGCACCGAGATCCTCGACATTCCGGAAGACGAGCCGACCCTGAACCTCGACAGCTTCACGATGCGCACCTCGGAGGCCGAATTCCGACGCGTGGTGCGCCACGAAGCCGGGCATACGCTGGGCTTCGAGCACGAGCACATGCGCGCCGACATCGTGAAGAACATCGATCGCAAGAAGGCCTTCGCGTTCTTCAAGAAGGACCAGAACTGGTCGCGGCAGCAGACCGAGGACCAGGTGCTCACGCCGCTCTCCGCTCGCTCGCTGATGGGCACGAAGGAAAGCGATCCGCTGTCGATCATGTGTTACGACCTGCCCGGCAAGATCATGAAGGACGGCAAGGCGGTCAAGGGCGGCAAGGACATCAATCCCGTCGACCACGCCTTCGCGGCGAAGCTGTACCCGAAGAAATCGCGGGCGGTGGTGGTGAACGAGGTGCAGGTCGACGCTGCAACGCCGCTGCCCACGCGATCGGCGATCGCCGCTCCCCACGACGTCCCGAACGTGTTCGACATCGTGATCATGGACGACTTCTCGCCCGAGACCGAGCTCCCGAAGAAGGAAGAGTCATCGCGTTTCGCGCGCGTGTTCGCCTCCTACTGCGGCGCGCGTGTCACGGCGGAGCTGCGCCTGCGCGCAAAGCGGGGCGAGCCGCCCACCGCCTTCCACGACATCATCAAGACCCACGAGCGCATCAAGAACTACACCAACCGCGAGCAGGGCTCGCTGCCGGATGACGAGGAGCTGCTGGCCTTCGGCAAACAACTCTTCGACACGCTGTTCCAGGGCGACGTGCGGCGTCTCTACGACGAGGCGCGCACGCTGCAGAACCGCCGGCTCGACCTTGTGTTCACCTCGATGATCCCGTGGATCGCCGAGAAGCCGTGGGAATTCGCATACGATGCGAGTCGCGGCAGTTTCCTCGCCACCGAGGATGTGCGCTTCACGCGCAATGTCCTCACGGGCATCCCTTCCGATCCGATCTTTCCGGTGAATGGACCGCTGCGCATCCTGGTGGCCTCGGCGCAGCCGGTGGGCTTCGACACGCTGTCCATCGACGAAGAAGCCGCGGTGATCGCGCGCGGCTTCCAGCCGCTGGTGGAAGCGGGCCTCGTGGTCATCGACACGCTGCCGCGCGCCACGCCTTCGAAACTGCACGGCTATCTATCGAACGGCAACTACCAGGTGGTGCACTTCATCGGCCACGGCGTGTTCGACGAGAAGCTCGGCGAGGGCCGTTTGGCGTTCGTCAACGAGCAGGGCGAGGAATACACGCTCGGCGAACGCAGCGTGCGCGAGATTTTCTGCGGACGACGCCTGAGCCTGGTGTTCCTCAACGCCTGCGAGACCGGGCGCGGCGGACGCGTCGAATTCAACAAGGGCGTGGCGCAGTCGCTGGTGGCGCATGGGTTGCCGGCGCTGGTCGC
>Ga0315910_10005144_pt1 | contig 10766 bp, 7 predicted proteins | sample EdamamesoilMG_FD_204470 | JGI IMG/M metagenome (GOLD analysis project Ga0315910, IMG submission 204470) | Garden soil microbial communities collected in Santa Monica, California, United States - Edamame soil | ecosystem: Environmental > Terrestrial > Soil > Garden | place: USA: California...
AAGGCCTGCATTTGCTTGATGGCCGCGTCGGCCAGTGCATCGATTTCCGGATCGCCGCCGAAGAAGTCGCGCACGATGCCTAGCTTCGCGCCCTTTAATGCATTTTTGTCGAGATACTTCGTGTAAACGATTTTCCCGGGCGTGACTTTCTTCACCTCCTTCCACACCTGCATGCCCGTTGCATCCGACTCATCGGGAAACGCAATCACGTTCAACATCAACGCCACATCCGTCACCGTGCGAGCCATGGGACCGGCCGAATCGAAGTTGAGGTTCTTTGGCGCAATGCCGTCGCGGCTGATCAACCCTGTAGTCGGTCTAATACCGACGATGCCGTTGTAGGCGGCGGGTCCACGTACCGATGTGCTGGTATCCGTGCCGACAGCCAGCACTGCAAAGTTAGCTGCAATCGCCGCGCCCGAACCCGACGACGACCCACCGGTGTGCCGTTTGAAGTGATAGGGATTGATCGTTTGGCCGCCGACGCTGTTGTAACTGCCGCCGGCGAATTCACCCATCGCCGCCTTGCCGAGAATGACAGCGCCGGCATCGCGCAACGCTTTCGCAATGTGCGCATCGTCGGGAGGAATTGCATCCTTCAATATCGCCGAGCCGTTGCTGGTCGGCATGTCGAAGGTATCGACGTTGTCTTTCAACAGCACAGGAATACCGTGCAACGGGCCACGCGGTCCCTTCGCCTTGCGTTCCTTGTCGAGCGCAGCCGCCGTCTCGATGGCCTTTGGATTGAGCGTGAGAATGGAGTTGAGTTTGGGGCCGCCGTCTTCGTATGCCGCGATGCGCGCCAGATAAAGTTTGACGAGCTGTTCCGACGTCAACGCACCGGCATTAAACGCCGCGTTGATATCGGCGATGGTGGCTTCTTCGAGTTTGAAGGCGGGTTTGTCGGCGGCGTGCGTCGGTGCATTCGCAAATACTGCGATCGCACAAATGAGGGTCAACTTTTTAACTTGATGCATTTGTCCTCCGATTCTCACCCTCTCCCCAACCCTCTCCCATCAAGGGAGAGGGGGCTGAAAGATGCATTAGTTCTGCGTCTGGTCCTGTTCCTCTCTCTCCTTGTGACCGCCACGGATGGCGGGAATGCCGGAAATGCAGGAGCGATTTTCGGCGGGGAGAGAGTTAGAGAGAGGGGTCTACGCCGGCATCTTCACCACCGGCTTCGGTGTCGACGGCGTCAACGGCGGCTTGCGCTTATGCCACTCCGTCGCCTGCTCATACGCCTGCGCCAGCGCAAAGATTTTGCCTTCCGAAAAACGCGGGCCGGCGATCATCAAACCGATGGGCAAGCCGTTCTTGCTGAAACCGCAGGGCAGCGAAATCGCCGGCAGGCCCATGATGTTGAACGGCGAGCAGTTGGACGTGACGCGTGGATTGCTCGGCTTGGTATCGTGCGCGCGCTCGACCAATTCACTGAGCAACGGCGGCAGGATTCGCTGCGTCGGCAGCACCACTAAATCGAAATCGGTAAAGGCATCGTCGACGTGGCGACGCAGGTCTTCGACTTCCCACTTGGCGCGAATGTATTCGGTGGCGCGGAGATTGGAACCGAGCGCCGACTCTAACCGGCGGCGTTCCGGCAACATGTAACGGCCGGCTTGATTCTTTACGTATTGCTCGTGGAAGGCCAGTGTCTCGCCCAATTGACCCAGGTTCGGCATCGATATCACCGATGGCAGCGCCACTTCTTTTGCGCCTTGCGTGAGCTTCGCTAACAACGCCGTCGCATCTTCCACCGCTTTGGCCACTTCCGGATCGAGATAATCGAAGTACCCGACCGGAATGCCCAATCGGAATCCGTTTACAGGTTGCTTTAGTGCAGCGACGTAATCTTCTTTGCCGTGCTCGACACTGGTGAAGTCGTATTTATCGTACCCAGCCATTACGTTTAACATGAGCGCGTTGTCGAGCACAGTACGCGTCATCGGTCCGCAGTGATCGAGCGAAAGCGTCAGCGGCAAAATGCCTTTGATCGGCACCAATCCATACGTGGCTTTCATGCCGACGATGCCGCAGAACGATGCGGGCATGCGCACGCTGCCGCCGGTGTCGGTACCGAGCGCACCGTAACTCAAATTCGCCGCAATGGCGGCTCCCGAACCGGAGCTCGAACCGCCGGTGTTATGCGCTAAATTCCATGGATTGCGCGACGGTCCCCAATACGAGGTTTCGCCGCCGCCCATTGCAAACTCTTGCGTGTTGGTCTTGCCGATGATCACAGCACCGGCTGCAGCTAGACGTGCCACGACCGTCGCATCTTCCGTTGGCACACGATCCGCGAACAGCGCGCTTGCACCTGTGGTGCGTGTGCCCGCTGTGTCGATGATGTCCTTGATGGCCAGCGGCACACCGTGCAATGGACCGCGGAACTTGCCGGCCTTGGCTTCGGCATCCAATTGCTTGGCTTGCGCGATCGCCTTGTCTTTCATCACCGTGATAAACGCATCGAGCTTTGAATCGTAAGTGGCAATGCGCGACAAGCACGCTTCCGTCAGCTGCAGCGCCGTGATCGACCCCGCACGCACCTTGGCGGCGGCGTCGGCAAGCGTGAGCGATGCGAGTTCGGTAGCGGTATCGGCTGCGAGCGCGAAGCTGCTGCCGAATGCTTGAGCCGCCGCGACACCGCCCATCATCAGCGTAAATTGCCGCCGCGTAAAAGCGTTCGCTGCAACGGCCTGGGTCAACTTATCGGTTTTCATGCCTCGTGGAGATCCTTGGAAAAAGCTGGAATTAAAAAGCAGAAGCGCACATGCAGCCCGTTGCAGCAAACGCTGCAGCGAGACGCGGAGCATCGGCACGAGAAGTGATGAGCAAGTCAGAGAGGGTCTGTCGCTCGTACCGACGGGTTCCGCTCGGCATGTGCGCCTCGCGCAAGAGATATCGTTGTGTAGAACAGGGTGCGAGCACTGCACTCACACGAGGTTCGTCATACCGGCGTAGGCCGGTATCCACCAATACGGTAACGATGGATTCCGGCCTTCGCCGGAATGACGGATCTTTTTGAGATCTAGTATTCATTGAAGATGCGGGTTATTTCTTTGACGTCTTGGGTTTTGGTCAATGCCAATTGCAACAACATGCGCGCCTTCTCCGGCTGCAAGTTGTCGCCCGGAACGATCTTGGATTCGCGGCGCCGAGGCGTGTCCTGCACGCGACCGCCGCGTGTCCGTGCGGTGGCGACGACAACCACGCCTTTGGCCTGCGCGCGTTTGATTGCTTCGCTTTGACCGCCGGCGGGACTGCCCGCGCCGGTGCCGTCGATGATGATTCCCTTAACGCCGTGCTCGACTAGCGCATCGACCAAGTAGCCCGGCGATTCGGTGTACGCATACAGAACTTCTACCTCCGGTAATTTCGGCGGTAGAAGCGCGATATTGAATTCGGATTTGTAGGTGTGTCGTCGCAGTGGTTCGGTATGAAATACCACTGCGTCCGGATCGGCGACACCTACGACGCCCAAGTCGTTGCTCTTAAAGGTCTCCACGCGATACGCATTGGTCTTCATCAAATCGCGCGCGGCATTGATGTTTTGATTCATAGAGTGCAGCACGCCTTTGCCGGCGGCAGCAGGCGTGGCTGCAACACGGATGGCGTTATATAAATTGAGCGGACCGTCGCCGCTAATACCCGTCCACGGCCGCTGCGAACCCACGAACACCACCGGCTTTTTGATATCCACCACCAAGTCCATGAACCACGCCGTCTCGGCCAGCGTATTCGTACCGTGCGTCACGACGACGCCATCGATGTTGGGGTCCTTGGCAATCTCCTGCAGTCGGCGTGCAACGGCATAGAGTTGCTCGAACGTTGTGCCGCCGCCTGTCGCCGTCGCGCCTTCCGGCGCTTCGGGTGGCCGCATGTCTTCTGTCGTAACGCGCGCGACTTGCGCCAGCTCGGGCAATGCATCGACCCAATCTTGGGGATCGACGCGCATGCCTCTGCCGCCGTAATTGTTGATGTTCATGCGCTCCGTCGCTTTGCTGGCGATCGTGCCGCCCATGGACATCAGCACAATGCGCGGCAACTTGACGCCGGGCGGCAACACCGACGGAATTTCTTGCGCGTGAATTACAGGAGCGGCGGCGCCGCTCAATGCCAGAGCGACCAAAGCGCTTTTGAGCCCGCGTCTTAAGATTGCACTCATAACAAATGCTCAGTACGTGTTGAAGATGCGTTGCAATTCGCGCTGATCCGTTGTCTTGGTCAGCGCCAGACGCAACAGCACTCGCGCCTTTTGCGGATTCAAATTATCGGCGGTCACAAGACCGCGCCCGGCGGTGCGTTCGCTGGTCAGTACTCGACCCGAGCCCTTGCGGTCACCCGACACAATTACAACGCCTTTTGCTTGAGCGGCTTGAATGGCCTTGCCGTACTCCGGTGAGCTGTCGGCAAACACAATGCCCTTTGCGCCTTTTTCCACAAATGCATCAACGGAAGCCCGCGACGCTTCTTGATAGCCGTAGACGATGTCGACTTGCGGCAGTGAGGTGAGTTTGCTGACATCGAATTCCGACTTGGCGGTATGCACGGTTAGCGGCGAGCGATAAAACGCAATGCGATCCGAATCCGCGAATCCCAGCGGGCCGATCTCACGCGAAACAAAGGTTTCCACACGTGTGGTATTGCTCTTGGTAACGAACCGGGCCGAATGAATGGTGTCGTTGAGCAGCACCATCACGCCCTTGTTCATCGCCTCCGGCGTCGATGCGACGCGCACGGAATTGATGAGATTGAGGGGACCATCGCGACTAATGGCCGTCCACGGCCGCATGGCACCGACAACGACAACCGGCTTATCCGATTTGACGGTGAGATGCAGGAAGTAAGCGGTTTCTTCGAGTGTCCCCGTGCCGTGCGTAACGACGGCGCCCTTCACATCCGATTTGGCCAGCGATTCGTTGATGCCTTTGACGAGTTTTAACAGCAGCTCGGTATTCATTCCGCCGCTGCCGATGTTGCTGATCTCGCGCACTTCCACTTGCGCGATTTTTTTCAGCTCGGGCAAGTCGTCCGTCAATTCCTTAGGCGTGACTTTGCCGTCGCTGTATTCGGCCAGTTTAAGGCGATGTGCGCCCTTGCTTTGAATTGTGCCGCCGGTAGTGAACAACATCACCTTCGGCAGCGACTCCGCAAATACCTGCGACCCGACGCACACGCTCGCCACCAACGCCGCAATCGTCAGCTGGATTACTTTTGTCAGCCGGGACACTTCGGCGCGCCGCATGAATTAGGCCTCGTTGAATCGCGATTGCATTTCGCTGTATTCAATGAGACGGGCTATCGTTGGCCTACCCCACCTGGGTAGATACACGGGGTGACTTCCCCAGTTGCGTATTTGCAGTATGGATTCCGGCCTACGCCGGAATGACGGACCTCATAAATTCCGTTTCGCCTTAATCTGTGCGCTATTTTTCTTTTCTCGAGCGCAAATGAATGCTTTTATTCAGACTCGTCATTCCGGCGCAGGCCGGAATCCATCTTGTCCTTGCGTCATTGAATCTGCCTGCGCCAACTTTCCAGCACGGCATGCGCGTCCGCGGCGCTCATTTTTTCGCGGCCGGAATGCGATAGCGACATTCCGCGATCTAAAGCATCAGCCATTAAATGAACGGCGCTGCGAACGCTCTCGCGATGTGCAGCGATAGCGACCGCATCAGGATGTTGCCCTGAAAGCTGCGGCATCACCATGTGCTCGTACATGGATTGGTTGTAGATCAAAAACGCCAACTCCGCTTCGCGCGCCGACGTCGGCTCCAACTCGGTCATTTTTCTTGCAAACGGCAGCCGCGAGTTCATCGCTGCATACGCCGAACGTGCAGCCGCCTCCGCATCGCCGTGCAGCCCCTGCTGACTCAGCGACTGCGCTTTGTACATCTGCTGCAGGTAATTCGTTTGCGGCGCGTTCCACGCCGTCACCGCCCCCGCGGTCAGCAAGGCCATCGGCACGCCGAAGTAAAGTACTTGCCGCGCGATCATCTTGCCTGCAGTCGCTTGCTTTGCCGAACTCCACCATGACATCGCATCGGCCGGCTCTACTTTCTGTTTGGGCTCCGTATCGCGAGCATCCAAAGCAAGCGCGTCGCGATTTTGTCGATGCCGCACTTTCCAGATAAATCCGTCGAAGTAGTAGTGCATGAGCGTGGACGTGAAACCGACGGCCAACAACACCGACATCAACAGACGGTTATCGTGCCGTGTCGTGACGATCTCCCCGTAGAACAAGCACACCGCCACATACGCCGCACCCAACGCGATGCCGCCTTTGGCATGCCAACTGCGAAACACACCGGCTCGAGAGCGCTCGGCGCTTTGCGCCAAACTCCGGTTATAGCGCCAGACGATGGCGAGATACTGCGTCATGTGGACGATGCCGATAACCGCAAAGCCGACTTTGAAGGTCCAACCCGGCGCCCAATTTTGTATCCACGCGTTCGGCGTGTACGCCAGATACATTGCGCCAAACGTCATCGCCAGCAATACCACTTTGGCCACGCTGACAAAGTAGCCTTGCCGCCGGCACCACAGAAGATAGCCCGCATAAATCGCCGTCATACCGACTGCCGCGATCCTCATAAATGTCGCCGCCCGCTCGATCGCCGCCGCAGTAACCGATAGTGCAATGGGAACGTTGGCGCTGGTATAGAGATCGTGCAGCAACTCCGGCAGCCACGCGCCGCTGGCCAGCATGATGTAAACGAACCACGTTGCGCTTAGCCACCAATCCATTCCCGACGCCAGCGATTTGGGCGCCGCATTGTTGCGATCGTAGATACGAGTGAAGCCGTAATGCTGCCGCAGAAAATGCCATGGATCCCACAGCACCAGCATGATGTAGAGATAGAGGAAGTATTCGACGGGATAGCCGTGAACGTTGATGTACGTCAGCACACCGATGGAAAATGCCAGCGGAATGGTCGGTCCAAGAACGAAACTCCACTTGAACCGTTTGAACAAGTCGATATCGCCGTAAATGCGCACGAAGGTCGGCAAGTGATGCGCGACGGTCATGACGATATGAGTGACGATGATCAGGGAGGTCGCTTCGACGGCACCGTAACGTTTGAAAGCGAAAATGCCGAGCGCTACGACGAGCAATGGCGCAACGATGACGAACAACGCATCTTGGAAAGGATCGAGCACCCAGTTTTGACGGGAACGCGTTGCTTGCAGCTGCGGAACCGAGAGCGAGGGGACGGTATCTTCCGCAACGGCACTCATGGCTCGCTTGCCACGCCGCCGCGAGCGGTAAGTTCAAAGGCCGCGGCACTGGCCGACAGCATCGCGATGGAGGACGCCAGCAAAATCAAGGCCGCAAAAAACAAAACCGAACGACGTAGTCGGTGCATGCCTACCCCCAAGTAACTTCGATCTTCGGCAACGCTGCTCGCGCGGGTCGCCATTACGAATTTAGACGTCGGGGGCCAGGGCTACCCTACCGGTCGATAGGTTGAGCACATATATATGTGATGGAGATGCGATGGCAGGCCGTAGCCGGAAGCAGTCTTTTGAGCTAACTACTTGAATTCCGTCTCAATATCGATGCCGGGCTTCAAACTTAACGTAACCGGCGTTCGCTCGGCGATGTCCGCCATTCTTGCCCGTTGTTCGCCGGTGAGCGTACCGATCGCCGTCAGGACTCGCTTTATATGGCCGCGTTCCCCATCCTTGCGATAGTGCAGCTCGACCTGCAATTCATCGAACGACCATTGTTTGCGATTCGCATACATACGCAACGTGATTGCGGTGCACGCGGCCAAACTCGCCAACAATAAATCATATGGCGCGGGACCGGCGTCCAGCCCGCCCAAAGCCGCCGGTTCGTCGGCCACCAATGAATGATGTCCGGTCTTGATGTTTACGGCATACGCCACTGTGCCGATGCTGCTTTGAACGTGCGCCATGGTTTTTTCCCGCATTGATGAGTGTTGCGATGTTAGCAGTACGCACTTGTAGGGTGCATTCGCTATGTCGCGTCTATTGAAGCGGTCAGCCGCAGAATTGCTATTTCTTTTCCGTTCGTCCTGAGCCTGTCGAAGCACTCTGGGCATCAGAACCCTTCGACAAGCTCAGGACGAACGGAGTAAGGGGATGGATTTTGAGAATCAACCGTCTCTGCAAGCGCAACTCCTGCACTGCCGAAAAACGTCCTCGACTAAACTCGGAACCGACATGCCCCGCACGACATTACGCGCCTCCATAGCCTTAGCACTCTCCCTCGCCATCGGCACGGTCGCTCACGCCGCTACGCTCAACATCGAAACGGCAACCATCGCCGACATTAATGCGGCGTACGCCACCGGAAAAGTCACGTCCGCCAAAGTGGTCGACGCCTATTTGAAGCGTATCGCTGCATACGACAAGAAAGGGCCGACGATCAACAGTGTCATCTATCTCAATCCACATGCGATGAGCGAAGCCAAGGCGCTGGATGCGGAGCGCAAAGCGGGAAAAGTTCGCGGACCGCTGCATGGCATTCCGGTGGTGCTGAAAGACAACTTCGACACCTTCGACATGCCGACCACCGCCGGCTCGCAGCTGTTGGAGGGATCGATTCCCCCCGACGACGCCTATGTCGTAAAAAAGCTGCGCGATGCCGGCGCAATCATTTTGGCGAAAGTAAATTTGAGTGAATTCGCCGGCAGCGGCGGCAGTGTCAGCGGCGCGCCCGAAGAAATCGCAAAGCTGGGCCGTGTACCGAACGGCTCAAGCTCCGCCGGCGGGCAAACTCGCAATCCACACGACTTAGAACGCGGGCCTTCGGGTTCCAGCGGCGGCACGGGCGCTGCAATCGCCGCAGTGTTCGGTCAATTTGGTTTAGGCACGGATACGGGCGGCTCGGTGCGCGGCCCATCGTCCGCCAATGGCATCGTAGGTTTGAAACCCACTCATGGCTTGATGAGTCGGGACGGCATCGTACCGCTGGGCTTGTCCTTCGATACCGGCGGGCCGATGGCGCGCAGTGTGTATGACGTCGCAGCATCGCTCGGCGCGATGACCGGCATCGATCCCGCGGATGACGCAACGTTGAAGAGCTTCGGCAAGTTCGATACCGACTACATTAAGTATTTGCGGAAGGGCGCGCTTAAAGGCGCTCGCATCGGCATCGCCCGCGACTTCATGGGCCGCGATGCGGGCACCGATAAAGTGATCGAGAGCGCCATCGAAACGCTGAAGAAACTCGGCGCCGACGTCGTCGATCCGATTAAGTATCCGGAATACTTGCTGCAATATCGGCAGGGTATTTATAACTTAGTGGTCAGCGCCGAATTCAAATACGACATCGGTCGTTATCTCACCACGCTAAAACCCGGCTTTCCAAAAACGCTGGATGAAATCGTCGTTCTCGCCAACGACCCGAAGACGGGTTATCGCAGTCCTGAAAAAGCGGTGGCGCTGAAATACACCAACTCGGTCGCGTTGAGCGTCGACGATCCGCAGTATCTCGCCGCAAAAAATGAAGCGCTCGCTGCATCGAAGGCGGCCGTGCTGGCGATCTTCGACAAGTACAAGTTGGATGCGATTCTGTATCCCACCTCGCCGACGCCTGCGACGCCGATAAAGCCGGATCCGAATGCGCCTCCCGGTGGCGGCGGCTCACCCACCAATATCGCCAATCAAACCGGCTTTCCCGATCTCATCGTTCCTGCCGGCATGACAGCCGATGGGCTGCCGGTAACGATCTCGTTCTTCGGCAAAGCGTTTACGGAAGGCAAGCTGATCGGTTACGCCTACGATTTCGAACAAGCGACCAAAGCCGTCAAGCTGCCGAAGCACACGCCCGTGCTGGCCAGCGACGTCATCACGTATTGATAGTGATTAGACCGCGTAGCGAACGCAAAGGTAATAAATCGCGGCGACGAAGCCAACGCACAGTGCTGCGAACACAAACCATCTAACGTCGGTCATTCTATCGGCCGACCATGGATCGTTGAGCGGCTTCCAGGTGGTCGGCGTTCGCAAATACTTTATCGCTGCAGCGAACCCCGCCTCGTTGCCGAAAATCGCCAGCGCCAAGCCGCGATAAACGGGGTAGCTCAACGCGGCAATCGCAATCAGCAGCAGGGGATGTTGGGTGGCGTCGATCATTGTTCGAACCGATCAATAGCGGAGACGGCCACCACCGTATTGTCCCGCCGGCGACTCGTCCCAGAACCAAGTCGCAAATTCTTCGTGCTCCGCGAATCCCCGAAGCTCTTTCGTCTATAAGAAACGCAAATGCGGAACGGCTCGCTGAGGGTCGAACCTTTTTGCGCTCAATCGACGGAGCGCCGATTGCGTAGGACATCACATAATTCGGAGCATCCGGACACACATTATTTCGATCGACGGCGTCAACCAGTCGAGCCGAGCCTCGTTGTTATCGACATCCGGATAACAAACCGACTCGTTTCCGAAAATAGACTGGAGATTACGATGAACACGCTACGTCAATATATTCGCACTCTGCTATCCGCCACCGTACTCGCCGCGCCGCTCATGCTTGGGGTTAGCTACGATGCCGCGGCCGGCGAACGCAAAGCCACGCGTACCGGTGCAAACGGACATGCCGTTCAGCGCGATACCCTGCGCCATGCTCAAAGCGGCACGGTTACATCCAACACGACTCGCACCGGCGCCAACGGCAAAGTCAGCACACGTTCCAGCAGCGGTGTATTGGATAAGGAAGCCGGCACGTGGTCGCGCAGTGCCACGACCACCGGTCCCAACGGCAAGTCCAGTACCTTGGACGCCGATGTCGTAAGAACCGA
>Ga0315910_10005145_pt1 | contig 10759 bp, 9 predicted proteins | sample EdamamesoilMG_FD_204470 | JGI IMG/M metagenome (GOLD analysis project Ga0315910, IMG submission 204470) | Garden soil microbial communities collected in Santa Monica, California, United States - Edamame soil | ecosystem: Environmental > Terrestrial > Soil > Garden | place: USA: California...
ACGCGCCGGCGGAAAAACTGAGCGCCGACAGTCGCGAGTTCGCGCGCCGCCTGATCTTCACGGTGTAAGTGGACGCGACGCCGTCGCTGCTCGTCACTGCGATCGGAACGGTGTTTTCGCCGATCGCCAGGTTGACGGGAACGCTGGCGCCCTGCGCCGCGGCGCCGTTGACCTGAAGTTGAGCCTCGCGCTCGAGCGCCTCGGCCGTCACCTCGACCGAAGCAACGCCGAAGTCGACGGTGGCGGCGTACTGCTTCGCGTCGGGTGCGAATTGCGGATCAAGAGACGCGCCCGCAACCCTAAGCGCAGCCAGCTTCGCGCTTCCGCGTACAGTGAGCGTCGCGTTCACGCGGTTCGAAGCGTTGCCTGCGCGGTCGACGACCCACACTTGCGCTATCGACTGACCGGCGCGGTCGGTGGCGATCTCGAACTGGCCCACCAGGGAACCTGCAACTGCGACGATCGACGCCGACGTCGTGACCGCAGGCGTCGAGCCGTCGGCAAGCTGCACGTGCAGCGTCGTGCTATCGGATTCCGGATCCGTGAAACGAGCGGTGACCTGGATCGCAGTGCGACCGCCACCCGCCATGTACTCCACGGCATTCGTCGATAGCTCCGCGCTGGAGACCGTCGGTGCCAGATTCGGTGTGCCTCCGCTTCCGGTGCCGTCGCCGGTGCCGGAGCTGCCGCCACCGCACCCGGCCATCGCGCTGATGATGAGCACGCTCGCGAGCCAGAACGCGTAGCGCCTGGCTCTCTTCGCGCTCACGGACCGCGGATGTCGGTCCGACTCGACGCCTCCGTGCGCCCGCAGCACACGCATCGCTCCGTCGCCTGTCACGGTTAAGCCCTCGGCGAAGTGTTCCGACGTTGTTGTTCACGGGTCGACCGCCCGAATCGAGCGGTCGTTGCATTGGTGTCGGGACGGTGCCGAGTCTAGCACCGTCCCGGTCTAGGCTCGGCTTTCAACACGCGCGCCGCGCGTTGAGGATCGGTCGCGCAGTCGGTGGCAGAGAGCCCTACTCGACCGCGAACGCCAAGAGCACGTTGCCGGGACGGCCGACGAAGCCCGCGTCGCCGGACAACACGTACATCATCCCGCCCGCGACGACGGGCCCCGAGCCACTGAACGACGCGCCGCGTCCCGGCACGCCGTTCACGGTCGTGAACTCGCGGTTCGCGTCGAACGTCCAGATGATCTTGCCGTCGCGCGCGTCGTACGCGCGCAGGCCGCCGTCCGCGGAGCCCGAGAACACGGCGCCCGGAATCGCTGTCACGGCGGCCGCCTGAGTCTTGCTGCACGCGGCGCTCGCCGGCGAGCAGAGCAATTCCTGCGGCGGGGTGAACCAGATGCGTTCGCCGGTATCGATATCGATCGCGTGCACGCCGCCCGTCTCTTCGTTGCGGTAGCCGCCGACCGCCACGTACATGCGGTCGCCTTCGACGGCACTACCCCACACGCCGCCGACGGGGCTACCGGGACCCGCGCGGTAGCGCCACAGTTCCTTGCCGCGGTCCGCCGGATCGAGCGCATACACCATGCCCGACTTCTGCGGGATCACGATCACATCGCGGCCCGCGGAATTTTTCGTCAGGATCGGCGACGCGGAGAAATCGAGGTCGGGCCCGTTCGCCTTCGGGCAGTTCGCGTTGCTCGCTTCCTTGCCGTCGCAGTTGAAGATCCACGTGTCCTTCGTGAACTGGTTGCTCCAGGCGAGCGCGCCGCTCTTGATGTCGAACGCGATCACGGCATCGGCGGTCACGGGATCGTCGCCGGCGTAGGCCGGGCCCGTGCCCGAGTAAATCACGCCGCGCTGCGCGTCGACGGTCGGCGCATTCCAGATGCCGACGCCGGCCGGCCCGTACAACGGCTTGCCCGCGCTGCTCGTGCCGCGCGGTTTCGACTCGGGAATCGTGTGCGTCTTCCAGCGCACGGCGCCGGTCGCTGCATCGAGCGCCGTCATGCTGCCGCGGAACGTGCAGCACTCGTACTCGGGATTCGCGCCGCCCATCGCTTCGCTGATGCCCGTGATCGGCACGAACAGCGTGCCTTCGTGCAGCGTCACGGCGCCGGTGCCACGCACCATCGGATGATCCTCGACGCGCGTCATCCAAATCTGCTCGCCGTTGTCGGCGTCGACCGCGTACGCGTGGCCCTGCGCGTCGACGAAATACACGGCGTAGCCGTTACGGCCGTTCGCGAACCGGTGCGGACCCACCGACATCGCGCTGCGCGCACCGGCGCGCGGGAAGAACTGCCAGATCGTGCAGCCAGTCTTCGCATCGAGCGCGTACACGGCGCCGGCCTGCGAGCCGACAAACAACCGTCCACCGATCACGGCCGGCTGACCGCGCGGCTGTTGCTCGTTGGGCAAACCGTACGCCCACTTCAATTGCAGGCGCGGCACGTCGGCCGCTGTGAGGCCGCCCGCCGCGGCGGGCTGGAAGCGCGTGTTCTGCACTCCAGCGCCCCACCCGTTCCAGCGCTGCGGCACCGAGTCTTGGAGGGGCACCGCCGCTGTGCACAGGTTCTCGCGGATCCGGAGCGCGTCGGGATTGGGCGGCGCGTTCTGCGCCTGCGCCTGAACCGCGATGCCGCATAGCAATACCGCCAGGATTCGGGTTCTCATCGCCGGTTCCTTGCTAGTTGAAGTCGAACAAGCTCTCTTCGTCCGAGGGCCTCGTCATACCTTGCTCGAAGTACTTCTGCCAGATCTGATCCCAGGGGCGGCCGTACATGTCGGGAACCTCGAGCTCGATCACGGCGCCCGGAGTGACCGGCGCGTTGTGGCCCTCGACCGAGTAGATCGTCGGCACGCACTCGATGAACACGTACGGTACTTCGTTCGCGTCGGTGTAGCTGTTGATCTTGTGCAGGTTGCGTACGATTCGGATCGGCTCCACGAGCGCCTCGGAGTCGTAAATGATCGACTCGTGATTGAGGCCGACGAACGCGCCGCCCTCGCCGCGGATCGGCGTGTAGATCTCGATCGACTGAAGTTGGCCCGACCACTCGAACGAAGAATGCGACTTCCACGCCTGCACGTTGCTGGTCCACGTGATCAGAACGTCTTTGTCCCAAAAGCCGATCGTCTCGCCGTACCAGCGCGGCACCGCGGCGCCCAAGCGCGGAGTACCACCGTTCGCGACGTCCTCCATGTTGAACTCGCGCCCGACGTTGATGTTCGTGATGAAGTTGCGCGCGACACCCGCCGTGATCTGAACGAGGTCCGGCGTCGCGATCACGTAGTGCTCCCACACCGAGAACGGGTAGTAGCGGCGCATGAAGCCCTCGGGCCAGCAGAACGTCGACGGCCAGATCGCGTTGCCGCGGACCTGGTGATAGGCCTCCTGGACCGTGCGCTGCTGATAGGTCGGCGTCAGCAGCGACAGGATCGTCGTGATCTGCGTGTGCGCTCCCCAGTACCACGTCTGTTGATTGCGCGGCCCTGCGACGGGGCGCTCGTAGACGCCGTTCCACTCGACGGCCGGAAAATTTTCGAAGGTGTACTTGTTCGGGCCGCCGCGGCCCTGCGTCTCCTTCAACAATGCCTCGTAGTGCTCCTGCGCGGTCTTGAACCCATACGGGCTCACGATCGCTTCGCGCGGATAGTCGATCTCGCAGTGACCCCACGGGCCGTCCTCGGTCTTGCCCGTCGTAACGAGCGGATTCGGGCTCAAGATGCCCCGCTGGAACTCGGTCGCCATCGGGCTGTTGCAGCGGAAGTAACGCGGGTCGCTCCATAGCGCCTTGTCGGCATAGAAGTCCGTGCTCGTGAAGATGTCGACTGGCAGCGGCTTGATCGAGTCCGGTAGCGCATCCGGACGGAACCCGTCGAGCTTCTGATCGCCGCCCGCCGGCGAGAACGGGCCCCCGACCCAACCGGGGCCGACCTCTTTCTGATCGTGCACGCTGGCCGCCAAAGGCCGGCCGCGGCCGACGCTTCGAAAGCCGATGTCCGGCATGTCTTGCGCGAACGACGGCGCCGCAACCAGCAGGGCCGCGGCCAACGGCCACGATCGATTCAGTTTGCTTTTCATGGACATGTATCTCGTGTTGGGGTCAGACGCGGACGTGGCCTCGAGTCTAAAGCCCATCCAGTTTTTTTCGGTGTCGGGCACGTTAACAGACGTTAAGGTTTTCCCAAACCGGGGTCACCGGTTACCGCCACCGAAACAGCTTGAGCGCGACGGGAAAGCACACGGCCAACCACGCCGCGAGCACTCCGAGCTGAGGCGCGATCTGCGTCACCGTTGCGCCCTGCAGCATCGTCGCGCGCAGCGCATCGTTCAAAGCCGTGAGCGGCAGCGCGTCGATGATCGGCTGCACTGCATCCGGGAATCGCTGCGAGGAGAAGAAGACGCCGGACAGGATCCACATCGGCAGCATCGTCAGGTTCATGAGGCCCGAGGCCGCTTCGATGGTTTTGGCGCGCGACGAGAGCAGCAGGCCGAGCGCGCCGAACGCGAGCGTGCCGAGCACGCATATGGCCGCCACGAGCGCGAGCGACCCGCGTATCGGCACGCCGAACACCAACACCGCAAACCCGAGAAACGCTCCGACCTCCACGACCAACATCGCGAGCCGCGAGATCAGGAAGGACAGCAGAAAGTAGTGACGCGGCATCGGCGTGGCGATGAGCCGCTTCATGAGCTTGCGGCGCCGCGCGTCGACGATGGCGAAGCCCATGCTCCAGATCGAGCCGCCCATGAGGTTCATGCCGAGCAAGCCCGGAATCAGAAAGTCGATGTAGCGAGACCCGGCCTCGCGCATGAGCTCGTCCTGCGCGGCAACGGGATCCGTGCGCCCGGCGTTTTGCTGCACCGCGATATCGGCACGCAGACGCGCGTCGCGGCCTTCGGGATTCGTATCGTCGTAGTGGTAAAGGACGGAACCGTTTGCGGGACGCTCGACCAGTAATGCGACTCTTCCCTCGCGCAACGCGCGAAGGCCTTCGTCGACCGCGGCGAACGGCTCCACGCTAAGCGTGGGCGCGTTCTCGAATGCCGCGAGCTCGGGCCCGACGACGCCGATGGTCAGCACTTCGGCGGGAGTGTTGCGGAACGCGAGGCCGAGGCCGGCCGCGAGCAGCAGCGGAAATCCGAACACCCAGAACAGCGCCTCCGGCTCGCGCAGGAATTCGCGGAACCGCACGAGCGTCAGTTGATAGAGCGGATGGTCACTCATCGCGCAAATGACGCCCCGTCAACGTGACGAAGACGTCCTCCAACGTGGCCGAGTGCGTCCGCAGCTCCGTGAGCCGGATGTCGAGACGCACGAGCTCGGCGAGCAACGACGGCACCGCACTGTGCAGCGCCGTCACTTGCATCCGGATAACACCGTTGTCGATTTGCGCGTCGCGAACGCCGTTGATCGCGCGCAGCGCGGCAAGGTCCAGACGCTCCGCGCCGTCGGCCGAGAATTCCACGACGTGCTCGACGCCGATCGATGCGACGAGCTCGCGCGGCGACCCGAGCGCGATGATCTTGCCGTGGTCCATGATCGCGACTCGCTCGCAGAGCCGCTCTGCTTCGTCCATGTAGTGCGTCGTCAGCAGGATCGTTTTTCCGGCGCGCTTGAACTCTTCGATGAGGTCCCAGAGCTGGCGGCGCGCCTGCGGGTCGAGCCCCGTGGTCGGCTCGTCGAGAAACAAAATCTCCGGGTCGCCGACCAGCGCACACGCCAGCGCGAGGCGTTGCTTCTGACCTCCCGACAACGTGCCGACGCGCGACCGCCTTTTTTCCTCGAGCTGCACGAGCGCGATGACGCGGTCGGGCGTGGGCCCTTTGTCGAAGAAGCTGCGAAACAGCCGCACGGTCTCCTCGACCGTGAGCTTGTCTGAAAGCTGCGTCTCCTGGAGCTGAATGCCGAGTCGCTGCTTCAATGCGCGGGCATCGGTCTCCCAGCGCATGCCGAGCACTTCGACGTCGCCCGAGTCCCGCGCCGTGAGGCCCTCGCAAATCTCGATCGTCGTCGTCTTGCCGGCCCCATTCGGGCCCAGCAAACCGAAGCATTGGCCCGCGGGCACCTCGAGATCGAGGCCGCTTACCGCGACGACGTCTTGGTAGGCCTTTCGCAGAGCCTGAACACGCAAAGCCGCTTCTGACATCTCAATCGCGCCCGACCGCCAATCGCTCGACGACGAATGCCGCGATGTCGCGCATCTGCTGAGTCGTGTACAGCTCGCCGAACGCCGGCATCGTGTTGCGGCCTTCCGTCATCGTCGCGAATACGACTTCGCGCGTGAGCGCGCTCGTGAGCGGCGCGCCGCCGCCCTCGCCGCCGGCGCCATCGGGGCCGTGACAAGGCAAACACGTTTCTCGATAGAGCTGCGCACCATTCTCGATATTGGCGACCGGAGCCGCCGGCGCAGGCGCTGCGGGAACGGGCGCGGGAACGAGCGACTGCGCACGGATGCCAAGCGCCACTACCAGCAGTACGGCGGCCGAGGTGACCGCGGTTGCGCGTCGCGCAGCCCGTAGAACGTTCACGAATCCCCCTATCCGGTCGATTTGCCGAGGGCCAATGCTACATCGGCGGCGCTTGCGCGGCGCCACTTTGCATTAGGATCACGTGCGCTCATGAACACCGAAAGCACCAACGCCGGTCCGACTCAGGGAGCGCTCGAGCGGTTCTCGCTCTGGATGGGGCGTGCGGTGCCCGACGCGATCACGGCGAGCGTGATCTTCCTGTTTCTAGTGGCCGTCATCGCTCTCGCGATCGGCACGCCCGGGCGAACGGTCATGGACGCGTACTACCGCGGCCTATGGATGCTGTTGCCGTTCACGATGCAGGTGACGTTGATCACGGTGTCGACGCCGTACACGTTTCCGCTCTGACGACGTTGGACGGAGCCGTGATTGCGATTTTCGTACCGTCCAGCGGCGGCCAGTGGGCGATCCAAGGATTCATCACGTCGGAATCCGCGGTTGCGGCGGGCGTGTCCGTCGAACGCGGCCTGCTTGCGACTACGGCGCTCGCGCCTGGCCGCGCTTGCCTCTAACATTCGCTTCAGCTCAAAGGCGCTCGGGGGGAGACGTTCCATGACCTTTCAAGAATCGATCCGCGTTTGCTTCAACAAGTACGCAGACTTCAACGGCACGGCTTCGCGGCCGGAGTTCTGGTGGTTCATCTTGTTCGTGTTCGTCGTCACCGTGGCGCTGACGGCGATCGTCCCGCTGCTAGGCAACATCTTCTCGCTCGCGATGTTGCTGCCGCAGCTGGCCGTGGGAGCGCGACGCCTGCACGAGACCGGCAAGAGCGGCTGGTTGCAGTTGCTGCTTCTGCTGCCCCTCGTGGGGCTGATCATCCTGATCATCTTCTGGGTACAGCCGCCCAAGAGCTGACGAGCGCGAGCTACTCCCAGCCTCCCGACCGGAGCTCGATCGGGAGGATCTTCATGAACGCTTCGACGGCGTGGATCTGCCCGTCGTAGACCTTGAACGCTTCCCAGACGGTGAGCTGCGTGCCGCCTTCCTGGCTAACGCCCCACGCCATGCGGAGCCATACGATCCCCAAGCGCTCGTCGACGCCGATCACGCGCGTCGACACGTCGCCGAGCCGCTCGAAAATCTGCAGCGACTGCGTCGCGATGTTCTCGCAGCCCGGATTGAACGTGCAGGCGGGCCCGGCCATCACCTGGCCGTTCTCGAAGCGGTACGCGTTCGGCGCGAACGGAGCGTTCACCGCGGCGAAAGTCTTCGCGGCATTGAGCCCCGTTGGATAGTGCATGGCCGCTGCGATCGCATCCTCGCGCGACGCGAGCTGATTCGCGCGCGGCGCGTAGTTCATGGCTTCGCTCGGCGCGCGGAGCCCATCGATGTTGAAGATGAGTCCGTCGGCGCGGCTGCGCGTCGCCACGGTCTCGATCTCGGTGACCTTCTCGTCCACGACCTTCAAGCGCACGACGAGCAATACCGGCGCTCCGACCTCCTCGACGACGATTGCTGTGCCGGCCATCCCGGCGCGCTCGTCGAGAATGTCTTGTCTATACCCGCGCAGTCCCGTGACGGTCCTCAAGAGGCCGACGTCCGCGAGCTTCTTCTCGACGCCGTCCTCGGTCACGCGCACGGTCGCGGCGACGGGCACCTTGCCTGCATCGTGCTCGACCAGCGCGTAGAGGAACGTCGTGAGCGTGCCGCGCAGGCACTCGCGGTCGCACGTGTCGGCCGACGCCGCTCGTGAGCCGGTGAAGGCGGCGCACGCGAGCAGCCACGCCGCAAATCCAATCTTGATTTTCATTGTCTTCCCCCTCCCGCGAGCAGCGCTTCGCGCCGCGACAGCAGATAACCGCGCAGCGCCACGATGTCGGCGTCCGCGAGCCAATCGAACTTCGGCATGCCGAGCTCCGTGTATGCGCCGCGTCGCACGATGCTCTCGAACGCGTCGAACGTGGCCGGCGCCGCATAACGCAAGTCCGCGATCGACCCGCCGCTCTGCGCGGCGATGCCGTGACACATCGAGCAGCGCTGGCCGAACAGCTCGGCGCCGCGCGCGATCTCGGCTGCGGTCGCCGAGCTTGCGATCGGCGTCGGTGTGGGGCGCTCGATGCCGCGCACCGGCGGCACGGGCGCGTCCGAATCGAGCGCGAACGCGTACACGCGGCCGGACGCCTTGAACGTGTTGGTCGGGTTGCGGCCGTACAGCGCGCTCGCACCGCCCATGCCCGCGAGCACGGCGACGTATTGCTTGCCTTCGATCGAGTACGTGCTCGGCGCCGCCATGATGCCGATGCCGACGTCCTTCTCCCAAACCTTCTGCCCGGTATCGGCGCGATAGGCCACGAGCTTACCGGTGTCGAGGCCTTGGAACACGAGGTTGCCGGCCGTCGTGAGCGTGCCGCCGCCGACCGCATCGGTGTGCAGCACGCGCCAGCGTGCGCGGCGTGCGATGGGATCCCACGCGAGCAGCGAGCTCGGTGCGCCCGCCGCTTCCCCGGTGCCGCCCGAGTACTCGGACTGCGGGCGCGCGGGGCCCGGGCGTCCCACGCCGATGCTCGCGGCCAGATCGATGCCGAGATTCCAGAAGCCGGGCCGGAACGTGAACGGCACGTCGCGCCGGTATCCGAAGCTGCTCTCGCTCGCGGGGATGTACATGAGGCCGAGGCCGGAGTGGTACGCCATCGGCTGCCAGTTGTGCGCGCCGCCGGGCCCAGGCGAGATCGTCGACAGCACTTCCGTGTAGCGCGCCTGCGGCGTCTCGATCGGCCGCCCGGTCTTGAGATCGACGCCGGATGCCCATGTGACGCGCGCGATCGGGTCCGCCGACAGCAGCTCGCCCGTAAGGCGGTCGAGCACGTAGAAGAAGCCGTTCTTCGGCGCCTGCATGATGACCTTGCGGTCGCGTCCGCCGATGCGCACATCGGCGAGCGTGAGCTGCTGCACGGCCGTGTAGTCCCACGAGTCGCCGGGCGTCGTCTGGTAATGCCACTCGAGCTCGCCGGTCTCGACGTTCAACGCCAAGATCGACGAGAGATAAAGATTGTCGCCGCCGCCGGGACTGCGGATGTTGCGGTCCCACGGCGAGCCGTTGCCTGTGCCGACATACACGAGCTTCGCGTCGGCGTCGTACGCGAACGCGTCCCATGCGGTGCCGCCGCCGCCCATCTTCCACCATTCGCCGGTCCACGTTTTCGCGGCGGCCTCGAGCGCCGGCGACTCGAACGGCTTCGATGGATCGCCGGGCACGGTGTAGAACCGCCACACGAGCTCGCCGGTGCGGGCGTCATACGCGGACACGTACCCGCGCACGCCGAGCTCGGCTCCGCCGTTGCCGATGATGACCTTGCCGTCGACCACACGCGGCGCGCCCGTGATCGTGTACGGCTCGTCGACCGGCGTCGTCTGCACGTCCCAAACCGGCTTGCCGGTGGCGGCGTCGAGCGCGGCCAAGCGCCCATCCACGATGCCGACATAGATCTTGCCGTCGTACAACGCGACGCCGCGATTCACGACGTCGCAACACGCCTTCGCGCCGCGCACACGGTTCGCGCGCGCCTCCCACTTCCACAGCCGTGCGCCGGTACGCGCGTCGAGCGCGAACACATCGCTCCAGCTCGTCGTGGCATACAGCACTCCGTTCGCGACGAGCGGCGTCGCCTCGAGCCCGCGCAACGCACCGGTGTCGTAGCTCCACGCGAGGCCGAGCCGCGCGACGTTCTGCGCATCGATATCGTCGAGCGGGCTGAAGCGCGTCTCGGCGTAATCGCGCCCGTAGGTGAGCCAAGTGTCGGCCGTGCGGCCGGCCGCGATCAACGCTGCGTCGTCGACGGTCGGGGAGCGCGGTTGCGCCGTGGCGCTCAGGGCCGCACCGAGCAACAACACGAGCGGCGTCAACAGAGGCACTCGGTCGACAGTCGAGCGAAGTCGCATGGATCCCCCCGGATCACGAGTGGCGTGGTCACGGCCAATATAGCCGGGTCGATGCAGGTCGGTCATCCGGCCGCGCGGTCCGCTCACTGCGCAACGACCTCGCGTTACACTCGGGATGGAATGCAAGGAGGCTCGACGATGGCGCGCATTTCGTATCCCGACCCTTCTCGATACGAGCGCGAGCCGCTCGCCGACCGCATCAAGCGCGAGCGCGGCGGCAAGCTCCTCAACCTGTACAAGATGTTGTTGCACAGTCCGCCGGTCGCGGAAGGGTGGCTCGCCTTCTTTACCGCACTGCGGCAAAGAGCTGCACTTCGCGGCCGCCATCGCGAGCTCGCGATCCTGCGCGTCGCGGTTCTGAACGACGCGGAGTATGAGCTCAACGCGC
>Ga0315910_10005146_pt1 | contig 10758 bp, 13 predicted proteins | sample EdamamesoilMG_FD_204470 | JGI IMG/M metagenome (GOLD analysis project Ga0315910, IMG submission 204470) | Garden soil microbial communities collected in Santa Monica, California, United States - Edamame soil | ecosystem: Environmental > Terrestrial > Soil > Garden | place: USA: California...
GAGCCGGCCTCCGGCTCACGACTGGCGAAAGGCTTAGGCTCCGCCGCGCTTCCGCTTGCGGATCGCGTCCACGACCATGAACAGCTCGAACCCGGCGATCGAGGCGATCGCCATGGGCAGCCATTCCGGACTGGGCGCGCCGACGCCAATCACGGCGAAGAAGACGACAACCATCGCCAGCCCGGTGATGCAGGCCAACACAGACAAACGATCCAACTGCGACAGATTCACCGATCCCACTCCATTGCGCCCTCAGCGCCCGGCCCGTCACCGGTCGCACTCCCCGAAAACCACGTCGATCGCGCCGAGAATCGCGGTCGCGTCGGGAAGCATGTGGCCCTTGCTCATAAAGTCCATTGCTTGAAGATGACTGAACGCCGTCGGCCTTATCTTGCAGCGGTACGGCTTATTGCTACCGTCGCTGACCAGGTAGACGCCGAATTCGCCCTTGGGGCTCTCGGTCGCGACGTAGACTTCGCCCGCCGGCACGCGAAAGCCTTCGGTGTAGAGCTTGAAGTGATGGATCAGCGCTTCCATCGACTGCTTCATCTCGGCGCGGCGCGGCGGAACCACTTTGCGGTCGTCGCTCGCTACTGGGCCATCGGGCATCTCGCGCAGGCACTGCTTGATGATCTTCGCGGACTGGCGGACTTCCTCCACGCGGACCATGAAGCGGTCGTAGCAGTCCGAGTTGGTGCCGACCGGGATTTCGAAGTCCATCCGGTCATAGACGTCGTAAGGCTGGCTCTTGCGAAGGTCCCACGGCAGGCCGGCGGCGCGGATCATCGGGCCGGAGAAGCCCCAGGCGATCGCGTCTTCCTTCGAGACCTTGGCGATGTCGACGTTGCGCTGCTTGAAGATGCGGTTGTCGACCACGAGGCTCATCGCGTCCTCGAACAGCTCGGGCACGCGCGTATCGACCCAGTCGCCGATGTCGGTCAGGAGCTTGAGCGGCACGTCCTCGTGCACACCGCCGGGCCGGAACCAGGCCGCGTGCATCCGCGCGCCCGAGGCGCGCTCGTAGAAGTTCATGCAGTCTTCGCGCAGCTCGAACATCCACAGGCTTGGTGTCATCGCGCCGACGTCCAGCACGTGGCTGCCTAGGTTGAGCATGTGGTTCTTGATGCGGGTCAACTCGGCGAACAGCACGCGCAGGTATTGCGCGCGGATCGGCACCTCGAGGTTGAGCAGCTTCTCGATCGCCAGCACGTAGCTGTGCTCCATGCACAGCGGGCTGCAGTAATCGAGCCGGTCGAAGTACGGCAGCGCCTGGAGGTAGGTCTTGTGCTCGATCAGCTTCTCGGTGCCGCGGTGGAGCAAGCCGACGTGCGGGTCGATCCGCTCGATGATCTCGCCGTCGAGCTCCATGACCATGCGCAACACGCCGTGCGCGGCCGGGTGCTGCGGGCCGAAGTTGATCGTGTAGTTCGAGATGACCTCGTCGCCGGTGGTCGGCGACTGCTCGAGGCTGAAGCCGCTCACTTCGCGTCTCCGTCAGTCTTCTTCGCGCGCGGCTTGCGGGCCGGGCGATCCTCGGTCGGCTTGGGCGCGGCAGGTTCCTTCTTCGCCGTGCGCTTCTGCGCGGGCGGGCCCTTGCTGACCTTCTTGGCCGCCTTGGCGTCGGTCTTGGCGCCGGCACCCGTGTCGGCGGGCTTGTCGGTGGTCTTTTTCACCTCGACCGGCGGAACGGGCGGCGCTTCGGCGGCCTTCTCATCGCCCGGCAGCACGTAGTTAGCGCCTTCCCACGGGCTCATGAACTCGAACCGGCGGAAGTCCTGTGCGAGCTCGACCGGCTCGTAGACCACGCGCTTCTCCTCCTCGGAGTAGCGCAGCTCCTGGTAGCCGGTGAGCGGGAAGTCCTTGCGGAAGGGATGCCCTTCGAAGCCGTAGTCGGTGAGGATGCGGCGAAGGTCTGTGTTGCCTTCGAAGATCACGCCGTAGAGGTCGAACACCTCGCGCTCCAGCCAGCCGGCATTGGGCCACAGCGTGGTGACGGTCGGCACGGGTGTGTCCTCGCGGGCGCGCACCTTGACGAGGATGCGGTGGTTCTTAGTCAGGCTGAGCAGCATGTAGACGACCTCGAACCGCTCCTCGCGGCTCGGGTAGTCGACGCCCGCCATCTCGACGAGCTGCTGGTACTCGTGCTCGTCACGCAGCAGGCGCAGCACATCCTCGATCCGCTCTCGCTCGACGCCGAGCACGATTTCGCCATGCTCCTCCTTCGAGGCGAGAAGCATGGAGCCCAGCGCGGCGCTGAGCTTGTCCTTCACGCCTTCGTTGGAAGCGAAGCGCGGGGCCGAGTGCAGGACGCTCGCCATCTACCGCTCGATCGTGCCTTCGCGGCGGATCTTCCGCTGGAGCTGCATCACGCCGTACAGCAGCGCTTCGGCGGTCGGCGGGCATCCGGGGACGTAGATGTCCACCGGCACGATCCGGTCGCAACCACGCACGACACTGTAGCTGTAGTGGTAGTAACCGCCGCCGTTGGCGCAGCTGCCCATGCTGATCACGTACTTGGGATCAGACATCTGGTCATAGACCTTGCGCAGCGCCGGGGCCATCTTGTTGCACAGCGTGCCGGCGACGATCATCACGTCCGACTGGCGCGGCGAAGCGCGCGGGGCGACGCCGAAGCGCTCCATGTCGTAGCGCGGCATGTTCACGTGGATCATCTCGACCGCGCAGCAGGCGAGCCCGAAGGTCATCCACCACAGCGATCCGGTGCGGGCCCACTGGAACAGGTCCTCGGTACTGGTGACGAGGAAGCCCTTGTTGTCCAGCTCCGACTGCATCGCGTTGAAGTACGCGCCGTCGGGCAGTCGCACCTGCCCATCGGTCAGCGTCGCGCCGGGATGCAGCGCGGGATTGAGCACCGGGTTGTCGGGAGTGTTACCTATTCCCACTCCAGCGCCCCCTTCTTCCACGCATAAGCAAGGCCCACGGCAAGCTCGAACAGGAACACCATCATGGTGATCCAGCCCGGCCAACCCGTCAGGTCGAGGCTGACCGCCCACGGGAACAGGAATGCGGCCTCAAGGTCGAACACGATGAACAGGATCGCGATCAGATAGAAGCGCACGTCGAACTGGCTGCGCGGGTCCTCGAACGCGGGGAAGCCGCACTCGTACTCGCTCAGCTTCTCGGCATCGGGATTATGCGCGCCCGTCAACCGCGCGACGCCCATCGGCAGGAACACGAACGCCGCCGACAATCCGAGCGCAATGGCTAGGAAGATCAGGATCGGCAGGTATTGGCTGAGGTCGACCACAATGCCTCTGGGGGTGACTCGGATGGCGGAATTTTGCAGCGCCTCTAGGCCCTGCACCGGAGGCTGGCAAGGCCGCCAAAGCGGGAATTACGGCGTCGGCGCAGGAGTTTCCACGAGGCTCAGTACGCGCAGCTCTGTCGGCTGCGATACTGCGCCCTCGCGCAGCGCCCCGCCCTCGCCGAACGAACCCCATTGGCCGGTGGCGACGTAGACGAGATCGTCGCCAACGATTGTGCCGCTTACGGGCTCGGTCCAGCCCGAGTGCGCCCGCTCAAGCTCCCGCAGCGTAGTCACCCGCCGGCCGTCGGATGACATGGTCAGTTCCACGATGCGCGGTGGCCTTGCACCGTTCTGGACGGCAATGATCTTGTCCCCGTGGCGCCACATGCCGTCGATACCGTCGAGCAGCACCGGCACATCGGACCCGACACGCCAGGCTCTGGTGTCGGTATCGACGAATGCGAGACCGTAAGCATAGTCGCTGACCAGCAACACCTCGTCGCTCCATTGGATCAAGCCCTGTGGCGAACGGAAAGTACCGGGCTCCACCAACACGCTCAATTCACCGTCAGTCGGCCTTGCAACATACAGCGCCCCAGACAGCGGGTCGCTCGCAAGTAGCGATCCGCCGGCCATCACGAGATCGCTCGGCGAACCGCCATCCGGAGCTGGTAGCCGGCCCTTTTCCAGCCCGGTTGACGGATCGATTGCAATCACGCCGCGGAATGCTGTTTCGGGGTTTGGTGTCTCGTCGAACACAGCCGAGGCGACCCAGAGAAGTCCCGTTGCGGGATCGAAGGTCATTCCAGAAAGGCTTCCCGCGCCCGCGATCGGCACGGGAGTCCAGCTACCTTCACCCCGGCGCACGTAGAGCCCGCGTGAGACAACGCTGGTCACGAAGAGATCGCCCGATTTGGGATCGCGCCATGCGCCTTCGACAAGGTGCACCTCGGCCGGCACGCTCGCTAGCGCGCGGCTCGCCTCGATCGGCTTGCCGTTCGCCTCCTGCAGCCCGAGTGCAGCTCGCTGCTCGTCGGTCGGTTCGAACGTGAGCAGGAGTTCCTGCGCTTCGGCCGAGAACACATAGCCCCGCTCCGCCAATTCGACCGCCTGTGCCAGGGCGTCGGAGCGACGGGTTTCCCCGATGTAGGCCGCGATGAGGCGTCGCATCACCGAGGCGCTGTCGGGAAACATGAACAGCAGCGCTTGAAGGTCCGTGATTCCGGTCAGACGGCCGGTGGAGGCATCCACGGCCTGCCAGGTTTGCGGCAGCCGCTCATCCTGCGCCTGCACAGGCATGGCGAACGCGATTAACGCGGCGAGCAGCGGCATCCGGACTTGACCTATGCGCCCACGACTGCCTTGGTTCTGAAGCATAACCAGGTAATTCCCGTCCTACCCCACATACGCAAGAGGCTCTTACCCCCATGGCCACCTTCAATGAAGCCGATCCGATCGTCATTCTTTCCTACGCACGCACCCCGATGGGCGGGATGATGGGCGCGCTCGCCGATGTGCAGGCGACGGATCTCGGAGCGACGGCGGTCAAGGCGGCGGTCGAACGCGCGGGCGTGAGCGCCGACGCGATCGACCGCATCTACATGGGCTGCGTTCTTCCGGCCGGCCTGGGGCAGGCTCCGGCGCGACAGGCGGCGCTCAAGGCGGGCCTTCCGAAGTCGGTCGAGGCGACGACGGTCAACAAGGTCTGCGGCAGCGGCATGCAGACGGTCATCATGGGAGCCGAGGCATTGGCCGCCGGTTCGGTGGACCTCGTGGTGGCGGGCGGCATGGAGAGCATGACCAACGCGCCGTACCTGCTCAAGAAGTACCGCTCCGGCGCCCGCTTCGGGCATGACACGGCCTATGATCACATGGCGCTCGACGGGCTGGAAGACGCCTACCAGCAAGGCCAGGCCATGGGCTCCTTCGCCCAGTGCACCGCCGACGAATACCAGCTGACCCGCAAGGAGATGGACGACTACGCGATAGAATCCCTCGCCCGCGCCAACAGCGCGATCCAGAGTGGCGCGTTCGCAAATGAGGTGGTCCCGGTGACGGTCAAGACCCGCAAGGGCGATGTCGAGGTCGCTACCGACGAACAACCCGGCAAGGGCAACCCGGCCAAGATCCCCGAATTGCGCGCGGCGTTCGCCAAGGAAGGCACGATCACTGCCGCGACCTCCAGTTCGATCTCCGACGGCGCCGCCGCGGTCGTCATCACCCGCGAGAGCGTGGCGAAGGCCGAAGGCAAGGCGCCGGTCGCCCGCATCGTCGCGATGGCCGCGCACGCGCAGGAGCCGAAGGACTTCACCACCGCCCCCGTCGGCGCGATCCGCAAGGCGCTCGACAAGGCCGGCTGGTCGGTCGAGGACGTAGACCTGTGGGAAGTGAACGAGGCGTTCGCTTGTGTCGCCATGTTCGCCATGAAGGACATCGGCATCCCGCGCGAGCGCATCAACATTCACGGCGGCGCCACCGCGCTCGGCCACCCGATCGGCGCCAGCGGCACGCGCATCATCGTCACCCTGCTCAACGCGCTGAAGCAGAAGGGCCTCAAGCGCGGCGTCGCCAGCCTGTGCATCGGCGGCGGCGAAGGTACGGCAGTGGCGGTGGAGTTGGTTTAGCTCGCCTCATCAGCGGCTTGCCGAATCCGTGCTTCGTCAGGGCTAATGTCTGTTAACTTGGCCCCCTCCACGACAGGGAGGGGAAGCCATGAAGAAGATCGCGATTGCTTGCACCCTGGGTGTGCTTGCAGCCTGTTCGCAGACCGAGACCGCGCCCGAACCCGAAGCGACCGAAGCCACAACGGCCGCAGCCGAAACCGAGCGGTACAAGCTCGAGCCCGGCACGTTCGAATACACCCGGTCGGACGGGACGAGCGGCATCAACACGATGGCTGAGGACGGCACCTATTCGAATGCCAGGACCGGCGGCACGGTCGAGACCGGCAAGTGGGCCGAGGAAGGTGACCTGAGCTGCCTGACGCCCGACGACGGCTCCGCCAAGCGCTGCTACACCTTCACGCAGCCGGACGCTGAAGGGAATTTCACCGGCACCACCCCGGAGGGTGTCACGGTGGAAGTGCGCAAGATCGCCTGAGCGGACGGAAACGGGGCGTGCCCGCGTAGTGCACCCCGTTTCGTCCCACACCGGCAATGTGATAGACCGGGTTATCAGTTCGCAAGGAAGGGGATTGCGATGAAGAAGCTTATCCTAGTCGCCGCGCTCGGGATGACGATTGCGGCATGCGACAACGCAGCCGAAGAATCCGACGATCCCGCCGTTGCTGAGGCAACCGAAGCAGCCGCAGAAGCGACGGAGGCAGCCGCTTCGTCAGCGGGTTCATGGGACGTGACGATGGCCGATGGAACGAAGTTCATGGCCATGCTCAACACTGACGGCACCTATCAGGACATGGACGCCGACGGGAACGTGACCGAAAGCGGCACCTGGGAAGATCGGCCCGACGGCAAGACCTGCTTCGATTCCGAAGGGGGTGACGATACCGTGGTCTGCTTCACCGTTGGCGAAGCTGCCGAGGACGGTTCGATGGTCGCTACGCCAGATGACGATAGCGGACCGCTGACGATCAAGAGAACCACCTGAACCCATTTTCCGGACCAAGCTGCAGGGCGGTCCGCTCGGGCCGCCCTGTTTCTTTCTGCCCGCAGATTGCATAGGCCCCGTTGATGCTGCCCCGTTTTGAACACCGCGCCGTTCCGATCGTACTCGCCGCCGTCGTCATCGACGTGATCGGCTTCGGAATCGTGATGCCGGTGTTGCCGGAGCTCATTACCGAGCTCGGCGACCTTTCCCTCGAATCCGCCACGCGGGTTTCCGGCTGGATGCTGGCCGCGTTCGCCATAGCGCAGTTTTTCGCCGGGCCGATCATGGGCAATATCGCCGACCGCTTCGGCCGCCGGCCAGTGCTGATGATCGCCATGATCGCGTTTGGGATCGACTACCTGTTCATGGCGGCCGCGCCGACGCTGGCCTTGCTGTTCGTGGGGCGCGCCATCGCCGGCATTGCCGGGGCCACCTTCGGTCCCGCCGGCGCCGTCATCGCCGACGTCACCCCGCCAGAGAAGCGGGCCGAGACCTACGGCATCCTCGGCGCGGCTTTCGGGATAGGTTTCGTGATTGGCCCTGCGCTCGGCGGCCTCGTCGCCGATTGGGGCGTGCGGGCACCGTTCTACGTCGCCGCAGGCCTCGCGCTGGTCAACGCCACGATCATGTACTTCTTCCTGCCCGAGACGCTCGACGAGGCGCATCGGCGGCCGTTGCGGCTGCGCGAAGCTCACGTCATCGGCGCGTTCCGGCCGCTGTTTCACGCCGGTAACGCGACCCCGCTGCTGGTCGCGTGGTTCCTCTGGCAGCTGAGCGGCGTGGTCTATCCCGCGGTCTGGTCGTTCTGGGCTGCCATCCGCTTCGGGTGGGACGCGGGCGACATCGGCTGGAGCCTCGCGTGGGTCGGCTTCCTGCAGTTCCTCGTCCAGATCGTGTTGACCCCACGCGTGATGCCTCGCTTCGGCGAACTCAAGGCGGCGATCATTGGCCTTGCCGCGGCGTCCTTCACCCTGCTCGCCTATGCCTTCGTAACCGAGGGTTGGCAGGTCTACGCCTTCTTCGTCATCGGCTCGCTCGGCGCGCTGATTTACCCGGCGCTCAACGGCATCCTCACCCGCAGGGTGGACGCGACGCGGCAGGGGGCGTTGCAGGGGGGGCTCGGGGCGATGAACAGCGTCGCGGCCGTAATCGGCCCGCTGATCGCCGCTCAGAGCCTGGCGTGGGGATCGGAACGCGGCTTCGACGGCACTGCGTTCCTGATCTCAGGCGTACTCATGGGCCTCGCGGGAGTGATCATTGCGGTGGCGGTACCGAAGCTGACGGCTTCGGCCAAACCTACCGCCTAAGGCTCGCCCGCGCCCCAGAGCCGGTCCTGCCGGACCCAGCCCTTGTGGCCGCTCACGTCGAGCCGGCACCAGCCCGAGCGGCAATCGCCGAGCTTGCCGACGACGCCCGGCTCGACCCGCCACAGCAGCTTCGCATCGGGTTCCTCGCTGGCGCGCATTTCCGCCAGTCCTTCGCCGACCACGATCGCGCCACGGTCCGGATTAAGCAGCCGGGCGATCATCCATCCGCGTTCGCCGTCGGGGTCTTCGACCAGGCGCCAGCCTTCGCGCAGGCGCACGACCTTCACCGGCAGGCCCTCCCGCCGATAGACCCACGAGATCGGGAAGTCCTCGCTCGGGCCCACGCGCATGTTGACCTCGTCGGCCCGCAGGCTCGCCCAATAAGGTACTTCGCGCTCCTGCGCGCCCGCCGGCGCCGCGAGAGTAAGGACGAGCAGCATTGCGGAAAGAACTCGAAGACGACGCATCCTTACCGTCCTAACGCGCACGGGCCCTTGTCTTCAACTGCCATCGGCTTGCCCGCGCGGCTTTCGTGGCATACGTTCCACAGCGGAATGAGGCCGCCGACAGAGCGGGTTATTTGGGGGACCAGGGATGCTTCGCAAATTCGCCGCCTTTGGGGCGCTTATCGCCTTGCCTTGCGCCGCTTTCGCGCAAGAGCCGCTGGCCACACCTCCGGATAGCGGCGACACCGCCTGGATCATCTCTGCCACCGCGTTGGTGCTGCTGATGACGCTGCCAGGCCTCGGCATGTTCTACGGCGGCCTGGTGCGCGCCAAGAACGTGCTCTCGGTCATGCTGCAGATCGGCGCCGTGGCCGCGATCGTGTCGCTGCTGTGGATAGCGGTCGGCTACACGCTGGCGTTCGGCGAGGTGAGCGAGGGCTGGCTCGGTGGTGGACGCGCATGGATGCTCAGCAGCCTCGATGACGTGCGAGCCGGGCTGACGATCTCGGAAAGCTCGTTCGCGATGTTCCAGCTGACATTCGCAGCGATCACGCCGGCGCTGATGATCGGCGCCTGGGTCGACCGGGCCCGGTTCTCGTGGGTCGTGGCGTTCTGTGCGGTGTGGGGCCTGCTGGTCTACGCGCCCGTCGCGCACTGGGTGTGGGGTGGCGGCTGGCTGGCGGCCCGGGGTGCACTCGACTTCGCCGGAGGTATCGTCGTCCATACCACGGCGGGCATCTCGGCGCTTGTGATCGCGCTCCTGCTCGGCAAGCGGCAGGGTTTCCCGGGCCCGGTCATGCGGCCGCACGCGCCCGGCATCACCATGCTCGGCGCGATGCTGCTGTGGGTCGGGTGGTTCGGCTTCAATGGCGGTTCGGCGCTGACCGCTTCTGACGGCGCGGCCGATGCGATCATCAACACCCACGCCGCCGCCTCGACCGCGGCGCTGGTCTGGCTAGCGATCGAGCGCGTGACCTTCGGCAAGCCGACCACCGTGGGCTTCGCTACCGGCGCCATCGCGGGGCTGGCGACGATCACACCTGCGGCCGGCTTCGTCTCGCCGGGTGCAGCGATTGCCATCGGCGCACTTGCCGCGGTGGTCTGCTACTACGCGATCCAGCTAGTGAAGAACCGCCTGAAGATCGACGACTCGCTCGACGTGTTCGCGGTCCACGGCGTCGGCGGCATGCTCGGCTCGCTGTTGCTCGCGGCGTTCATTTCGCCTGCCCTCGGCGGCACAGGGCATCCGGGCGACCTGTCCAGTGGAGCGTTCTTCGGCATCCAGGCGCTCGCGGTTGCGGCGGTCGCGATCTACTCGGTCATTGCCACGACCGTCTCCGCCCTCGCCATCTCGCTCATCCTGCCGATGCGCGTCGGGGAGGAGGACGAGCGCCAGGGACTCGACATCGCCAGCCACGGCGAGCGGGGATGGGAGTTTGATTGATGGCCGACTGGCCGCATTGCTTGGTCCCGATCCTGCCGTGCAACGACATCGAAGCCAACACGGCGTTCTATCGCCGGCTGCGGATGGAGGTGTTCAACGACTACGGCACATATCGAATCATGGGCGACGGAAAGGGCTGGTTCCTGCACCTGTCCAGCGAAGCGCCGGACGGCTGGGTAGTGCCCGGCCGCAATCCGAACGGGCTCTACATCTGCCTTGAGGACGTCGACGGGCTAGCCGCCGAAGTTGCCGACCTGATCATCGGCGACGGGCCGGAGCATAAACCGTGGGGTATGTACGAATTCGCCCTGTCCGATCCCGACGAAACGCTGGTCCGGATCGGGCGGCCGAGCCAGCTCGACAGCTAGCCCTCAATCCCCCGTCAGGATCCGATCGACCAGCTGCTTCACCGTGGGGGTGAAGTTGTTCGAGTAGAACGGGTCCTGCTTGAAGCGGAACGCGGCGTGGCCGGCGAACATCAGGTTCTGCTCCGTGTCTCCGCCGTGGGCGATGTCCTGCAGCGTCTTCTGGATGCAGAAGCTGCGCGGGTCGGCGAGACGGCCGGTGGTGTAGTCGTCATGGTCCTTCCACGACGAGAAGCCGCAGTGCGAGAGGCAGCCCATGCAGGCAGCCTGGTCCTCACGGATCATCGCGCGCTCGCCGGGGGTGACGAAGACCACGGTGTCG
>Ga0315910_10005147_pt1 | contig 10757 bp, 15 predicted proteins | sample EdamamesoilMG_FD_204470 | JGI IMG/M metagenome (GOLD analysis project Ga0315910, IMG submission 204470) | Garden soil microbial communities collected in Santa Monica, California, United States - Edamame soil | ecosystem: Environmental > Terrestrial > Soil > Garden | place: USA: California...
ACAAGCAGCTCGTCACTCACCGCCCTGGACCTCGCGCTTGCGCTGCTCGTTCCGTTGGCGCAGTGTCATGATCGCGGCGACGAGCGACGTTGCGGCCGTGACCGTCTGGAGGACCGCCTCCGTCACCTCCTGGTTGGCGAAGCCGACCGCCGCGAGGATCGCGAGGATCCCCGACGCGACCGCGTAGATGCCGATGCGCACTTCCTTCATGTCGATTCCTCCGTGTTGGTGATGTGCTGCTCGACACGTGAGACACGCTTGTCGAGTCGACACACGTTGCGATCGATGTCATCAAGGCGTTGCACGATGCCCGGTCGCGCCTCGGGATCACTCTCGTAGCGGGGTGGACGACCGAGGATCACGTCCATCATAGCGACGAATCGTCTCATGGGTCTCCAGATTCGTTGAATGAACGTATACAGTGCCACCAGCGCTCCGGCGACCCCCAGTGTCCACATGGCTGCAGGGTTCGCGGCGATGCTGGTCATAAAGCCCTCCATATGTAGTTGTCGACTACGTGACCGGGTTCTCGAACGCGGCACGCCAGGTGACGGGGCCGAGCAGGCCGTCGACGACGAGCCCCTGGTCCTCCTGGAACGCCCTGATCAGCTCCTCGTGCTCTGACCCGTAGTGGCCGTCTGAACCATGCTCTGCGAGGTAGTCGCCGCCTCGACGGGCGTCCCAGCCCCGCTTCCGCAGCTGGTCGACCCAGATCTGCAGCCACTCGCTGTCCCGGCGGCCGTTGAAGACACGGTCGTAGTAACCGGACACGGACTCGTTGCCGCCGTGCTTCGGCCCGAAGTAGTGACCACTGGGCAGCGGGAAGTCGTACGACGGACCCGGCGCGGGGCGTGTGTCAGTGGACGGGACCGACGCGTGACCGTCGTCGCGGTCCTCGAAGTACCGGCGGAACACACCGGTCTTGTCGTTGTGCTCCGAGTCGCGGAACCACGAGATGTGCGTGTGTACCTTGTGCGAGTCATCGCCGGAGTCGCGCTCGCCGAGCCGGTCCCAGCGGCGCACGCGCCGACCGTCGAAGTAGATGACCTCGCGAATGTCCAGGGTGTCGGCGGTCCCCGCCTCACACTGCTGCACGAGCCAGCGGCTGAACCCGACCAGGTCGCCGAAGTCGCCGACGTCCAGGGCAGACGCCGCGCGGCTGAGGCCCCGCCGGTCGCGGTCGGACTCCGTGACGGAGTAGTCGCCTCGCACGACACGATCGGAGCCGCAGTGGTAGCCACCCCGGTGGTGTTCATCGCCGATGATGCCAAGTGAGACCCAGGGGAGGCCGGTCTTGTCGTGAAGGTAGCGCTGCGCCTTCTTGATGCTCTCGGGTGCGTATGTCATGGTGTCGATTCTACCGACCCAGTGATGGCATTCCTCCACGTGATCCGCCCATCGAGCCGAGCGCGGGCATCAGTGTCGATCCCGCGCCACTACCTCCGCCGTGCAACATGTTCGCGCCGCCGAACGCCGACCGGCCGTCACTCGATGGACCCAAGGGGAGTCCCTGGTGGAACGCGAGGAGCACGGCGTCGGCGACGTCGGGTGACCGCCTGACACGCTTCACGACCTCGCCCTTGTCCTCGACCTTGATCTTCCGGCTGGCCTTGTGGATCTCGTAGCGCGGCGAGGTGAGCTCCGCGATGTCGTCATCGGACAGGTTCGCCAGGGACCACCCGCCCGACCTGGTCAACTCGCGGCCGTGCCACCACAGCTCGGCCCGCTTGTTGAGGCACTCCTTCTTGCGGGACTTCTGCGCGAAGTGGATCGCGTTGACGTCGATGCGGTCCGATCGCAACGCGCGGCGAAGCGCCCCGCCGATGCCCCAACCTACGCCCGTCGTGTCGACGTTGACCGCGGTGACACCCCACTCGCGGATGACATCCACCAGGTCATCCACGGACTGCATCGGGTCGTCGGACTGGAAGCTGAACTTGCGGTCGACCGCGTTGCCGCGCCGCTCGACGAGCACCGTGCGGTCGCCACCCGCGCCGACGTCGAGGCCCGCGACGTGGTCGCCGTCCTCCGGCTCGACCCAGCGGCATCGCGCAGCGGCGGTCTCGGGGATGATCCGCCAGGGGTCGTGGTCGCCCGTCGGGAACTGTCCGAGGACCTTCGCCTGGAAGAGCGCGCTCTCCTCGCCCCACGCCTGCCTCCGGCTCTCCACCCACTCCGGGCTGATGAGGACGTCGAGGACCTCCTCCGGCACCTGCTCACCGGTGAACGCGGGGGTGTCGTGGTACCCGATCTTGATGACGTTGTACACGGAGTCCGGCTGGCACGCGTCGTAGAAGTCGCCCTCGGGAACATCCGGGTTCCCGATGACCAGGATCCGGGAGTGGCGGTTTGACGCGACCGACTCCGCCGCGGTCCAGAGGGGTGTCGGCACGCCACTGGCCTCATCCTTCACGACGAGGATGTACTTGGCGTGGAACCCCTGGAACGCGGCCTCGCTGTACTCGCTCGGCTTTCGACCGAACGCCACCAGCTCCTCGCCACCATTCTCCGTGGGAAGGTACCACTGCGACATGTTCATCCGGCCGGGCAGTCCCGCGTTGCCGTGCAGCCGGTTGATCTCGCGCCAGAGGAGGGCCTTCACCTGGTCACCCGTCGGCGCCGTCGTGAGCACGAACGCGTCACCCGGCAGGTGGGAGTCGATCCACCACGAGACGACGCTCGCGCTGATGTACGTCTTCCCCGTGGAGTGGCACGACTGGACCGCCGTGCGCGGGTTGTCTCGCACCGACTCCATGATCTCGACCTGCTTAGACCAGGGGGTGATGCCCGCCCGCTCGGTCGCCCACCTCGCCGGATGAAGCGCGTAGTCCACGCCGGAGGCCGCCCCGGCGCTCTTGTCGAGCTCATCCAGGACGGCCTCGGCGAGTAGCTGATCGAGGTTCATACCCCGATCATACTACGATGCTAGATGCTACCACTTCCTCGACACGCGCCGCAGCGCCGGTAGCTGATCTTACCGTCGCCCTTCATGACGCGCAGCTTTCTGGCCCCGTGACAGGTCGGGCACGGACTGGACGCTGCCTTGGGAGCTTTGTTCCGTGCCTTCTTGTGCAACTGCTCCAGGCGCCGCATCTGCTGCAGCTCCTTCTGGGCCTTCTGCTCCCTCTTGATCCTCCGGCTCTCGCGGCTCACGACCGGCCCTTCTTCCTGCCGATGCGGTTGAGCTTGTCGAGCTCGGTTGCGTAGTGGTCGGCGGCCGTCGCGCGGGCCTTCTTCGACTTGACGGGCTCGACCTTGTGGCCGTTCTTCTCCGCCTTGATGATCCGCTTGGCCTCCTTCGGGGACATGTTCCGTGCCCCTCCGTTGACCTCGCGGCCGAAGATCTTCACCATCTCGTCTCCTCTTCTCTCATCCGAACGTGACCGTACCCGGTCCGTTACGTCAATCGTACTAGGTAGGTTTTCACCACCCGCGGGCGGCCGGGGCTACGCGCCCACCTGCATCATCCACTGCGTCTCTCCCCAGTGTGTGTCGACCTCGTCCCACCGGTGGTTGGCCTCGACGTTCACCGTGCTCGGTCCCGCCTCGATGGCGAGCGGCTCGTCGTCATCATCCTTCGCCCAGTAGGGTTCATCCAGGGGCTTCTCCGGAGCGAACATCACCGCCCCGATGACACCGGCCGCGCACAGCGCGACCGCGCCGAAGATCGTTACCTCTACCACTGGTTCTTCCTCACCTTCGTGTTCGTGTAGTTGCGGTCGAAGCCGTATGCCTCGACCCGTGCCATCACGCGACCACGGCGGACCCTCGCCCGCCGAACGCCGCGGTAGCGTTGCGGAGGCCGCGTGATGACCGGTGTTCGCCAGGCCTCGCGAACCAGCAGCGACCACGCCACTACCAGGGGAACCACCCTGGTCAACACCCGCATGACGATGTTCATCAGCCACCCACCGCCCTGAAGATCGCGACCGACAGGCCGATCCACGCCGTCACCAACATCATACCACCGCCGACCGCCATGAACCAGCCCCAGTGCTCACCTCGCACCGTGACCACCCCGCTTGCTACGTGTCCGGTCACGCCACGCGTCGACAAGCGTCGCGAAGAACGCCATCAACACCATCGCACCTACGCCTGTCAGGGCTACACCGACCATCATAACGCGTTACCGTCCTCGTCCTGCTCCGGCTCGAACCCCAGGGCCCGGGCGAGCTGCTCGGCACGGCGGTTCTCGCGGGCCTGGTCCTGCAGGTTGACGCGCATCCGCAGCTGCGTCAGCGCCCGCGTCGCGTCATCGATGTGCGTCATGATGGCACGTGCGTACCGTCCCTCGTTGAAGCGCTCCTCCGGCGTCGCGTCATCCGACCTCGCCATGAGGTACCCCTTCATCGCGCCCTCCAGGGCCTCGACCGCTGTGTTCGCGTCCACGAGCATCTCGTGCTCGTTCGTGCTGCGTCCGTTCATGACTGCGTGCTCACTCTCACTCTCTTCGTTGTCGCTGCTGTCTTCATCATCGTGTATCATCGTGCTACTGCAGGAACATCACGGCCGCGCCGAGGTACGCCACGGCGATGAACGCGAACATGGCCAGGGAGAACACGGTCGCCGCGACGACTTCCTTCACGACCTCCCACACCAGTGCCCCAGTGCTGGGACGCGGGCCGCGCGAGCGATACACGCCCGGCCGCTTCCTGACGCGGCGTGGCTTCCTGACGGGTCGAGCCCGAACCCAGCTGTGCGCTGGGAACTGCGTGGTGTCGGTGGACATGGCATCTCTTCTCATCGTGCTACGATGTCGCGGTGCGACCGTGCGTTGTGCGTTCGTGTAGTGGTTGGCGTGACCACCAGCGGGGGATCAGCGGCCCGCTGGTGGTCTCACCCCTCAAGTCGGGAACCCCCGTACCCGACTACGAGACCATCGTACCAGGTCCCGGGGACCGGCTTTCACCGGCCCCCGGTTCCTACTGCGGACGGTTGAGAATGTCCCGCACCACCAGGATGTAGTCCCAGGTGTCGTAGTCCGCTTTGATGCGACTCGAGAACTCGAACAGCTCCCGCGTGTTGAGACGCATGAGCTGGTCCTGCAGGTGCTGACGAAGCTTGTACTGCTCGGAACTCTTCGTTACGTTCATCGTTCATCCTTTCATCGACTCATCGTGTTGCTGAGGACAACTCTATCACACGACGAAACGGCCCGCGCATCGGGGTACGACTTCCCACCTCCTACGACTCCAGGGACTTCTGCGGCAGGCCGCTCGCGCTCGCGCGTGACGCGAGCTCGCGCGTGACCTCGCCCAGTCCCTCCCGCAGCTCCGCGAACGCCCGGGTCCTCTGGTCCTCATCCAGGCCCGCGGCATCCAGGGCTCGCGCTAGAACCCGCGCCACCAGCGTTCCCTCCTCTCGGACGCTCTGGACGTACCGCTCGGCCAGCCCGGCCCTGATCGCGTTCACCGACACGGTTCCCAGGTGCTTCCGCTCGTCCCGGGACTCCCGCAGCCACTTCCGGACCTCCTCCGCCGCTCGCCGCCGTTCGGCCTCCAGGGCCAGCACCTCGGCCTCGCCCGGGTCACGCCCCTCCACCGCCGCGCCCGCCTCGACGGCCAGGGCGATCTTGCCCTCATACTCGAGTTCGCGCTCCTGCTCCCTCTTAACCCTGTCATCGACCCACGCCACGCGCTCCGCGCTCCGCCTGACCTCCGCCAGGATCGCAGCCCAGGGGCCGGGGTCCTGGGGACGCGTCGCGGCTGTTCTACTCGGCTGCATCGACGCGATCCGTCGCTCCTCTTGCCGCCGCTGCCAGTCATCTGCGCTCATACCTTGATCATACCCCATCTCCGGTCTCGATCGTCCACGAAAGCCGTGTAATTGCGTCCGCCCAACTTCGATTTTACGGGTCTAGATACCTAAGCTAAAGTTAAATAATCTACCTCTATACTAAACTATGAAATTACAAATTACAAATTACAAATTTTATACATTATACCATTATAGTCGAAAAACGTCATTAACTTGTGTAATTCTGTGTAATTTTCCTCTCGGCATTAACCCCACATGTAATCGAGACAGTGTAACATTTTAATAAACACAGGAGGTCCTAAGCTAAATGCCTAGGACCTCCCTCCGCGTGTAATCCGTCGGAGCCGATTACAAATTACACGCCGTCCAACCCCTCGAGCATGTCCGCAGCGCGCTCCTCATCGGTCTTGAATCGCAGGCCCCAGGAGCCGGCACCCGCGAGCTTGTGGCCCCTGGCATCAAGTCTGCTGGGATGACGAACGGTCTTCTTACTCACGATCTTGTGTCCGAACTCCCGCAGCGCCTCAATGATCGAGTTCGCGTCGGTGTTGACCCGCTGGATGCCGTGATCCATCACCCAGTCGTTGAACTTCTCGTGCAGTGCCTGGTGGTTCATCCGGAACTCGGGATGCTCCTTGTCCGCCGGACCGAACACCAGCCACTCCTGCGCGAACTGGTACACGGGCCCCGCCATCCGGGCTCGCTCACTCTCGATGTGATCCTCCATCACCGCGCTCTCGGTGAACGTCGCGCCCTGCTGCATCATCTGGTCGAGCCCCTGAAGTGCCCAGTGAAAGATCCCCGTCATCTCATGAGTCGTGAGATGATGCTTCAATCCCGGGTCACGGCGACTCTTCTCGATCTTCTCGGCCGTCTGGAGGATGATCATTCGCTCGGCGAGCGCGCCCGACGGGTCGTTGAACTTCGGGATCTTATTCGCGACGACGACGACGAGTGAGGGCAGTTTCATGCTGACCACCTGCTTGCCCTTCGGCTCGATCGGCACCGTGTCAGTGCTCGACAGTGAGAGCAGAATACTGCGGCCACTACCGTCCACCGTTGTGATCTCCGCGTCGGGGCACATGATCAGCCGCTTGCCGACCGCACCGGCGAGCACGAACTTGTTCGTCGCCAACTGCTTGAGCGACGTACTGAGCACGTGTCGTACACCGCCCATGAGCAGTTCCATTACCTCCGCGATCGTTCCCTTACCGGATCGGGTCGGGCCGACGATGAACAGCATCTTCTCCAGGTCCTTGCGACCCGACACGAGGTAGCCGAACCACTCTTGCAAGATCACGTGACCCTCTGGGTCATCGAACACGTTCATCACGAGGTTCAGCCACCTTCTCGGCTCTCCCCCGCCTCCCCAGCCGTCATCGGCCTCGGGGTCGTACTCGCAGTCCACGATCGTCGTCGTGAAGAAGTCCGGTGTGTGCGGCAGCATGATCCGCCTGGGAGCACCGTCACCCTCCCACGCGTCACCGACGGTCTCGTACCGGCACCAGAGGATGCCACTGCGTGTGTTGATGAAGATCGGCCTCGGCTCGAAGTCGCCTCGCGGCCTCATTGCCTCATCGAAGCACGCGCCGATAGCTGAACCGGGGTACCGCTGCTCCAGTGCCTCTCGGGTGATCTCGCGACCCCTGCGGCCCATCCAGAAGTTGGTCTCTTGCGTACTGCTGATCGTCGACTTCAGCTCGTACGCCTTCGTGATCTCACTGATCGTCTTCGGCGTCGGGTTCCACGGCACCGCGTTGTCATCGCGCTCGTACAGCGCGGGCTCCAGCGCGTTGAGGATCATCGACGAAACGGCCTTGTCATCATCACCTTGCCCGAGTGGGACGTACGATCCTCCGGACCCCGGGTTGTGGATGAATACCTTGCCACCCCACCAGACGATGTGCCACCCCATCTGAGCGAGCCGGTTCTTCACGACGCGGACGACACGCACCGGCTCACTGGGTGAGGGGATCACCCGCCCCGCCAGGTTGAGGTCCACCGGCAGCGGCAGTGCCGCGGCGTCGATGTCGACGTTGAATGACTCGTCATCGAGGTCGGGTTCGCCGTTCACCGCGCTCTCACCGACGATGTTCGTCAACCACTCGACATCGACCACCGGTTCACCATCGGCACTTTCACCCGGTGTGGTACTATTGGACTCAGATCGATCGGTCACTCAGTGACTCCTTTCATGTTTGACGCCGCCGGGGCCTCACAGCCCCGGCGGTTCCCGTTTAAGTGGAAGTCACTGCGACTTACTGAAGATCATCAAGCTGTCACCGGCACGACGCCAGCTCGACCGTTCGGTGATAAGTACCTGGACGCCGAGGTCCTCAAGCTCGGCCTCGAACGGCCGCAACCACTCAACGAGGAGCTCGGGTTTGTGAGACGGCGACTCGGTGCAGATCGTGTCACCCGACTCGTTGTACCAGAGTGCCGAGCTCTCGGTAAGCATGTGATGAGGCATCCTCCGGCAGATACACTCATCACCGCGTACGAAGAAGTCGCACCGCTGTCCTACGACGTTCTTGACGCACGACCACGCGCGGTACAGCCTCGTGAGACCGTACCACTCGAACATCTTCCGGTTGAACATCTCCTCCATTTCATTCCAGGCCCGCTGCATCGCGGCGCGTTCACCAACGCCGTAACCGATGTTGGCGTACTTGTCGAAGAGATGCATCATCTCCGCGCGCTCTTCCCGACGCAACTGCGCCGTGTCGACCGTGATCTTCATACTACTCGTTCTCCCTCGTGTTTACTGCTTGACTGCGCACGCCGTCATACCATCCCGACTCAAACGTCCGACGACACTTTTCTTCCTCCGTGTACCACGAGCCGTTGATGCTGCACCCCTGGACGCAGATCGTCCACGCGTGATCACGTGTGATACCCAGTGACGTCGACCACGAGCCGAGATCATACATCACCGCATTAAGTACGTTGTTACGCTCTCCCTCCCTCGCGTACTTGATGCGGTTGAACGCATCCTGCACCGCGGACTCGGTGTTGTACCAGTTGTACGGCCTGTCACGCGGTCCATCATTAACCGACTTCTTCGAGGCCTTCAGCGCCTCACTCAGCAACCAGTCGGGTGCGTACACTGGTCGTCGCGAGTCGATGACCAGTGATCGTTTCATCGGCGCTCGAACGAGCCCGCCGTCGGCCTTGATGTCGATCCCCGGTCCGAGTTTACCGTTGGAGTTACCGAACCGCACACTTTCATCTAGCTCGGGCCACGCCCAGTACAGATGCAGTCCCAGTTCCGACCGCGACCGGACCGTGAATGTCTCCGGCAGCTCGCGGCCCGCGGCCAACTCGGCCAGGGAGTCGGTGCCGTCGACGCCGTTCTTGACATCGAGGTCGAGCACCCAGATGCCCGACTCGGGGCCCGTCGCAATGGCCACCTTCGCGTTCGGGTAGCGTGAACCCCACCACTCTTCAATGATGTCGACGTCGGTCGTCGCGACATCGGGCCACTTACTAATGAACTTACTGCCGCCACCGGGCATGATGAACTCGGGAAAAACGCGCCACCCGAGGCTCGCGCACGTGAGGGCTACCGCTCCTCCGGGGTCCTCAAGGTAGTCACTAAGTGTGATAGTTGTCACTCGTCACTGTGCTCCCTTCGTATCCATGCTTGTCCCGACCCCCGACCCCCGGCCGGTGGCAGGTCGATACTACAACAGCCAACCGGCCCCCTCGACGCAGCTCGCGCACGCCTCGACCTCCTCGCCAACGCCCGCCAGTCGCCTACTGGTAGTATCGACTAGTGGCCGGTTCGTGATCCCCTGGAGGATGCCTCGACCGGTGAACGAGCACAGCGAATGCTCGAACGAACGAACGAGCAAGCACGTAAGATGAGGAGACCAGATGAACACGGTTCACGATGAACGCGAGCACAGCCTACCCGCCTCCCTGCGGCGCATCATCGACGTCAGCGGCGAGGAGCTCGACGAGCTGCTGTACTACTACCCGACGCCGGAGGACGACGGCGTCACGAGACGACAGCTGCCCACGACGCACCTTCGTCACGGCGACGACCACTTCACCGGCGTCATCCTGGGCTACGGAACCAGCTACGAGGAGTCGCACAGCCACGTTCCCGGTGCGCGCCCGACGCAGCGCTGCTCCGGCTGCCGCTGGACGGACGTCACCATCCTCTGGGCGCAACCGGTCGAGCTCGACGGCTCGACCCCTCCCCTGGTGATCCCGACCGCTCCCGAGCAGTACTGCGTGCTCGTGCGAGGGCGTAGTCTCCTGCCGAACGAGTCGCAGCGCGTCCGCATGACGTGGACCGCGGACCCGGATGTCGTGCTCGAGGCGCTGCACGTTCCCGTGCCGCGACACCTGCGCGTGACCGGTCGCGAGCGGAACGTCGCGGGACCGCACGAAGACGCCCTGCTTGATGCCGCCTCCCTAGATGAGCCCCTGGCGGACATCGCGAACGCGTTCATGCGCGATCGGGCGGCCGTGCGATGACACTACCAGGGGATACACCCGCGGCGTCATTGACACCGACCCCGATGCAGGGCCCGACCGGGACCTAGTAGAGTAGTCAATGTCCGGGTCGATTGAATGGGAATCCAAGGATCACCGTTCACGGGGGTCGGCCCGGACGCGATGATCGATGTTGAGAGAGTGGAGAAGATCACATGCCGATGTTCGAGGTTACCGTCAAGCACGTTGTCGAGGTCACGTTCGAGGTCGAGGCCGATGACGAGTTCAAGGTCGATGACATCGCGCTCGCCGAGTGGGAGTCGTACGGTCCCGACTTTGAAGAGACCGAGGTCCTCGAGGTCACGGAGATCGATGAAGAGGACGAAGAGGACGAGTAGTCCTCCCCAGGACAGGGGCAATGAGATGAACCCCTGGTAGATCAACTCTTCTCCGCAAGCGTACGGTTCCACGTGTCCGGCGATACGGGTAACGGGCCACTAGGACGGTATGGTCCACGAGAGGGTTCGAGTCCCTCGCCGTCCACGAGGTGAGCCGCT
>Ga0315910_10005148_pt1 | contig 10756 bp, 14 predicted proteins | sample EdamamesoilMG_FD_204470 | JGI IMG/M metagenome (GOLD analysis project Ga0315910, IMG submission 204470) | Garden soil microbial communities collected in Santa Monica, California, United States - Edamame soil | ecosystem: Environmental > Terrestrial > Soil > Garden | place: USA: California...
GATCGACGACCACACCGACCCGTGGACCCGGCCGGAAACGGTGCTGTTCGTGCACGGCTTCACCGAGAACACCGAGGCGTGGCGCGCGTGGGTGCCGCACGTCTCCCGCCGCTACCGCATGCTTCGCATCGACCAGCGCGGCTTCGGAAAGTCGGGGCCGGTGGCGAAGGACTACCCGCTCACCACCGGGCGCTACGTCGACGATCTCGCGCGCGTCATCGAGCAGGTGGCGGGCGGCGCAGCGCACGTGGTCGGCGGGAAAAGCGGCGGCATCAGCGTCCTGATGCTGGCCGCGACGCGTCCCGAGCTGGTAAAAAGCATCACGGTGTCGTGCTCGCCGGTAACGCCGCCCAACGCGGCAGGATGGATCGAGGAGATGGAACGCACCAGCGTGCGCAGCTGGGCTCAGCGCACGCAGCGCGAGCGCATGGGAAGCAGCATGCCCGAAGCGGGCATCGACTGGTGGTCCGACATGATGGGCGAGACCGCGATCTCGACCGTGCACGCCTACATGCGCTGGGTTGGCGCGATCGACATCCGCGAAGACTTGAAGCGCATCAAGTGCCCGACCCTGGTCATCGGCACCGACACCGCGCGCAGGGGAAAATCGGTGTTCGAAAGCTGGCAGAAGACGATCCCGAACTCCGAGCTCAGGATCCTGCCGATGGACGGCTACCATGCCGCCGGCACCGACCCCGACACCACCGCGCGCGTGACGCTCGACTTCATCGCACGGCACGCATAGATAACCCGCACCCAGGAGAAGGATCCAGATGACCGTTCGAATCGCCCACAACCTCAAGCTGCTCGCCCAGCACACCGCCGGGAGCGCGCCCAACCTCGGCGAAGGCATGGCCATGAAGGTGAAGGACGGCCGGCGCTACATGTACATCGCCCACGAGCACGGACCGGCCTCGTTCTCGATCTTCGACGTCACCGAGCCCTCGGACCCGAAGATGCTGTTCCAGAAGCCGATCCCGCACAGCCGGGTGCGCGCCAACTCGCTGGCGATGCGCGGCGACATCCTGCTGGTGGCCTACCAGGCCTACGACCCGGGCGGCAAGCCCGCGGGTTTCCAGATCTACGACATCTCGAAGCCGGCGGAGCCGCGCGAGATCGCGTTCTACGACCTGTCGGCCAACGACGGTCACTCGGTCGGCGTGCACTACGTCTCGTTTATGGACGGGCGCTACGCGCACATCTGCGCGACGCACCCGGACTTCGTGCCGAACCACAAGGACGACATGCAGTTCTACCAGATCGTCGACCTGGCGAACCCGTCGAAACCCGTCGAGGCCGGGCGCTGGTGGCTGCCGGGCCAGAGGAAGGGCGACAAGGAGCCGCCGCTGGAGCACCACAAACCGCCCTCGCTCCACTTCGGCATGCGGCCGCACCACACGCTGTGCTATCCCGATCGGCCGGACCGTGCCTACATCGGCTGGATCGACGCCGGCGTCGTGATCCTCGACATTGCCGACAAGGCGCACCCGAAGCTGGTGAGCCGCCTCGACTACCACCCGCCTTTCCCCGGCTTCACGCACACCGTGGTGCCGCTGTTCAACCGCGACCTGCTGGTCGTGACCGACGAAGCCACCGGCGACCAGGGCGTCGACTGGCCCAAGCGCTGCTGGATCATGGACCTGCGGCTGGAGACGAACCCGGTGATGATCTCGAGCCTGCCGACGCCGCGCGACTTCGACGCGCTGCATACCGTCGGCGGCCGCATCGGCGCGCACAACATCCACGAGAACGAGACCGAGCCGGGCGCCGCGAAGCTGGAGAACACCGTGGTCTCGACCTGGTTCAGCGCGGGCCTGCGCGTCTACGACATCGCCGACCCGTACCGCCCCGAGGAAATCGCGGCGTTCCTGCCGGAGACCCCGCAGGGCCAGCGCGGCTCCCGCATCAGCGACGTGTTCGTGGACGACCGCTCGATCATCTACGCCGCGGACCGCGCGCGCGGCGGCCTCTACGTGCTGGAGTACACGGGCAAGCAGCCGCTCAATTGATGGAAATGCGTGATTCGTGAATGGTGAGTCGTGAGTGGACTCTCGCCGCGCCCGGCGGCGCGGCGAGTCCCTGAATAGCCGCCCAACTGAAGACGGCGATATGGCTTTACTGAAACCGCGGCACCTCAGCCGGCATTTCACGCTGGAAGAACTGGTCGCGAGCCAGACCGCGACGCGGCGCGGGATCGACAACACGCCCGCGCCCGCCGTCGTGCGCAACCTGCGCCGGCTCGCCGCCCTGCTCGAAAGAATCCGCGTGCTGCTCGACGGGGCGCCGATACTCGTCAGCAGCGGCTACCGCTGCCCCGCGCTCAACGTGGCAGTCGGCGGCTCGAAGAACAGCGCCCACATGGCCGGCCTCGCGGCCGACTTCACTGCGCCCGAATACGGCACGGTGCTGCAAGTGGCGCGCCGCATCGCGCAGTCGAGCTTGCGCTACGACCAGCTGATCCACGAGTACGGCGCGTGGGTGCACATCGGGCTGGCGCAAAGCGGCAAGCCGAGGCGGCAGGACCTGTCGATCTTCAAGGGAACCGGCTACTTGCCCGGCATCGTCACCCGGACGGTGTGACCGTCCTGCCGGCAGCTAAGTTAAAAGCCTCGACACGGAGGACACGAAGGACACAGAGGAATTCAAAACAACAAACCAACCGCCAAGCCGCCAAGAGAATTAAAACGGATAACGGAACCGCAGAGGCGCAGAGAGAAGCTCAAGCGTCCTCATTCCTCCGGCTTCATTCCTGAAAGGGGGCCGTATCGGCGTTTATCCGCGTTTATCGGCGGTTCCGATTCGTTTCTCTCCGTGTCTCTGCGGTTCAATTATTGATTTTGTTTCTCTTGGCGGTCTTGGCGGTTTAATTGTTGTTCTTGATTTTCCTCCGCGTCCCCGGCTTCCTCCGCGGTGAGAGGTTTAACCGTCACTGCGCCCCAAGCTCCGCGGCGCGCGCCAGCTCGACGGCGCACACCCATTCCTCGCGCGTCGTCGTCCCGGCCGCCTGCGCGTTCATTAGCATGATGACCATGGCGAGCGTGTCCGAATCGAAGGCAGCGACTTCCGCGCGCCGGAACTCGCCCTGCTGGTAGGTCAGCGCGGCGAGTATGCGGGTCAGCAGGCGCGATTGCGCGAACGCGGGGTTCTTCTCGATCTTCTTCACTGCCGCGTCCAGCGGATCGGCGAGCGAGGGAGCGGGACGATAGCGCGCGATGAGCCGCAGTTCCTCCAGGAACCGGGGTATCGACAGCAGCTCGGTCGCGACAGTCATGGTTTGCGTTCCGCGTTCGCGTCAGTATGCGCCTACGCGACGGGCAGCGCCGCCTGCTCTTCGCAGGCGCGGGCGAACGCTTCGGCGGCGGCGAGGCTTTGCGCGGCGGCCGCCTTGTACATCTTGTCGAGGTTGGCGCCCTGGGAAACCCTCACCATGATGTCGGGTGAAACCGTTTGAACGTAAATCTGCGCGGCGAGTTGCTTGATATCGACAGCCATCGGGAGATCCTCAATGAAAGTGTGAACACCTGGAATGAATGGCCGATTATGAACCACGCCTGCCAGGCATGGCAGCGCAGTCTTGTGATTACTCACCAGAGACAAATGTCGCTCGCCTCGGTGCGTAAGCCGTCACCGCCCGCCGGCCCGCCCCATCGTCCTGCGCCCTTTGTTCCGGGCTGGATTCCGCTGCGCGTCGCGCCACGTCTTCTGTTGCGACGCCTGGCGGAGCCCGGCTCGGTCCGCGTTCAGGACAGAGTGACCCGAACCCACAACAACCGCCAGCCGCTTTACCCGTTCTATCTGAGCCCCCAGGGCGTCCAGGTTGGCGGGGTGTCTCGCGGCCGCATCGCGCCGCTGCAACGCTTCCTTCTCACGCTCAAGGAGTTCGTGCAACTTGCGCAACGCCGCACTGCAGGCCGCAGCAAGCCCGGCCTTCTTCGCCGTTTCCTGTCGCGTGATCTCAACGGCTGAAATCGCGTCGAGCACTTCGTCGGTTGCCAGAACTTTTGTCATGGATGAGGTTCCCATGGAAGACGCCTCGGACATTACATGCTCTTCTTCGCGTCCCGTGCGGTTTCCTGCGTCGCCTCGCCCCCGCGTGAGATGTCTTTCCCCATCCCTTCGATTGTGTTGCAGCCTGTGATCGCGCCCAGCATGCCCAACAACATCAATATCGCCAAGATTCTCTGAAACATGGTGTCTCCTGTTTGTTGCATGATTTGAACCAGCAGCCCCTTCAACCCAGCGTTGAAATCGAGCACCTGGCTCCATTATTTCCCGCCTTTTGCCGCGTCCTGTATTTTTTCGCCGGCCTTTTCGACGCTCTTGCCGACCTTTTCCGCCGCCTTGTCGATTTCCCTGCCGGCACGCTCCGCCGGGCCTTCCTCCTTCTGGCAACCGGACAAACCTGCAATCAGGGATCCGATCGCTACCGCCACGAGGGCACTTTTGCTGAATTTCATTTTGGACAGCTCCTTCAACTCGCAAGGATCAAACGGGCTTTTGCCCGTTGATGATTCTGAGCAGGACGACCACGATGGCGATCACCAGAAGAACGTGGATGAAGCCGCCGATGGTGTAGGACGTGACCAGCCCCAGCAGCCACAGGATGAGCAGAACGACGGCGATGGTGTAGAGCATGGTGGATATACTTTCAGTGTGTTGACGGTCAGGCGTTTGACTGGATCGTGCCGTTCACGACCTTGACCCGGTCGCCGGCGCGCCACGTCGGCGCGCTGGCTTCGTTGATCGCGCGGCTCGAACCGTCCTCGAAACGCACCGTGATCTCGTAGCTCTTCGTCGATTTCACGTGCTTCTCGACTTCGTTGCCGGCTACCGCGCCGCCCACCGCGCCGACCACCGTGGCGATCTTCTGCCCGCTGCCGCCGCCAACCTGGTGGCCGAGCACGCCGCCCACGACCGCCCCGCCGACCGCACCAAGGCCGGTTCCTTCGCCCTTCGTTTCGATTTCCCGCACCGATTCGATCACGCCGCATTCGGCACACCGCGCCCGGGCCGGCCGTCGGGCGTCCTCCCGGGCTTGCTCCTGGGCCCGCTCCCGGGCCTGTTCCCGGGCCAGCGCCGAGATCGGCTTTGCCGGCGCTGCCAACGGCGCGGAGAGAACGAGCTTGTCTGCGGGACTGCTGGTCGAGGTCGGGATCCAGCCCATGACAGCCGCGATGCCGACGGCACTGAACACGGTCACCGCGATGCCGGCGATCCAGAACAAAGTGTGGGGAGATTTATTGGCTTGTGTTTCCATGATCATTTCCTTTTCGGGTTGCCGCCATTGTCCCCGTCACAACCGTAACACTCCGTTCGGCAACGCACATACGACCGGATATCGCTGCGATAGCCTTTGCGTCATGCTGGCCGTCAATTCCGTCCCCGTTATCAACAGGCTGCTGGCCGCGCTGCCGCGCAACGAGCTCGATCGGCTGCTGCGCTGCCTAGAGCCGATTGCGCTCACCAGCGGGGAAGTGCTCTATCAGCCTGGCGAGCCGATACGGCACGTCTATTTCCCCGGTAACGGCCTCGTTTCACTGCTGGCCGTGGCGGAAGGCCGCACGATGCTGGAAGTCGGAATGGTCGGCAGCGAAGGCATGGTTGGCATATCCCTGGCGCTGGGCATCGACGTTTCCCCACTGCGCGCACTGGTGCAGGAAAGCGGGACGGCTACGCGGATCGATTCGGAGCGATTTGTCCGGGAGTTCAGCCGCAATCCGTCATTGCGCAGGAATCTGTTCCGCTACACCCATACGCTGATGACACAGGCTACACAGGCCGCGGTATGCAGCCATTTTCATCTGCTGGAGGCGCGCCTCGCTCGCCTGTTGCTGACGACGCGCGATCGAATGTTGTCTAATGATTTCCATCTCACCCATGAATTTCTTGCGCAGATGCTCGGTGTGCGGCGAGTCGGCGTCACCAAGGCGGCCGGCGCCCTGCAGCGTCAAAATTTGCTCAGCTACAGCCGGGGCAATATCCGGATTCTCAACAGACGGGGACTCGAGGCGGCCTCCTGCAGGTGTTACCAGATCGTGAAGAACGCGCATGACCGCGCACTGAGCGCAATTGCACGACACAGGCCCGCCCCAGCCACCACGACCGCTTGAGAAAACCGGGCGAAGCAACTCCACGGAGCATCCTGCAACTCTGTGCGCTGGCGTACGGTTGGAGTATCCTGTCCTCAATCGACACCGCTTCACCCCGCGCGACAGCTGATCGCGCCGGCAACATCACTCCGATGTGGAAAGTACCGGCTCGCAGTGACCACGCCTATTGCACACGAAAAGAACTATCTGCTTGCCGCGTTACCCGCGTCGGACTACGAGCGCCTGTTGCCCCACCTGGAGCCCGTCTCGCTGCCGCTGGGCCTGGTGATCTACGAATCCGGCAGCAAGCTGCGCCACCTGTACTTCCCCTCCAGTGGCATCGTGTCCCTGCTCTACGCCATGGAAAGCGGGGCGTCGACGGAGATTGCGGTCATCGGCAGCGAAGGGGTGGTCGGCATCGCGTTGTTCATGGGCGGTGAAAGCACGCCGAGCCGCGCGGTGGTGCAAAGCGCCGGTCACGGCTACCGGCTGAAAGCGGCGGTGCTAAAGGCCGAGTTCGGACGCGGCGGCCCGTTGCAGCACTTGCTGCTGCGCTATACCCAGGCGCTCATCGCGCAGATGACGCAGACCGCCGTCTGTAACCGGCACCATGCGGTGGACCAGCAGTTGTGCCGCTGGCTGCTGTTGAGCCTCGACCGTCTGCCCTCGAACAAGCTCGCCATGACCCAGGAACTGATCGCCAACATGCTGGGCGTGCGCCGCGAAGGCGTCACCGAAGCCGCCGGCAAGCTGCAGGAGGCCGGGCTGATCCATTACAGCCGCGGCCATATCACCGTGCTCGATCGCCCGAAGCTGGAGAAACGGGTGTGCGAGTGCTACGCGGTGGTGAAAAGGGAGTTGGACCGCCTGCTCCCTGCCCGGACGGCAGGGTAAAAAGGGAACGCACACCATTTCTGAAAATGTGTGCGTCCCCTTTTTGCGCGATTCTCTTGGTGGTCTTGGCGGTCTTGGCGGTCTTGGCGGTTCGATTATTGTTTTTGATTTCCTCTGTGTCCTTCGTGTCCTTTGTGTCCTTTGTGTCCTCTGTGTCGAGGCTTTACATCACTTGGCCGCCGGCGGCACGTTCATCCCCTTCTGCACCGCCGGTCGCGCCGAGATCGCATCGTACCAGCGCTTCACGCGCGGGAAGTCGGCGAGCTCGACCTTGTGCCACTCGTGGCGCGACACCCACGGATAGGTCGCGATGTCGGCAATCGAATACTCGTCCGCCAGGTACGCGTGGTCCTTGAGGTGGTCGTTCAGCACGCCGTAGAGCCGGCGCGTCTCCTTCGTGTAGCGCTCGATCGCGTACGGCACCGGTTCCTTCGCCGCGCGCAGGAAATGATGCGTCTGCCCGAACATCGGCCCGACGCCGCCCATCTGGAACATCAGCCACTGCAGCGCGTCGTAGCGCGCGCGCCCCGACTTCGCCAGCAGCTTGCCGGTCTTGTCCGCGAGGTAAATCAGGATCGCGCCGGATTCCATCATCGCCAGCGGCTGGCCGCCGGGGCCGTCGGGATCCACGATCGCCGGGATCTTGCTGTTGGGGCTGATCTTCACGAACGCCGGCTTGAACTGGTCGTCCTTGCCGATGTTGATGGGGAACACGCGGTACGGCAGCCCCAGCTCCTCCAGCATGATCGAGACCTTGCGGCCGTTGGGGGTGGTCCAGGTGTAGAGGTCGATCATTTCGCTCCTTCGTCGCTCATGTCGTTAACTGCGTGAATGGTGATTGGTGAATGGTGAGTGGACAGCGCGCTCGCCGCGCTTCGGCATGCTCGTCCAATCACTACTCACCACTCACTACTCACGCTCTCCCAGTTCGCGGCGTATCGCCTCAAAGCGCGCCGCCTCGATGTTGCCGCGGATGTCGGACACGGCTTTCGACGATTTCGCGATATCCCCGGCGTCGATCGCGGCGGCGGCCGCGCGGGCGCGCTCGAGGCGCTGTTGCGCGGCGGCGGCACCGGGCTCACCGGCGAATGCCGCGGTCATCAACTCCGCGAAGCGCTCGGGCCGGCGCCAGGCGTCCGTGACACTGAAGAGCTCGAGCACCTCCGCCGCGTCCAGCTCCGCCGCGTCGAGCACGGTGTTGGCGTAGCGCGACGCGAGCGAGGCCAGTTCGCGGCAATCGGCCGGCAGCTTGAGCCGGGTCGCCAGCGACTCGACCGCCAGCGGCTCGAGCCAGCGCGCCGGTACGGCAAGACGCGCCGGCAGCCTTGCGCCCGCACCGGCGGCTGCGTCGAGCGCCCGCATCGCTTCGACGGAGGCTGAGCCCTCGTCCCACAACGCATCCACTTCCGGCATGACGCGGGCGAGCGCGCCGCATTCACGCAGCAGCGCGAACATCCGCGAGGGAATTTTTTCCATCAGCCCGCGCGAGACTTCCTGCCACACGCGCTCCGGCACCAGCGCATCGACCTCGCCACTTTGCACCATGTCGCGCATCAGCTGCATCGTTTCCGGCGCGACGCGGAAACCGAAACGCGCGGCAAAGCGCGCGAGGCGCAGGATGCGGACCGGGTCCTCGGCAAAGGCGGGGCTGACGTGACGCAGCACGCCGGCCTTGAGATCGTCGACGCCGTGGTGCGGGTCGATCAGGCGGCCGTCGGCGTCCTTCGCGATGGCATTGACGGTGAGATCCCGCCGCGCCAGGTCCTGCTCGAGCGTCACGTCGGGCGCGGCGTGGAACGCAAAGCCGTGGTAGCCGCGCGCGGTCTTGCGCTCCGTGCGCGCGAGGGCGTATTCCTCGTGGGTCTCGGGATGCAGAAACACCGGGAAATCCTTGCCCACCGGCCGGTAGCCCAGCTTTACCATCTCTTCCGGCGTCGCGCCGACGACGACGTAGTCGCGATCCTTGACCGGCAGGCCCAGCAGTTCGTCGCGGACGGCGCCGCCGACGCAGTAGATTTTCATGAGGCAGGGATGAGGAATGAGGGATGAGGGATGAGGGAAACAGCCCCGCTTCGCGAAGCGCAAGGCAGAGCAGCCGAAGGCGCGAGATTACCCGTCACCCGTCACTCATCACTCGTCACTGCAGTCCCGCGCCCGGCGCGAAACCGGTCGTAACGCGCGCGCGGGGTGCGGTTGCCGAGGTACGAGGGCGCCACCGCTTCCAGCGTGGCCAGCACGATGCCGAACGGAAAATCGCCGGGGCTCACGTTGTCGACCTGCATCGAACGATAGTTGTCCCGCGTCATGAGCTTGACCGGTAGCAGCTCCATCGCGAAGGCCTGCAGGTACGACAAGCCGTCGTTCAACCCGATGATCGGCCGCCGCCGGTCCGTCACCGCGCCCACGTATTCCACGAGTTCGCGCAGGGTGTAGACACGGGGACCGCACAGGTCGTAACTCCGGCCCACGCTGTCGAGGCGCGAGAGGCTTTTCACGAACGCGGCGGCGACGTCCTCGACATACACCGGCTGGAAGCGCGCGCCGGGACAGGCCAGCGTCACCACCGGCGAGAACCGCAGCACCTGCGCGAACAGGTTCAGAAAGCCGTCGCCGCGCCCGAAGATGACCGACGGACGAAATATCGTCCAACCGAGCCCGGATTCGCGCACGGCGGCCTCGGCTTCGCCCTTGCTGCGCAGATAGGCGCTCGGCGCGGCCGTGCCGGCGCATAGCGCGCTCATGTGCAGCAGGCGCCCGACCCCGCTCTCGCGGCAGGCGGCGATAACCTTTCGCGCCAGGCCGACGTGCGCTTCCTGGAAGCTGCGGGCGCCCCGGCCGTCATGGAGGACTCCGACCAGGTTGACGACGGCATCGGTGCCGCGCAGGAACGTGGCAAGTTGTGCCGGGTCGTGGATGTCGGCGACCGTGGCCTCGGCCGTGGGCAGCAGGATCAGCTGCTTCTTGGCGCGCTCGCGGTCGCGCGTGGCGACTCGCACCCGGTAGCCCGCCGCCGCCAGCGCGTGACAGACGCGCTGGCCGACGAAGCCCGAGCCACCGAGTACCGCTACGGTCGTGATTTCCATGGGCGAATTTTACACTTTCGCCTTCCGACTTCCGACTTTCGCCTTGAAGGTCAGGGCGTGTCCCCGAGCGCCGGTTCCTTGCCGCGCTGCCGCGGCCCGATGGTGCCCAGGCGCTGCTTGAGGGGCTGCGCCGGCTGGCTGAAGTTGTGGGCGTAATAGCTCGCGTTCGCCATGACCCGTTTCACGTAATCGCGGGTCTCGTTGAACGGGATGGTCTCGGCGTAAACGGAACCTTCGATCGCGACGTCCGGCCGCCAGGCGCGTGCCCGGCCCGGTCCGGCATTGTAGGCGGCCGACGCGAGCACCGGCTGGCCGTCGAGGACCTCGAGCACGTGTTTGAGGTACCAGGTGCCGAGGCTCACGTTGGTATCCACCTCGGTGACGTGCGTCCAGCGCCAGTCCTTCAGCCCCAGCTTGCCCGCCACCCACTTCGCCGTGCCTGGCATCAACTGCATCAATCCGCTCGCGCCGGCATGCGACTTGGCGTTCGGGATGAAACGGCTCTCCTGCCGGATCAGCCCGTAGACCCAGGCCTCGTCCAGATCGAGCTGCGTAGTGTGAACGTTCAGCACGTCGCGATAGGGCGCGAGGTAGCGCAGGTGAAAATCGTGCAGCGCGACCGTGCGGTCGGCGGTGTTGATGGCGCGGTCGTAGAGTTCGTTGCGCAACGCGATCTCGGCAGCGGCGAGC
>Ga0315910_10005149_pt1 | contig 10752 bp, 6 predicted proteins | sample EdamamesoilMG_FD_204470 | JGI IMG/M metagenome (GOLD analysis project Ga0315910, IMG submission 204470) | Garden soil microbial communities collected in Santa Monica, California, United States - Edamame soil | ecosystem: Environmental > Terrestrial > Soil > Garden | place: USA: California...
CCGAAAGCTCAGGCCAGCGCGCGCTGTTTCGCGAAGACCGGGCGCAACGTGCGGCTGAGCTGGTCCTGGAGACCCTGCAGCTTGCGGTAGTGCGCGACGCCCGCCTTGTTCGGGACGCAGCGGCTGGACTCGTTGACTGCGACAACTCCCGTCGTGAAGTCGGCGATCCTCGCCTTCCTGCCCTCCCGCAGCGCCGTGCACCAGGCGGCCTGGAGCGCGCCGCCGAGCGCCGCGCCCTCGTCCTCCACCATCGCCACGACGGGCACGCCGAAGATGTCGGCCATGATCTGGCGCCACACGCCGGACTTCGCGCCGCCGCCGGTCACGCGGATCTCCTTCGCCTTCACGCCCAGCTCGGCCAGGCGGCGCAGGCCGTAGTTCATGCCCATGGTCACGCCCTCCATCGCGGCGCGCGCCATGTGGCCGGGGTTGAAGGTCTTGTGGTTCAGACCGAGGAACACACCCGAGCCGTCCGGGACGTTCGGCGTGCGCTCGCCCGCGAGATAAGGCAGGAGCAGCAGGCCGCCCGCGCCCGCGGGCGCGCCGGACACCGCCGCGGTGAGCGCCGCGTGGTCCATGCCGAAGAGCGCGCGCAGCTGCTCGGTCACGGTGGTGACGTTCATCGTGCAGAGCAGCGGCATCCACCCGCCGGTCGACGAGCAGAAGGCGGCAATCTCGCCGTCGGGATCGACCACGGGCTTGTTCGCGTAGGCGTAGATCGTGCCGCTCGTGCCGAAGCTCGCGGTGACGACGCCGGGCGTGACGTTGCCCGTGCCGATCGCGCCCATCATGTTGTCGCCGCCGCCGGCGCTGACTACGACGTCGCCAGAAAGTCCATACTTCGCCGCCAGCTCCGGGCGCAGCGTGCCGGCCGCCTGGTCGGAGCCGGAGAGCGCGGGCAGCCAGTCGGCGAGGTTCCTGTCGATCGCATCGATCACCGGCTTCGACCACGTGCGCTTGCGCACGTCCATGAGCGCGGTGCCCGAGGCGTCGCCGTGCTCCATGAAGTAGTTTCCGGTGAGGTGAAAATTCAGGTAGTCGTGCGGAAGCAGGACGTGGCGCAGGCGCTTGTAGTTGTGCGGCTCGTTGCGTTTCAGCCAGAGGATCTTCGGGGCGGTGAAGCCGGGCAGGAAGAGCAGGCCGGCCTTCCGGATCGCGGCCTTCGGGCCGCCGATCTTTTTTGTGAGGATCTCGCACTCCTTCACGGTGCTGGTGTCGCACCAGAGCTTGGCCGGGCGGATGACCTCGCCCTCGGCATCGAGCGGGACGAAGCCGTGTTGCTGGCCGGATACGCCGATGCCGCGCACGCGCGAGGCGTCGACCCGGGCCACGACCTCGAGGATCACCTTGTCGAGCGCCGCGGTCCAGTCCTGCGGATGCTGCTCCATGTGGCCGACGGGCAGGCCTTCGATGAGGGCATGCGGGGCACGGGCCTCCGCGATGACCTTCTTCTGCTCGAGGTCGAGGACGACCGCCTTGGTGGACTGGGTGCCGGAATCGATGCCGATGAACAGGCTCATGGATGTGCGGGAAAACCGCGATTAGGCGCCCGCGCCCCGCACATCGGCAAGCGAAGACCGGGTCAATCAATGGACTTCTGCGCCGGGTCGGCGCGACCGCTGCGCAAGTTTTGCCTAAGAAGCAGCGACCTGATTCAGTCGTGTTCACGGGAACCTGCGGACGTCCGCGGCCATCCCTGAACCCCGTCGCCCGCCATGCATCGCTCCCGTGTATCCGTCCTTTCGCTCGCCGCCCTCGGCCTCGCCGGCGCGGCGTTTTTCCTCGGCCAATGGTCGGCCCATCGATCCGCGCCGGCCGGCCGGGGCGGGCTCGAGCTGCCCGCCGTGCCGCAGGCGGCCGAGGTGCCGCGCCAGGTCCGGATTTCGCCCGTGGCCGACATGGACCGGGCCTTCACGATCGAGGAGGTCGAGGCGCGCATCCGCGAGGTCTGCGCGACCGGCGTGTGGCGCTCGCAGCGCGAGCGGCTCAATCTCATGCACGCGATCGCGCCGGCCGAGATGCCGCGCATCCTCCGCCTGGTCGACGCCTCGCGCCTCGCCCACAGCCGCGTGTGGATCCGCGGCGAGCTGGTCGCACGCTGGGCGGAGACGGAGCCCGCCGCCGCGCTCGCCTATGTCGAGACGCTGGTCAACCGCCACGAGCGCGAGGCCGCCCTCGTCGCCGCCGTCGGAGCCTGGGCCGACATCGATCCGGAGGCCGCGGCGGTGTGGGTGCGCCAGCTGCCCGGGGGCCGGCTGCGCAGCCGCGCCGTGACCGCGACCGTCGCCTCGCTTGGCTGGATCGACCCGCGCGGAGCCCTGCGTCTCGCCGAGGACCACGGCGACGCGAACGACCTCACGCGGAACACGATGCTCGTATTCACCTCGTGGGCACAGCTCGATCCGGTCCAGGCCGCCGCGGCGGCCGCGCTGCTGCCGCGCAACGGACCGCGCCTGCCCGCCGTCAACGCACTCGCCGGCGCCTGGGCCGTGAGCGACACCGAGGCCGCCCTCACCTGGGCCGGGGCCCTCGCGGACACCCGCGATCGCGAGGCCGCCCTCGCGACGATCTGCACCACGATCGCCGACCACGATCCGGCCACGGCCGCCTCCCTCGCGCTCGAACGCCTCTCCGGCAACCCCCGCCAGTATGCGCTCCAGTCGATCGTCACCCGCTGGGCGGCCGAGGACCTGCCCGCGGCCACGGCGTGGCTGCGTCGCGTGGAGGACGCCACGATCCGGCGCGGGGTCATGGGCTCGCTGGCGCAGGAATGGGCCGCGATCGACCCGCGCACGGCGCTGAAGTTCGCCCTCAGCATGCCGCCGGGCCGGGACACCACGTGGGCCCTGCGCACCATCTACAACACCTGGGGCGAGACCGACCCTTCGGCCGCACTCGACTCGCTCTGGGATCTGCCCGCGGGCGAGGTGCGGACCGAACAGTGGACCAGCCTCCTGGCCCGGCTCGCGACGCGCGACCCCGAGCAGGCGCGGCAGATCATCGCGGCCATGCCGGCTGGCGACGAACGCACCGCCTCGGTCCACGCGGTCGCGGTGGAACTGGCGGATGCCGATCCACACGTCGCGGCCGCCTTCGCCGCGCTGCTGCCGGTGGAGTCGGAGGGGGAATTGTTCGCGACGATCGCGCGAGGTCTCGCCTTCGAGGATCCCGAGGCGGCGCTTGCGTGGATCGAGGCGCTGCCGGCCTCGGCGGTGCGCGATCGCGCGCTGAGCGGCGCGGTGTCGGTCATCGCGGAGCGCGACTCGGGCGCCGCCCTCGCGCTGCTCGATCGCATGCCCGACGCCGGAGCACGCGCCGACCTGCTCGGTTCGGTCCTCGCCTCCCTCGCGGCGCGAAACTCCGCCTCGGCCCGCAGCCTCGCCCTGACGATCGGCGATCCGGTCGAGCGCACCCGCGCAGTGAGCGAGGCGCTGACCAATCTCGACGAGGACGACTTCGACGCGGCACTCGACCTGTTCTCCCTGCTTCCCAAGGGCCCGGCCCAGCTGCGCGCGGCCGAGCGTCTCTCGTGGTCGCTCGGCAACAGCGACCCGGCCCGCCTCAAGACCTGGCTCGCCTCCCAGCCCGACAGCCCGGCTCGCCGCACCATGGTCGGCGCGCTCATCAATCAGATGGCCGAGTCCGACCCGACCGGCGCCTTCGAGCTGAGCGCGATGCTTCCGCCCGGGCCCGCACGCGACGAGGCCACGGCCGCCGCCGTGGTGCGGTGGGGCGCGAACGATTTCGGCGCTGCGCTCACCTGGCTCCAGGCGCAACCCGACACCGAGGTCCGGCGCACCGCCGTGACCAACCTCGCGCACCGTCTCGTCGACGATCATCCGCAGCGCGCGCTCCAGGCCGCGATGCTCCTGCCCCAGGGCCCCGCGCAGGCCGGGATCTACGGCGCGGTCGGCTACCGCTGGAGTGGTTTGCCGGATACGTCGCTCGCCCAGTATGCGGCGGGCATCGCCGATCCGGCGGCCCGCGCGGGTTTCCTCGGGGGCGTGGTCAACGGCATCGCGGGTCGCGATCCGCAGCGCGCGGCCCACCTGCTGCCCTCGATCGAATCAGCCGACGTGCGCATCCAGGCCACCGCGGCGATCGCGGACGCCTGGTCCGAGGACGACCCGGCCGGCGCCCTCGGCTGGGTGAGCGGCATCGCCGACGCGGCGGCGCGCACCGGCGCCGTGACCTCCGTCGTGTCGAAGTGGGCAGGCGCGGCCCCCGATGAGGCCGCGGCCGCGATCGCGCGCCTGCCCGTCGCCGAGACGCGCGACGCCGCCTGGTCGGCCGGGACGCAGATGTTGTCCCAGGTCGATGTCCAGCAGGCCTCGACCTGGGCCACCGCGATCGCCGACAGCGCGCGGCGCCACGAGGCGATCGAGAGCGTGGCCCGCACCTGGGCGCGATCCGACCCGGCGGCCGCGCAGGCCTGGATCGCGCAGACCGATCTTCCCGTCGACCGCGCCGCCCGCGCCCTCGCCGGTCGGCCGGAGGAACCGTTCAATTTCATGAACAGCGAGCCGGTGTTTCTCCAGCACATCGACTGATGCATCGGTCGGCCGCGGACGCGGCTCGCCAGCCGGAACGCGGGATGTCATGGACGAGCCATCCATGAGTTCACCCCTTCGAACCCTGATCGTGGTGTTCGCGCTCGGTGTCGCGACCCACGCCTCCGCGGCATCAGCGATCAACCGCCACGCGCTGGTCGAGCGCCACAATCCCGTGGTCCGCGCGGTCGATCCCGACTCGCCGCTGATCGTCGGCAACGGCAACTTCGCCTTCGGCTGCGACATCACCGGGCTCCAGACGTTTGCCGACCACTATCAACGCTGGGGCGTGCCGGTGGAGACGCTCTCGCGCTGGGCCTGGGTCACCGACGAGAATCCGGAAAACCACACGCTCGCGGCCGCGAGCCGGGAGTTCACGCTGGCCGATGGGCGCGTGCTCCCGTTCCCCACCCTCGCCTCGACGCCGGCCGGCGACTGGCTGCGAAAAAATCCGCGCGACCTGCCGCTCGCCCAGCTCGGACTCGCCTACACCACGCGCGATGGACGGCCGCTCGCCCCGGAGGACATCCAGGAGCCGGAGCAGACGCTCGATCTCTGGACCGGCATCGTGACCAGCCGGTTCAAGATCGAGGGCACACCCGTCGAGGTCACCACCGCGTGCCACCCCGATCGCGACACCATCGCCGTGCGCATCGTCTCGCCGCTCGTCGCCTCCGGAAAGCTCACCGCCCGCCTCGCGTTCCCGCGCGGCCACGACGTGTCCGTGAAAAACACGCCCGGCCTCGACTGGAGCCAGCCCGAGACCCACGAGACCGCGCAGAACACGCCCGGATGGATCGAGCGCACCGTCGGGTCGACCCGCTACGGCGTGCGTGTCGCCTTCACCTGGGCCCCGCGCGCGCACCCGACCGATGAGACCGCGGCACGGCTCGTCGCGACGGAGCGCCACGTCATCGACATCCGCGGCGACCGCGACTGGGACGAACTCGGCTTCACCCTCTCCTTCCAGGCCGGCGCGGACAAGCCGGGGCTCGTGCCCCTCGACGACGTGTTGTCCGCCTCGGCCTACCACTGGATGCACTTCTGGCTCAAGGGCGCGGCCGTTGACTTCAGTGGCAGCACCAACCCGCTGGCGGCGAAGGTCGAGAACCGCATCATCCTCTCGCGCTACCTCATGGCCGCGCAGATGGCCGGCGACGTCCCTCCGCAGGAGAGCGGCCTCACCTGCTCCACCTGGTATGGCAAGCACCACACCGAGATGATCTGGTGGCACGCCGCGCACTTTCCCATCTGGGGCCACGACGAGTACCTCGCGCGCAACCTCGCCTGGTATCGGTCGCAGCTGCCGGCCGCCCGCGAGCTCGCGCGCAGCCGCGGGCTGAAGGGCGCGCGCTGGGCAAAGATGACCGGCCCGGAGATGCGCGAAAGCCCGGGCGGCAATCCGCTCATCGTCTGGAACCAGCCGCACATGGTCTACCTGTGCGAGCTGCTCTACCGCAATAAACCCACGGCCGAGACGCTCGCGCAGTACCGCGACCTCGTGCTCGAGACCGCCGACTGTCTCGCGACGATGGTCTGGCTCGATCCAAAGCGAAACGAATACGTCCTCGGCCCGCCGCTCTGGATCGCGCAGGAGATCTACGATCAGGCCACGAGCCAGAACCCGTCCTTCGAACTCGCCTACTGGCGCTGGGCCCTGCTCACCGCGCAGCAGTGGCGCGAGCGCCTCGGGATGCCGCGCGATGCGCATTGGGACGACGTCGTGGCGCGCCTCGCGCCGATCCCGCAGAAGGACGGAAAATACGTCGCCCTCGAGTCGCATCCCGACACCTGGGACAACATCGACAGCCGTCACGACCACCCGACGATGCTCGGCCCGCTCGGCATCCTGCCCGGCGGCCCGGATGTCGACCGCGCGACGATGGAGCGCACGCTCGACGCCGTGCTGGCGCACTGGGATTGGGAGACCAAGATCTGGGGCTGGGACTACCCGATGATCGCGATGACGGCCGCGCGTCTCGGCCGGCCCGACGTGGCAGTCGAGATCCTCATGCGCGACGGCCCGAACAACCGCTACCTTCCGACCGGCCACGTGCCGCAGCGCAGCGACGAGAAGATGCCGAAAAATCCGCCGCCCGGCGCACGCAAGCGCGAGATCGCGACCTACCTACCGGGCAACGGCGCGTTTCTCGCCGCCATCGGCCTGATGATCGCCGGCTGGGACGGCAGCGAGGGCGAGTTCCCGGGCTTTCCCAAGGACGGCACCTGGACGATTCGCGCCGAGGGCCTGAGTCGTTTTCCGTAACGGTCGCGCCCGGAAAAAAGGAGGCCTCCGGACCGGAGTCCGGAGGCCTCAAAAGTGGCGCACCCGTAGGGAGTCGAACCCCAAACCTTCTGATCCGTAGTCAGATGCTCTATCCAATTGAGCTACGGGTGCGCGAAGGAGGGGTGAAGGAAAGGTCTGCCCGGGGGCTAAGCAAGTAGATTTTTCGTGGATTCGGGCCGGTGGCCACGTCGCGAATCGGTGCCCGCACGGGCGCTCCACTGCTCCGCGAAAACCGGTCGCGACGGGCCGTCCGGACATGAAAAAGCCCGGACCGGAGACCGGACCGGGCGTTGTGGGTCGGCGGTGGGCCGCGCCTCAGACCTTGGGCAGCGCGGCGGCCAGCTCGACGGGGTGCGGGTGGTGGCGCTTCACCTTCTTCAGGCGCGAGCGGCGACGCAGCATCCGGTCGAGTTTGTCGACGAGCAGGTCGAGGGACTTCATGCAGTCCTCCGACGCGACCGAGCAGTTCATGTCGGGTCCATAGATCTGGATGTGTCCCTTGGCGATGAACTGGTGCTCGGGGGTCTTTTGTCGATCCCACTCCAACTCCACCCGCACCCGCACGATTCGATCCTCGTGGCGGAACAATCGCTGCACCTTTTCCTGAGCGATGTTCTTGATCGCCTCCGTCAGTTCCATGTGGATGCCGGTGAGGATGAACTCGTGACCATTGTGCTGTTGGATGTGTTTGTTGGGCATGGTTGTAGTACCTGGTTAAGGACTTGCCTGGCAGAAAAGTGAGAACGGAAACGGCATGAAGGCGGCCGCTGAAATGCTCCGAGGCTTCGGGCTCGCCGTCGTTACGGGGGGCTCCTCCGGGATCGGGAAGAGGTTTCTCACCACGATCCGGGAGGCTAATCCGAAGGTGCGGGTTTGCAACCTTTCTCGAGGAAACCCGGGCCTTTCGGACGAGCTCGTACACGTGCCGTGCGATCTGACCGACCCGGCTTCGCGGGCTGCGGCCTTCGCGGACGTGGCCCGCCGGGCCGCGTCAGTCGATGCAGGCAGGATGCTTCTCATCAACAATGCTGGTTTCGGCACGATCGGACCCTTTCCTGAGCCTAAAATGCGCCAACACGCCGATATGATCGCGGTCAACATCACGGCCATGCTCGAGCTGACCGCCGCGCTCCTGCCCGAGCTGCGCCGCCGCGGCGGAGCGATCGTCAATGTCGCCTCCACCGCCGCCTTCCAGCCCATGCCCGCGATGCAGACCTACGCGGCGACGAAGGCCTTCGTGGTGAGCTGGAGCGTGGCCCTCGCGCGTGAGTTGGCTCCAGCGGGTGTCCAGGTGCAGGCGCTCTGCCCGGGGCCGACGCGGACCGACTTCGGGCGGCGCGCGGGTTTCGACGGACGCGTCTCGTCGGCGCTGGCGCACGATGTCGATCGCGTGGTCGCCGCGTCGTTCCACGGCCTCCGCCGCGGTCGCGTCGTGGTCGTGCCCGGCGCGGTCAACTCGATGGTGGCATGGTTCGCCCGCCGCCTGCCGCTGCGCCTCGCCGCTGTATTGGCCGAGCGGACACTGCGGCGCACGGGCGCCCGCGGTGCCGCGCCCGCGGACGGAGGGTCCGGCGATGCCTGAGGCTCCGGGAGGCTGGATGATCACGCGCGAGGAGTTCGCCGCGTGGATTGTGCACGAGGACGAGCGCCTGCTCGTGCTCAACAAGCCCGCGCTCGTCGTCGTGCATCCCTCGAAGAACGGCCCGTGGTCGAGCGTGGTCGGCGCGGCACGCGAGTACACCGGGCTCGAGCGCGTGCACCTGATCTTCCGGCTCGACCGCGAGACGAGCGGCGTGGTAGTGCTGGCGAAGGAGCGCACGCTCGCGAGCCAGCTCCAGGTCGCGGTGGAGCAGCGCCGCAATGCCAAGCGCTACCTCGTGCTCCTCCAGGGTGAACTCGCCGACGGCGAACACGTGGTCGACCAGCCGATCGGCCCCGACCTCGGCAGCGTCGTCTTCTCCAAGCGCCGCGCCGGGCCCGCGCCGGAGGCGCAGGAGGCGCGGACGATCTTTCGCACCCTCGCCCACGGCGGGGGTTTCTCCGTGGTCGAGGCCGTGCCGGTGACGGGCCGCACGCACCAGATCCGCGCGCACGCCGAATGGCTCGGCCATCGTGTCGTGGGCGACAAGGTCTACGGCGGCTCCCCGTCGTGCTTTCTTGAATTCATCGAGGGCGGCTGGAGCGAGTCGCTGGAGCGGCGCCTGCTGCTCAAGCGCCAGGCCCTGCACTGCCTGCGCGTGGAGTTCGCGCTCGCTGACGGCCCGCTCGTCTGTGCGGCGCCGCCGACGCCCGACCTCGTGGCCTTCGTGCGGGAGCGCATGGGTTTTGATCTGCAGCGATTGATCGAGACTTGATCGATGCCGCGACGGTCGGTGCTTCGGGTAGGGCGAGGCCTCTGGCCGAGCCGCGCGCGGTCTCCGTTTTACGGCAGAGCGATTGAACCACAAAGGCACAAAGACACGGAGAAGCCGGGGTTGCCGCAGAGAGGCGCAAAGAAAAAGGCCCGGCCTTGCGCCATTTGTGCATTCTTACGGTCATCCGGGCTTGGAGTTCGTGCCTCGTAAGCCAAGATTTGGCCTTTTCCGGAGTCTGGGGCGCTCGCCCTCAGAGGCAGCCACACCGGCTTTGACACCCGCTGCCGCGGCTGGGATACACGCCCCTTTCACTTCGCCGTATCCCGCCTCCCATCTTTCGAACGCACATCGCCATGTCCCAGGTCCGCGTCCGTTTCGCTCCCAGTCCGACGGGTTTTTTCCACATCGGCAGCGCCCGCACCGCGCTGTTCAACTGGCTCTACGCCCGGCACACCGGCGGCGTGTTCGTGCTGCGGATCGAGGACACCGACAAGGAGCGCAACAGCGAGCAGTTCCTCAATGTCATCTACGACAGCCTGACCTGGCTCGGGATGACGTGGGACGAGGGTCCGAAGGTCGGCGGCGCCTATGGCCCGTACCTGCAGAGCCAGCGCGGCGACCTCTACAAGGCCTACCTGCAGAAACTCCTCGATGCCGGTCGCGCCTACGAGAAGGACGGTGCCATCTGGTTCAAGCTCCTCGGCGAACGCCACGAGGTGTTTGACGACCACCGCAAGAAGACGGTCGTCAAAGTCAAAAACACGCCGGCCGTGATCGAGGACCACATCCGCGGCCGCGTCGAGCGCACCGAGGACGAGGACTTCGTCATCTTCCGCTCCGACGGCAACCCGGTCTTCCACTTCGTCAACGTGGTCGACGACATCGCGATGAAGATCACCCACGTGATCCGCGGCGAGGACCACCTCTCGAACACGAGCAAGCACGTCGAGCTCTTCAAGGCCTTCGGCGCGCCCGTGCCCGAGTATGCGCACATCCCGCTCATCCTGAAACAGGACGGCCCGGGCAAGATGTCCAAGCGCGACAAGGGCGCACTCATCGAGGAGTATCAACAACGTGGATTCCTACCCGAGGCGCTGGTCAACTTCCTCTGCCTGCTCGGCTGGAATCCCAAGGACGACCGCGAGAAGATGCCGATCGAGGAGGTGATCCGCCTCTTCGACCTGCCCGGCGTCAACCAGAGCAACGCGCGCTTCGACGAGAAGAAACTCGCGCACATGAACATGGCCTGGCTGCTCGAGCTGCCGCTCGACCGTTTCGTCGCGCAGGCGCGCGCCTACTTCACGCGGGCGGGGACCTTCGCGGCCGGCTGGCCCGACGAGGCCTACCTGCGCGAGGTGCTCGCGATCAGCCAGCCCAAGGTCAAGGGCATCGACGAACTGCCCGCCTACACGGCGTATTTCTTCACCGAGGAGTTTCCCATCGACGCGAAGGCGCGCGAGAAGGTCTTCAAGAAGGGCGACCCGCTCGCGCGCCTGCGCGAGCTCGCCGCGCTGCTCGGGACCGCGGACTTTTCCTCCGACACGATTCTCGAGGAGGCGAT
>Ga0315910_10005150_pt1 | contig 10752 bp, 6 predicted proteins | sample EdamamesoilMG_FD_204470 | JGI IMG/M metagenome (GOLD analysis project Ga0315910, IMG submission 204470) | Garden soil microbial communities collected in Santa Monica, California, United States - Edamame soil | ecosystem: Environmental > Terrestrial > Soil > Garden | place: USA: California...
GGAAACACGCGGATGCGCCGCCATGAGGTCACGTCGTCGGCGCGCTCGTGCGTGTATGAGAGCAACGCGCACTTGTCAGGGCCGTGCCCGAGCGGTGGCCCGGGTTGAAACTGCGGCGGACGCTCTACCGGAAGCGAGGCTTGCAGATCGTTGTCCGAAGAGCCGGGGTATTGGCAGCCATCGATCGGGCTGGCCCAAGTATCGCCGAACAGCATGGTGAGCTGTGAATCGGCGTGCGCGCGCGCCGTAAACCCGAGATCGCTGCCCCATATCCCTGGAGCTCGATGGTCAGGGCCGATCAGACTGCACAGAGTCCAACTGCGTGTCTCGAGCCCGCTCGGCCAGCGAGCAGGCGCCGGGAGCGCGACCTCGTAGTCGCGCGCGTCTTCGACGCAAGCCGCGGCTGCGTCGATCATTCCGAATGTCGCTACGGCCATGAGGCTCGGCGCATGCCAGCGCCTTCGCCTGCGCCGAGCTCGGCACAAACAGGTTTGCGTTCCCACAGCGAAAGAGTAGCAGGGCGCGCGCTATCTTCGGCAGACAACGGCTCGGCAGCGTACGAATTCGCCCATGTCACAATGTTGTTAGGTCTAACAACAAACCCACATGTTTGTTTGCACGGTTGAATTATGAGTTACAAACGCGAAGTTCGTCTAATTTAGGCTTCAAGTCGTGTTCTGACAGAGACCCGCCACTTCGACAAAATCACGACAGGGCCCGCCGCCCGCAGACTGGAAGGTCCGCGTTTGCGTGACGCAATCGAGGTACATAAGGTAGCGTTCGACTACTCGTACTGCAGCGCGTTCGCGGGCTCGACGCGGCCTGCAGCCTGCATCGGCCACCACGCAGCGAACATCGCAACGGCCTGACCCAGCAGGCACGTCTCGAGCATGACCCAACCCGATGGCCGCCAGCTCAGCTCCCAGCCGACCTGGAAGCGCAGCAGCTCCTGCACGATGTACGCCGAGAAGATCGCCCCGAAACACACGCCGATGATCGCCGCGGTCACGCCGATCAGCGCGCCCTCGGTGATCAGCATCTGCTTCACTTGTCCGCCTGCGGCCCCGATGGCTTTGAGCACCCCGATCTCGGTGCGCCGGTCCATGACGGTGACGAGCATGGTGTTGATGATGCCCAGGATCGCGACGAGGATCGCCACAATCTCCGTCGCGCGCATGAGCGCGAACGAACTGTCGATGAAGTCCATGAAGCCCGCTCGGTACTGCTGATTGCTCAGCACCAGCAGGCGGTGGCGCTTGGAGATGCCGCTCGTGATGCTGGAGCGCACCGCGTCACCGCTCGCCCCTGGCTTCAGATAGATGCCGTATGAATCGACCAACTCATCGCGCCAGAAGCGCTTGTAGACACCGCGCGTCGTCTTGAGGATGCCGAGGTCCGAGCTGTAATCGACATAGACCAAGACGATCTCGAAGCTGCGCGGCCCCGTCGCCGTCTGAAGCTTTACGTGATCGCCGAGCGTGAGCCCGAAATCATGCACGAAGGCTTCGCTCGCAGCGAGCCCCGTGCCGGCGCTGATCGCCGGCAGCGCGCGTTCGAGATCGCCGAGGACGACGGGGAGCTCGTTATGCTCGACGTAGCCCTCGAGCTCGTGGGAGGCGAGCTTGAATGGCCGCCCGTCGAGCGTGTGTGTGGTCAGGCGAAACGCGTCCACGAATGCTATCCCGGTCAGCGTGCGCAGCTCGTCGCCGACGCTCTCTGGCATCGGGCGCTCCACGTTCGCCTGAACCTTCTGCCCCGCGAACACGAGCAGATCGGCGCGCGCCGCGCGATCGAACCAGCGCGCCGTGCTGTGCTTCATCGAGCCGACGAAGGTGTCTGTATTCACGACATTGGCCAGGCCGATGCCAAACGCCGCGATCGCCACCGAGTTGCGGCCGCTGTTGCGGATGAACGAGACGATGCCGAGCCCGACCGCAGGACTCGCAGCTCGCGCTCGCGCCACGCGCCGCGCAAGCCTGCCGACGGTCAGCGTGAGCGGGGAGGCGATGAACCCGACTACGAGCGCACAGATGGCCGAGACGGCATAACCGAGCAGGTAGTCTTTCCGCACGTGCGCGAGGTAGGCGACTACGGCGGCGACGAGCGCCGCGGCTCCAGCGAGCCCGAGCGCGCTTCGAGTCGACGCAAACGCGGCCGCTTCACCGCTCGTGTTCTTGCGCATCACCAGGGCCGGCTCCACACACGCCGCGCGGCGCGCGGGAAAAAACGCGGCGACGAGCGCCGCCGTCACTCCCAAACACACCGCCGAGAGCATGTCGCGGCTCGAGATGCTGAGCCGTTCGAGCTGAATGTTGACGTACAACGCCGAGATCGCACCTGACACGACGTGCAGCACCGAGCTCGCCATCAGCATGCCGAAAACCAAGCCTGCCGCTGCGCCGACCCCGCCCATGAGCACGCCCTCGGCGAGAAACACCAGCAGCATTTGCGAACGCGTGGCCCCGAGCGCACGCCAAATACCGATCTCGTGCCTGCGCTGCGCGACCGCGATCGAGAGCGAGTTGTAGACGATGAACCCTCCGACGAACATCGCCACCAAGCCGATCAGCGACAATCCCAGCGTGAAGCCAGCCAACAGCCGCTCGATCTCCTGAGAGCGACGCTGCGGGCGCGTCACGCTGGCTTTGCCCGAGAGCGCGCGCTCGATGCGCGCCTTGAGCACGTCCACGGCGACACCTTCGTCAGGGACCACGTCGATGTGATCGAAGCGCTTGCCTCGGCCGAACGCCATCTGAGCAGCGAACACATCCATCAAGACGAGATCGCCGCCGAACATGGCCGCCGGACCACACGCACCCAAGGTGCCGCGGATCGTGAAGTCGGTGCTGCCGTTCACGGTGTCCAGCCGCAGCGTGTCACCGACCTTCACGCCGACACGCTGCGCGAAGCGGGTGGTCACGATCACCGCGCGCGGATCGTTCATGAACTCGAGCTCGTCGCTGACAGTCAAGTCGTCCGACTGGACGTCGTACTCGCGCACCTGCGTGTCTGTGACCGTATCGACGCCCAGGACCATCAACTGCGTATGGCTCTTCTCGTCGCGCGCTGACTGTTCGATCATCGGCGCGGCAGCCGCGACGCCAGGCAGCTTCTGAATCGTCTCGAGCCACTCCTCGTCGACCCCAGTACCCGCGCCGACCACGAGCGCTGTCTTGCCTGCGACCTTGTCGATCGTGCTGCGGAAGGCGTGCGTCACGGACGTATTGACCACATCGATCGCGTACACGACCGCGACGCCCAGCATGATGCCGAACAACGTGAGCAGGCTTCGGCCCGGCGCTGACTGCAGGTAGCGCAGCGTGACCAGACGCAAAAGAACGCGCAACGCTAGCCTACTTTCTCTATTTCAGCGTGCACGGGCTCAGCGTGCACGGGCGAGTCCGTGCGGGCTTGGCTCTCGCCGAGCAAGCGACCATCCAGGAACTGAAGCACGCGATCTGTAACGGCCGCGGCTCGTGGATCGTGTGTCACCATCAGCACGGCCGCGCCGGTCTCGCGCGCGGCTGCACGCAGCAACGCGAGGACTTCTTCGCCGGCTTTGGTGTCGAGATTGCCCGTGGGCTCGTCGGCGAGCAGCAGCGGCGGGCGCGGCGCCAAGGCGCGAGCGATGGCCACACGCTGCATCTCGCCGCCGCTCAGCTCGTCGGGCGTGTGCTCGCGGCGCGCGCGCAGGCCCATGCGCTCCAGGAGCTCGTCGGCTCGCCGCTCCGCAGCCTTACGCGGCACCCCGGCGAGCAGCAGCGGCAGCGTGACATTCTCGAGCGCGGTCAGCAGCGGGAGAAGATTGAAGAACTGGAAAATCAGCCCGACGCGATCGCGGCGCAGCAGCGTACGCGCGGCGTCGTCGAGCTTCGAGAGCGGCGTTTCGCCGAACCAGATCTCGCCGCTATCCGGACGATCGAGCGCACCGAGCAGGTTCAGCAACGTCGATTTGCCCGAACCTGAAGGCCCCACGATCGCGACCATCTCACCGGCCTCGATCGCGAACGACACGCCGGCAACGGCATTCACCGCCAGCTTGCCGCGCCGATAGGCCTTTCGAACCGCTTCCGCTCGCGCGATGCTCGTCATGACACCCCCACCTCACACCGCGCGCGCCACCGCGAACCTGAACTCGTCCAGAAGTGGAACAAAAGGGATGAAGGGCAGCGTGGCCAGCATCGCCAAGCTGCGATCCCAGAAACCCAGACGACCGAGTCGCCGATGGCCGAAGGCTTGAAGCACGCTGAGGCCGATCACGTACGGGATCTGGAACGTCTCTGTACTCACCAGCTCGAACCCGGTGCGCTCGAGCATCGCCGTCAGGGTTTTGCGCGTGAAATGGATCAGATGGCGCGGCGCGTCGACCTGCGACCAACGCGAGCCGAAGACGCGCGCCGGAATGCTCTCGACACAAGGGATTTCCAGCGCCAGGTACCCGCCCGGAACGGTGATTCTCCGAGCCTCGGCGAGCACCTCTCGCGGATTCGGCTCGTGCTCCAGGTATTCGTTCATCGTCACCAGATCGAACGCAGCGTCGGGAAACCCCGCATCACACAGCGTTCCCGAGTGCACCTGCATCTGCAAAGTCTCGCGGACGTAGGCCGCGACTTCGGGCTTGAAGTCGATGCCGACACCATCGATACCGCGCAGCTCGCGCAGCGTGACGAGATAGTCATTCAGGCCACAGCCAACATCCAGGACCTTGGCGGACGCTGGCAGGCGACCGGTCGTGCGCTCGAGCCGCGTCAGAGACTCGCGCCAGCGCAGCTTCGTGAACATGCGCACCATCGGACGCGTAAAGGCGGGAAGCGCATCCGGCGTCTGGTAGATGAAATAGTCCGAAGGATAGTGCTCACCGAGTGCCGCCAAGCTGGGGCGTGGAGACAGATAACGCAGGTCGCAGGCCCTGCACGACACCACGCGATAGTTGCCGGGCCGGCCGAACAAGCGGTCTCGCGCCAACAACACTAACTCTCGTTCGAGCTCTCCGCACAAAGGGCAAGGCACATCATCTTGCGGCTCTGTCGCCAGCTGGATAGTGGAGGTCGCGATCATGTTCCCCTTCGTATCTCGTGAACTGACAACCGCCTGTGTCGGAGTCAGAAGCAACCATGCGCGCTACGGCCATCGATAGAAGTCTTATAGAATTGTAACGAATGCTTTCGAAACATCCGGATTGTGATGAGCGCACCCGCGTCGTGCGTCACCCAACCGAGACAATGCCGAACGCGCGACATGCCTGCGCGCTCACGTCGGTGGTATCCAGTCTTTCGCGCTATGCAAATCCCTTGATTGGGTCTACACCGCTCGTGGGGTAACAAAATGCCGGACCAAACAATGAGGGACGCCGCGCGAAGTCCACTGGCGAGTGACACAATTAGCGCGCAGCCCGATGGTCGGCCACAGCTGCAAATGCGGTCGGGCACAGCGCTATCGACCGCAACCGCGTCGATAATCGAACACGCGACGAGCCTGCTCCACTCGACACGCGCACCGGTTTGGCTCGGACTGCTCGCGCTGCTGATGTCGCTGCCCTCGCTCGGCCTCGGCTTACAGCTGGACGACCGCACCTACATGCGCTTGTTCGCCACGGGCCGCAGCCCGCTCGACTTGCTGCACGAATCCGCGACCTCGATCGTGCGCGAGAAAGCGATCGGCGTGTTTGCATGGTGGAGCGCTGAACAGTTCACCGTCTACTTCCTGCGCCCCGGCGCCGCGCTCACCCACTGGCTCGAGTTCCGACTCTGGCCCGATGCCCCCTGGCTCATGCACCTGACGAGCTGCTGTCTGTATGCGCTACTCGTAGCCGTAGCGGCCGCGCTCTATCGCGAGCTCACCGCAGGCGACGGCAAGCTCGCCGGACTGGCAGCCCTGATGTTCACCGTAGACGAGGCACACGCGCAGAGCGTCGGCTGGATCGCCAGTCGGCACGTCGTGCTCGCCAGTCTGCTCGCGCTGCTCGCGGTCTACTTACACGTGCGTGGCCGCCGCCAGCGGCGCACGACCCTCGTAGCAGCGAGCGTGCTCGCCCATGCGCTGGCCGTCTCGTCTGCCGAGTTCGGCCTATGCGCGCTGGCGTACCTCCTAGCGTACGCGTGCGTCCTAGAGCCCGGAACGCTGCGAACACGCCTGTGGAGTGTATCGCCGCACTTGTTGATCGGCGGCCTGTGGCTCCTCGTGTACGGCACGTTAGGCTGCGGCGTCCACGGCGCCAGCTGGTACCGCGACCCCCTAGGCGCACCCGGCTACACCCTACGCGAAGGCCTGTTCGACCTACCCTTGTGGCTGCTCAGCCAACTCGGAGGCGACGTCGCCAACCTCGGCCTGGCACTGCAGCAAAGCACGGCGCGCCTGCTAGCGCTCGGCCTACTCATACCACTCGCTCCGCTGCTCCTGCCGCCGCTGGCGGCGTCGCGCCCGGCGCGATTCTTCGCCACCGGCATGCTGCTGTCGTGCGCTTTCTTGTTCTCGACCGTGCCGCAAGACCGCCTGCTCCTGGCGGCGAGCTTCGGCGGCTTCGGCTGGCTCGCATGCGTCCTGACCACCGGCAGCACGAGCGCCAGCGCGTACGTACGCTCCGGCGCAGCAGTCCTACGCTTGCCACACCTCACGGTCGCGCCCTTGATGTTCATCCCGATGCTCGGCGGCCTATCGGCCATCGACGCCTCGGTCCAGGCCCTCGCCGCAGCCATTCCAGCACAGGGAACCTCGCAAGTCATCGCCGTCAACCTACCGCTCGAGCTGCTCACAAACTCCGCCTGGAGCCTGCGCAACGGCTCGGACATCCCGCTGCACCAGCTGTACGCCGGCTTTGCCGCGATGAAGGCCAGCCGCCCCGACGCGCGAACCCTCGAGCTCACGGTCGACGACGGCTGGGGCACACGCCCGCTCGAGCGCATGTTCACGGCGGAGGCCGAACACATGCCCCGCGTCGGCGAAACGCGGACCGTCGTGGGGATGCGCGTGAGCGTAGTGGCGACGACGCAAGACGGCCTACCACAACGCGTACGCTTCGAGTTCCCGGACGCACTCGAAGCGAGCGGGCGCGTGTGGCTGGTGTGGAATGGTCGACGGCCCAGCGTGTGGAAGCCACCTGCGATCGGCACGCAAATCGAAGTGCCCACAGCATCGAGGGCCGGCTTGGTGTTCTGAAGCCAGCGAAAACATGTCAGCTCGCGCGCAGCCGGACTAGTCACTTCACCACGCGCGCGGGCTCTGCAACGAAACGGACAAATCATGACTATTCAAATCACGGCTACGGCGCCGACGCCGTGGTCGCAGCGCCTGCGCGAGCTCTTCCTGTTCGCGTCGTTCTTCGTCAACCCATCGCGCCGACGCGCAAACGTGCTGTATGAGCTCGTGTCGACTGGAAACTACCTCACGGAGCGCACACTCTTCCGCAACGTAGGTTACTGGAAGGGCTCTCCCGCAACGCTCGACGACGCCTGCGAAGCGCTCGCGCACCTCGCGGCGCAGACCGCCGAGCTCGGCCCGAGTGATCGCCTGCTGGATGCCGGCTTTGGCTTCGGCGACCAGGACATGTATTGGATGGAACACTTCGGTCCGCGCGAGATCGTCGGGCTCAACGTCACACAGTCACAAGTGGAGCGCGCGCGGGCGCGCGTGCAAGAGCGTGGCATGGCCGAGCGCATCCACCTGCAGCTCGCACCCGCGACCGAGATCCCGTTCGCAGCGGGCTCGTTCGACAAGGTCATCGCGCTCGAGTCGGCGTTTCATTTTCATACCCGTGAAGACTTCTTCCGTGAAGCGTTTCGCGTGTTGCGACCGGGTGGACGGCTCGTGACGTTGGATATCGTGCCTCAGGCGCAGCAGAAGGTCTCGGCGTGGGCGCGTCTCGTGAGTGCGATCGGGTTTCATTTCTGGCAGATCAGCGACAAGAATCTCTACAGTCGCGGGATCTACGGGGAGAAGCTGCGGAAGATAGGCTTTACGGGCGTGGATGTGAAGAGCGTGTATGACGACACGATGTTGCCGTTTGCACGTTACAGCTTGGCCCAGCTGGAGAAGCCGGAAGTCGTGCGCAAGCTGAACCCGGCAGTTGCGACGATGATCGCGCTGCCGTCGATCTCCATGCGCGACAATCCGTGGGGGTTGGTTGCGCTGGACTACATTCTTGCGGTCGCGGACAAGCCGGCGTGAAGCGCGGGTCATGGGCGAGGCGTGGCTGTACGCCTTACAACTGCGCGCCTACGATCGGCTAGACCAGCTGTCGGCATTTCGTCCTCGACGGTTTGCCGGATCACAACGGTGCTCAGCGGGTGTCCATCGACCCATGCCTGCGACGAGGGCACTCCTCTGCAGCTGGACGGTCTCTTTGACAGATGGGATGGTGGTCAGGTCCGGGGGAGAATAGCAATGAGTGACCCAGAGTCGCCATTGCTATGACCAGCAACCTCCGGATCACTGCACTGCAATCTTTCCAACTAACAATCGGATCGTCGACCATGCAACTTAGACTAAAAGCAGCACTGCGCACAACGTCGGGTGCTCTAGCGCTGTGGACGGGCACCGTCGGAGCGAATAGCGCATATGCGAAGGACAGAGAGGCCGACCTGTCACCTGCTGCAGCGTACAACTGCGCCGCAGATCCAAGCTGGTTCATTGCCCCTAGCCTACCGACAGAAGTCAAGAAGAGCGGACCCAACGGAAGCTCAAACTTTTGTGACTTCTATCAGTTCTCCTGGCAGATCTTTGCCTACCTGATGGCACCATCCAAAGCCACTGCCAAGAAGCGAAACTTCGAAGACACCTCGCAATACTATGAACTGGAAGTCACCAGCGCAGGTGCACCCGCGAACTCCTGCGATGACAAACATGACGCGCATACCCTGTTTGTCCGCACCACAAAGCCGTTGGAGGGAGGAACAGAGTTCATCATTCCCGAACGCATAGACCAGGCGGGAGATGGCGCGACTATTTACGACCAGAACGGCAACGTGGTCTACTACGACGTTCGCTTTAGCAAGAGCCTGTGTAACACTGACAACATCAAACAGGCCGACAACTTCCCAGGCGGAACCACGGAGATGAAAATTGCCTGGAAAGTCCTCGGCAGAGGCGACGATCCCAGCAAGTTCGTCACCATGGACGCAACCATAGGTTCGGACAAAGCCCCTACCAAACTGGGCCTGGTTGGCTTCCACGTTGCGGTGGCGACGCCGGATCACCCGGAGTTCGTATGGTCCACGTTTGAGCACAAGGTCAATGCTCCAGACTGCACTTCCCCCTCGACAACCAAGGGCTGGTCATTCGCCAGCGAGAAATGCGCGGCGACGCTACCCAACCTGGCCACATGCAACTTCAACGCGGCTACACAACAACCCTCAATCACCGGCACTCCATCGGAAATCTGCCGCGTCTATGCCTACGGCTCTTCACCGGGGGACCTGAAATACTCCGAGAACGTGGGCGACATCACCTCGCTGAACGCGAACGTACAGCCTTACCTGACAGGCAACTACGCGGCGTTAGCGAACTACTTTAACGTGGGCGCACTGTGGGTAAGTGACATTGCCCAGAGCTCGACGCTCGCCAAGCAAACCGGACCGTCGCAGATCAGCAACCAGCGCGGCTCCTTGCGTTTGGCCAACACCACGGCGGAAACCACCTTTCAGAACGTCGATCCCGCCGCGAGTTTCGTGTCCAACTGTTTTGGTTGCCACAACTACGTAGGCACATCGCTTCCTGCCTCGGGTAAGAACACAACCTCGGGCAACTTGAGTCACATTTTCGATGATATCGTGGTCGGGCTGGGGCAATGCGTGGATGTGCAAGCCGCCCGCATCATCAACAGTCAGCAACAGGCAAACACCGATTGCCCCAAGGTATGTACCGGATCTTCTTCACTGTTTGTGTGGAATGGCCAATGGACTAACCAGGATGCCAAGACCGGAAAGCAGCTGCCGATGACGGTGTGTGGCTGTTGTGGCAAACCGTAGCCGAACGAGCAGAGATTCGTTGCTATGGCGGCCCGTCGCTGCGGGATCACTCCAACTCCGCCATGCCCTGGTGGCGCGTGCGATGCACAACCCTAGTTCTGTGCATTGCGCGCGCCGCGGATCTGCACGTCGCCCGTAGCGCGAATGCTGGCTGTATCGGAGGCCGAGACCGAGAAGGTCTTCCCGCGGATCGTAATGTCGCCGTTGCTCTTGAGCGTGATGCTGGACGCACCCGTACGAAACACGATCTCGTCGCCAGCATCGATCACTAGTTTGGTCTTCACTTTGAACGCATCGCTGTTCACCTCGTGGGTACGGGCCCCCACCACCTTGGTCTTCTGGTCGTGGGAGACAGTCACCGAACGTGATCCTTCGACCGAAAGCTTGGCGTCCTCACCAACGCTAACGACGTACTGCTTGCCGATGCGGAGACTGTCCCCCAGCTCGATGGTCGTGGTTCGCGCGTCTTCCAACGTGATCGATTCGGCTTTCGCGACAGTTTCGGTGCGAGCGCCGGAGATCTGAATGGTCTCGTTCCCAGCCACCGTTTCGTCCCGATTGCCTCCGATGTTTGTTGTCTCATCGACCTCGACGGTCTTGGTGCGGTTGTTACCCACATGCAAGGATTGATCGTTCTTGACCAGAGTGTCCATGTTGCGCTCCGCCTGCATGTAGAGCTGCTCGGCGCCCTGTTTGTCTTCGAAACGAAGCTCGTTGAAGTTGTTTGCGCCGCCGCCAGGAGTACTGCGGCTCTTAACGCCGCTTTGCGTTTGATTCTGCGGTAGCTCAT
>Ga0315910_10005151_pt1 | contig 10752 bp, 9 predicted proteins | sample EdamamesoilMG_FD_204470 | JGI IMG/M metagenome (GOLD analysis project Ga0315910, IMG submission 204470) | Garden soil microbial communities collected in Santa Monica, California, United States - Edamame soil | ecosystem: Environmental > Terrestrial > Soil > Garden | place: USA: California...
AAGCCAAGCTTCGCTTCGGCAATCTCCACCGCCACGGCATCAATTCCGTCCGCCGACGTGCCGGACATCAGCCCAAGGTAAACGCCAGTCATTTGAGATTTGATTCGCATTGTTCGCATAAACGTTGTGAGCCACCGCCGGCTGTTGAAATCTAACTCGAAACCATTGGTTCTGTCAGTGAAAACAGCCCGACCCGGTCCAACGCAGCCGGAAATCTGTTTGAAAACTCTCCCGTTCCATTACACACTGTAGTCATGAGTAAGTCTGTTTTTACCGGGCCGGTTTACGTGGTGCGCGACAATATCGACACGGATCAAATCATCTCCGCGCAATACCTGAATCTCGTGCCCACCATCGCCGAGGAATACGAGAAACTCGGCAGCTACGCCCTCGACGGCCTGCCCGCCTCGCTTTATCCGACCCGCTACGTCGAAGCCGGCCAGCTTGATAGCAAGTATCCGATTGTCGTCGCTGGAAAAAATTTTGGTTGCGGCAGCTCTCGTGAACACGCGCCCATCGCGATGGGTTCGGCTGATTGTGAGATCGTCCTCGCGGAAAGTTTCGCGCGCATCTTCTTCCGCAACTGCGTCGCCACCGGCGAACTTTATCCCTGCGAATGCGCCGACCGCCTCTGTGACATCCTCAAGACCGGCGACGTCGTGACCGTGGACTTGGACAAAGCCAGCGTAACCGTGCAAGCCACGGGCAAGGTGTATTCGTTCAAAGCCCTCGGCGATGTGCGTCCCGTGGTGGACGCCGGCGGCATTTTCAATTACGCCCGCAACAGTGGCATGATCTCGAAATAAAGAGCGATGAATTTGCTCCCTTATCCCCGCTCGCTTAAACGGCAAGCGGGGATTTTCATTTTACCAAAAGTCCAACCGCTTTCCGCTGTCACGTTCGTCCGCAGCGCCAAAGCACCAGATCATCTCGAAGGCTACGCGCTGACGATTGACCGCAAGGGCATGCGCGTTGAATACCGCGAAACCGGCGGCTTACGTGCGGCGGGGGCGACGCTACGCCAGCTCGTCCGAGAATACGGTCGTCGCCTGCCCTGCCTCAAGATCCGCGACTGGCCGGACTTTGCACGCCGCGGCGTGATGCTCGACATCTCGCGCGGGCGCGTGCCGAAGCTGAAAACGTTGCTCGACCTCGTCGAGCGACTGGCTGATTTTAAGGTCAACGAATTTCAACTCTACACCGAACACACGTTCGCTTATCGCCGCTACAAATCCGTCTGGCAGGACTGGGGTGCATTGACAGCGGAAGAAATCTGCACGCTCGACGCCCGCTGTCGCGAACTCGGCATTGACCTTGTGCCGAATCAAAACTCCTTCGGTCACCTGCGTTACTTCCTCGAACATCCCAAGGTGAAAAAGCTCGCCGAAGTCGCCGAACCCTATGAAGGTTCGACCGGCGATTTCCTCCGCTTCCCGACCACGCTCGCGCCGAATAATCCCGGCACGATCAAATTCATCCGCGAGCTTTACGACGAGTTGCTGCCAAATTTCTCCAGCCAGTTCCTGAACGTCGGCTGCGATGAGACGTGGGACTTGGGTCGCGGCCAGAGTAAAAAATTATGTGCGCGACGCGGCAAAGGTCGCGTCTATGTGGATTTCCTGAAGCAGATCCAGCGCGAAGTCTCCCAGCGCGGGCGGCGCATGATGTTCTGGGGTGACATCATCCTGAACCACCCGGAACTCATCAAGAGCCTGCCGAAAAATGTCATCGCACTGAATTGGGGTTACGAAGCGACGCATCCGTTCGAGAAGGACGCCGCGACGTTCGCCAAATCCAAAGTCCCGTTCTACGTTTGCCCGGGCACAGCGACTTGGATGACGTTGCTGGGCCGCCATGACACGGCATTCGCCAACCTGCGCCTTGCCGCTGAGGCGGGTCGCAAACACGGCGCGATTGGCTATCTCAACACCGATTGGGGCGACGGCGGTCATCCGCAGCCGCTCGCCGTGAGCTGGCCGCTTTACGCCATCGGCGCGGCGCATTCGTGGTGCAGCAAATCGTTCGATGAAAAATTGCTCCTGCCCGTGTTGAGCCGCGATGTTTATGAAGACCCGACACAAAATGTAGCCAAGGCCGCCATCGCCCTCGGCTTTGCACACCAGAAGTTTGACTATCTGGAATCGAACATTACTCCGTTCGGCGCCGTCATCGCCGCGCCCCAACCGGGCTCAGGAGAATTGTTCTGCCGCAGCGGCCTGAAATATTATGCCCGCATCAAGTCGAAGAACATCCGCGCGGCGCTGGCAGAAGTCGAAAAGCAACGTGCCGTTCTCGCCAAAACCAAACCCGCCACCAAAACTGGCTTGATCTTACAGGCGGAACTCGACCTCGCTGCGCGAATGGCCGCAGAGTCCTGTCACATCATGCTTTGGCAACAAGCCTTGGCCGCCGGAAAGACGAAGGAAGCCAAGAAACTTGCTCAAGTCGGAATCAAAGCGCTGCAGCAGATTGAAACTGCCTTTACCAGTCTTTGGTCGCAGCGCAACAAGGCGACGCCGATCAAATCATCACCGTTCTTGAAATGGCGGATGAAAGATTATCAGCACGGCAAGCTGCATTTCCCGCCGGAAGTAGCAAGCGTAACCAAAGTTAAGACTTACGCGGCAGAATAATCCGAAACGCCGAGTATCGCCCAGCACAGCGTGCAAATAGGAATCAGGCCGAGCAAGGCTCGACGCTCCAATTCAAAACGCCGGCGTCACTTCCACCTTCTTGCCCGGCGCAGCGACGAAATCTTCGCCTTTGCACCAGACCGCGTCGTTGAGCAGAAGTTTGAATTGCACCTTATCCTTGGCCGGCACGACAAGTCGCCACGTTTGCGGATCTATGCATTCCAACGGAATGCCATGATCCCAGAAAAGCCCCTCGCCCTGGCCACGCACGAAAAGATTATTGCCGAAGCCCACATCGATCTTCGCTTCAATGGTAATCGGGGCCGTTGTAACGACAGCTGCCTTCGGCGGGGCCGCGGATTTAACCGGACCTGCTGGCGGCGCAACGGCCGCGGCTGGGGCGGTGGTCACAGTTTTGGTCACCTCCGATGCTGGAACAGCAACGGCGGTAGTAGGAGCAGTGGTTTTTTTGGTGGTCTTTTTCATAAGCAATATGAATCCGATTTCAGTTCATTTGTTTTCAGACTGGTAAACGCACGACAGCCCTTTCACCCCAGGCGAGGAAAAACATCCCTCATCCAATGAAAAGCTATGGACATGCCAACCCAACCTCCAACAGTTGACACCCGCGTCAACCGCCCCGTTCAACCCTGACAATCTGCTTACTAAACTTTCGTTGTCAACGCCACACCCAAGCGAAGCAGTTTTGTAACATCCGTGTCCGATTTGGCCTCCGCGTAGATGCGCAGAATCGGCTCGGTACCTGAACCACGCAGCATCAACCATGAACCATCTGCGGCCACGAACTTTACGCCGTCGGAAGATTTCACTTCTGCCAACGGCGAGCGAAGTAGCTTATCCGGCGGATTAGTTTTAAGAAATTCCATCAGCGCGCCGCGTTTCTCCAAAGGGAAATGCGTATCAATGCGGTTGTAGCGGTGCGGGCCGAATTGTTTTTCCAGATGTGCAATCAACCGATTGATGGACGTGCGTTCGACCGCCAACATTTCGAGCAGCATCAATCCGGCGGCGATGCCATCGCGTTCCGGGATGTGGCCCGGAAAACCGATGCCGCCGCTTTCTTCCGCCCCGAGCAGCACATTGCCTTTGAGCATCTCGGCGCAGATGTACTTGAAGCCGACACCAGTTTCGACGAGTTCAATCCCGTACGCCTCACACATCTTGTCCAACATAGACGTCGTGGTGAGCGCCTTGACCATGCGACCGCGCAAACCGCGATTGACGAAGAAGTGGCGCAACAGCAGACAGATCAAAATGTGCGTGGTGAGATAATTCCCGCGCCCGTCCATGCCGCCGACACGATCCGCGTCGCCGTCGGTGACGAGGCAAATATCATGCGGATGCTTTTTGAGATACGCCTGACTGCGACCGTAGTTCGCTTCGACCGGCTCGGGATTGATGCCGCCGAACAACGGGTCGTGCGCGCCGTTGAGCGTGGTGACTTTACAGGTCGTGCCCGCGAGCAATTGCTCAAAGCAACCCGCGCCTACCCCAAACAATGCCTCATGCGCAAACCGCAGCTTTGATCTTGCAATGAGTTTGAAATCCACCAGTTTCTTCAGCGCGGTATAGTGCGCGGGACGGACGTCCTTGATGACAACTTGTTTCGCCTTCACCGCATCGGCGAGTTTCACGCTCCGAACGGGATTTTTATCCAACCAGACTTCCACGCCTTTGCAAGTTTCAGGATCACTGGAGCCGCCGTAATGCGACTTAAGCTTGAAACCGTTGAAGATCGGCGGATTGTGGCTCGCCGTAAGCATCACGCCGCCGATGGCTTTCTGCGCCTTCACCGCAAAGGAAACCGACGGCGTCGGCGTCGGCTCGGGTGTCAGAATGACGGAATAACCGTTCCCGGCGAAAACTTCGGCTGCGCGGCGGCTAAATTCATTCGAGAGAAAGCGCCGGTCGTAACCAACGACGACTTTCTTCTCCGCGCCTGCGACGGGATTAGCGTTCCAATAATCAGCGGTCGCCTGCGCCACTCGCGCTACGTTGGCAAAGGTAAAATCTTCCGCGATGACTGCACGCCAGCCGTCCGTTCCGAATTTGATGCTCATGAGGTCAGGGTAAACTTGAGGTCCGCCAAAGCCGGGTCGTTATCGCACGCAATCTTGCGCATCTTCGCCACCGCCTGTTTCAGACTATGCGCCGCAAACAAAGCGCTGCCCGCCACGAAAACATCCGCGCCCGCCCGCGCGCATTCGGCAATAGTCTTGAAATTCACACCGCCGTCCACGCCGACGGTGAAATTCAGATTCTTCTCGCGGCGCCACGCGTTCGCCTGCTGGATTTTTGGCAGCGTCTCGTAAATAAATTCCTGCCCCCCAAAGCCAGGGTTGACCGTCATCACGAGCAGGTGATCAATCTTGTCGAGATAGGGTTTAACGAGATTGATATCCGTGGGCGGATTGATGGAAAGGCCGACCTTCTTGCCGAGGGAACGAATCTTCCAGAGCAACGGTGTTACCGCCTCACCGAGTTCGACGTGGATGATGATCTGATCTGCGCCGGCCTTGGCAAAGGGCTCCAGCAGAATCTCCGGCTTCGAGCACATCAGATGCACGTCGAAGAACATCTTCGTCAAAGGCCGGATGATTTTCACTACCTGCGGGCCGAAAGAGAGGTTCGGGACGAAATGCCCGTCCATGATGTCGAGATGCAGCCATTCCGCCCCGGATTTTCCGGCGCGGATGGTGTCTTTGGCAAAATTCCCGAAGTCAGCAGCCAGCAACGACGGCGCGATAATCATGCGCAGCAAGCTTACTCAGAGCCGGTCGCGGGACGGAAGCTGGATTTTTGCCGCTGGCGCCGGCGCGGGCGTACCCAAGCCGGGTAAGGTCGGCGGATTCTGCTTCGGCGGCGCTTCCGGCAACGGCGTTCCCGCCGGCGCTCCCATCATCGGACCAGGATCGCTGGGCTTTTGCGGCGGATTGAATTTGCCCGTGCGGACAATCTCTTCCACCTGCGAACCGTCGAGGGTTTCAAACTCGAGCAGCGCATTGGCAATCAACTCCAATTTATCGCGATGCGTATCGATCGTGTCCTTAGCCTTATTGTAAGCCTCATCAATGATGCGTTTGACCTCATTATCAATCTCCTGCGCGGTCTGCTCGCTGTAGTCCTTCGAGCGCATCATGTCGCGGCCGAGGAAAACATATTCCTGGCTCTCGCCATAAAGCACCATGCCGAGTTTGTCGCTCATGCCGTAATGCATGACCATCGCTTTAGCCATCGCGGTGGCCTGCTGAATGTCTCCAGCCGCCCCGGTGGAGATATCATCGGACACGATCAATTCCGCAATGCGGCCCGCCATCGTGACGGCAACCGTATCCAGCATTTCCTTGCGACGCCGGCTCAACACATCGTCCTTGGGCAGATACATCGTCGCGCCCAATGCCTGACCGCGCGGAATGATTGTTACCTTGTGCAACGGATGCGTATGCTTGAGCACGACGTTGACCAGCGCATGGCCAGCTTCGTGCCAGGCAGTAAATTTCTTTTCCTCATCGGTCATCGCCATGCTGCGGCGTTCGCGACCCCAACGCACCTTGTCACGCGCCTCTTCCAGTTCGAGCATGCCGATGCCTTTCTTGTTGGTGCGAGCGGCCAACAAGGCGGCTTCGTTCAACAAGTTGGCCAGTTCAGCACCCGAAAAACCGGGGGTGCCGCGCGCGATGATGGACAGATCCACTTCTGGCAACAGTTTCACGTTCTTGGCGTGAACTTTCAAAATCGCTTCACGACCGCGCACGTCCGGCAGATTCACCGTCACTTGACGGTCAAAGCGACCCGGGCGCAGCAACGCGGGATCGAGCACATCGGGACGATTCGTCGCCGCAATGATGATGATGCCTTCCTGCGTATCAAAGCCGTCCATCTCGACGAGCAACGCATTGAGCGTCTGTTCGCGTTCGTCATTACCACCGCCAAGACCATGACCGCGGGAACGACCGACCGCGTCGATTTCGTCGATGAACACCAGACACGGCGTATTCTTGCGCGCCTGATCGAACATGTCGCGCACGCGGCTCGCGCCGACGCCGACGAACATCTCCACAAAGTCAGAGCCGCTGATGCTGAAGAAGGCTGCATCCGCTTCACCGGCGATGGCTTTTGCGAGCAGGGTCTTGCCCGTACCGGGCGAACCGATCATCAAGATCCCCTTGGGAATGCGACCCCCAAGCCGTTGAAATTTCTTCGGGTCTTTGAGGAACTCGACCAGTTCCGAAACTTCCTCGATGGCTTCTTCGACGCCCGCGACGTCTTTGAACGTAGTTTTGTTGCGTTCCTTCGCCAGCAAGCGGGCCTTGCTCTTGCCGAAACTGAGCGCGCCCTTACCCGCCATGCGAATGGGTCGGATGAAAAAGAACCAGATCAGAAAAACGAACAGTGCCAGGAACAACACATTGATGCCGATATTGAACAGTAATGCGCTGCTTTCGCGCGGCTCGATCTGCTTCACGTTGCGAAGCTGATCGGCGAACGATTCCGTCATGACGACCTTGGTGCGGAACGGCACTTCCACAGGCTTGCCGCCGGAAACCGCTTTTTCCCCATTGGCATCCGTTTCAAAAAAGCTGCCCGTGATCTCGGTCAGCGAAGATTGCTGACCATAATTCACCTTGGCACTGGCGATCAGGTTCGAGTTGACCTTCTGGACGAAGTCGTATTGAGAAATCTCCGTCCGATTCGGCTCGCCCCACTTGCCTTTCATGCTGAAAAGCAAAGCCATGCCGCCGATGATGGCAATCCAGACCGCGATGGTGCTGGGTTGCATCCGACCGCCGCCGCTGGGCTTGCGCAAGTTTTTGTCGTCGTTGTTCATCTTGTTGTTTGAGACCTGATCTTTAAGCCGGCGAAACCTAGCATGGGGTCGAAAGGCCCGCAATGCAGGACTTCGGGTGTTTACCGGACACGCCAATGCCAGACCAAAACCCGCCGGGTGTCGTCAGTCAACTTGAACGACTCCCCAATCCGCAGGCCTTGAATCCAGAATACCACTCCTTGTTTGGTGGCCGCCAGCACCAGTTCATGACGCACAGCCTTCGCAATCTTCTGGTTGGTGAACCAATCCTGCAATTTTACCGCCGTTTTCATGCCAATCGGCTGAAACCGGTCGCCGGGCTGCCAATGTCTTAGGATAATGTTATCGCCGACTTGGTCCGCGTCAAAAAATTCGCACTTCTCCACTCCGCCCGGATGCTTGCCTCGTTTGAACTGGGTAAAATCCCAACTCAGTTCCAATCCGTTAAATGAGACACTTTTCCGTGCAACGAGGTTCAACCTTAACTTTGCGTCACTGAAAACGGATGGATCCGCGTCCACCCATTTCACACGACCGTCCCGCTGCCGGACCACATGGCGCTCCGCCACGGATACTGCTTTGCCCGGCATCAAACGCAGGCGTTCCACCAAGTCAAAATCCGCCACCAGCTTCAATTGTTGCAATTGCAGCTGCACCACCCGGCGTTGCACCGCCGACGGCAACGCATCCCATTCGCTGCCCCCCGGGGATTTTGCCAACCAATCCTGCGCCAACGCGCCGACCAATTCCGCCTCACCGCCTACCAATTCCATCAGCCGCAGCACGGTTCGATTCAAAACCGGCTGAAAATCCTTTCGCAAGCGCGGCAACAATTCATGTCGCACTCGATTCCGTAGCACATCACTCGATGCATTAGTGGCATCTTCGCGAAATCGAATCTTCCGCTCGCAAGCAAAAGCCTCCAGTTCGGCTTTGCTGACATCCAGCAACGGCCGCACGATCCGCACCTTCCGGTCGGCAGGCGAAGGTGAAGTCCCTTTCATCCCCGCCAGCCCCTCCCCACCAGCCCCCCGCAACAACCGCAAAAAGAAAAGTTCCACTTGATCATCCGCATGATGCGCGATGGCAATGAGCGGGCATTTCAATCGTCGCGCGGTCTTTGCCAAAAATTGATGCCGTAATTCCCGCGCCGCCATCTCGATGGAAATCCCCTGCTCCGCCGCTCGCGCCATCACCTTGCCTCGTCCGGCATGAAAAGGGAGGCCAAGCTTTTTCGCAGTTCGCTGAACGAGACGCTCATCCCCATCACTGGCGCGGCCACGCAACTGATGATTGAAATGCGCGACAAAAAGTTTCCACCCCTGCGGTTTGGCCAATTCTTGCAGGATCGCCAGCAAAGCCATCGAGTCCACGCCACCCGACACGGCAACGAGGATCCGCGCTCCGTTCCGAAACAGCTTTCGCTCCTGGATGGAACGCTCGATCTGTTCCGGCAAGTTCATGCGCTTAAGCACAGCAAGTCAGTCCCGAAAGTTCTGGAACTGCACCGCCACGGGAAAATCTTTTCCCCGCACGGCCGCAATCACCGCCTGCAATTCATCGCGACTCTTGCCGGTGACGCGGATCTGCTGATCCTGGATCTGCGTCGTCACCTTCAACTTGCTGTCACGGATGAACGTCGTGACCTGTTTGGCGACATCCGTGGCGATGCCTTGCTTGATCTTGATGACCTGCCGTGCATGACCGAGCGGCGAAATATCCGGTTCAGCCTGCTCCACGTTCTTCATGCTGATGTTGCGCTTGGCCAGCTTGCCCATGACGATCTCGACGAGCGCGGTGATCTTGAACTGATCTTCGGCGGAAAGCTTAATTTCGTTTTTCTCCAGCACGATCTCAGCCTTGCTGCCCTTGAAATCAAACCGGTTGGCGAGTTCCTTCTTGGCGATGTTGACCGCGTTCTCGATCTCCATCGAGTTCACTTCACTAACGATGTCAAATGATGGCATGACGGCATGTTAATAATGCCGGCCCGGATGGGAAGATTTTTGCAGGCCCATCTGCGCGACCGAGATTCAACCTGCTCGCCGCTTCGGATGTTTGTGGAGGGAGCGCCGGTATTCCCCTGGCGTGCTGCCCGTCAGGCGCTTGAACATCACGCTTAGATATTCCGCATGCTCGATACCACAACGCTCGGCAATCTGTTCCAAGGTAAAATCTGTTTCCGTCAACAACTGCTTGATGCGTGTGATCTGCGCGGTGCGAATCGCCGCCTGCGGCGAACGTTTCAATTGTTGGCGAAACCGTCGTTCCAACACACTGCGCGAAACCCCCACCTGCCGTCGCACTTCCTCCACCGTGCAGCCAAACGCTGCTTGTTCGAGAATGTATCGCATCGCCATGGCCACCACTCGATCTTCGATGGCCAGCGCTTCCGTCGAACGCCGTGCCACCACACGCAGCGGCGGCACGTGAGTTCGTAACTGCGGCGGTTTTTTCCCCGACATCATGGCATTGAGCAACTCCGCCGCCACGTAGCCGATCCGCTCCGGGTCCGGCTCGACGCTCGACAGCGGCGGGCTACAAAGCTCGCAAAGGATTTCCTCGTCATCCACGCCCAGCAATGCGGCTTGCTCGGGGACAACAATGTCCGCCCGCGCGCAGGCATCCAAAACCCGCAAGCCGCGTGCGTCGTTGCACGCCATCACGGCCAGTGGCTGCGGCAGACCTTTCAGCCAACGCACAATTTCGGTGGAATCCTCATCCCACGGTGGCACATCACGCCCGCGCCATGGCGATTCATAGACAGCCACCGAAAAACCTTCCGCTTCGACAGCTGCCTTGAATCCCTCGCATCGCTGCGCCGACCAGAGTTCATTTGAAAATCCAGCGAACGCGAAGTTCCGATACCCACGCTCTAATAGATGTTCTGCGCCCAGTTGCCCGATGCTCCGGTGATCCGAGCCCACCCACGGAAGACCGAGATCATCATGCAAATCATTCAGGTCCACGACCGGCACCTTCATCTTGCGGAACAACGCAGCAAGTTCAGGCGTCGTTGGACGGCTGAGGATGCCGTCCCATTTGCCAGTGAACAGCCAGGCGGGTGGCCCGGCCCCCAATTCGCGTTGATCGACAAAAACCGACCAGCGATGGTGTGATCGCAGATAGCGCGCGATACCGCTCAGGATTTTTCTCCCATAGATGACGGACGTCTCGATGATCAATGCGACTCTGGGCGGCTGCGGCACAACTCATGGTGGCAAGGCTGACAATGCCGCGAAAGCGTTTTCAGGAATTGCCCACGCTTTCAAACCAGAAAAATCCCATCCT
>Ga0315910_10005152_pt1 | contig 10750 bp, 7 predicted proteins | sample EdamamesoilMG_FD_204470 | JGI IMG/M metagenome (GOLD analysis project Ga0315910, IMG submission 204470) | Garden soil microbial communities collected in Santa Monica, California, United States - Edamame soil | ecosystem: Environmental > Terrestrial > Soil > Garden | place: USA: California...
CGTCTTGGAGGGCTGGTACGTGCGCTTCTGCTTCATTGGTCTGACCGATCACAAAAAGGGGCGGTATTAGAGCCCGCGCGCCGAAAGCTTGTCAAATCCTGCCTTATTTCTTTCGGCCGATATGGATTAGGCAAAGCGGAAAGGGTAAAATCGAACCTCTCCTCGGCCGACGAAAAAGATGCAGAATCTCTGGCACGCCTGCCTGCGCCGACTGGAGCAGGAATTGCCTCTACAGCAGTTCAATACCTGGATTCGCCCGCTGACACCGGAGGCCGGCGCGGCGGATTCCTCGACCCTCGTACTCACCGCCCCGAACCGCTTCATCCTGGAGCTCGTGCGCGAGCGCTTTGCGGCGCCGATTCAACGGTTGGCGACCGAAGCCTCGGGCCGCGACATCGACCTGAAGCTGGTGCTGGCGACCGCCGGCGCAAGCCCGGCGCCCGCTGCGACCCCCGACCGCAGGCCTGGTCCGGATGCCCCACGCGGACCCGTTGCCGCGGTCGCGCCGGACCGCGCGCGCCTGAACCGCAATTTCAGCTTCGACAACTTCGTCACCGGCAAGGCCAATCAGCTGGCGCGGGCCGCCGCCATGCAGGTCGGCGAAAACCCGGGCATTTCCTACAACCCGCTCTTCATCTATGGCGGCGTCGGCCTGGGCAAGACGCACCTGCTGCAGGCCATCGGCAACCAGCTCGCCGCCGAGCGGCCGCAAGCCCGCATCCGCTATATCCATGCCGAGCAATATGTCACCGACGTGGTGCGCGCCTACCAGCAGAAATCCTTCGAGGAGTTCAAGCGCTACTACCACTCGCTGGATCTGTTGCTGATCGACGACATCCAGTTTTTCTCGAACAAGGACCGCACCCAGGAAGAGTTCTTCTACGCCTTCAACGCGCTCGTCGAGGCGCACAAGCAGATCGTGATCACCTGCGACACCTACCCCAAGGAAATTGCCGGCATGCAGGAGCGCCTGATCTCGCGCTTTGGCTGGGGCCTGACGGTCGCCATCGAGCCGCCGGAGCTGGAAATGCGCGTGGCCATCGTGCTGAAGAAGGCCGAAGCCGAAACCCTGGCCCTCGCCGAGGACATCGCCTTTTTCATCGCGAAACACATCCGGTCGAATGTGCGCGAACTGGAAGGCGCACTGAAGAAGGTGCTCGCGTTTGCCCGCTTCACCGGCCGGGAACTGTCGCTGGAACTGGCGCGCGAGGCGCTGCGCGACATCCTGCATGTGGCGAACCGGCAGATCAACGTCGAAGGCATCCAGAAAACGGTGGCGGAATACTTCAAGATCAAGGTTTCGGACATGCACTCCAAGCGCCGCAACCGGAACATCGCGCGTCCGCGGCAGGTGGCGATGGCCCTGGCCAAGGACCTGACCCAGATGAGCCTGCCGGAGATCGGCGAGGCGTTCGGCAACCGCGACCACACGACCGTCTTGCACGCCTGCCGGACCATTGCAACCCTGCGCAAGCAGGATACCGGGCTCAATCGCGACTATCACCTGCTCGAGCAGGTGTTGAAGGGATGAAGAAAGCCGGGATGAAGCTGTGCGAATCGCGGGGACAGTTTGTGCATAAAGCGGGATTCCGGGATTTCCTCCGGAACTGCGCACAAGGATGCACAGCCTGATCCACTGCTTGCGCACCGGCCGGCAACGAGGCAAGCCCATGACGGCACTCGGCAATCGGAGTTATACAAGAATCCACGCGCCTCTATTAGTTGTTATTAGGTATAGATAAAGAAAAGAAGGATCAACGATGGTTCTAGTCAAAGCGAAAAGAGACGAACTCCTGGGCCCGCTTTCAGCGGTCAGCGGAATCATCGAACGCCGGCATACCCTGCCCATCCTCTCCAATGTTTTGATCGAACGCAGCGCCGGAACGCTGTCGTTCCTCGCGACCGACATTGAAATCCAGATCACTTCCAGGGGCGCGGTCGAGTCCGCCGGCGAGGCCCACTCGGTCACCGTCGGCGCCCGCAAGCTGGTCGACATCCTTCGCGCACTGCCCGACAGCGCGGAGGTCACGTTGCAGCGCCAGGACAAGCGGCTGCTCGTCAGATCCGGCAAGAGCCGGTTCGCCCTGCAGACGCTGCCCGCGGAGGATTTTCCGCGTCTGGCGAAGCCGGCGGGGGACAGCGCGCGCTTTTCGCTGTCGCAGAAGGCCCTGCGCCGGCTGTTCGGCCTGGTGCAGTACGCCATGGCGCAGCAGGATATCCGCTACTACCTGAACGGCCTGCTGATGGTGGTCGAGGACAAGACCTTGAAGCTGATCGCCACCGACGGCCATCGCCTGGCCTACGCGGCCATGGCGCTCGAAGGCAAGCTGCCGCGCCAGGAAGTGATCGTTCCCCGCAAGACGGTGCTCGAGCTCGGCAAGCTGCTTGCGGACAATGACGACGAAGTGAAAGTCGAGATTTCCGCGACGCAGGCTTCGTTCGCGTTCGGCAGCGTCGAGCTGGTTTCCAAGCTCGTCGACGGGAAATTCCCCGATTACACGCGGGTCATTCCGGTGGGGCACAAGAACAAGCTCACGATCGGCCGCGAGACGCTGCGCCAGTCGCTGATGCGGGCGGCGATCCTGTCGAACGAGAAGTTCCGCGGCGTGCGCTGGGTGCTGACCGACGGCAGCCTGAAAATCGTGTCGTCCAATACCGAGCAGGAGGAGGCCGAGGAGACGATCGAGGTCGCCTACAAGGGAGACTCCCTGGATATCGGCTTCAACGTGAACTACCTGCTGGATGTGCTGAACAACGTGGGCGGCAGCGATGTCGAATGCCTGTTCGGCGACGCGGCCTCCAGCGCGCTGATGAGTTTTCCGAATGAGGCGGAGTTCCGCTACGTCGTCATGCCGATGAGGATCTAGGGTGGGCGAAGAGGAAAAGCAGGTTCCGCAACCTTCTGCGGACGCCGCGGACTACGACTCGGACAGCATCCAGGTCCTGAAGGGCCTGGAAGCGGTGCGCAAGCGCCCCGGGATGTACATCGGCGACACCTCGGACGGCACCGGCCTGCACCACATGGTGTTCGAAGTCGTCGACAACGCGGTCGACGAGGCGCTGGCCGGTTTCTGCGACGAGATCGTGCTCACCATCCACACCGATAATTCGGTGTCGGTGCTGGACAACGGCCGCGGCATCCCGACCGGCGTGAAGGACGATGACGAGCAGAAGCGTTCGGCCGCCGAAATCGTCATGACCGAGCTGCACGCGGGCGGCAAGTTCAACTCCAACACCTACAAGGTCTCCGGCGGCCTGCACGGCGTCGGTGTCTCGGTGGTGAACGCGCTGTCCGGCTGGCTGCGGCTGACGATCTGGCGCGACGGCAAGGTGCACCAGATGGAGTTCGCCGACGGCGCCGCCACCGGGCCGCTGCGCGTCACCGGCACCTCGGAAAAGCGCGGCACCGAAGTGCATTTTCTCGCCTCGCGCAGCATCTTCGGCGTGGTCGACTACCACTACGACATCCTCGCCAAGCGCCTGCGCGAGCTTTCGTTCCTGAACAACGGCGTCAAGATCGTGCTGACCGACCAGCGCACCGGCAAGCAGGAAGACTTCGCTTTCGCGGGCGGCGCCCAGGCGTTCGTCGAGTACATGAATCGCTCGAAATCCGTTCTGCACCCGACCGTGTTCCTCGGCCGCGGCGAGAAGGAAGGCATCGCCGTCGACGTGGCGATGCAGTGGAACGATTCCTATCAGGAAAGCGTGCTGCCCTTCACCAACAACATCCCGCAGAAGGACGGCGGCACGCACGTGACCGGCTTGCGCGCGGCGATGACGCGGGTGCTCAACAAGTACATCGAGGAACACGAACTGGCGAAAAAAGCCAAGGTGGAGACGACCGGCGACGACATGCGCGAGGGCCTCGCCTGCGTGCTGTCGGTGAAGGTGCCGGAGCCGAAATTCTCGTCGCAGACCAAGGAAAAGCTGGTGTCCTCCGAAGTCCGCCCGGTGGTCGAGGAGATCGTCGCCGAGAAACTGCGCGAGTTTCTCGACGAACACCCGGTGGACGCGCGCGTGATCACCGCCAAGATCGTGGATGCGGCGCGCGCGCGCGAGGCGGCGCGCAAGGCGCGCGACATGACCCGGCGCAAGGGCCTGCTGGACGGCCTCGGGCTGCCCGGCAAGCTCGCGGACTGCCAGGAAAAGGATCCGGCGCAGTGCGAGCTGTACCTGGTCGAGGGCGATTCGGCCGGCGGCTCCGCCAAGCAGGGCCGCGACCGGCGCTTCCAGGCGATTCTGCCGTTGAAGGGGAAGATCCTTAACGTCGAGAAGGCGCGCTTCGACAAACTGCTCGGCTCGGCCGAAATCGCGACGCTGATCACGGTGCTGGGGTGCGGCATCGGCAAGGAGGAATACAGTCCGGAAAAGCTGCGCTATCACCGCATCATCGTGATGACCGACGCGGACGTGGACGGCTCGCACATCCGCACCTTGCTGCTCACGTTCTTCTACCGCCAGATGCCGGAACTGGTCGAGCGCGGCCACATCTACATCGCCCAGCCGCCGCTCTACAAGGCCAAGCTCGGCAAGGACGAGCGCTACCTGAAGGACGAGTTCGAGCTGAACGAGTTCATGCTGCGCCAGGCGCTGGTCGACGCGGCGCTGCATCCGGCTGCAAAGCGCGAACCGATCACGGGGCACACGCTTGCCGAGCTTGCCAAGGCCTACCTGCTCGCTGAGGCGGTGATCGAACGGGTCTCGCGCTGGATCGATCGCGATGTGCTGGTGGCGATGCTGCGCGGCGTGCAGATCGACCTGGGCAGGCGCGACTCGGCGCAGGTTTCGGCCGACGCGCTGGCCGCTGCGCTGCCCGGAAACGGCGTGCGCGTGACCGCCCATTTCGACTCGAAGACCGAGCGCTACCAGGTCCGCATCGAGCGCTCGCGCCACGGCAATCTGCGGGCGACCACGATCGACACGGAATTCGTCCACTCGGGCGACTATGCGCAGATCCGCTCGACCGCCGAGATGCTGCGCGGTCTGGTCGGCGTGGGCGCCTACGTGCAGCGCGGCGAGAAGAAATTCCCGGTCAAGGATTTCGGCGAGGCCATGCGCTGGCTGCTGGCGGAGGTGCAGAAGTCGATGAGCCTGCAGCGCTACAAGGGTCTGGGGGAGATGAACCCGTCGCAGCTCTGGGAAACCACCATGGACCCGACCGTACGGCGCCTGCTGCGCGTGCAGATCGACGATGGCATCGCTGCCGACGAGATCTTCACCAAGCTGATGGGCGACGAGGTCGAGCCGCGCCGCGCGTTCATCGAGTCGAACGCGCTCGGCGTGCGCAACCTGGACGTCTAAGCAGGCTTTTTTTTCTTCGCCGGCACCTTTTTCCTGGGCGCGGCTTTCGCAGCAGGCTTTTCCACAACAACCTTCTCCGCGGCAGGCGGTTTCTTACCAGGCTTTTCGGCGCGCGGCAGGAATTCGAAGCCGATCTTGCCCTGCGGCGTCTTCACCAGGAAAGCCTTGAACTTGCGGTTTTTCCTGGACATGAAGTTGGTGAGCAGGTCGGTGCGCCCGGTGGCGAGCAGCTTTTTCATCTGCTCGCGCTCCACCGGCTGCTGCAGGATCATGCGGCCGGAGCGGAAATCGCAGCTGCGCTGCGGCCCGACCGATTTCTCGCACAGATACGACACGCCGTGCTCGAACACGCGGCCGGCGCATTTCGGGCAGGGGCCGAGCGGCTCCTGCCCGGAGAAGTCGACCGGATCGTCGGCGTCCGCGCCGTCGGCCTGGCCGAAGTCGAATTCGATCTTGTTCTCGGCGGTCAGCTTCAGGCCGGCGGAAAACGGCCGGCCCTGCTTGCTGCGAAAGCCGTTCAGCGGGCCGATGAATTTCTTGGTGACCAGTTCGGCGACTTCCTCGGGCGACCAGTCGCGGCCCAGCAGCACCGGCCAGATGTAGAAATCGCAGGACTGGCACTGGAACTTGCGATAGGTCTCCTGGATCACGCCGCCGCACTTCGGGCATGGCGCCGCGACCGTCGCAAAGGCCTCTTCGGGGATGGTTCCCGCCTTGACGCGTTTGACGAGGTCGCGCGCGACTTTTTCAATGTGCTGCATGAATTTCTCGCGCGGCAGCTTGGCCTGCTCCATTTGCTTCAACTTGAATTCCCAGTCGCCGGTCAGCTCGGGCGAGGTGATCTCGTCGACGCCGAAGTGGCGCAGCGCGAAGAAAAGGCGAAACGCCTTCCAGGTCGGCTTCAGCTCCCTGCCGAGGCGCTCCACGTACTTCTCGTTGATCAAGCCCTCGATCACGGCGGCGCGCGTCGCCGGCGTGCCCAGTCCCTTCGCGCCCATGGCCTCGCGCAGCTCGTCGTCCTCCACCAGCTTGCCGGCCCCTTCCATGGCGGATAGCAGCGTCGCTTCGTTGAAGCGGGCGGGCGGGCGAGTCTGGTGCGCTTGCGCGTTCACTTCCAGCGTCTTGACCTTCTCGCCCTGCGCAATGGCAGGCAGGGTGACGGTATCGTCCTGCAGGCTCTTGCCGTAGACGGCAAGCCAGCCGGGGCTTTGCATGACGCGCCCATCGGTCCGGAAATGGTCCTCGCCCACGACCGTGACGCGGGTGGTCTGCAGGAATTCGGCAGATGGGAAGAACACCGCGAGAAAGCGCCGCACCACCAGGTCGTACAGTTTTGCTTCCGGCTCGCTCAGGTGGCTGGGCGTCTGCAGCGTCGGAATGATGGCGAAGTGGTCGGAAATCTTGCTGTTGTCGAAGATCCGCTTGTTCGGTTTTACCCACCCGCCTTTGAGGACCTGCTTGGCGAAGGGAGCGAACTCCCTGATGTCGGCGAGCGCATCCATCGTTTTCTTGACGGTGCCGACGTAGTCCTCGGGCAGCGCGCGCGCATCCGTCCTGGGATAGGTCAGCGCCTTGTGTTTCTCGTACAGGGCCTGGGCGATCCCGAGCGTGCCCTTGGCCGAGAAGCCGAAGCGGCCGTTGGCCTCGCGCTGCAGGCTGGTCAGGTCGTACAGCAGCGGGGACGCCTGGGTCGAGGGCTTGGTTTCCTCGGTGGCCGTGCCCGGCTTGCCGGCGCAGGCCGCCGCGATGGCGTCGGCGCGCTTGGCGGTCCAGATGCGCTCGATTTTGCGCTCCGGATCCTCGTCCTTCTTGAATGCCGGGTCGAACCAGCGGCCCGGGTATTCACCGGCCTTTGCGCCGAAGCGAGCATGCACTTCCCAATAGTCGCGCGGCTGGAATGCGCGGATCTTTTCCTCGCGCTCGACCAGGATCGCCAGCGTCGGCGTCTGTACGCGCCCGACCGTGGTCAGGTAGAAGCCGCCTTCCTTCGAGTTGAACGCCGTCATCGCGCGCGTGCCGTTGATGCCCACGAGCCAGTCGGCTTCCGAGCGCGATTTGGCCGCATCGGCGAGCGGCAGCAGTTCCTTGTCCTTGCGTAGCGTCGCGAAGCCGTCGCGGATCGCCGATTGCGTCATCGACTGCAGCCACAGGCGTTCGATCGGCTTCTTGGTCTTCGCGTACTGCGCGATGTAGCGGAAAATCAGTTCGCCCTCGCGGCCTGCGTCGCAGGCGTTGACGATGCCGGTCACGTCCTTGCGCTTCAGGAGCTTGAGCAGCGTGTTGAGCCGGCTCTCGCTCCTCTCGATGGGCGCGAGGTCAAAATGCGGCGGGATCACCGGCAGGCGCGCGAACGACCACTTGCCTTTCTTGACGTCGTGCTCCGGCGGCAGCGTGAGTTCGAGCAAGTGGCCGACCGCGGACGAAAGCACGTAGGCGTCGCTCTCGAAATACTCGCCCTTGCGCGTGAAGCCGCCGAGCGCGCGCGAGATGTCCGCGGCGACCGAAGGTTTCTCTGCGATGATCAGTTTCTTGGACATGCGGGGGCGCGAAGGATACCCGCAAAGAGAGCGGCGCATCAACCCTGAGGAAATACTGCTCGCGCGCGGATGCGCGAGATCGGTGCGGAATCAGCGTTAAATCAACCCGGCAGGCACGCCGTCAGGACGGTACTCGCGCCGCGGCGGGCGCGAACAGATCTTCGGCAATCAGGCGGCTGCTCGGGGTCTGCTGGTTCCACAGGACCATCAGTACCACCAGCTTCAGCTGCTCCAGCGTGAGCCCCTCGCCGTTGGCGGCAAGCGCGCGTTCGATCACGTGCTCGCGCATCTGCGGCGTGAGGATGCCGGACTGCTCGAAGTAGATCAGCAGGCCGCGGCATTCGGCGTCCAGTTTGGCCAGTTCCTTGGGCGCATAGGCGCGGAATGCGGCGCCGGATTCGGGCAGCGGCGCCACGGAGTGGTGTGGCCCGCGCACCACGCCCGCCAGCCAGGTCAGCGCTTCGCTGATGTCCGAGTCGTCGAAGCCGGCGGCGGAGAGCTTCTTCGCTACCCGGTTGTTCTGGTCGGGCAGTTCGTAGTGCTGGCAATGCTCGAACACGTACACGAGGATGTCATACATATTGTTTTTGTCTCCCCTGTTGTGCCATTAGTTTAGCCGCTGGTAGCGCCCTCCCGGCAAGGCGGCGACGCGACCGGCGAGTTCCAGCCGCAGCAGCTCCGCAGACACGCGCTCGGCCGGCAACCCGGCGAGCGCGCACAGCGAATCCACGTCGACCGGGTCGAATCCCATGCAGCTGAGCAGCGGCTCGCCGGGGCCGGATTGCGCTTCCGCGCCGCCGGGCCGCGCACGCGTCGAGGCAAATCCGGTGCGGCGGAAGGCGGCCAGCTCCGAAAGCACGTCCTCGGCGGACTCCACGAGCTTCGCCCCCGATTTGATGAGCGAATGGCAGCCTTTCGAAAGCGGCGAATGGATCGACCCAGGCACGGCGAACACCTCGCGACCCTGCTCGGCGGCGCTGCGCGCGGTGATCAGCGATCCGGAGGCGAGCGCCGCCTCGACCACCAGGCAGCCCTGCGCCAGGCCGCTGATCAGGCGATTGCGGCGCGGGAAATTGTAGGCAATTGCCTTGGTGCCAAGCGCAAACTCCGAAACCAGCAGCCCGCGCTCGGCGATTTGCGCGGCCAGCGGCGCATTGGCCGCGGGGTAGGGATTGTCCACGCCAGTGCCGAGCACCGCGATGGTCGAAGCTTCGGCCGCGAGTCCGCCCAGGTGCGCGGCGGCGTCGATGCCCTGGGCCAGGCCAGAGACGATGGTCAATCCGGCCGCGCCGAAGCTGCGCGCGAACTGCTGGGCGTTGCTTGCGCCCTGGGCGGTCGCGTTGCGACTGCCGACCACGGCCAGTGCGGGCCGATTGAGCAGCTCGGTACGGCCGTGGCAGTAGAGCAGCGGGGGCGGGTCGGCGATTTCCAGCAGCAATCGCGGATAGTCAGCATCGGCCAGCGTGACGATCGCGTGCCCGGGCTGCGCCAGCCATTCGAGCGCCCGCTCGACTGCCCGGGCAACGGCTTCGGAATCGAGCGCCTGGACGGCGTCGGAGCTTGCGTATTGCGCCAGTTCGGCGCGGCGCGCTGCAAGAACGTTCTCGGGGAGCCCGAACTGCGACAGCAGCTTGCGGATGGCTGCGGCGCCGAAGCCCGGCGTGAGGGTGAGTTGCAGCCAACCCGCCAGCGCCGGATCCTGCGTCATTCCGGCGGTGCGCTCCGGCCGAAAGCGCCGGTCAAACCGGTCCGGCGATTAGGGATTCTGGACAACGTCGTTAACGTTGACGGGCCGGGAAGATTGCATGACCAGCGCATAGGATACCCGGTCGAATACGCGGAACACAAACGCGAGGCCATAGCGTTCGTTGGGAATCTTCAGATCGCTGCCCTCTTTGCTGGTCCAACCGTACCTCGCGCCCTCCGCGACGCCGACAGTGGTGCCGAGCCGGTAAAGGGCAAGCACATTGCCGTTTTCGACGCCCTGGGATTTGCCGCGGTTGATCGAGACGATGGCGCCAATGGCGGCCTCGGCAAGCTGCGCGCGGTTGCCGTAGAGCGCCATGATCTGGCCTTGTACCTTCGAGATCGGCGCGCGCGGCGCATAGACCGGGATCTGCGGCTTGCCCACAGGCACCAGCTTGTCACCGATGACAACCTCGCGCGTTACCGACGTCACCTCGATGATCGCCGGCTCGCCCGCCTGGAAAACCTTGGCGGTACCCAGGTAAATCGCTTCGTATCCAAGCGTGGTGTTGGTTTCCGGGTCGACCAGCGGCTGCCCCCGGCGATAGATGAACCAACTGCCCTCCTTGGACGCGCCAATGCCCCGGACGAAGCCGCGGCTGCCGGCATCCAGGACGCTGCGCGACCCATCCGCCGCGACGATGGTCGGCGCGTTGTCCAGGCCATCGGGTTCGATCACCAGCGGGCGCGACAGGAACGGCTCGATCACGTTCGGCGGGATGCTCGGAATCACCGTCATCGCCAGGGTTTCGGCGCGCACCTGCGGGCTCAGTTTCACGGTGCTGCTGTCCAGCGCGAGCCGGCCGCTGGCGCGGTCAAGCACAATGGTGTTGCCAGGGTAGATACGGTTCGGGTCCTTGATCTCGTCCTTGTTCAGGTTCCACAACTCCGACCAGCGCCAGGGCGAGTCCGTATAGCGTTGCGCGATCGACCACAAGGTGTCGCCCTGGACCACGGTGTAGCGCTCGGGCGCGTCCGGTTTGAGCGTGAGCGGGGCCTTCGGGGCCTGGGCCAGGACCCCGGCGGGGACCGCCGAGATCAGGACAAAAGCCAACGTTGTGATAGACTTACGAAATTGTTGGTGCATAGAGCCCCCGATCGGTGGCTGACATTCTGGGCCGGTTGAGATCGCGCTTTCTGCTCCCAAATGTAGCATAACGCCCTGA
>Ga0315910_10005153_pt1 | contig 10749 bp, 11 predicted proteins | sample EdamamesoilMG_FD_204470 | JGI IMG/M metagenome (GOLD analysis project Ga0315910, IMG submission 204470) | Garden soil microbial communities collected in Santa Monica, California, United States - Edamame soil | ecosystem: Environmental > Terrestrial > Soil > Garden | place: USA: California...
TTAGAATGAAACTTTTTTAAAAAGCGATACATACAGCTTACCGATGTAGTTCCATCTACATCATAATCGCCGAATACAAGTATTTTTTCTTTTGAATTAACAGCTTTAATAATTCTTTCAACTGCTTTATCCATGTCTTTCATCAACCATGGATCATGTAGTTCAGTTATTGAAGGCCTGAAGTAATTTTTTGCCCGTTCAAAATCTTCGATACCACGCTGAACAAGTATTTTACAAAGTGCAGGATGAATTTTAAGTGCGGACTGTAATGTTTTTACTTTCTCCTCATCTGCTTGCAATATGGTCCATCTTTTTTGCATAGATTCTCTTCAGCAATATAATCTGAATGCATTAGTATTTTCTATCGGTTACAAAGACAACCATATCCTCAAGCCCTTGCCGTTCGGGATTTTCAGGGAAGCTTCTCAGGATTGCTAATGCTTCATTCCTGAAAGTATTCATTTTTTCTGTTGTGTATTTTATTCCACCAACTTTTTCTACTTCATCAATCACCCATTTTACTTTTTCAGGATTCGTGTTTTCATTTTTAAGAACGTAAATAATTTTTCTTCGGGTTGATGAACTGGTATTATTTAACGCATAGATTAATGGAAGGGTTAATTTCTTTTCTTTAATATCATTACCGGTTGGTTTACCAATATTATCAGAAGTATAATCAAACAGATCATCCTTAATCTGGAAAGCCATACCTGTCAATTCACCAAACATTCTCATTTTTTCAGTGATAATTGGATCTTGTGTTGTTGACCAGGCACCGGCTGCACATGCTGAAGCAAGTAGTGAAGCTGTTTTATTCCGGATTATTTCATAATAAATATCTTCTTTAAGATTTAATGTTCTCGCTTTTTCAATTTGTAATAATTCACCTTCGCTCATCTTTCTTACAGCATCAGAAAGAATATGAAGTATTTGATGGTCATTATTATCTAAAGAAAGAAGTAATCCTTTTGACAAAAGATAATCCCCGATTAAAACCGTAGCTTTTGCCTTCCAAAGGGCATAAACAGAAAAAAAACCTCTTCTTTCCATCGAATCATCTACCACATCATCATGAATTAGGGTGGCTGTGTGCAGAATTTCTACTAACGACGCCGCTCTATAGGAGGCATCAGATACAGGAGCAAACAGCTTTGCTGAGAGCAGGACAAACATTGGGCGAATCTGCTTTCCCTTCCGTTTTACGATGTAGCGGGTTATCCTGTCAAGCAGAGCCACCCGGCTTTGAACAGCCTGCCTGAACTTCTCCTCAAAAATTTTTAGTTCACTTTCCAGTAAATGGGTCGGTAATTGCATTTAAACTTGGGTTGGCAATATACGGACATTTTTTTTTCAGCACCGTGCAACAAATAAGACGCAGTTATTGACTTATGTGGGCAAATAATAACCGGCACAAAAGGCAAATTAGTTACATAAAAATTTGGTAATTAAGCCTCAAGTTTTATTTTTGCGTATTATTTCAGGACTAAGTTTATCATCATTTTAATCCATTGTTATGGCAAGCAAAAAGTATTTACTATTAGCAGGACTATTCTGCTTAATCATCTCATCGGCTTCCGCTCAGAAAGTTGGCGCAAGTTATGATGTTAAGGATTCAAGCCTTATCCCATCCAAGAGAATGCCTTTACATTCTCAATTCCTTGAAGGTTCTTACAATTTTCCAGCAAAACCCCGCAACCAGTGGGAAGTTGGTTTTGGACTCGGTATGTTCACTGTAAGTGGTGATGTACCTGCACAAATTCCTACCCCCGGCTTCCACGTTCATGTACGTAAAGCTTTTGGTTATGTATTTTCAGTAAGATTACAATACCTCTATGGTATTGGTAAGGGTATGCATTGGTTACAGGCTGAGAATTATTACAAAAACTCTCCCTGGCAAAATGCAGGCTATCATGCTCCTTATCGTACGAATTCAGGAACAATTGTATCATCTCAAACTTTGAGTGGTGGTCAAAATGGATCACTAGAACCAGTTTTCTACAACTACAAAACAAAGACTCAGGACCTGAGTTTACAAGGTGTAGTTACACTTAATCAAATCCGTTTCCACAAAGCAAAAACAAGCTTTACTGTTTACGGATTCGGTGGTATCGGTGCTACTGTTTATGATACTAAAGTGAATGCATTGAATGGTTCAGCGAAATATAATTTCGCAAGCATTCCTTCCGGTTCTCATGACAACAGAAAAGACACCAAAGACCAGTTAAAAGATTTGCTTGACGATTCTTATGAATCAGATGCAGACAATCATGGCCCGCGTCGTCCAAAATTATTTGGCAATACACTTAAGCCTTCTGGTACAGTAGGTATGGGTGTTGCTTTCAAACTCTCTAACAGAATTAACCTTGCAATCGAAGATCGTCACACATTTATTAAAGACGATTTATTGGATGGTCAACGCTGGCAAGAGCAGGCATGGGGTGATCCGGTTCTTACCCGTGATTTCGACTCCTATAACTATGCAAGCATTGGTTTGAATATTAATATAGGTGCGAAAGCTGTTGAGCCGCTTTGGTGGTTGAACCCATTGGATTATGCTTACAGCGAAATCCGCAATCCTCGTTTGATGCGTTTACCTAAACCAGTATTACCTGATAGCGATGGTGATGGCGTAACTGACCAATTCGACCAGGAGCAAACTCCACAAGGTTGCCCTGTTAACAGCCACGGTGTTACTTTAGATACTGACGGTGATGGTATTCCTGATTGTAAGGATAAAGAACTTATCACTCCTACATATTGCCAGCCTTCAGATGCTGATGGTATTGGTAAATGTCCAGTTCCTTGCCCAACTTGTGAAAACTGCCCTGATCTTTGTAAAGGTGGAAAAGGTGATGGTCAGACATGTGCAGAAAAATTAGGTCAGCTTCCAAGCATTACTTTTGGAAAAAGCAATAAGCTGGATGATGATGCAAAAGCTGCTTTGGCTACTGTAGCTCAAAGACTCCGTAACAACGCAGGTTGTAAAATAGTGGTGGTTGGTTATTGCTCATCTAACAAAAGAGAGCAACAATTAAGCTGGGATCATGTAAATGCTGTTATCACTTACCTCGTAGAAAAAGAAGGTATCAGCCAGGATCGACTGATCTTCAACTACGGTCAGGAAGGTGGCGATTGCAATACAGTTGACCTGCAACCAGCAGAAGCTGATGATAACAGGCCTAACACTGTACCAGCTCCTCACCCAAATCTCAGAAAGAACTAAGTATTTTTCGTTATACTTTTTGCTGATAGATGAGACCCTCCCTTTTCCAGGGAGGGTTTTTTATTGGAATAGTCCAGGAAATGAAGCTTTTCTTACAAAAACCTTAACGGGACTGATTTGGGAACCAATATTTTTTCCATAAGTTTTGCGCTGAACAATTAACTTTGCAGGCCTTTATGAGGAACATTTTCATTCTCATTTTTTCAGCAGTATTATTGGGCGGGTGCGCCGGTGGTAAAAAGAATATTAATAAAATTCTCAAAAGCACCGATCCTGAGTATAAGCTGCGGATGGCGGAGCAGTTCTATGTAAAAAAGAAGTATAGTAAAGCCCAGGTATTATATGAGGACATTATGCCTTATTACAGGCATCTCCAGGGTTTTGAAGATATTTATTACAAATACGCTTACTGTGCTTATTATCAGCAGGATTATCTGAATGCTGAGAATTTGTTCAAGACTTTTCTCGAACTCTTTCCAAACAGCACGAAAGCTGATGAGCTGGATTATATGAGGGCTTATACATATTATAAGCAATCGCCTAAAGCAGAATTAGATCAGACCGACACGGAAAAAGCAATTGGGTTGTTTCAAATATTTATTAATACCCATCCGGGCAGTGCGAGAAATAAAGAGGCATATGAGATAGTGGAGAAGTTAAGGGCTAAGTTGGAAGTGAAAGCTTATAAAGCAGCACAACTTTATTATGATCTTGGACAGTTTAGGGCAGCAGGTGTAACATTTACAAATGTACTGAATACTTTCCCTGAAAGCTCCAAAGCAGACGAATACAAGCTAATGATCATAAGATCTTATTTTCGTTATGCAGAGTTGAGTATTGAAGAAAAGAAAGTAGAACGTTTTGAGCAGGTGGTAACAGAGTGTAATGAATTTATTGATCGTTTTCCGGAAAGTAAATTATCAAAAGAAGTAGAACGTTTTTTAAACCAGTCTAATAACAATCTTAAAATATTGAACAATGAGCAAGTTAAGACGTCAGCTTAGTGTAGGCACCAGCAATATAGTAGAAACAAAAAACCTTGATGATATCAAGGCAAAAACAGGTAACCTGTATGAATCCATTTCTATTGTAGGCAAAAGAGCTAATCAAATCAACATATCATTGAAGGAAGAGCTCCATAGTAAATTGGATGAATTTGCAAGCCATACTGATAGCCTGGAAGAAATTCATGAGAATAAAGAGCAGATTGAAATTTCCCGTGCTTATGAACGTATGCCTAACCCGGCGTTGCTGGCAACACAGGAGTTTTTAGAAGACAAAGTTTATTTCCGTAAAAGCGAGAATGATCTTTTCAGCTAATATGGTTCTGAAAAATACTATTGATGCGTCCTATTAATCAGGACGCATTTTTATTTTATCACATGTACTATCTGTAATATGCACGATAGAAAAATGCGGATTTAAATATTAATTTTGTTATCATGTTACAGGGTAAGAAAATATTATTAGGCATTACTGGAAGCATTGCTGCTTATAAGTCTATTTTTCTTGTCCGGTTGTTAGTAAAAGCGGGCGCAGAAGTAAAGGTTATTTTAACTCCTTCTGCAAAAGACTTTGTTACATCACTCACTTTATCTACTCTTTCAAAAAACCCGGTTCTTACTGATTTATTTGATGAAGAAAGTTGGTCTAATCATGTAATGCTGGGTCGCTGGGCAGATGTAATGCTCATAGCACCGTTAAGCTGTAATACGCTGGCGAAAATGGCTAATGGGCAATGTGATAATTTGCTATTGGCAACTTATCTCTCAGCTACATGTCCTGTAGTGGTAGCTCCTGCAATGGATGAAGATATGTGGCACCATCCTACGACAAATGATAATCTAAAAAGAATTGAATCCTTCGGTAATAAGATTATTCCGGTAGAAAAAGGCGAGCTGGCCAGCGGATTGTATGGAGATGGCAGAATGGCCGAACCTGAGCAGATAGTTCAGTTTCTTACGGATAATTTTTTTTTACCCAAGCCATTAAGCGGTAAAAAAGCACTGGTAACTGCCGGCCCCACATACGAAGCTATTGATCCCGTACGTTTTATTGGCAATCATTCCAGCGGCAAAATGGGAATAGCTATTGCAAAGGAGTTGGAGAAAAGAGGAGCAGAAGTTACTTTGATTTTAGGTCCATCAGCGGTTGATTTTTCTGCCAATGGAATAAAATTGGTAAAAGTGCAGACTGCGGAGGAAATGTATAATGCATGTGTTAAGATTTATGATGAAACGGACTTGGCTATAATGTCGGCAGCAGTAGCAGACTATACACCGGTTGAAAAAGCTTCAGAAAAAATTAAGAAGAAAGAAGATAGTTTTACCATTCAGCTTACTAAAACAAAAGACATTTTGAAAAGCCTGGGTGAGAAAAAGAAGAACGGCCAACTGCTTGTAGGATTTGCTTTGGAAACTCAGAATGAACGTAACTATGCTCTTGATAAATTAAATAAAAAGAATGCTGACTGGATTGTAATGAATTCGTTGAATGATGCAGGTGCTGGATTTGGTTACGATACTAATAAGATAACATTATTTGGTAAAAACGGGGAAGAGATAAACTTTGAAACAAAAACAAAAACTGAAGTAGCAAAGGATATAGTTGATACTTTAATTCGCAATCATTATGCTTAAAAGAATTTTTGGAATTGTATTAATACTTGTTGTTGCAAATAAACTTTCTGCACATGAAATACAAGCACGTCTTACAGTGGTAACAAGCCGCATAAGCACACGGGTTGATAAAAAAATATTTCAAACGCTTCAAACACAACTTACCAATTTTATTAATAACCGTAAATGGTCAAACGAAACATTTCAGCCTAATGAAAAAATTCAATGTAATTTTTTGCTGAATATTGATCAGGAGGTCGGTAATAATGTTTACAAAGCAAAACTTACAGTACAGGCAGCACGACCTGTTTATAATACCACTTATGATTCGCCGTTAATCAATTTCATTGATGATGATATCACATTCCGTTACCAGGAATTTCAACCGATTGAGTTTAATGAGAACAGGGTGCAGGGGAACGATCCTTTAGCAGCAAACCTGACTGCAGTATTTGCTTACTATGTCTATGTGATATTGGGTTTTGATTACAATTCTTATTCACTGCGTGGTGGCGATCCTTATTTTCAAAAAGCATGGAATATAGTAAACAATGCACCGGAGTCAAGAGATATTACCGGTTGGAAATCTTTTGAGAGCCTTCGTAACCGTTACTGGCTTTCAGAAAATATAAATAACAGTCGCTTTGCCCTCATTCATGATGCCACCTATGCTTATTATCGCAGCGGTATGGATATATTTTATGAGAATGAAAGCGAGGGCCGTAATGGAATACTTAATTGCCTCAACTTCTTGAATACGATTAATACAGAAAATCCAAATTCAATGATTATCCAGTTTTTCTTCCAGGGAAAAAGCAGCGAGTTGGTAAAAGTTTTCAGCAAAGCTGAACCGGATACAAAGGCCAGAGCAAGAGATATTCTTACCAAGATTGATTTGACTAATGCATCTGCGTATAAAGAATTAAAATGATAAAGCTGTTTTCTGTCTTCTCGCTCATTTTTATTCTGTCTTGTAAACAGGATTCCAACCCACCAAATAATGTTATTCAGAAAGCCCGTATGCGGGAGTTAATGTGGGACTTATTGCGTGCTGATGCTTTTATTACTGGTTTTGGGGGTAAGGGAGATACGGCATATAATCAACTAAAGGAATCAGTGCTTGTTTATAGACAAGTATTTGCCATTCATAAAACGAACAAGGAACAGTTTAAAAAAAGTCTCGATTGGTATCAACGACATCCGCAAGTAATGAGAGTAATTCTCGATACACTGCAACAAAGACAAAGAAAAATAATGGAGGAACGTTCAAAGCCTACAAGCAAATTCCCACCTGATTCAATTAAGGCTCAATGATGTATTGAATGATAATGATAACAATTACTGTTTAGTATCTTAAACTCTCTTAATTTTATTTTCAAATAAGCTATATGAATAAAGTGGTTGCAAATGCTGAAGCGGCAATCAATGATATACAGGACGGTTCTGTCATCATGTTCGGAGGTTTTGGGTTATGCGGTATTCCGGAGAATTGCATTAAAGCATTGGTAAAAAAAGGAACTAAAAACCTTACCTGCATCTCCAATAATGCTGGTGTCGATGATTTTGGAATTGGCCTTATGTTGTATCAACGCCAGGTAAAGAAAATGGTTTCATCTTATGTAGGTGAAAATGCTGAGTTTGAAAGACAGATGTTAAGCGGTGAGTTGGAAGTGGAATTAATCCCGCAGGGAACTCTCGCTACAAGATGTATGGCTGCCGGTTATGGCATGCCGGCTATTTATACACCTGCAGGTGTGGGTACCGAAGTGGCAGATGGGAAAGAGGTAAGAAATTTTAATGGAAAAGATTACCTTCTTGAATATGCATTCAATGCTGATTTTGCAATTATAAAAGCCTGGAAAGGTGATACGGATGGAAACTTGATTTATCACGAAACAGCAAGAAATTTTAACCCCCTAATGGCAATGGCTGGAAAAGTTACGATTGCTGAGGTAGAAGAATTGGTTAAGCCCGGAGAACTGGATCCAAACTACATTCATACACCGGGAATTTATATTCACCGGATATTCCAGGGAGTGAATTATGAAAAAAGAATTGAGAATAAGACTGTGAGAAAAAGAAATGTATAACCTAACTATAATACGATTGTATGCCCCTTACTAAAGAACAGATTGCGCAAAGAATTGCAAGAGAATTAAAAGATGGTTATTATGTGAATCTTGGAATTGGTATTCCAACTTTAGTAGCTAATTATATTCCGGTAGGCGTAAATGTAGTTTTGCAAAGCGAAAATGGTTTGCTCGGCATGGGGCCATTCCCTTTTGAAGGAGAGGAAGACCCAGATTTAATTAATGCCGGAAAGCAAACCATTACAACAATACCCGGCTCTGTTTTTTTTGATAGTGCTATGAGCTTTGGAATGATCAGGGCTGGTAAAGTTAATTTAACAGTATTGGGTGCAATGGAAGTAAGTGATGAAGGTGATATTGCAAATTGGAAAATTCCAGGCAAAATGGTAAAAGGAATGGGAGGCGCAATGGATCTTGTAGCAAGCGCAAAAAACATTATTGTTGCAATGATGCATACCAATCCAAAAGGTGAATCGAAACTATTGCCGAAATGCAGTCTGCCATTAACAGGAGTTAAATGCGTAAAAAAAGTTGTAAGTGATTTAGCCGTGCTTGACGTTACAACGGATGGGTTTAAGCTACTGGAAAGGGCGCCTGGAGTTTCAGTAGATGAAATAAGAAATAAAACTATAGGGCGGTTAATTATTGATGGCGAAGTACCAGAAATAATTTTCAATTAGTTGCGAGCTATTCGGCTTCATACTTCTTAATTCCGGCCTCCGCTTTACTCAATCAGGTTATTCTTTACTGCAAAAAAGACCAAACCTGCAGTGTTCTTGCTGCCAAAGCGTTCCATCAATCTATCTTTAATTGACTCAACTGTTCTTGCACTGATTTCCATTTTTTGAGCTATCTCCTGTGCAGTAAATTCCATGCAGATAAAGCGTAACACATCCTTTTCTTTATCTGTCAGCGTTATTTCACTATTCAGGTTAGGAATTGTTTTGTTTCGTGCATGTGAACGTTTCAACAATATGCGGTTCACATAATTGTTCAGGTAATAACCTTTCTCAAACACATCCATAATTGCACGGCGTATTTCCTGTGGTTCAGAATTTTTAAGCAGGTATCCATTGGCACCATTTTCCATCATATGAAAAACAAACCGTTCATCTTCATACATACTAAGCACCAAAACTTTTATACCGGGGTATTGTTTACTGATAGATTTTGTAGCTTCAATTCCATCTTTACCCGGCATCCTCAAATCCATCAGTACTACATCGGGTTGTGCCTCAGGAATGCCATTCAGCATTTCATCTCCATTATCGGCTTCCAGTACAAATTTAATATTGGTATAGGGGCGTAAAGAAAGGATAACACCCTTGCGGAAGATTTTATGGTCATCGGCTATGGCAACACGGATAGTGCTCATAAGTAAATCAGATATTGGCTTATAAAAGTAGCCAAATTACAGCAATAATACGGCCAATCTACTCTTTCCACGGCTCATCTTTCGGCATTTCCAGTGTCATCTTGTAGTAGGTTTTCGAAATATCTTTTTCAAAAAAGATAGTACCCTGTAGCAGGTTTACACGGCTTTTTACATTTTTAAGCCCAAGACCGGTATTAGTCTTGCTGAGTTTATCAAATGTGTCCTGTTCAAGGCCATGGCCATCGTGGTGGATACGTAAATAGAACTTTTCGTTCATTTCGTTTTGGGTGACATGTATAAAACTTGCTCCGCTATGACGGAGAATATTATTAATCAGTTCCTGTACAATTCTGAAGACTACCAGTTCTTTTTCCGGCTTCAGTCTTTCGCGGTAATCATGGAAACGGCTGCTTGCATTCACCGCTCCGGAACCGCTGATTTTTGATATAAGGTCATTTACGGCTGATTCCAACCCGAAGTTCTTCAAAGTTGGTGGCATCAGGTCATGACTGATATTACGGATAAGCGAAATGGTATCATCAATAATCTGCCTTGCCTGTATAATACTTTGTAATTGCGAACTTTTATCCTGGTTTACGAGATTTTCATTCAGGTATAATCGTACAGTTGCTAAGAGTGGTCCTGCATCATCATGCAAATCTGCCGCAAGACGTTTACGTTCTTCTTCCTGCATTTTAATAGAAGCGCTGAGTAACTGCTTTTGGTGATTAGCCTCCATATCCAGCAGGTGCTTATGATAACCGGTTATTTTACGGTTATGCATAATGAAAAAATAAACCACCGTAACGCACAGTATCAACATACCTGCTGAACCCAATAGCATGATCAGGCAGAGTCCGGATATTTGAAGTAGATGAATAAACAGGTACATGGTGGTGGGCAGTTAGTATTAAAGGGTGAAATCGAGGTTTGGTAAAGCTTTTTGTGATTCTGTATTTTTCTCTCGTTGGTTTTTCAAAAATAGAAGCATTGCAACAACAAAAAGGATGTTTTTTATTATTTCAACTATATAAGTTATAAACCAAAACTGAACTAGCTCTTCATAATTCAGGTTATTTGCTAGAATGTAAATAAAAAATGATCCTCCCAGGTAAATCAAAATGCCTATTATTATCCACAAAAAGTAGGTCTTGCTTAGTATAGGAATTGAGTTCCTTAACAATTCATGAAAATAAAGGAAAATGAAAAAGAAGATAAAAATGGTTTCAACGGCAATAGGGATTGAATCAAGTCTATCTTTTCTTAATGTGAAATAATGGACAATTTGAATCGCAATAAACAAAATTGATAATAGGAGAAGAGCAGTTTTATTTTTTTGATTTTTAAGCTGTTGATATATCAAAAGAGCAAAGAACGAAAATTCTGTAATTGTATAGATAGAATTGAATAATCGTTTCTTTACAGGGAATTCAAAAAATAAAA
>Ga0315910_10005154_pt1 | contig 10746 bp, 8 predicted proteins | sample EdamamesoilMG_FD_204470 | JGI IMG/M metagenome (GOLD analysis project Ga0315910, IMG submission 204470) | Garden soil microbial communities collected in Santa Monica, California, United States - Edamame soil | ecosystem: Environmental > Terrestrial > Soil > Garden | place: USA: California...
GAGGAGGAGCGTGGCGAGGAGGGTGCGGCGGAGCATGCGGGAATGTAAGCGCGGAAACCCCGAAACCCCGAACCCAGACCATCCCCGCGAGTCCATTCGCCGACGGCTGGGCGTTCGAGGGCCGCGGGTGCTCGTCACGGGCTGGATCAGGGGTTTCCGGGTTTCCGCGCGCAGTTCGTGCGTCGGCTTACGACTTGGCCGTCAGTCGCAAGGTCCAGGTCGCAGCGAGGGTCGCCGCTCCGATGGCCGCGACAACGGCGATGAGGAGGACCAGGAGGGCATTCGCTTCACAAACTTGCGGTGGGGTGCAGGCGGGGGAGATCGCGCCGTCGACGAGCATGCCGCCCATCACGCCTCCGTACAGCCCGACCGCCCCCGCCACACCGGTGGCGAGGACGATCAGGGAGATCCGCACTGCCCGTGGCATCGGACTACATCCTCCTCGACGCTACCGGCGCTGGTACAGGTACGCCGTGTCCTTGAACGACGCCTGGCTCCCGTCGTGCACGGCGTAGCGGGAGGGGAAGAGCGAGGCGGAACCGAACTCCCCCTTCTTGTTCACCGCGTAGAAGTTGAGCTGGAACTTGGGGCTCTTGTCGGCGTTGAGGAGCCGTTCCGGGGTCATCGCCACCACCCGCTTCAAGGTCTCGAGGCAGGCGTCGGTCGGCTTCATCCCGCGGCGCATATGCTCCACGGTCAGGAACCCGCCGCAGACCATGATGTTCGACTCGCCCCGGCCGGTGGAGCCGGCCGCCCCGATCTCATTGTCGGTGTACTGCCCGGCGCCGATGATCGGGGAATCCCCCACCCGCCCGGGGATCTTCCAGGAGAGGCCGCTCGTGGTGGTGACCGACGAGATGTCGCCGTTCGCGCCGACCACGTTGAGGTTGATCGTCCCCGTCACCCGGCTCGCGGCGAGCATCTTCTGCCCCTCGCCGTTCCCGACGTTGAGGTAGTCGTCCTCGTTGCCGCGGTTCGCGCGCCACTCGAGCCACGCCGCGCGCGACTCGGGGGTCAGGAGGTCCTCCTCCGTGAACCCGTAGGAGAGCGCGAACTTCTTCGCGTCCTGTCCCACCAGCATGATGTGGTTGGTGTACTTGAGGATCAGCTTCGCCACCTCGCTCGGCGTCTTGATCCCCTCGAGGCACCCGACCGCTCCCGCCCGCTTGGTCGGCCCGTGCATGCAGGAGGCGTCGAGCTGCACCACGCCGTCCATGTTGGGGAGCCCGCCATACCCGACCGAGTTGTCCTTGGGGTCGAGCTCCTGGATCTTCACCCCTTCGACCCCGGCGTCGAGGGTGTCCGCCCCCTGGGCGAGGAGCTCCGCGGCCTTGGAGACCGGCGCGAGCGAGTTCGCCGAGCTGATGACCACCGGCTTGGCGGGGGTGGGGATGCGCAGGGCGGGGGCGGGGAACTTCGAGACCGGCAGGGCGAGGGCGGCAGCGCCCGCGGCGGTGGACGCGAGGAAATCGCGGCGGTTGAGCGCGTCGGACACGGGAACTCCTGTACGGGGAGGGAACGGCCAGAGGGTGCCGGGATTCTGGGGGGTATGGCGGAGCCTGTCAACTTGCTCCCCCGCCCGGGAGGGGGCAAACTTCCCCTTCCCCCAACGCGGTCCAGCACCACCTCGGCATGTCCGACCCGATCGTCATCCTGCGCCGCGTCTCCGGAGGGCTCCTCCTCGTCGCCACCGCCTTCGCGCTGGCGCTCGCGGCGACGGGGAAGGAACCCCGGGCCCTCCTTCTCGCGGGGATGCTCTGGAGCCTCTACGGGTTGAGCCGGGCGGTGACGAGCGGCTTCCTGAGCCCCGCGATGGACTGGTTCGGGGGCCTCCTCGGGAACGGCGGGACGATGCTCCGGGCCCGGGGGCACTCCGAGATCGAGGCGCTCGCGGCGCAGGGGCGTTTCCAGGATGCCGCGGAGCGCTGGTACCGTGAAGCGGTCGAAGGGGAGGCCCCGGCGGCGGCGATGCTCCGGCGGGCCGAGCTCCTCGCCGGCCCACTCGCCGATCCCGGCACCGCGGCCGCTGAGCTCACCCAGTATCGCGACCTCCCGCGACGGCCACTCTCCTCGACCGAGGACGTGGCGATCGGCCTCGCCCTGGTGGAGCTGTATGAGCGGCGGCTCGACGACCCGGCCCGCGCGATGTTCGAGCTCCGGCGCCTCCTGGACCTGCACCCCGCGTCGCGACACGTGCACCGCATCCGCAACACCCTGATGGACCTGAAGGAACGCCGATCCGGCGACGCCTCCGACACGCCCGAGACCACTCGATGACTGCGCGCCGTCCCCGGCTCGACCCCGCGATCTTCAACCTCCCCGTCGACAAGATGCGGGCGGGGTACTACAGCGACAAATACTTCGTCCGGGCCCGCGAGATCCTCCTCGCCGACGGCCACCGCCCCCGCGTCACGATGCAGGTGTTCGGCAAGTCGAACGCCTTCCTTGGCGGTGTCGACGAGGCGATCGCCATCCTCAAGCTCTGTTCCTTCGGGTGGGAGGACCTCGTCGTCCACGCGCTCCACGACGGCGACGAGGTGGAGCCGTGGGAGACGGTGATGCTCATCGAGGGCCCCTACGACGCCTTCGCCCACCTCGAGACCCTCTACCTCGGCGTCCTTGCCCGCCGCACCCGGGTCGGCACCAACACCCGGCGCGTCGTCGAGGCGGCCTCCCCTAAGCAGGTGATGTTCTTCCCGGCGCGCCACGACCACTGGCTGGTGCAGACCGGCGACGGGTGGGCCGCGCACATCGCCGGCGCCATCGGCGTCTCCACCGACGCGCAAGCTTCCTGGTGGGGCTCCGAAGGGATCGGCACCGTGCCGCACGCCCTCATCGCGGCCTACGGCGGGGACACGGTGCTCGCGACCAGGAAGTTCGTCGAGCATATCGACCCGGCGATCCAGGTGATGACGCTGATCGATTTCGAGAACGATTGCGTCCGCACCGCGCTCGAGTGCGCCAAGGCGCTGGGGCCCCGGCTCTACGGGGTCCGCATCGACACCAGCGAGATGCTCGTCGACCGCTCCCTCTGGGGAGAGATGGGCCGCTTCCGCCCCACCGGCGTCAACCCGCAGCTGGTGCAGAACGTGCGGCGCGCCCTTGACGCCGCCGGGCACCCGCAGGTGAAGATCGTGGTCTCCGGCGGCTTCAGCGTCGACAAGATCCGGGAGTTCGAGCGCCTGGGCGTCCCGGTCGACGCCTACGGGGTCGGTTCCTCCCTCTTCGGCGGCCGCTTCGACTTCACCGCCGACGTGGTGATGAACGAGGGGAAGCCCTGCGCCAAGGTGGGGCGGGAGTTCAAGGCGAACCCGCGGTTGGAGAGAGTCTTGTGAGAAGTGACCGGTGACCAGTGAGCGGGCCGACGGTTGGGATCCCAACACTCGGCCCGGTCACAGGTCACCTCTCACTGGTCACTTCTTTAGGAGGGACATTGAGCAGCACCATCTTCTGGGACGTCGACACCCAGCACGACTTCATGGACCCCGACGGGAAGCTCTACGTCCCCGGGGCCGAGCGGATCGTGCCGACGCTCCAGGCGCTCACCGGCTACGCCCACGCGCACGGGATCCGCATCATCGCGAGCGCCGATGACCACGTGCCCGGCCATCGCGAGCTCTCCGCCACCCCCGATCTCCGCACCACCTTCCCCGAGCACTGCATGCGCGGGACGAAGGGGCAACGGAAGATCCCCGCCACCACCCTCCGCGCGCCCCTCGTCATCCAGCCAGAGGCCGATGGCGCGATCGTCGACCGGGTGCGGGGGCACGACGGCGATCTCCTCTTCCTCAAGCACTGGTTCGACGTCTTCACCAACGCGAACGTCGTCCCGGTCCTCGACGCGCTCAAGCCGACGCGGATCGTCCTCTACGGGGTCGCGACCGACGTCTGCGACAAGTACGCCATCGAAGGGCTTCTGGAGAAGGCGCCCCAGGCGGAGATCCTTTTCGTGGTCGACGCCGGCCGCGCCATCCATCCCGACGACGTCGATGGCCTCCTGGAGGGGTGGCGGCGGCGCGGCGTCCGGATGGTGACCGCCGCCGAGATCCTGGCGGGGGGCGCGTGACCGCTGCCCTGGTCTGGGGGCCGTGGATCCTGGGTGCCCTCGGCGCGCTCTGCCTGGTCCTCGCGGTGCTGGGGTTCCGGGGCCGCCGCTTCATCGCCGCGAGCACCGCGACCCTCGCGGGGCTCCTCTGGCTCTCCCTCGCCGCGCTCTTCGTCACCCTCGGTGCCGGGCTCGCCGGCTACCGCGCCCTGACCCGCGAGGAGGTCGCCCTCCGGGTGATGATCACCCCGCTCGCCGGGAAGAAGTTCCTCGCCGACGCCCGCTTCCCCGAAGGCCGCGCCGAGACCTGGGAGATCACCGGGGACCAGCTCTACGTCGACGCCCGGATCCTCAAGTGGCACGGGATCGCCAACCTCCTCGGCCTCCACACCGCCTACGAGCTCGACCGGATCGGGGGTCGCTACCGCGACATCGCCGAGGAGCGCGCCGCGCCGCGGACCATCCACGCCCTCGGCGCCCCCAAGCCGTTCGACCTCTTCGAGTGGGTGGAGCGCCACACCTGGATGGCCCCCCTGGTCGATGCCGAGTACGGGAGCGCCACCTTCATCGACGTCGATGACATCGCGGCGTACGAGGTGCGGGTGTCGACGACCGGGCTGCTGATCAGGAAGGTGGAGTAGGGGAAGGGGGAGAGGGGCCAGGGAAGTCACGCGAAAAGTCCCGGTGCTCAATGCGAGCATCGGGACTTGTCACTGCCTCCCCTGGCCCCGGTCCCCTATCTCTCGCTTCCCCCGACCTCGAACCCCCGCACCGCGTTCGTCAGCCGTCCCGCGGCGTCCGAGAGCGTGTGCGCCACGGCGGCGAGCTCCTCGGTCGTCGCGGAGAGCTGCTCGGTCGAGGCGGCGATCTCCTCGGCCGCGGCGGCGTACTCCTCGGTCGCGCTGCTGATCTCGCCGACCTTCCCGGTCATCCCCTCCAGGAGCTGGAAGACGTCGTCGGCGGAAGCGGAGATCGACCGGGTCCAGGCGTCGCTCTCCTCGGCCTGCTCGGTGAGCCGCTGCATCTCGGCCGCCGCCTGTTCCGCCGTCGCGCGCGCCGCGGCGCCGCCGTCCGCCAGGCGGTTGAGCCGCCGGTGGGTCTCGTCGATCCGGCGCGACACCAGCTGCACCGTTTGCTGCGTGGTGGTCGCGGCCGCCTCGGCCTGGCGCGCCAGCTTCCGCACCTCGTCGGCGACGACGGCGAAGCCGCGCCCGTGCTCCCCGGCCCGCGCCGCCTCGATCCCGGCGTTGAGCGCGAGCATATGGGTCTGCGTGGCGATCGCCTTGGTCTGGGCCACGAACTTCTGGATCTCCGCCGAGGCTTCGCGCAGGGCGTCGGCCTCCTCGGTCCCCTCGTGCACCTCGGTCGCGAGGCGGGCGAGCTCCTCCGAGGACTGGCCCAGGCGCACCCGGTTCTGCTGGGCCATCCGCGCCAGCGAGGCGTTCCGGTCGGCGGCCTGCTGGGCCCCCTCGGCGAGGGTCTGGGCGATCGCCCGGATCTGCCCCGCGGCCTCGGCGGTCTCCTTGGTGAGCGTCGCCTGCCGGGTCGCGCGGTCGGTCAGGTCGGTCGTCGTCCCCGAGACCTCCAGGGTCGAAGCGCTCATCTCCTCCGCCGCGGCCGAGATCTCGTTCGCGACCGCCGAAGATTCTCCCGCGGCCGACCGGATGTTCCCGACCAGCTCCCGGAGCCCCTCGACCATCCGCGCCTGCGCCACCGAGAGGCGGCCGACCTCGTTGGCCCGCGCCCCCGAGACGTCGGGGACCTCGGTCAGGTCGCCGTGCGCCACCCGGGCGGCGACCTTCTCGGCGGCCCGGAGCGGCGCGATGATCCACCGCTCCATGTAGGCGGCGAAGAAGGCGATCAGCACCAGCGCGAAGAGGGTGAAGAGGAGGAACTTGATCCCGATGTCGCGCCCGAGGTCGCCCCCCAGGTCCCAGGCCGCATCCGTCGGCTGGCGGGCGATCACCGTCCACGCCGGACGCTGGATCCCGATGACCGCGACCCGCTCCGTCCCCTCCGGTCCGGAGATCGTGGCCTGGTGGAGCTCGGCCCCGCCGCCCAGGAGCGCGCTGTCGGCGAAGCGGATCCCCGTCTCGGCGTTGGGGATGCTGCTGACGATGAGGCGTCCCTGCTGGTCCACCACCTGCACCTGGGTCACCGTGCCGACGCGGAGATCGCGCCGGAGCGGCCGCCCCACGGCGTCGAGGGGGAGCACCGCGCGGAGCACCCCCTGCGGGACACGGGAGTTGTCGGTGCGCACCGCCGCGGCGATGTCGAGCTGGAGCTGGTCCCCCTCGCCGCGGAAGACGATCCCCTCGCCCGAGCCGCGCGTCAGCGCCTCCCGCCACCAGAGCGCGGTGCGGGGCGAGGCGGTGTCGGCGGGATTGGTGGTCGCGAGGATCCTGCCGGAGCGGTCATACAGGGTGAGGTGCTTGAACTGCGACCGGCTCCGGAAGCGGGCGATCGCCTCGTTGGCATCGAACCCGCGCTCCGCGGTGCCGGTGGTGACCAGGTCCACCACCCAGGGGATGGTGCTGAAGAGCTCCACCTCGCGGCGGCGCTCGATCACCGACTGCTCCACCAGGCGGGCGGTGCGGGCGGCGTAGTCGTCGACCTGGGCGTTGGCCTGACGGTCGAGGATCCTGGACGCGGAGCTCAGGATCAGGAGCCCGGCGACCACCCCGATGACGATGATGATCGACCCGCCCACCAGGAACAGGGTACGGCGCAGCCCCCCCTCGGATTCAGGACGCTCCTCGAGGGTGGTGTCGACGGGGGCCGGGGGGGCCACAACGGGCTCCGCCCCGGCATCTGGGTGCTGGGATGTTTCGGACATTGCTCCAGGGGTTGCCGCAATCTGCGAGGGTCGCCCGCAAACGTCTAGTGCCCCGCCGTGGTTTGGTCGCGATCCCCGCCAAGGCTACATTTCCCGCCCGTTCCATCAGTATGGAAGGTCGTGGGTCATGGGTCGTGGGAGAGGGAGCTCCATGGCGGATGGACCAGCGGCCCACGACGCACGACTCACGACCCCCGACCCACGATGAGCACCGAGCGCGAGATCCCAGGGTACGACCCCGAGCAGGTCGAGTCGAAGTGGCGGTCCCGCTGGCAGGAGCGCGGCACCAACCACCCCGACCTCGACCGGCCGGCGTCCGAGCCGTTCTATAACCTGATGATGTTCCCCTACCCCTCGGCCGAAGGGCTGCACGTGGGGAACATGTACGCCTTCACCGGGAGCGACGTCTACGGACGGTACCAGCGGCTCCGCGGGAAGACGGTCTTCGAGCCCATCGGGTACGACGCCTTCGGGATCCACTCCGAGAACTTCGCCATCAAGCAGGGGATCCACCCCGGCGAGCTCATCCCGCGCAACATCAAGAACTTCCGCCGCCAGCTCGAGGCCGTCGGCGGGATGTTCGATTGGCGCCACACGGTCGACACCACCGACCCGGCCTACTACAAGTGGACGCAGTGGCTCTTCCTCCAGCTCTACAAGGCGGGGAAGGCATACAAGAAGCAGGGGGCGGTGAACTGGTGCCCCAGCTGCAAGACGGTCCTCGCCAACGAGCAGGTCGAGGGGGGGCACTGCGAGCGGTGCGGCACCGCGGTCGAGCAGCGGGTGCTGGAGCAGTGGTTCTTCCGGATCACCGAGTACGCCGAGCGGCTCCTCAAGAACATCGACGGGCTCGACTGGTCGGACTCCACCCGCGGCACCCAGCGCAACTGGATCGGGCGCTCGGAGGGGGCGGAGGTCGACTTCGTCACCCCGGCCGGGAAGCTTCGCGTCTACACGACCCGGCCCGACACCGTCTTCGGCGCGACCTTCATGGTCATCGCGCCGGAGCATCCCCTCGTCGACGCCCTCACCTCGCCGGCCCAGAAGGCCGCGGTCGAAGCGTATCGCGCCGAAGCGGCGAAGACCGATATCGTGGCCCGACGCACCGGGGAGAAGGCCAAGACCGGGGTCTTCACCGGCGGGCACGCCACCAACCCCGCCACCGGGAAGCCGATCCCCGTCTGGATCGCCGACTACGTCCTGATGGACTACGGCACCGGCGCCATCATGGCGGTCCCGGGGCACGACGAGCGCGACTTCGCCTTCGCGAAGCAGTTCGCGCTCCCCATCGTCCGCGTGGTGGCGGCGCCGGGGGAGAGCGCCGCGACCCCGCTGGCGGCCGCGCACCACGAGGACGGCGTCCTCGTCAACTCGGGGGAGTTCGACGGTCTCCCGGTCGCCGACGCGAAGCCGAAGGTCACCGCCTGGCTCGCCGGGAAGGGGCACGGGGAAGGGAAGACCCTCTATCGCCTGCACGACTGGTGCATCAGTCGGCAACGCTACTGGGGCCCGCCGATCCCGATCATCTACTGCGACGGGTGCGGACCGCAGCCGGTGCCGGAACAGGACCTCCCGGTCATCCTCCCGCCGATCAAGGACTTCCAGCCCGACGACTCGGGGGTGAGCCCGCTCGCCCGCCACAAGGAGTGGTACCACGTCCCGTGCCCCAAGTGCGGCCAGGAGGCGCGGCGCGAGACCGACGTCAGCGACACCTTCCTCGACTCGGCCTGGTACTTCCTCCGCTATCCGAGCACCGAGTTCACCGACCGCCCGTTCGACCAGGAACGGACCAAGCGGTGGCTCCCGGTGTCGACGTACATCGGCGGGAACGAGCACGCGGTGTTGCACCTGCTCTACTCCCGCTTCATCACGATGGTGCTGAAGGACCTGGGCCACATCGACTTCGAGGAACCGTTCACCCGGTTCCGCGCGCACGGCCATATCGTCAAGGACGGCGCGAAGATGTCGAAGACCAAGGGGAACATCGTCGTTCCCGACCAGTTCATCGCCAAGTGGGGCGCCGACACCTTCCGCACCTACCTGATGTTCCTGGGGCCGCTGCAGGACGGCGGCGACTTCCGCGATGAAGGGGTCAGCGGCCCGCGCCGGTTCCTCGAGCGGATGTGGTTGCTCGTCGGGACCGCAGCGTCCACCTCGTCCGCCCCGTCCGCCCCGTCCGCGTTGACCGCCAAGTGGCACCAGGCCAAGCAGCGCGCCACCGACGGGATGGAGTCGCTCCGCTACAACACCGCGATCGCGGCGTTGATGGAGCTCCTGAACGCGGTGAAGGACGAGGGGGCCGCCCCGAAGGCCCTGGTCGAGGAGATGGTCGTGATGCTCGCCCCCTTCGCGCCGCACTTCGCGGAGGAGTGCTGGGAGCGCCTGGGCCACACGACCTCGGTCTTCGACGCCCGGTGGCCGGCGTTCGATCCCGCGCTCACCGTGGCGAGCACCATCGAGGTGGTGGTGCAGGTGAGCGGGAAGACCCGCGGCAAGGTGAGCGTGGCGAGGGACGCCGACGAGGCGACGGTGAAGGCCGCCGCGCTCGCCGACGAGGGGATCGCCAGGTTCCTGGACGGGAAGCCGCTGAAGAAGGTGATCTACGTGCCGGGGCGGTTGATCAATATCGTGGTCTAGTCGGTGAACGGTTGACGGACAACAGACGCTCGGGGCCCATAGGTAGGGTACCGAGCGTCCGAGCGTCCGTCCTCTGTTGTCCGTCTACAGCAGTTGCACGATCCACTCCCCCACGAAGTACCCCACCGCCGCGACGCCGAGGCCGACGAGGAACATGTCCATCCCGGAGCGGACGATGCCGCGCCCGGTGAAGACGCTCCGCATGGCACCCACGCCGAAATGGCTCAGCATCGAGATCGCGAAGGAGGTCCAGATCGCCCACTGGCTCCCGCTGATCAGGAACGGCGCCACCGGGATGAGCGAGCCGAACGCGGTCGCCACCCCGGTCACCGTCGCTTCCCGCATCGGCGTCGCGCTCGCCTCGCCGATCCCGAGCTCGTCCCGCACCTTCTCGGCGAGCGCGCGCTCGGGGTCGCGCATCACCTCGCCGGCGAGCCGCTTGGCGTCGGCCTCCGGGATCCCCTTGGCCTGGTAGATCAGGGCCAGCTCCTCCTCCTCCACCTCCGGCATCAGCCGGATCTCCTCCCGCTCCATCGCGATCTCGTGCTCGTACACCTCGCGCTCGCTCATCGCCGCGAGGTACCCCGAGGAGCCCATCGAGAGGGCGTTCGCCACCGTTCCCGCGACACCCGCCACCAGTACCGCGTGGGAGGCGCCGGCCTGCAGGCTCGCTTGCGCCCCGATCATCCCGGCCACCAGGCCGAAGTTGGCGGTGAGGCCGTCGTTGAACCCGTACACCACGTTCCGGAGGAAACCGCCCGCCCCCGTCTTGTGCCACGGCTCCCCTTCGCGGCCGGCGAGCCCCGCGAGCGACGAGGCGTGCTCCGCCGACTCCTTGGCCAGGGTCAGTGCCGCCCCGCTGGTCACCTCCCCGCCGTTCTTGTGGAGGTCGAGATAGCCCTTCACTTCCTTCCCCTCCTCCTCCAGGAGGATCGGGAGGAGGAAGTCGGGGCCGAGCCGCTTGCCGAGCCACCCCTGGAAACGGGCCTTGAAGGAGGGGCGGTGCGCCGGCACCGGGTGGCCCGCATCGCGAAGGAGCTTCTGCCAGATCGCGACGTGGCGCTCCTCGACCGCGGCGAGCCCGGCGTAGACCTTCTTCCGTTCGGGGCGGCTTTCCGCCTCGGCGAGGATCGAATAGAGGTAGGCCGCGTCCGCCTCGTCCTCGAGGTGGTGCAGCCAGTCGTGCGGGGTAGGGGAGGTCATGGGGGCAAATCTAGGTGGGGCCGGG
>Ga0315910_10005155_pt1 | contig 10746 bp, 7 predicted proteins | sample EdamamesoilMG_FD_204470 | JGI IMG/M metagenome (GOLD analysis project Ga0315910, IMG submission 204470) | Garden soil microbial communities collected in Santa Monica, California, United States - Edamame soil | ecosystem: Environmental > Terrestrial > Soil > Garden | place: USA: California...
GGTGCCCTGACACTGACCATCGCGCAGATGCAGCAAGAGCAGCTTCGCGTAGTCCGGCCCGGTGACGTACGCGCCGCCTTCGATGCTCGGGTTGTCCGTGACCGGCAACTTGGACTTGTCGCCTTGAAACGAGGGCGGATATTGCAGCGGAGAGCTGCCGTCGTCGCGCATGCCGTAGGGGTTCGTGAACCCGAGCGACGCCGCGCCACATGGCTCGACGTAGGTCTCGCGGATCAGCTGCGCCCACGACTTGCCGCTGACCTGCTCGGCGAGGGCGCCTGCGAGCTGCCACTGACTGCCGCCATAGCGGAACTGCTCGTCGGGCTTACGGTTGTTGTCGGGCTGATCGTCGCTGTAGATGCCCTGGCCGCACGCGCTGAGCGTGCCCGCGGACATGTACTGGCAGAAGTGCGCGCCGTACTGCGTGAGCACGGCGGGCGTGAGGTTGTTCGCCGCCGACGAGATCTCGCCCAGCGATGGCAAACCAGAGCTGTTCGACAGCAGCTGAGCGGCCGTGACGCCGGTCTTGTGCACCCCCCACCCGGTAGCGAGGTAGTCGCTGATCGGGTTGGCGACGTCGAGCAGCCCCTGATCGGCGAGACGCATGAGGACACCGGCGCTCAGGATCTTGCTCGACGATGCGATCAGGTACAGCCGGTCGGCCGCGAACTGGCCGTAGCCCTTCGAATGTACGAGGCCGCGGTCCTTGGTCACGATGATGGCGCTGGCGCCGCGGATAGGCAGGTTGGCGCCCTCCGGCGCGGCGTTGTAGGCCGCGATCGCGCTGTCGAGCGCCTGGTCGAAGCGCGTGAAGTCGATGGGCGCACCGGCAGTCGCCGCGCCCGAGCCCGCGGCCAGCGCGGGGTTGCCTTGAACGTTCGAATCGTCATCGCACGCCGAAATCGAAGCTAAGACGCCGAGCAAGCAGAGCCACGCACAAGCCCGTCCAAGTCGCATGAAGTCGCCTCCCGAAGGTGCCGGCTGTAGGGAAACACCCCGCAGCCGCGCCATCCTGCGCCATGTCGACGCACGGCGTCAAAGGCATAGGGACACAAATCGGGCTAACCAGAGCCGCCCTGGGGGCAGCGCGGCGCGCTCAATATTCAGACGCCTCGACGGCGGCCGAGAGCGCGCGCTCACACTCGGGGCAGATGCAGTGGCTGAAGGTCGCGTGCGTCTGCGCGCTGAGAAACGCCTCGATGCGCTGGTAATACCCCGCGTCGTCGCGGATGCGGCTGCACCACGCGCAGATCGGCAAGAGCCCCGAGAGCGCGCGCACTTTGGCCAGCGCGGCTTGGAGCTCTTCCACCGTGCGCTGCAAATCGAGCTCGAGGTGCTTGCGCTCGGTCACCTCCGCCACCATCACCACGAATCCCCGCACGCCGCCCCGAGAGACGACCGGCACGTAGTCGACTTGGCAGTAGCGCGAGCGTCCCCCCGCTGGGTCGGGGAACTCGCGCTCGAAATGCTGGCGCTCCCCGCGCAGCGCGCCCTCGATGTGCGGCACCGTGCCCGCATACATGTCCCCGAGCAGCTGCTCCATGGTCTCGCCGCGCAACTCGTCGGGGTCGATGTCGAACCACTTCCTGTATTCCTCGTTGGCGAAGACACAGCGCTGCTCAGCATCCCAATACGCGAGCATGCCCGGCACGTGCTGCGTGATGTCGCGAAGTGCCGCCAGCTCCTCGGCGTCCACGTGCTCGGCGAAGCCGTAACCACTGTCCATGCGCGTAAACCTAGTTCCGTCGGCGGGTTCGACCAGTGGTCACAGGTAGAAACACGCCGCGAGTGCGAAGAGCGTGCACGCACAGCCTGCGCGAGGTGCGAGCCGCATACGCGAGCGTCGAACCACAGCGACTCACACGGCTTTAGCTGCCGCACAACGGTCCGCAGCCATATGCGGCGAAGACAGCCCAGCGCCAGCGCGACTGCCTCTGGGGCAATCTGGCTCGTCACGGCGCCGCCACCCTCCGGCTGCTCGAGCCGCGTCTGCAGCGCCTCGATCAGGGCAAACGTGAGCACAATTCGAGGTCGGGCCCTTGCCGGCGCCCGCGTGTTCGCGCTGCCCTGGAAACACGCGCGAGTTGCGGCGCAATCTGCGCTTGGCTTTGCGTTATAACGCGGAGCGCTGCCGCCCGCGTCGCGAGCTACAGCGATCGGTGAGGGGTTTCTTATGAAAAAACTACTGTGGTTCGGCGTAGCGCTCACGGGCGCCTGCGCGCTCGCGGGCATCGCGCTGCATCGCGGCGAGACGATCAACGCGCTGTGGATTCTGATCGCGTCCGGCTGCGTCTATGCGCTCGGTTTCCGTTTTTATAGCGCCTGGGTCGCGGCCAAGGTGCTGACGCTGGACACGCTGCGCGCGACGCCGGCGGTGCGATTGAACAACGGGCGCGACTTCGTGCCCACGCATCGCTTCATCGTGTTCGGCCACCACTTCGCCGCCATCGCCGGCCCTGGGCCGCTGATCGGGCCCACGCTCGCGGCACAGTTCGGCTATCTGCCGGGATTGCTGTGGATCCTCGTGGGCAGCGTGCTGGGCGGTTGCGTGCAGGACATGACCATCATGTTCTTGTCGCTGCGGCGCGACGGCCGCAGCCTGGGCAAGATCGCGCGCGACGAGCTCGGTCCCATCGGCGGCTACGCCGCGCTGATCGGCACGCTCTTGATCATGGTGATCTTGATCGCGGTGCTCGGGCTCGTCGTGGTCAACGCGATGAAGCACAGCCCGTGGGCCACCTCCACGGTGTTCGCGACCATCCCGATCGCGCTGGTGATCGGCGTGTACCTGCGCAACCTGCGCCCCGGACGCGTGATCGAAGGCTCGTTGCTCGGCGCGGGGCTGCTGATCTTGGCCGTCGTGGGCGGCGGCTTCATCAACGGCGCGCCGGAGCTCGCGCGCGCGTTCGACTTCGAAGGCACGTCGCTGGCGTGGTTCGTCATCGGGTACGGGTTGATCGCCGCGATCCTGCCGGTGTGGCTGTTGCTCGCGCCGCGCGATTACCTGTCGACGTTCCTCAAGCTCGGCACCGTGGCGCTCTTGGCCGTGGCCGTGTTCGCGATGAACCCCACCCTGCGCATGCCTGCGCTCACGCGCTTCATCGACGGCACCGGCCCGGTCTTCAGCGGCAAGCTGTTTCCGTTCGTGTTCATCACCATCGCGTGCGGCGCCGTCTCGGGTTTTCATGCGCTGGTCGCGAGTGGAACCACACCCAAGCTGATCACGGACGAGCGCGACGTGCGCTTGATCGGCTACGGCAGCATGTTGCTCGAGTCATGCGTGGCGGTGATCGCGCTGATCTCGGCCACGCTGCTCGAGCCGGGTGTTTACTTCGCGATCAACAGCCCTGCGGGCATCGTCGGCAGCACGGCCGAGGCCGCGGTCGCGACCATCTCGTCGTGGGGCTTTCCCGTGACGGTCGACCAAATGAGCGCGCTCGCCGCCGCCATGGGCGAGAACACGTTGTTCGGCCGCACGGGCGGCGCACCATCGCTCGCGGTGGGCATGGCCAGCATCTTTTCGTCGGCGTTCGGCGAGGGCTTGATGGCGATTTGGTATCACTTCGCCGTGATGTTCGAGGCCGTGTTCATCCTCACGACGCTGGATGCCGGCACGCGCGTCGGGCGCTTCATGCTGCAAGATCTGCTCGGCCATGTGTGGAAACCGCTGGGCGAGACCTCGTGGTACCCATCCGTGCTGCTGGCGAGCAGCTGCATCGTGGCCGGCTGGGGTTACTTCCTGTACATCGGCGTGATCGATCCGAACGGCGGCGTGAACATCCTGTGGCCGCTGTTCGGCATCGCAAACCAGATGTTGGCGGCCATCGCGCTGTCGGTCGCGACGGGCGTCTTGGCCAAGCACGGCAAGCTGCGTTACGCGTGGGTCACGGGAGGCCCGCTGGCCTGGCTCACGCTCATCACTACCGCCGCCGCGTGGCAAAAGCTCTGGTCGGATGATCCGCGTGTGGGTTTTCTGGCCGGTGCCGACGCCCTGGCCAAGAAGCTCGCCGCCGGAACGTTGCCGGCCAAACAAGCCGCGGTCGCGCCGGAGCTGATCTTCAATCAGCGTCTCGACGCGGCGCTCACCGCGTTCTTCACCTTGATCTTGTGGGTGATCGTGTTGGACATGCTGCGGGTATGCCTGCGCGTGGCGCGCGGACAGTCGGTGCTGCCCTCGTCGGAGACCGCGTACCAGGCCGTCGCACCGGCGCCCCGAGTCGACTTCGAAGCCAGCGGGCTCGGCGTGCAGGGGGCCGAAGGATGACTTGGCTCTCACACACTTGGCGCTTGCTGCGCGCGCTGGCCGGCGACGATGCCTACGACAAGTACTGTGCGCATCAGCGACAGTGTCACCCCCACGAAGCCCCGCTCGATCGGCGCAGCTACTACCTACAACATCAGGAACAGAAATGGGGCGGTGTGAATCGCTGCTGCTAACACTGACAATGCCGAACTTAATTGTATGAGGTTTGCTTGACGAATTGACCAGCGCCTGCGTGTTCACCGGCGCCAGCCTGGCGTTCTACAGCCTGGCGTTCTGGCTGCGACACACCGAGGCCTTGTCGCGCCAGGCGCTCGAGTTCACCATCTTGTTCTCGCTCTACCCGGAGAGCTTATTCGTCGGCGCGGAACGCATCCTGCTCTTCAGCGTGCTGCCTGCGGGCTTCATCTCGTATGTGCCCGTGCACCTCTTGCGCGACGGCAAGCTCGGCGAGCTGCCGCTCTTGCTCGCGGCGGCTTTGGGCTTCGTGTGCCTGGGCGTCTGGGTATTTGAACGCGGCCTGCGGCGCTACGCGTCCGGAAGCCGGTTCAGCGTCTGGGGCTGAGGCTTGGATCGTCGCGCGGCTCCGCGGCACGCCGCGGTACGGCGCGCTATGGTATCGCTGGCACCATGGACGAAAAGCTATTGCGCGATCTGAGCCGGCGCGTCACAGAGCGGCTGACGGGTGGTCGGAAACGGTTGTTGTTCATCACCGGGGCCGGCCTGTCGGCCGAGTCTGGGCTGCCCACGTATCGCGGCATCGGCGGGCTCTACGACGCGGAGCACACCGAGCACGGCGTGCCCATCGAAGAGGCGCTGAGCGGGCCCATGTTTCGCACGAACCCCGCGATCACGTGGCATCACATCGCGCGCATCGAGGCCTCGGTGCGCGGTGCGCAGCCGAGCGCGGCCCACGCGCTGATCGCCCAGCTCGAGCGCCAGCACGAAGTGGTCGTGCTCACGCAGAACGTCGACGGGTTCCATCGCGCTGCGGGCTCCAGCCGCGTGATCGACATCCACGGCGACTGCCACGATCTGTTGTGCACACGCTGCGACTACCGGCGGACAGTGCGCGACTACGCGGATCTGACACTGCCGCCCCAGTGCCCCGACTGCGGCGCGAGCGTGCGCCCCGACGTGGTGTTGTTCGAAGAAGCGCTGCCGGAGGCCAAGCTCGACCAGCTCACGCTCGAGCTGCGCCGCGGCTTCGACGCCGAGTTCAGCATCGGCACGAGCAGCTTGTTCGCGTACATCGCGGGTCCGATCATCCAAGCAGCGCGCGCTGGTGTTCTGACGGTCGAGATCAACCCCGAGCACACGCCGATCTCGGACGTGGTGGACGTGAAGTTCGCTTGTGGTGCGGCGCGCGGGCTCGCGGCGATCTTCGACAGAACCCACTGAGCGCGCTCGGCCACGTCCGCTGGTGCGGCGCCGCAGTGCGCCCGCATATGCGGCGCGCGCACGCGCTGCGCATGAGGACACAACCCATGACACACACACGCATGCGCTGTGTTGAGGCGCAGCGCATTCTTACGCTAAATACAGCGTAATGCTGTGTTCGCGCGTCGCCGCCGTAGCCTTCGCCACGCTCTTAGCCACTGCCTGTGGCAACTCCACGGGTGACACGCAGGATCCGCCCGCGCCGGTGCGACCCAGCGACCGCTCCGACCTGGCCAACGTGGGAGAGACGGATCCGCTCGACTACAGCGATCCTCGCCTTTGGTTGTGCAGTCCTGACAGCGAACCTAACGCATGTGCACAAAACCTCGACGCCACCGAGGTGCTGCCCGACGGGAGCATGCAGCTCGTAGAGCATGTGCGCGCGACTGCGCCTGAGTTCGACTGCTTCTACGTGTACCCGACGGTGGTGCTGGATGGCACCCGGATGCAGACCGACTTCCAGCACACGGAGAAGGTGCTCGATCCGCTGCTCAGTCAGGCCGCGCTGTTCTCGAGCCTATGTGAGGTGTACGCGCCGCTGTACCGGCAGCGCGGCATCTCGCTCACCGGCAGCATCGCCGCACAGACCGTGCTGAACCCGGATGAGAACGACCGCGGTGTGCAGGATATCCGCGACGCGTTTCGCTACTTCCTGGAGCATCACAGCCGCGGCCGCAAGTTCGTCATCCTCGGGCATTCGCAAGGCTCGGCCGTCTTGACCACCATGATTCAGAAAGAGATCGATCCGAAGCCCGAGCTGCGCTCGCGCATGATCTCGGCGCTCTTGATCGGCGGCGGCGCCACGGTCGCTCCAGGCGAGCGCACGGGCGGTTCGTTCCAGAACATCCCCACCTGCTCTGAGCCGGGCGAGACAGGCAGCATCGTGGCGTACGCGAGCTTTGCCGCGGAGGCGCCGCCGCAGAGCAACGCACTCTTCGGGCGGGCGAGCGCTGGACTCGAGGCGGCCTGCACCGATCCGGCTGCCCTGTCCGGCAACACCGACCGGCTGCGCGGCATGTACGGCCGCGTGAACCTGAGCAACTCCGCCTTCAAGCTCGACGGCTCGTTGCCTAGCGGCATGTCGACCGAGTTCGCGCTGTATCGGCAGATGTTCCGCAGCCGCTGCGTGGCCAAGGGCGACGCGCACTTCCTCGAGATCACGGTCGATCGCGACGCGCAGGATACACGCGCCGTCCCGCCGCATCGCAGCGGGCTCGCCGAGCTCGTAGGTTTCGGCATGCACGTCGTCGACTACGCGGTGCCGCTCGACGACTTGCGCGAGACCGTGCGCTTGCAAGCCGAAGCCGCGCTGCGTTGAGCCCCGCCAGTGATCACTTCACGGCTGGAGCGCGGCGCGCACCTCGGCACAACCGAGCTCGTCGGCGCTGGCGGCGAGCCATACGGCTCGAGTCAGCGTGCCGTGGCTCGGGCTGCGGTCCAAGCTCGCGTCGATGTGAGAGTCGCCGTGCCGAAAGCTCGAGGGCGGCGTTTGGCGCTCGGCGAGCGCGTGAAACGCCGGTACGTGTCGATCGACGTAGGTGGCCTCGGCGGGCGAACACCTGCTGCCGTCGGGACGGGAACAGTCGAGCACACGCAAGAGCAGGTCGGATGCGCGCACCGAACCGCTGCCGATCTGACAGTCGTCGCCGCTGATAGGTGACAGTTCCAACTCGGTGCGCAACGCCACGTACAACGTCGAGGCGCCGTCGGCTTGCGCTTGTGCGCCGGGCTTCGTGGGAGCGGTCGTGTATTGAAAACCGCCGGCGCGCTCGTACGCGGGGCTGGCCGGCTCCCCGCTCAGCTGCAACTCGAGGCTGATGCCCGGCTCGCGATCGGCGTCTTGATCGGCGAAACATTGTGCGCCGATGCGGCCGTCAGCGCAGGCCACGAACGGCGTCTCCGAGTAGGCTGGCCAGGTCGCATCCGCCGCCTGCTCCAGCCCGAACAGCGACACCACCGGCTCGAACTTCAGCGCCTGCTCAGCCCCGAGGCCACGCGCGTGCGCCCTGTTGCCGGGCGTCGGCATGCTCCCGCGCTCCCACAGCGCGTCCGGCAACACGAACTGCATCACGCCGCCGCTGTTCGCGGCGTACAGGGCGGGAAAGCGCACGCCGCAGGTCTGCACGACGAAGTCCGCGCTGCCGTCCTGACAGAACTCCCCCAGCTCCAGCCGCGACAGTACTTGGATGCGGCCTCGGCCTGGATCGAACGCGGGCTGCTCGCCGTCGTCTTCGTCTCGCCACCACACGTCGAGCTGCAGCTCCATCGCGTACACGCCGGGGGCGCTGCGCGTGCATGCGCCTTCCGGGACCTCGCCGGTGCCTGAGCACGTGCGTCCTGGCTTGTGCCTCGGCGCGCTCGCGGGGCTCGCGCTGTTGTCAGCCTGCGGGCGCCCCGTCGCGAACGTCGCTTGCGGTGGCGGGGCATCGGGCGGCTCGGGGCCCGGGTTCTGACATGCCAGCATGGAGGCGGCCAAGGCGAACGGCAGGATGCCGAGGGCAGAAGTCGGTTGGACCATGGAATGCAGCTCCTTGTGAGCCGCCACCGCGTCGCGGCAGCGGCAGGCTCTCTCATTCCTGAGTCGCCGCTCCCGCCCGCGCTTGAGGCTTCCATCACTTGTACATGAGCTTTGCATGTGAGCTGCCGCCGTCCGCGGCAGCTCCGCCGGCCTGTGCAAATCACGAACGCGGCGGGTGTGAAAGGGGACGCGGTAGAGCTGGGCCCTATCCGTGAAGCGTTCGACGTGGGCGACAGGCGCCTAACCGGCGCAGGCCTCGAGCGCCACGCTGGCCTTCCGGGACAACTCCTTCATCCCGAAGGCCTGCGCTGCGAGCCGAGCCGACGTCAGGATGTCTCGACCTCGCTCGCGCGCATTCGTGGCCAGGGCCACGCGCCCGTATTCGAGCTGCACGTAAGCTCGAAATGGGGGCGACTCTTCGGTCGCGCGCAGCGCTGCTTCGAGATGTTCGAGCGCGCGTGACGACTCGCCCAGCGCGTGTGACATCAAGCCGAGGTAGTAGCTCACGGGACCTAGATACACCCACGGCTGTAAGTTCAGGTGCCTGCCTTCGCTCTCGCAGAGCAGTGCGTACAGGCGCTCGACGGCCGAGTAGTCCTGGAGCAACACGGCGACCGCACCCATGATCGCCAACGTGGGCAAGCGCAGCGTGTGCAAGATGGAGGCTTCGATCGGATTGGCGAGCAGCGTGTGCAAGGCCCGCCGCGCCGGCTCGGGCTTATTCGAGAGCGCCGCGGGCAACGCCCAGAAGATGCGGTACGCCTCGGGCACCGAGTCGGGCGCTTGTAACGCCGTGGGCGGCGCGCCCCGGTGATAATCGAGAAACAGCTTGCGCACGTGGTAGAAGCCCTCGGAGACCGACTCACCCACGCGCTGACCCAAGACGCGAAGCTGCTCGGAGATCTCGGCCGCCTCCGCGAACTCACCCTGACAGCAGGCGTGGTAATGGGCGCTGCCGAGCACCATGTAGCGATGCCAGGGACTACCGAACTGCTCGGCCAAGCTCGCATACTCGGTTCGATAGCGGATCGCTGTCTGAATATCTCCCAAATCGCCGCAATCGGCCATGCGCCACAACATGCCGTCCAACATCAGCTCGTTGTCGCCGGTGGTCCGGCTGAGCTGCACGATCTCGCTGGCGATCGCCAGCATCTCCTCGGGCGGAGCCACGCCCCACAAGGTGAAGTGCTGCACGTTGAGCGTCCACTGCAGCACGTGCAGGTCGCCCAAGCGCCGCGCCATCTCGACGGCCTCCGCCGCGATGCGCCGGCGCTCACTGAGCGAGTGGCCCGAATTCACGCCGAGCAGGCTCACCGCCGTCAGCAGCGCGCGCACCGGGCTGTCGCCCGGCGGCAACCGATCCAGGGTCTCGCGTAGCTTGCGCTGCCGCGTGGCTTCGTGCTGCACGCTGCCGCGCAGCGCCGTGCTCGCGGCGAGCTGCGCCCAAGCCGTACGCTCGATGTCGCCGGTCTTGTGCGCGAACTCGCCCGCGCGATCGAAGCAGCTCGCCGCACGATCGATCTGACCGGCGCGATAGAACGCCCCACCCGCGTTGCACGACAGCTCGTACCACGAGAGGCTATCGCCGCTACTCAGCTGCGCGTGCGACAGCGCGCGTTCGTACAGGCTGGCGGCAGCTTCGTAGGCGGTCATGCGCTCGGCCTGCACGGCCGCGCGGCGCGCGAACTCGATGGCCTTGTCCCTGCAGCCGTCCGCGGCAGCACGGTCGTAATGGTGCGCCAGCTCGTACAGCGGCCATTGCTCTGGAGCGAAGCTCTGTTCGAGCAGCTCCGCGATCTGCCGGTGCAGCTCGATGCGGCGCGCCGGCGCGATCTCGGAGTACACCGCGCTGCACACGAGGCCGTGCGCGAAGGCCAGGTGCGAGGGGCCCGTGGCCGCAGGGCGCAGTACGTGGCGCTGCCGCGCCGGCTCGAGCTGCTCGAGCAATTCCGGCTCGGAGCACGCGCCCAACTGCGCCAGCACTTGCAGCGGAAACTCCCGCCCGAACGCCGAGGCTGCGGACAAGAGCTCGCGCGTCCGCGGCGGCAGCTGCGCGAGGTGCTTGCGCACGGCACCGGCGATGCGCTCCGGCAACGGCCACTCGGACAGCTGCGACAGCTCGAGCCAGCTGTCTCCGCCGCCGTCAGCTGCGAGCCGGTGAGCGAGCGCCGCCAGGAGCAGCGGATTGCCGCCGGACAGCGCGAACAGCGCCTCGCCATCTCGCGAGGACACGGGCCGGCCCAAGTTGCGCTCGAGCAGCTCCACCGCCGCGGTGGGCTCGATGGCGCGCAAGCCGAGCAGCTGGCTGGTCCCGGTGCAGCACTCGATCAACCCGCTGAGCGCGCTGCCGGGCGCGACTTCGAATTCGCGGTACGTCGCGATGAAGACCAGCGCGAGCTCATGCAGCTCCGGCAACAAGAAGCGCAACAGCTGGACCGAGGCTTCGTCTACCGCGTGCAGATCCTCGAGGATGATCACGCGCGTGCAGCGCCGGCAGGATGCGCGGCGACCGGGCCGCTGCAGCTCG
>Ga0315910_10005156_pt1 | contig 10745 bp, 9 predicted proteins | sample EdamamesoilMG_FD_204470 | JGI IMG/M metagenome (GOLD analysis project Ga0315910, IMG submission 204470) | Garden soil microbial communities collected in Santa Monica, California, United States - Edamame soil | ecosystem: Environmental > Terrestrial > Soil > Garden | place: USA: California...
TCGAGCTGCAGCTCAAGGTGGAAGGCGGCCGCGGCTACGTGCCGGGCAACATCCGCTACCTGCCCGAAGAGACCAAGGGAATCGGGCGCATCGTTCTCGATGCCTCGTTCAGCCCGGTGCGGCGCGTCTCCTACGCGGTGGATTCGGCCCGCGTCGAGCAGCGCACGGACCTCGACAAGCTGGTGCTCGACATCGAGACCAACGGCGCGATCGAACCTGAGGAGGCGGTGCGCTACGCCGCCCGCATCCTGGTGGACCAGCTGTCGGTGTTCGCACAGCTGGAAGGCACCGCGCTGCCCACCGAGGAAAAGAAGGCGATTGCGGTCGATCCGATCCTGCTGCGCCCGGTCGACGACCTGGAGCTCACGGTGCGCTCGGCCAACTGCCTGAAGGCCGAGAACATCTACTACATCGGCGACCTGATCCAGCGCACCGAGACCGAGCTTCTGAAAACCCCGAACCTGGGCCGCAAGTCGCTCAATGAAATCAAGGAAGTGCTTGCCTCGCGCGGGCTGACGCTCGGCATGAGGCTGGAGAACTGGCCGCCGGCCGGTCTCGAGCACCACCGGACCTAACAGCAAGCAAGTAGCGAAAAGCACAGGAAAGCGTCATGCGCCACGGCAACGGACTACGCAAACTCAATCGCACCAGCAGCCATCGCACTGCGATGTTCCGCAATATGGCGGTCTCGCTGCTGACGCACGAGGAGATCACCACCACGCTCCCCAAGGCGAAGGAATTGCGCCGGGTGGTGGAACCCATGATCACGCTCGGCAAGAAGGCGACGCTCGCCAACCGGCGCCTTGCCTACAGCCGGTTGCGCGACAACGGCACCGTTTCCAAGCTGTTTGCGGAGCTGGGGCCGCGCTATGCCAAGCGCAACGGCGGCTACCTGCGCATCCTCAAGAGCGGTTTTCGCAAGGGCGACAATGCGCCGATGGCGCTGGTGAGCCTGCTGGATCGCCCCGAGCTTGCCGCCGCCGCGCCGGCCGACGAGAAGAAAACCGAGAAGAAAGAAGCCGCCAGGGCGGCCTGATCCTATCCGGTAGTCGTTCTGGCCGGTAGTTTCAGCGGCGCGAGGCAGGTCCGGTTGCCGTCATGGTCTGGCCACGGCAGGCCGAGGAATATCATTCACACCTGCCGATGCCTGAGACCGACCCCAACGCCTGGCTTTACGCTACGGTCTATGCGGTGGCCTACAACGCCGCTGCCGCGGTCCTTGCGTTCCTGCAGCGGGATTCCTACCTGTACTGGCCATTCATCGTCACGACATTCGTGATCGCGCTTGCCGCGTGGCGCTTTGGCCCCGCGAAATGCGGGCTCAAAGGTGCCGCGTGCTGGCGCGAATTCCGCAGGCGATTCCTGTCGCGCGAGCTCTGGGCGCACCCCTCGGCGAGGCTCGACTACCAGTTCTATCTGGTCAACGCGCTGTTGATTCCATTGGTCATGGCGCCGGTGCTCTTCAATGAAAAGGCTATCGCCGCGCTGCTCGATTCCGGGTTCGGTGCGGCGCAAACGGGTCTTGCGCTGAGCGTGCCCGGCGAAGTGGTCGCGCGGGTTGCGTACACGCTGCTGTTCTTCGTCGTCTACGATTTCGGGCGTTTTGTCGCCCACAGCCTGCTGCACGATATTCCCTGGCTCTGGGAATTCCACAAGGTGCACCACTCAGCCGAGGTCCTCACGCCGATCACGAGCTACCGCCTGCATCCCATCGATCTGGCCGTCATGGCCTGGGTGCCTGCGCTTGCAACGGGCCTGGTCACATGGGCGTTTCACCGATTCGTGGATCCGTCGATCGGCTTCTACACGTTTCTCGGCCTGCACGCCGTGTTCTGGCTGTCCAACAGCATAGGCAACCTGCGGCATTCCCCAGTGTGGGTTTCGTATGGCGCAGCTCTAAACCGCTGGTTCATCAGTCCCGCCCATCATCAGCTGCACCACAGCGCCGAACAGCGGCACCTCGGCTGCAATCGCGGCTTCGATATCGCGCTCTGGGACAGAGTCTACGGCACGTTGTACGTGCCGTCGGACCAGCCGGAGACGTTCCGCATGGGCTTGGGCGACGAGACCGATGGCCGCTGGCGCAGCCTCGCGCGCCTTTATTTCTGGCCGTTCCGGCTGCTCGGGCGGCGGCTGCTCGAGAAATAGCGGGCGATCGCGGTCACGCGACGAGAATCGCGCGATAGTCGTTGACGTTGGTGCGCGTAGGCCCGGTGACCACCAGGTCGCCGAGTGCGGAAAAAATCCCGTAACTGTCGTTGGCGGCCAGGTACTTCCTCGGGTCGAGGCCCTGCGCGCGCGCGCGCGCGAGCGAGTCCGGCGCGAGCAGGGCGCCGGCATTGCTCTCCAGCCCGTCAATGCCGTCGGTATCGGCGGCGATCGCGTGCACTTCGGCGGCACCGTCCAGCTCGATGCCCAATCCGAGCAGGAACTCCGCGCAGCGCCCGCCGCGCCCATGGGTGCGGCGGACCGTCACGGTGCACTCACCGCCCGAGAGTAGCGCCACGGGGGGCTTGAAGGGCGCGCCGTGCTGGCGGACTTCCCGCGCGATAGCCGCCATCACCTTGGCAACCTCCTTCGCCTCTCCGGTGATCGAATCGCTCAGGATCACCGGCTGGATGCCGTTGTCGCGAAACAGCGCCGCCGCCGCTTCGAGCGAGCGGCGCGCGGTCGCGATTACGCGGTTCTCGACGTTGGCGAACACCGGCGATCCGGGTTTGGGCGTTTCTTCGCGCTCGCCGCGCAGGCCCGCAATCAGATGTTTGAGGACCGCCCGCGGCGCCTTGACGTCGAAGCGGTTCAGCACATCCACCGCGTCCTGGTAGGTGGTCGGATCGGGGGCGCAGGGTCCCGAGGCGATGTGCGTGGGATCGTCGCCGGTCACGTCCGAGATGATCAATGTCACCACAGGAGCCTTGCAGGCGGACGCCAGGTGCCCGCCCTGGATCTGCGAGAGGTGCTTGCGCACCGTGTTGATCTCCTGGATGGTGGCGCCACTCTTCAACAGGTCGCGCGTCACCGCGCGCAGGTCCGCGATCGCCACCCCGGGCACCGGCAGGGACAGCAGCGCCGAGCCGCCGCCCGACATCAGCGCGAGCAGCATGTCCATCGGCTTGATCGCACGTGCTGCGCCCAGCATCTCGCGCGCCGCCGTTTCGCCTGCCGCATCGGGCACCGGGTGGCCAGCCTCGACCCAGCGGATGCGCTCCAGGGTGAGCGCATGGCCGTAGCGCGTCAGCGCGATGCCAAACAGCGTCTTGTCGGCCGGCCAGTGGCGCTCTACGGCCAACGCCATCGAGGCGGCGGCCTTGCCGGCTGCGAGCACCAGCGTGCGGCCATCGGGTGGCTCGGGCAGGTGCGCGGGGACGATCTGCAGCGGGTCCGCCGCAGCCACCGCTGCGCGGAAGCTGGCTTCGAGGAGCTCCCGCGGCGTCAGCCGAAGCGCTCCTCGGGGTGCGCCGCACGGGCCGCGCCGCCGTGGGCGTAAAGCGCCGGATAAGTTTCGCGAAACGCCTGCATGATTTCGGGCACCGGCACGTCGGCATGGCTGCCGCGCTCGCGCAGGTATTCCATGTGGCGGCGGTCGTTCTCGTCGTAGGCATGGAAGATCGAGTCTTCGCGGCCGTCGAACTCCAGCGGCTTGACCTTGAAGCGCCGGCACAGCTCCACGTTGAACGCCGGGGTCGCCTTGACCCACTTGCCTTCCAGGTAGAGTTCGGTAAAGCCGTGGTAGACGAACAGGTCCGATCCCATGCGCTCGCGCAGCGCGGGCGTGGTGAGGTGGTTTTTGACGTCGGCGAACCCGACGCGCGCCGGTATGTCGCCGGCGCGCGCGCAAGCGGCGAGCAGGGCTGCCTTGCCGATGCAGAAACCCTCGCCGGTGGCGAGGCACTGCGAGGCCCGATAGGTCTCGACCCTGGAGAAATCCAGGAACGGGTTGTAGCGGATGCCGTCGCGCACCGCGTAGTAGAGCGCCACCGCGCGCGCCAGGGATGTATTGCCCTTGGCCTGTTCCCTTGAAAAGGCGACGACAGCGGGATGGCCGCTGTCGATATAGGTTGCGGCGGCCAGAAACTCCTTCATCGGTCCAGCTGCATCAGGCGCCGCGCCCCCGCGAACAAGGGGCTGGAGGGCACCGCCATGCCGTCCAGCACCGAGAAATGGTTGGTGCCGGGCATCGCGATGTCTCCCGCCACCGCGCCGCGCCAGCGCTCGCGCAGCAGCGCGTTCTGGCGTTTGAATTCCGAGCTCTCGTCGCCGCCCACGCAGGTCATCACAGGGGCGCGCGTCGCCGGCGGCAGGAAGGCAGGCGAGGCTTTGAGCGCGGCCTCTTCGTCCAGGCGCAGGTCGCCATTCAGCCAATCCACCTGCACCATCGGCCGCAAGTCGTAGATGCCGCTGATCGCCAGGCCGCCCTTGAACAGGTCCTTCGGCAACCGCGCGTCGAACGCCGGCCACACCGCGGCCATCATCATCGCAGTCAGATGTCCGCCCGCGGAGTGGCCGGAGACGTAAAGCCTGTCCTCGTCCATGCCGTACTCCTCGGCGTGCAGCCACAGCCAGCGGCCCGCGCGCAGCATCTGGCGCACGATTTCTTCGACCGTCACTGCCGGGCAGAGGTCGTAATTCACCACTGCCAGCGACACGCCGGCGCCTACCCAGGCCGGCGCGAGAAACGAAAAATCCTGCTTGTCGCGCGAGCGCCAGTAGCCGCCGTGAATGAACATCATGCAGCTGCCGTCGCCTTTGCGCGCGGGGAAGATGTCGATCGTCTCGCCAGGCGCCTCGCCGTAGCGCTGGTCGAGGTGACAGGCCATGGTCGCGCGGGCGCGTGCCGAGTCCTGGATCCACTGCCCGACCCATTTCTCGTTGTCGGGTACCAGCTCGCGGTTGTTGTATTCGCGCGAATAGAACGCGGCGTCCATCAGTTGCGCTGCTCCCGCCAGATTCCCAATGCCTGTTGCGCTGACCGGTCGGAATAGGAGAACAGCACGCAATCGTCCTGCGCATCCACGCGCAGCGGCTGCCAGGACGGCACGACGAAGGTGTCTTTCGGCGCGAAGGCGAACGATTCGGTGCCGATATGCGCCTTGCCCACCCCTTCGGCCACCGCGTACACCGTGCCGTCGGTGGAGCGGTAGGGCGAAGTGCGGAAGCCCTTGGGCAGCAATTGGATGAAGGCGCCGATGGTGGGCATCGCTGGCCCGCCACACAAGGGGTTGGTGAACTGCATCTTCCAGCCGTGGCAGGCGTCGGCATCGCCGTTCTTTGCCAGCGCCGCCAGCGCCTCGCGGCTGCGCGCATAGGGATAGCTGAATACCGGCGAGGTCTTGCCGAAGGGCGCCACCGGATCGAGCGGCGCGAGGCCGCTGCCGTAGCGGGCAAGCGAGGCGCCCTCGCGCGCTGTCACCGGCTGCACCTCCTCGGGGTAGTTTTCGGCGAACTGGGCATCGAAGAGGGCGAGGATCGGGATGTCCAGGCCATCCATCCAGACCACCGGCTCGCCGTCCGCGGGGTTGCCATGGTCGTGCCAGGTCCAGGCGGGCGTGATGATGAAGTCACCGGGATGCATCACGGTGCGCTCGCCGTTGACCGCGGTATAGGCACCCGAACCCTCGACGATGAAGCGCAGCGCCGACTGCGTATGGCGATGGCTGGGCGCGATCTCGCCAGGCAGGATCAGCTGCAGGCCGCAATACAGGCTGCGCGTGATGCAGGACTGCCCGCGCATGCCGGGATTCTCGAGAATCAGCACGCGCCGGACGGCTTCTTTTGCGGTGATCGCGCGTCCCGATTCCATGATGTAAGGCCGGATCGCCTGGTAATTCCAGTAGCCTGGCCTGCATGGGCTCTGCGGCTGCGGCGGAACCAGGGCGTGCAGCACTTCCCACAGCGGCGTCAGGTCGTGCCGGTCCATGCGGGCATAGAACTCCTGCCGACCGGACGCGGTACGTGCCTTGGGAACGCTCGCCATGCATGGCTCCTGGGTCAAAAAATCATTATAAAGTGTCGCCCGTACGCCTTGCTGGAGAGCGCAATGCCGCAGGACCGGGACGACAGGCTCGCGATCATCGAAACCGTCAACAACTGGGCGCTCTGGCGCGACGCGGGGGACTGGGCGCGTTTTCGTACGGTCTGGCACGAGGACGGCTGGATGACCGCCACCTGGTTCCAGGGGCCTGCAGAGAAGTTCATCGAGGTCAGCAAAGCGGGCTTCGACAAGGGCGTCAGCATCCTGCACTTCCTCGGCGGCAGCAGCGTCGATGTGAAGGGCGGGCGCGCCGTCGCGCAGACCAAGATGACCATCAGCCAGCGCGCCAGCGTCGACGGAGTGCTGGTGGACGTGGTCTGTACCGGCCGTTTTTATGATTTTTTCGAACAAAGAAAGAACCGGTGGGCAATCGTGCGTCGGCAGCCGATCTACGAGAAGGACCGCATGGACCCGCTCGATCCGGCGGCAAAGCTCACCCTCGATCCGGAACTGCTCGCGCGATTCCCGGAGGGTTACCGGCATCTCGCCTACCTGCAGACCAAGATCGGCTTCACCATCAAGCTCGACCTGCCGCAGCTCAAAGGTCCGGTTGTCGAAGCGCTCTATCGGCACGGCCAGGCCTGGCTCGACGGCGCGCCTTCGGCCTTCCCCGCCTGAGTACGCAACCGCCCCGGTATTCGTCATCCCGGCGGTCATGACGGCCTGTCGCTTCCTTGCCTGGATCGTACTGGCCGGTCTTTCGGTCGCGGCCAGCGCGGGAGCGCGGACCGAAAACCGCTTCGGCTCCATCCATATCGACGGCAAGAAGGCCGGGCAGGTCCACTACACGATCGAGTACGGCGATACGGGCGACGTCGAAACGCTCAAGACCCGCGCGTCGCTCTCGATCCTCGGCATTAAGCTGTTCAATTTTGAGCAGACACTGCATGAGGAATGGCGTCGCGGTGAAATGCAGATTTTTCGCAGCCGGACCGACGACAGCGGAAAGATCTTCGAGGCGACCCTGAGCCGCGGATCCGGCGTCTACCGAGGCAGCCTCAACGGTTCGCCGCTCGAAATGCCGAACAAGGCGTTTCCGGCCTCGGTGTGGCACTACGGCATCGTCGACCGCACGCTGCTCTTCGATTTGAAAAACCTCAAGCTTTTGAGCGTGAAAGTCACGCGGGCCGCCGAAACGCTCGCGCTGCCGGATGGCAGGAAGGTCGCGACCGAACGCTTCGAGTTCTCAGGCGACTGGAGCGCCACGGCGTGGTTCAACCAGAAGCGCGAGCTCGTGAAGTTCAAGTATCTCGTCGATGGGCACGACGTGGAGGTACGGCTCGACCCGTGAAGCCGCCAATATGGAGCAATGGCGGGCCGCCGATTCAGGTCTTGACCGCCTTCAGCCAGGTCACAGGCCTGCCGAGCGCGCCGCCCAGGGCCTTGCCCTCGGGGTCGGCGAGCGCCGCTTCGCGAGCCTTGCGGATCGCCTTCGCCTGCTGGGCCGGGTCGGTCGTCGCGGGGTGGTCGACCAGCGCGTCGAGGATCGCCAGGAAGTTCGCCTTGCCGCGCCGGTGCGTGTCGCCGTAGCCCTTGATCAGGCGCGCGCATTCTGCGATCTCCAGCGCGAGCGGTACGCTGCGCGCTGCCGCTTCGCGCACGCGCGTGAGCCAGTGCTCGATGAGCTGCTGCTCTTCCCGGTAGCGGTAGGAATGAGGCCGCCAGGGCTTCAGCCAGGCGAGCGGGCGCACCAGCAGGTAGCCGAAAACCCCGGAAGTCTTGACGTGCATGCCGACGTTGTACGCATCGAGCTTGCCGCGTGTTTGCGCCCATGAGTGGAGTTTCCTGCCGAGGGAATGGGGCAGGAGCGAGGCGAATTCCTCGACGCCCGGCTTGAGGAAGTCGATCACCACCACCGGTTCGCCGTCCTTCGCGCCGACTTCCCTGCGCACGCGCTCGAAGCGCGAAGCGCGCGTTTTGAGATCCGCGACGCGGATGATGTCCTCGTAGCTCATCCAGAGGGCAAGCTGCCGGGCTGTCTCCGATGCGAGTTTCGAATCGCCGTCCTGGAAAGGCTTCATGCGTTCCAGGAACAGGTTTGCGTAGGCATCTCCCTGGTAATCCTTGAGGCGGGAAATGCTCAAATCCAGAACCTCCCGCAAACCCTCCGCGCGCTGCGGTGGCGCGGGCGGCTGCGGCGTGGCGCGCGATCCGGCCGCGATCTCGCAGCCGGCGGCGAAGCCGCGCAGGCTTGCTTCGGCGCCGCGGCCGCCGCCGCGGATCGCCTTCTCGCAGGCCGCGCGCGGCAGCGGCAGCACGCCGCTGCCCGCCATCGCGCCGAATAGCACCGCATTGATCACGGTGCCGCTGTCCTGCGCCAGCTTGCGCATGTCGAACAGCACGGCTTTCTTCGCCAGCTGGCGCCCGGCCTCGACGACGCGTGCGCTGTCGAAGCGGCCGTCGGCCATCTGCATTTTCTCGATGGTGGCGTAGATGCGGTGGGTGGAGGCCACCAGCGTGGTGCGGTCAGGGCTCACGTAGCCGTTCTGCATCGCGCGGCCGGCCTCGATCAGTTCGGAGGCGACCATGATGTCGACGTTGCCGGGGCTGGGCGTGAGCGAGAAGACCGGTTGCCTGCCGTTCAGCTCGGTGGCGGTCGCCGGGAATATCTCGAGGTAATAGGTGGTCGCGCCGGTGCGCTGCGCCACGCCCGGAATCGACGTGCTCTGCGACGGGAAGCCGCACTGCGCGGCCGCGTCGATGAGCCAGTCGGCCATGACGCCGCCGCCTTCGCCGCCGAGCGCGGCGATCAGGATGGTGATGGGTCGCTCGGGCAGGCTCATTTGAAGAGGTTCCTGACTTTGTCGATGGCTTTGTCGAAAAATCCGGGGTTCTGAATGACTTCGGCCCGGTAAAAGGAGGGGCACAGCACAGCCGCGTGTGCGTTCTCTCCGCACAGCCCGCAGCCGACGCAGCCGTCGATCACGGTTGCCACCGGGTCGCGCCGCAGCGGGTCCGGATTGTCCTTGACCGTGAGGGTAGGGCAGCCCGAAAGGCGGATGCAGGAGTGGTCGCCGGTGCAGGTGTCCTCGTCGACGCCGTACTTGACCCGCACTGTGCGTTTTCCCTCGGACAGGTTTTTTGCGACGACGGGGCGCAATCTGCGCTGACGTTCGAGCTGGCACTCGCCCTCGGCGACGATGACCTTGAGACCTTTCTGGTCCGTGGTCATCGCTTCGCGATAGGTCTTCGTCATCGCGCCGACGTCGTAGTTGTCGACTGTGCGCAGCCATTTCACGCCGATGCCGTGGAGCGTGTCCTCGATTGAATGTTCCGAGTTTTTGGGCGAAGAAAGCAGTTCCTGCGTGCCCGTGGCGGAGGCGTAGCCATTCTTCATGATGACGAGCACGCCATCGCCCTTGTTCATCAGGTTGGACGCGACGCCCGACAGCAGGCCGTTGTGCCAGAAGCCGCCGTCGCCCATCACCGCCACCGGGCGCCTGGCGGACATCGGCGTCACGCCGGCGGCGCTCGCCAGGCTCATGCCGTAACCGAGCAGGGTGTTGCCCTGCGAGAAGGGCTCGAAGGAGGCGAAGGCGTGGCAGCCGACGTCCATCGAGACGTGCGGCCGGCCGATGTCCTGCGCGACCAGCTTCATCGCCGAGAACACCGGGCGCTCCGGACAGCCGACGCAGAAGGTGGGCGGGCGCTGCGGCATCGCGCCCAGCAAACTGGCTGCTTTGTCTTTTGTACCCTGATTTGCATTCAACCAATGTAAACCCGAAGACAAATCCAGTTGCGGCGCGTGTTGCTTCAGAAAGCGCGCCAGGCCCTGCACCATCAGTTCGGTGGTGTAGTCCCCCGCCATCTGCAGCATGTCCTTGCCGTGCAATTTCGCCTGCAGGTCGGCGCGCCGCAGGTGCGTGGCAATTTCCTGCTCGATGAATTCGGGCTGGCCTTCTTCGACGACCAGCAGTGCGGTTTTGTCTTTTGCATAGGAAGTTATTTCTTCAGGCAAAAGCGGATAAACAACATTCAACACATAGATCGGGATCCGGCAGCCGCCAAAATCGTCGGCGAGGCCCAGCAGGCGCAGCGCGCGCAGCAGGCCGTTGTAGAGGCCGCCCTGCACGACGATGCCGACGCCGTGCTCCGAACCTGCGTCGCTGCCCTCAAAGACCTCGTTCAGCTTGTGATCGGCGACGTACTTGCGCGCCGCCGGCAGGCGCACGTCGTTCTTCAGCTTCTCCTGGCGGAAGATGGCCGGCGGATGCGCGAGGCGGTCGTAGATGAACTCCTTGGGCGGTCCATCCAGACGATGGCGCATCGACACCGCCGGGGCCTTGTTGTCCTTGGCAACGAAGGAGCCATGCACGTGGCACGCGCGGATGCGCAGCTCCATCATCACCGGGGTATTGGAGGCCTCCGACAGTGCAAAGCCGTGCTCGACCATGTCGACGATGGTGGTCAGGTTGGGCCGCGGGTCGAGCAGCCACATCAGCGATTTCATGGCGAAGGAATGGCTGCGCTCCTGCGCCACCACGCCGCCTTCGCCGTAGTCCTCGCCCAGCACGATCAGGGTGCCGCCCATGACGCCCGCGCTCGCGAGATAGGAAAGCGCGTCGGCAGCGACATTGGTGCCGACCACCGATTTCCAGGTCACCGCGCCGCGCGCCGGATAATTGATGGAAGCGCCCAGCATCGCCGCAGCGGACGCCTCGCTGGTGCAGGCCTCGACGTGCACGCCGAGGCCGTCCAGGTAATCGCGCGCCTG
>Ga0315910_10005157_pt1 | contig 10745 bp, 11 predicted proteins | sample EdamamesoilMG_FD_204470 | JGI IMG/M metagenome (GOLD analysis project Ga0315910, IMG submission 204470) | Garden soil microbial communities collected in Santa Monica, California, United States - Edamame soil | ecosystem: Environmental > Terrestrial > Soil > Garden | place: USA: California...
CGGGTTGTCCGGATCGGTGACGTCGAGCGCGTAATAGCCGCGCCCGCCGCTGTTCGCCCCCGCGACCAGGACCGTCTTCCACGTGCTGGTGGCGCTGTCGTAGACGTCCGCGGTCTCGGGCGAGCCATCGGCGAAGTAGGTATGCCGATTCTTGTAGCCCGAGTCGGCCAGCACCCACAGCCCCGACATGAGGAAGCGCGGCAGGTAGGCCCACATCTCCTCGCCGGTGTCGCCGTGAAAGGCGTGCAGGTAGCCGTCGTTCGCGCCGACGTACAGGCGCGGCGAGCGCAGCGCGTTGGCCGACTTGTAATCCGTATAGCTCGGCGTGACGGTGTCGCCGTAGAACAGGAACGGGTTGCGCACGAACGCCGGCTTCGCGTTGATGGTGTCGCCGAGGATGGTCTGGCTGACCGTGCCGGTGCCCGGATCGACAAACTTGCGGTCGCGGAACGAGCCCGCCGACAGGTCTGCGGTCAGCTCGAGCCCCGTCCAGCCGCGCAGATAGCCCACCATCAGCGAGCCGTCGTTGACGTTGGCCTGCGTCGCCCCGCCGGTGATGGTGTTGCATTGCGACATGTTGGTGGGGAGCGAGCTGCACTTGTTGGTAAAGTAGGCGCGCTCGGTCGCGTGCAGCTGCGCCCAGGTGAAGTTCTTGAGATTGCTGGTGCAGGTGCCGGTGGTCGGCGCATTGAAGCAGAACGTCTTGATCACCCGGGTGTCGCTCGACGCGGTCACCTTGCCCAGCAGCTGCGTGTCGGCCTGCCAGAGGATGGTCGGCTCGACGTTGCCGGTGGTGGTGTCGATGTTCTGCGCCACGATCCGTCCCGACCAGGTGTCGGTCTCGTAGGTGGTGCTGAAGATCTGCCGGTCGGTCTGGGTGATGTTCGGGCTCGAGGTGGACGAGGCCGCCGCCGCCGCGACCTGGAGGTTGAGCGCGTTCAGGGCGCTCTCCAGGCCGGTGACGAGAGCCGACGCGTCACGCGCCGAGTAGTACTGCCCCCGGCCGTTCACGGCCGCGTGCCAGAGGTCGTCGAGCGCGGTGGCCGAGTTCTCCTCCGGCGAGGGCCAGTCGCAGGTGCCGGCGGTCCACAGGCAGGCGCCCGCGGCGGCGTTCTTGATGTTCGCGAAGTCGCCCGTGGTGGAGGTTTCATAGTCGGGCTGGAAGCGCATCAGCCCGTCCACCATGCCGATGCTGAAGGTCACCATGTGCTGGTGGGTGACGAAGTTCTTGTTGCCCGGCTTGGTCGGCACGTTGTTCTCCGACACGTCGACGCCCGCACCGTTGAGGGCGGGGCCGGTATGCGGAGTGGTCCCGCCGCGCAAGTCATTCTGGTAATAGTAGAGGGCGACGTCGGCCAGCGTGTTCATGCCGCCGGGGCTGGACCCCGCCGCCGTGGTGGACAGCAGATTGCCGTCGAACGTGCCCTGCGCGCGGCTCGAAGCGGGGTCGGAATATCCCGCCAGCGGCGTGCCGGTGTTGACGTTGTCCTGGTTGTCCATGTCGGTGTTGTTGAGCTTTTTCCCACCCGCGCCGTTCCAGTACCCGTCGGTCGTGAGGATGGAGAAATTGCGCTGGCAGGACACCTGGACCGGGTCGTCGTTTGCCGGGGTCAGCCCCGCGGTGAGGCCGCTGCCGAGCTTGCCGGCGAAGATCCAGCCTACGGTCGACAGCGCATCGCGCAGCGGGGTCGCCCCGATCAAGTCGATCGAGCTCGAACCGATGTTGTAGAACTTCGAGTACCACTGCGCGGCATGGGTGCCGGCGGCGCCGCCGGCGAAGTCCCGGATCGGCAGATAGCGATTGCTTTGGACGTTGGTGGTCGAGGACCCGGCGCCGTCGCGCCGCGGACTGATCGTGATGAATCCGACGCGCAGCTTGGCCGGTTGCGCCGGGCTGCCGGTCGGATTGTGGATAAAGGACTGGAACGCGCGGCCGCCGGCGGTCTTCATCGTATTCAGCCGGTTGCGATAGTAGGTGTACCAGCGCGCGTAGTTCTGGATCTCCTCGGCGTAGGTGCAGGTAGGCGCACCCACGCAATCGTTACGTCCGGTGCGGCCGGTGTAGGTGGTCGTGCCCGAAACGATGTTGTTGCGCGTGAACAGGCCGTAGCGCGCGAACGTGTAGGTCGTGCCGGAATCGATGAACTTCGAAATGCAGCGGGGTGTGGTGCCGCTGTTGCCGGTCACCGCGCCGGACGCGCTCGCGTCCGCCTGGGTCTTGCAGAACCGCAAGTAGGCCGGGAACGGAAAGCCCGCCGGCGCCGTGCCGGGCGTCGCGGCCAGCGTGCAGGTGGATAGATTCGGGTCGCTGCAGTACTCGGTGGGGGTAATCCGGTAGACGATCGGATTGGCCGACGGGCTGCTGTCCAGGATGTTGTAAAGGCCGGTGCGGGCCCAGGAAGCGTTCCCGCTCGTGCTGCCGGAATTGGCGCCGGTGTAGGTGAACTGCGTGGCGTTGGTCACGGTCGGCGTGAATGCGGTCAGCTTGTCCTGGTTGTTGTTATCCGCATCGACGACTACGATATCGCCCTGCACCAGCCCGTGCCCGGCCGTGGTGGTCACCGTGACGGTGCTGCCGCTGCGAGTCCAGGTCACACCCGCGGCGGCACTGGCCTTGCCGGCGTGCTTGCGATAGAAGCCGTCCCGAGGCGAGGAGCCGCTGCTTCCGCCGCCATATGTGAATTGCTTGGCGTTCGGCACACTGGCGACGATGCGGTTGTTGCCGTCGAAGTTGGTGCTTCCGGTACCGCTGACGACGATGACGTCGTTGACTGCTAGCCCATGGTCCGCAACGGTGGTGACGGTGATGGTCGAGCCGCTGCGCGAGAACGAGGCCGCGATCATCATCTCCGGCAGACCGAATCGCTCGGTACTCGCGTTGGAGGTGTGGCTGCGGTAGGGGAACTGGCCCGCAGCCATGGTGAAGGTCCCCGTCAGTTGCGTGTCGGCGTCGACGCCGCCGCTGGCGAGAATGTTGCCCGAGTTGTCGGCGCCGTTGCGCTTGCAGATGTCATTCGAATTGCAGAACACACGGTCCCTGGACACGGTGCCGTTGGTCAGGTTGACGTTGCTGCCGCCGAGGTACGCGTCGGGCTCGAGTGAGGTCGTGCTGAGCGTGGCCGGCTGTACCGTGCTGGCGTCGTGGTTGAGGCCCGGCTTGTAGTTGACGTTCGGGTCGTAGTAGATGCCGTTGAAGCCGTTGGCGCCGCCGGTGTAGTAGCACGGGTCGCCGGGGTCGCAATCCTGGGTGCCGTCGCTGCGCCGCAGGGAGCCCTTGGCGGTGACGCCGCCACCGCTGCTCGCGACGTAGTCCGGCAGGAAGTCCCGCGCCATGGACCCCGAATCGTCCAGGATGAACATGACGTTCGGCACCACCGAGACCGTGCCCGAAGACAGCGGCACGTTGGAGATGTCCGTGACGGCTCCGAACGCGGGCTCGGCGACAAGGCAGCCGACCATCGCGTAGACCGCGAGGCGCTTGATTGGAGAGTTTGTGTTGTTCATTGTGGATCCCCCTGCTTTTCCGCTCGCTGGCGGTTACTGGATTCGCACCATCGATTGCACGACGGTGGTCGAATTGCGTGGTCCGACCGCGCGCGCGGTGATGCGGTAATGGATCATCGGCGGCTTGGTGAAGGGGTTTGCCTTGCTCATGTCGATCCCCTCGCCGCTGATCAGCGTCGAATCAGGCGTCGTGCCGCAGACGTTGTCGCTGCCGCCGCAGGTGGACCCGGGCGCGCAGTTGGGCACGGGGCACATGCGATGGATGAGGTAGGAGACCACGTTGCCATAGGCGTCCGGGCTGCCGCCGTTCAGGACATAGGCATCGGCCCAGCTGCCGTTGTTCATCCAGTCCGGCTCCAGGCCCGGAACGCTCGAGCGGTAGCCGTTGCCGGTGTTGTCGGCGTAGAGCGTGACCCCGGTGGCGTTGGAGCCAAGCCAGAAATAGGCCGCCTGCAGGCCCTGGTCGGCGCCGCTGATCGTGGATTGCTTGTAGGCGATGTTGCCCGCGACGATCGTGGCGGTATCGACCGAGCGCATCATGGCGATGCCTGCCATGGTCATCGCCACCAGGACGATGAGCGCGATGATCAGCATCACGCCATGCTGGCGGGTCGCGAGGCGCGGAATGGTGCGTATCGGTTTCATGAGCTGGCCGCCCAGATCCAGTTGCGCAGCGTGACGGTGGTCTCGAACACCTTGTAGCGGTAGCACTGCCAGTCGGTGTCGGCCGACAGATCCAGCCTGACGTTCAGATTCCACGGCGAGCCCGCCCAGGCGCTGCCCGACCAGGTCGGCTCAGCCGTCGTGGTGTCGCAGGGCTGGCCGCGGCCGGCATTCGGAACCTCCGGCAGCGCGCTGCGCGCGACCAGGACCACGCGCACCGCGAGCACGCGGCGCCAGTCGGGCGTCGGCACCGAAGGCGCGTCGACGAAGCGGTCGACGATACCGTCGCCGGCGGCGTAAACGGTGTTGTAAGGCACCGTATTGTTGTTGACGCCGTCGTCCATTCCGTAGAGCGCCCGCATGTGCACGATGTTGTCGGCAAGCTGGGACGGCGGACTCACCACAAATGCCGATACTGTCGCCAGCACGTTGTGCGGCGCCGGATCCGGCGATTTCGGGATGTAGTACGTCGTATGGACGGGCAGCGTCATGCCGTTCGTGTCGTAGAGGTTGCCGAGGTTGTAGACGTTGGCCTCGCGCGCCTTGTAGACCACGCCCAGCCCGGCCGGCTTGTTGAAGCGCGAGGTCACGCTGGCGCCGCTCTTCCAGGGCAGGGTATAGGGCCCCTGCGCGTGCACGAGCGCCGAATCCACCGTATTGACCGCGGTCACTTCCATGATCGTGCATTCCTTCGGCGGCGCGCTCGGGATCGTTTCGCGCACCACGATCAGGTCGCCAGCGCGGAAGCCATATACGCTTTGCACGCGCACCGGGTCGGTGGACGCGGCCATGGTGGCGATCGTGGAGCTCGCGCTGGTGGTATGCGTGCCGGAGGCATACATCACGACCAGGGAGTCCGGCGTGCGGGCGTCGGCCCCCGCCATAATGCGCACCGGGGCCAGCAGGAGGGTGGCGGGGGAGACCGGAAAGTCCGGCGGCACGCGCGTGTTGTCGTAGCCGATCACGTTGCAGCCGGCGAGCGGCGTGTCGTTGAAGCCCATGCCGGCGTTGCGCAGGTCGCGCTCGATGCTGTAGAGCGCGATGGCGCCGTTCTGCTGCGCATCGCCACCGCTCGAAGTGGTGCGCTTGATGCCCTCGGAGGCCTCGAACACCTGGAAGATGATGACGGTGCCGATGAGCGAGATGGTCATCGCGACCATCAGCTCGACCATACTCACGCCGCGCTGCAGGCGGGCAGGCAAAGGGATTCGCATTGGCAGGCTCACGGAGGAGGGTTCAGGTTGATGTTCGCGCGCACGCGGTGCGTATGCGCCGGCAAGCCCTTGGTGGCTTCCTCGGGCATGCGCCAGCGCACGGTGATTTCGACGAGCGCGCCCAGGGTCGGGTCGGTCGAGTAGTCGACGATCGGCGGAAGGCCGGTGGTCGGGTCGGTGCCCGGCAGGCGGCTACCGACGCGCGTCACCCAGCCGGTGAGCCGCGAGGGCGGCGTGCCGGAGCCGGGGTACTCGTACTGCGCCACGTTGGGCGCGTCGGCCCAGATCTGCGACATCAGCTCGCTCGCGAGGAACGCGGCCTCGCTGCGGTAGCGCGCGTCGGCCGCGGTCTTCACCGCCGCGCCCTGCAGGCCGACGATGGCGAGGATGCCGATCGAGAAGATCAGGATCGCGACCAGCGCTTCGAGCAGCACTACGCCGCCCTGGAGTTTCGGCTTCAGGTTCATGGGCAGGCCCGCGGGTCGGGTGGCGAAGTCACCGGCAGCTGCGGATCGCACATGCGCAGGCTGCCGCCGCCGGTGACCAGAATTCTCAGGCAGCGCATCGGCCCGCTCGCCAGCTGGCAGGCGCCGCCGCCGGGATTGTCGATGTCGAGCTGCGTCACCGGGAACGACCCGTCGGCGTTGCCGGTCACGCCGCCGAGCGGCGTAAAGGTGACGGTGGTGGCGCCGCCGGGGTTAGTGAGGACGTTGGCGTTGCGCGATCCCTCCTGGTGCTGGCGGCTCTGGATCACCGTGCCCGAGGCCGACTCGCTCACCACCCAGCCGGTTTCCGGCACGTTGATCGCGACCTGCACCGACAGATTGCGCCGGATCGCCTCCGCGCGGGCTACCTGCAGCCCGTTCAGGATCGCGTCGCTCGCCACGCGGATCTGCTGGTTCTGCAGGAACTCCGCGAAGCTCGGCACGGCGAGCATCAGCACCACGCCGATGATGGCGATCACCATCATCAGCTCGATGATGCTGAAGCCCGCGGCGCGCCGAAGGCGTTTCAGCACGCGCCGCCCTTTCGCTGTGTCCAGCAGGTGGCGTTGTCGACGTAGCCGGCATTGGCCATGGTGCTGCCGCCCGTGACGGTGGTGGCACGCGCGTTGGCTTCGTTGATCGTGAACACGATGCCGGCGACGCTGTTGGCGCCCGTGGCGCGTACGGTGTACGCGGTTGCGGTGCGCGTGGGGCAATCGACGACGAAGTTTTTCAGTCCGACCGGCAGCGGTGCGACCGTGTTGGCCGCGCATGCGCCCACGAAGGTGCGGTTGTCCTGGTAGTACTGTTCCATCTTGCTCCGCATCGTGAGCAGCGCGGCGGTTGCTTCCGAGATGTTGCCGCGGCGGATGTAATCGTTGTAGGACGGCAGTGCGACCATCGCGAGGATGCCGACGACGGCGACCGCGATCATGAGCTCGATGAGTGTGAAACCTTTTCCCCGCTGCAGCATTGAATCCTCCCTGTGGTTTGGCATGCTAAGAGTGCGCCTTCCGGCCCGGCAATCCGGCGCGACCAAAGGCGCGAATTGCGGCGCGAACGGCGCGGCGCGGCGCAGTATAGCGGCACAAAATCACGCGCCTGCCGCGCTGCAGCACTGGCGTATAATTTCACGCTCTTTCGCGCACTGCTGGTGTAGCTCAGCTGGTAGAGCAACTGATTCGTAATCAGTAGGTCGCCCGTTCGAGTCGGGCCACCAGCACCAAAAACAGGCGCCCATGGCCGCAAGCATTCTGGTCGTCGACGACGACGAAGGCATCCGGGAGCTGCTTCGCCTGCACCTGAGCGCGGCGGGCTACGAGGTGAACGTCGCAGAGGACGCGATCGCCGCCGGCTACCTCGTGCTGCGCAGCCCGCCCGACCTGATCATCTCCGACATCAACATGCCGCACATGGACGGCTTCGAGTTCATCGCCGCGCTGAAGGCCGACCATTCGCTGCCCAAGATCCCGGTGATCTTCCTCACCTCCTACGACGAGGGCGACGCACGCGGCAAGGCGCTCGGCGCGGTGGGCTACATCACCAAGCCGGTACGCGCCGACCGCCTGCTTGCGCTGGTCGCCCAGCACGTGCCCGGCGGGGCGCTCCCAATAGGTTAGGGGCAGTCCCGCAGCTCGGTGCCGTCGATCTGGCGGGCGATTTCCTTCAGGCGCGCCTGCAGCGGCGCGTCGACGCTCTTCACCTGCAGCCAGATTTTCGGCACCACGGTCTCGCGCGGCCCGACGCGCGCCGTGCGCACGCCCTGCGCGCGCAGCGCGGCGAGCCGCGCCTGCGCCGCCTCCTCGCTGCGGAACACCCCGAGCGACAGCGCCCAGCGGTAATCGCCATCCTCCTGCACGATGAAGTACTCGGAGACGCCGAGCGTCTTGAGCTCGGCGGCCTTGCGCACCGCGGCCTGGCGGCCGTTCTGCGGCGGTATGAACACCCACCAGCCCGCGACCTCCTCGGTACGGCGTTGCGCGAGACGGGCGCCGAGCGCGAGCGGCTCGAGCGCCTGCTCGGCGCGCGGCGCGTCCGCTACGGTAAAGCTTCCCCATTCCATGCAAGCGAGGGCTGGCGGCGCGGAAGCCGGCTTCTTTGCGGCGACTGGCGCGGGCGCTGGCAAGCTGGCCGGCGCGACGAGCTTCAGCTTCTCCGGTTCGATTGGGCGCGCCGCCTGCGCCGGGTCGACGGCGTCGGCGGGCGCGCCGTAGCGCGACCAGGCGTAGAACGCCAGGTTGGCGAGCAGCAGAAGCAGGAACAGCGCCCTCATTTGGCGAGCGTGCGCTCGGTGAGGGCGATGCGCGCCAGCCCGTCGAGCACCAGGTTCTCCACGTAGCGGCGCGGCATCGACAGCTGGTCGACCAGCGTGCGGCCGGCGCCGCCCGCGACCATGCACAGCGGGTTGAGCTCCAGGTCGCGCAGCACGCGGTACAGGCGCTCCACTGCGCCGGCCTGGGCGTGGCGGCAGCCGCTCTCGATCGCGTCCGCGGTCTTGCGCGGCGTGTCGCGGTATTCGCCCTGGTCGAGCGGCAGCCGCCCGGTGTGCTCGTGCAGCACGAAGCGCATCAGCTCCGCCCCGGGCAGGATCGCACCGCCCAGAAAGCGTCCGTCTCCCGACAGCATGTCGACGGTTGTCGCAGTGCCCGCGTTCACCACCAGCGCCGGGCCCGCGGCGTGCAGCGCGCGCGCCGCGATCAGCGCCGCCCAGCGGTCGGGTCCGAGCAGCTCGGGACGCTCATAGAGGTTGCGCACTCCGCAGCGCTCGGCCTCGGCGCGCAGCCACACCGGCTCGGCGTCGAAGATGCTGGTCCAGTTGACCAGCAGTTGGTGCGCGCCGTCGCCGGCGACGTTGGAGATGATGATGCGCTCTGGATCGTCGTGCGTGACCGAGAACGGATTGACGTGGTCGCTCGAGGCGGCGAACTCGATGAGCGACACGGTCGAGATGCTGGCCCAGTCGCTGCCGTCGTGCCATCCCCACTTGACACGCGAGTTGCCGGCGTCGATGGCGAGGATCATGCCGCCCTCGCCGACACCACGCGGCCGCTGCGCACCGCGCGCAGTCCGCCGCGCGTCCTGAGCTGCAGCGCGCCGTCGTCGGCGAGGCCGCTCGCCACGCCGCTCATCACGCGTCCGTCGGCGAGACGCACGCGCAACCGCTGGCCCGCGTGCGCGTCCATCCCCTGCCATTCGGCGCGCAGCGCGTCGAGCCCGCGCGCGTCGAACGCGTCCAGCGCCTCGAGGAGCGCGCGGCCGACTTCCTGGATCAGCCGGTTGCGCGGCACGCTCACGTAGTCATACAGGAAGGCGGGCTTGCGGCCCCGGCCGGCGTCCAGGCCTCTGGTACGCCGGCAGTTGATGCCGATGCCGATCACCGCGTAGTTCGAGTCGCGGTTCTCGACCAGGATGCCGCCGAGCTTGGCGCCCTCGACCATCAGGTCGTTCGGCCACTTGAGCGCGGCCTGCCGCAGGCCGAGCGCGCGCAGCGCGCGCGCCGCGGCGACCCCGGCGACCAGCGAGAGCGCGGCCAATTCGCGCACCGGCCGGCGTACGCGCCGGCCGAGCGAAAAGGTGGCGCCGGCGCCCGGTGCGCTGTGCCAGCGCCGGCCGCGGCGGCCGCGGCCCGCGGTCTGCTCCTCGGCGGCCAGCAGTACCGGGCTATTTTCCTTTGCAAGCAGATCATTGGTGGAAGTGCAGCGCTCGACCACGCGCACTTCCACGCCCGGGACGACGATCGCCGCGGCATCGAGCCTGTCCATGCTGCTAGTTTAGCCGCATGCGAGAATCGCCCCGATGAACAACGAACGCATCAAGGTGCGCAACACCGACACCGGCCAGGTGGTCGAGGTCGTGGTGTTCAGCAAGCGCGCGCAGGCGATCGAGGTGGTGCTCGGCGAGGGCGTGCACAACGTGAAATGCACGCTCACGCCGACGCGCAACGGCATGGCTTACGCCGGCAAGATCATGGGGCGCGAGATCGTGTACGAGCGCAGCATCGAGCAGGTGCAGGGCGACATCGACCGCCTGGACCCGCGCCTCAAGAAATCGAGATAACATGACCGGCGCCATGCTTGCGCGCCTGCTCCTCACCTCCGTGCTCGCCTGCGCCGCCGGCGCGGCGGCGGCGCAGCAGCTCTACCGCTGGACCGACGAAAACGGCCGCACGCATATGACCGACACCGCGCCGCCGCCGGGGGCGAAGAACGTGCGCAGGATCAACGCCGGGGCAGGCGGCGCGGCGCAGAAGCCCGCGCCGGTCGGGCTCGAGCGGCCCATGAAGGATTTCCCGGTCACCCTCTACAGCTCAATTAACTGCGCGGATCCGTGCGCCTCGGCGCGCGAGCTGCTCAACAAGCGCGGGGTCCCGTTCACCGAGGTGCAGGTCAACGACGAGGAGCGCCTCGCCGAGCTGAAGAAGCTCTCGCCCGCCGGCGAAGTGCCGGTGCTCAAGGTAGGGACGAGCGTGTCCGTCGGATTCCAGCGCGCGGCGTACGACTCGATGCTCGACTCCGGCGGCTACCCGAAAGAGGGCGTGCTGCCGGCGCGCACCCAGGCCGCGCCGCCGACGCCGGAAGGCTTCGAACCGTCGACACCGCCGAAGGCCGAGCCGGTGAAGCCCGAGGCAGCGGCGCCGGCCGGGCCGTATTCGCCGGGCTCGACGCCGCCGCGCCGCGTGCCGAAGTAACCGATGCAGAGCGCGCTGGCGGACACCGCGGTGGTGGTGATCGCGGCGCTGCACTTCTGGTTTCTGGCGCTGGAGATGTTCCTCTGGGACAAGCCGATCGGCCTGCGCACCTTCGGCATGAGCGCCGAGGAGGCCGCGCTCACCAAGCCCTTGGCGATGAACCAGGGTCTCTACAACGGCTTCCTCGCCGCC
>Ga0315910_10005158_pt1 | contig 10742 bp, 6 predicted proteins | sample EdamamesoilMG_FD_204470 | JGI IMG/M metagenome (GOLD analysis project Ga0315910, IMG submission 204470) | Garden soil microbial communities collected in Santa Monica, California, United States - Edamame soil | ecosystem: Environmental > Terrestrial > Soil > Garden | place: USA: California...
ACGGCGCGCGCACGCGCCTGGCCGAGGCGGTCGAGCAGGCCGCCTCCATCGCCGGCGGGCGCGTGAGCGTGCTCGCGCGCGCCGAGCGCGGTGGCGAGCCCACGCGCCTCGAGTTCAGCACGCACGGTGCCTGCACGCGCTGCGGCTTCCAGCTGACCGAGTCGCTCGAGCCGCGCCACTTCTCGTTCAACACGCACGTGGGCGCCTGCCCGGGCTGCGATGGCCTGGGCCAGCGCTGGCGCTGCGCGCCCGAGCTCCTGATCGACCATCCCGAGCGCGCCCTGGTCGACGAGGAGGGCGGCGCCATCGGCGGAAAACTCGGGCGCTACCTGACCAAGGGCAAGGGCTACTACGAGTACCTGCTGCGCACGGTGGCCAAGGAGCACGGCCTCGACCTCGGCCTGCCCTTCGCCACCCTGCCCGAGAAGGCGCGCGCGCTGCTCCTGCACGGCACGGGCGCGAAGGCGAGCTACCGCGTGCAGATCGAGAAGGGCAGCGCCACGTTCCACATCGAGGAGAACTTCACCGCCGCCTGGCCCGGCCTGTGCGGCCACGTCGACGCCTGGCACCAGAAGTCCGAGGACCCCGAGTGGCGCGCGATCCTCGAGCGCTTCATGCAGCCCACGCTGTGCGCCGAGTGCGCGGGCGAGCGCCTCGCGCCCGCGCCGCGCGCGGTCACCGTCGGGAAGAAGCGCCTGCCCGAGGCGCTGGCCCTGTCGGTGGAGGACGCGCTGGCCTGGCTGGAGCAGCTCGCGCTGCCGGCCGCGGCGCGCGCGGCGGTCGAGCCCGTGCTGAAGGAGCTCGCGGCGCGCGTGCGCCTCCTGTCCGAGGTGGGCCTCTCCTACCTGACGCTCGACCGCTCGGTCAGCACGCTCTCGGGCGGCGAGGCGCGGCGCGTGCGCCTGGCCTCGAGCCTGGGCTCGCACCTGGTCGACGTGTGCTACGTCCTCGACGAGCCGACCGTGGGCCTGCACCCGGCCGACATCGAGCGCCTGACGGGCGCGCTGCTGGCGCTGCGCGACGGCGGCAACACGGTCATCGTGGTCGAGCACGACGAGCACCTCCTGCGCCGGGCCGACCACGTGATCGACATGGGCCCGCGCGCCGGCATCCACGGCGGCGAGGTGGTGGCCTCGTGCTCGCCGGCCGAGCTCATGCGCCACCCGACCTCGCTCACGGCCGCGGCCCTGCGCGGCGAGCTCGTGTTCGAGCGCGGCCCGCGCGCCCCGGCCGAGGACGCGCCCGAGCTCGCGCTCGGCGGCGCACGCCTGCACAACCTGAAGGGCGTCGACTTCACGGCGCGCTTCGGCGACCTGACCGGCGTGTGCGGGCCCTCGGGCTCGGGCAAGAGCACGCTCATCCTGGAGTGCCTCGTGCCCGCCCTGCGCGGCGAGCGCCCGGAGGGGCGCTGGAAGAGCGTGCGCGGCGGCAGCGACGCCGGCCGGCGCGTGGTGGTGGTGGACGCGACCCCGCTCGGGCGCTCGCCCAAGAGCGTGCCGGCCACGGCCGTGGGCGTGCTCGAGCCGCTGCGCGAGCTTTTCGCGCGCGTTCCCGAGGCGCGCGCGCGCGGCCTCGGGCCCTCGCACTTCTCCTTCAACTCGCCGCGTGGGCGCTGCCCGGCCTGCGAGGGCCGCGGCGCGGTGCAGGTCGAGATGCAGTTCCTGGCCGACCTGTGGCTGACCTGCGAGGAGTGCGGCGGCAAGCGCTACCAGCCCGAGGTCCTGTCCGTGCTCTACCGCGGGAAATCGATCGCGGACGTGCTGGCGATCTCGATCGACGAGGCGCACGCCTTCCTGCGCGACGTGCCCGAGATCGCGCGTCCGCTGGAGACGCTGCGCTCGGTCGGCCTGGGCTACATCGCGCTCGGGCAGAGCTCGACCACGCTGTCGGTCGGCGAGGCGCAGCGCATCAAGCTGGCGGCCGAGCTCGGGCGCGGCGACGGCGGCACGCGCAGCATCGTCATCCTCGACGAGCCCACCACGGGCCTGGCGCGCTCGGACGTGGCCCAGCTCTTCGGCGTCCTGACGCGCCTGGCCGAGCGCGGCGACGCGCTGATCGTGATCGAGCACCACGTCGACCTCCTGGCGGCCTGCGACCGGCTGGTCGAGCTCGGCCCGGGCGGCGGCGAGGCCGGCGGGCGCGTGATCGCCGCGGGCACGCCGGCCGAGGTGGCGCGCGACGCGGCCTCGATCACGGGCCCGTTCCTGGGCCGCGCGCTAGGTCGCGGGGCCGAGGCCGAGGTCGAGATGCCCGCGCGCGCGCGCCGCGGGCGCGGCGGCAGGAAGGTGGGCGCGTGACGCTCGCGGCCGACAACCCGCTGATCGTGCAGGGCGACCGCACGCTCATGCTGCACACCGTGCGCGCCGTGTACGACGAGCACGGCCGGCCGCGGCGCGACGACAAGGGCCGCCCGCTGACCGAGGAGCACCCGCGCTTCGCGGCCGCGCGCGACGCGCTGGCGCCCTTCGCCGAGCTCGAGAAGAGCCCCGACTACCTGCACACCTACCGCATCACGCCCGTCTCGGTCTGGAACGCGGCCGCCCTGGGCATCACGGCCGACGACATCCTGGCGCGCCTGGACGAGTTCTCGTGCGTGCCGGTCCCGCGCAACGTCGAGGGCGAGATCCGCGGCTGGATCGCGCGCTACGGCCTGCTGCGCATCGAGCGCGTGGGCGAGCGCTTCGAGCTGTGCTCGTACGACCCCGGCGCGCTGCCCGAGGTGCTCGGACACGACTCGGTGCGCAAGCTCGTGCACGTGGAGGACGGCCGCGCCTGGCTCGAGGAGCACGAGCGCGGCTCGATCAAGCAGGCCCTGATCAAGATCGGCTACCCGGTCGACGACCGCGGCGGCTACCTCGAGGGCGATCCCTTCCCGGTCGTCCTGCGCAGCGCCACGTCCGCGGGTCTCGCCTTCGCGCCGCGGCCCTATCAGGTGGAAGCCGCGCGCGCCTTCCACCGCGGCGGCAGCGTGCTGGGCGGGAACGGCGTGATCGTGCTGCCCTGCGGCGCCGGCAAGACCGTGGTCGGCCTGGTGGCCATGAGCCTGGTGGGGGAGAAGACGCTCGTGCTCACGACCAACACCGTGGCCGTGCGCCAGTGGCGCGAGGAGATCCTGGACAAGACCGGCGTCGCGCCCGCGGACGTGGGCGAGTACACGGGCGAGGAGAAGACCGTGTGCCCGATCACGGTCACGACCTACCAGATGCTGACCTGGCGGCGCTCGAAGACCGAGACCTTCGAGCACTTCGCCCTGTTCTCGCAGCAGAACTGGGGCCTGGTCGTGTACGACGAGGTGCACCTCCTGCCCGCGCCCATCTTCCGCGTCACGGCCGCGCTGCAGGCGCGCCGGCGCCTGGGGCTGACGGCCACGCTCGTGCGCGAGGACGGCAAGGAGGACGAGGTCTTCTGCCTGATCGGGCCCAAGCGCTACGACGTGCCCTGGAAGGTGCTGGAGGACAAGGGCTTCATCGCCCAGGCGCGCTGCACCGAGGTGCGCGTGCCCCTCGACACGGCGCGCAAGCGCGAGTACGCCGACGCCGGCGCGCGCGCCAAGTTCCGCGTGGCCTCCGAGAACCCGGCCAAGATCCAGGTCGTGCAGCGCCTGATCGAGCGCCACGCCGACGGGCGCGTGCTCGTGATCGGGCAGTACCTCGACCAGCTCGAGGAGCTGGCCCGCCACGTGCACGCCCCGCTGATCACGGGCAAGACGCCCAACGCCGAGCGCGAGCGCCTGTACGAGCGCTTCCGGCGCGGCGAGGAGCGCGTGCTCATCGTGTCCAAGGTGGGCAACTTCGCCATCGACCTGCCCGACGCCAATGTCGCCATCCAGATCTCGGGCACGTTCGGCTCGCGCCAGGAAGAGGCCCAGCGCCTGGGACGCATCCTGCGCCCCAAGTCCAACGGCTCCGCCGCTTCCTTCTATGCCGTGGTCACCCTGGGCTCGCGCGACCAGGAATTCGCCCAGAAGCGCCAGCTGTTCTTGACCGAGCAGGGCTACTCCTACGAGATCATCGAGTCTTCGCAACTGGACGCCGGAGTCAGCGCTTGAAGGACACCCACGACATCGAGAACGGCCGGCGCTCCGTCGGTCGCGACGGAGCGCCGGCCCACGGCAACGGTGCCGGCCCCGGGCAGCCCGGCAACGGCGCCGCCCCGAACGGCAGCGGCGAGGCTCCCGCGGACAACGGCGCGGGCCCGGCCGGCAGCGGCTCGGCCGCGCGCCCGGCGCGCGGCTTCCGTCTGGCCGAGTGGCTGGGTGCGCGGCGGCGCGGCGACCTGGTCGAGCTGCACCGCTTCTGGGGCGGGCGTCCGGCCGAGGCGCCGCCCCTGGACGAGGACGAGCTGCGCCAGCGCATCGTGGCCTGGATGAGCGACCCCGGCCGCGTCGAGGAGCGCGTGGCCGGCCTGGGCCGACGGCTGACGAGCGTGCTCGACGGCCTGATCGGCGCGCCGCGCTACCAGCGCAGCTGGGACGAGCTGGCCGGCCAGCCGCCGCTCGACGCGCTCTCGCCCTACGAGCTCGAGGCCTGCCTGGCCGCGCTGGCGCGGCGCGGCCTGGTGGTCGAGGGCGAGGACCGCCGCTTCGAGAGCTTCGGCCAGCGCGTGCTCGGCATCCCGCTCGAGCTGGGCGACGGCCTGGTGCACAAGCGGCGCGAGACGAGCGCGGGCCTGTTCGGAGTGCTGTCCCTGCGCGGGCACCTCGACCATCTCGACGACCAGGGCGAGCGCACGCCGCTCTCGCCGCGCCGGCTGCGCGAGCTCTACAAGATGTACGCCCAGGAAACGGCCTGCACGGCGCGCATCGAGCGCCTGCCCGAGGGCCTGAAGGCGCTGGTCGAGAAGGCCATCCTCGAGTTCGGCGGCATCCTGCCACGCTCCTTCTTCGAGCGCACCGAGACGCGCCTCCTGCACTGGAACGCGCGCCGCTGGCGCCTGATCCTGGAGCAGTCGCTGGTCGGCACGGTGCGCGAGCTCGACCTCTCGCGCTACGGCATCGCGCTGCAGGACGAGACCCTGGTCGTGTTCAACGAGGTGGCCCTGGCCTGGCTGCGGCGCGTGGCCGTTCCCAGCGACCCCGACCGCCCGCACGAGGAGCTCTCGGCCGGCATCGACCTGGCCTCGAACATCTCGCGCTTCCTGACCTACCTGTCCGAGCACGGCGTGCGCTTCACCGTGCGCGGCGAGATCTTCAAGACCACCGAGAAGCGCATCCTGCAGCACCTGATCCCCAACCCCGGGCGCGAGCTCGAGCGCGCCGACGTGCTGCGCTTCATCTTCCGCTACGCGCGCCAGTCGGGCCTGATCGACCGCACCGGCAACCGCACCTTCGCCGTCACGCCGGCCGGGCGCGAGTGGGAGCGCCTGTCGCTGACCGAGAAGCAGCGGCTCCTGCTCGAGCACACCCTGGCCGAGCGCGGCACGAGCAGCACCGACACGCTGCACCAGGTCGGGCTGCGCCAGCTCTTCCTGCGCCTGCTCAAGCGCATCGAGCCGCTGACCTGGTACGACCTCATGTACCTGCCGTTCCTGGCGCGCAACACGTACCTCTCCAACCTGGAGGACGGCAAGGTCGAGGACGAGCTCCACGAACGCGCCCTGGCCGGACGCCTGCCCAGCCTGGAGGATCCGCAGCGCCTGGCCTGGAACCTGATCCGCTGGGCGCGCGAGCGCCTCTACCTGCTCGGCCTGATCGACCTCGGCTACGACAAGGCCGGCCGGCCGGTGGCCATGCGCCTGACGACGAGCGGCGCGCGCCTGCTCGGCGTCGAGCGCCCGGGCAGCGGCCACGTGCCCAGCGAGCGCCTGGTCATCACGCCCGACTTCGAGGTCGTGCTGTTCCCCAACGGCGACGACGGCGAGCTGATCCACGCGCTCGACCGCTTCTGCGTGCGCGAGAAGCAGGGCTCGCTGCTGCACTTCCGCATCACGCAGGACGGCGTCGTGCGCGCGCTGCGCTCGGGCCTCGGCCTCGACGACGTCCTGCAGGCGCTGGAGACGCACGCGCGCACGCCCGTGCCCCAGAACGTGGCCTTCTCGATCCGCGACTGGGCCCTGCGCGCCGGGCTGATGCGGCTCGCGCCCGACCTGACGCTGGTGTGCGAGGAGCCGGACGTCCTGCGGCGCCTGTGCCAGGACCCGGGCACGCGCCGGCACATGGGCGAGATCCTGGACGAGCGCCGCGTGCGCCTGAAGGGGCGCGTGACGCCGCGGCGCATGCAGGCGCTGCTGCGCGAGCTCGGCTACATCGTCGAGCTCGGCGAAGCCGCGGGCTGACGTGCGCGCGCTGCCGCGCCTGATCGCGCTCTCGCCCGGCGACCTCGGGGGTGGAAGCACGCCGCGCGCGCCCTTCCTGCACGCGCTCGAGGCGGCCCTCGCGGCCGGGCTGCCGGGCCTGCTCCTGCGCGAGCCCGCGCTCTCCGACCGCGCCTACCTCGAGCTCGCCGCCGACGTGCGCCTCGTCTTCGAGCGCCTGGGCGCGCCCTGGTTCGCCGTGCATGACCGCGCGCACCTCGCAGAGGTACTCGGGGCCGACGCCGTGCACCTCTCCTTCCGCTCGCTGCGTCCCTCCGAGCTCGGCTGGCTCGGGCCCGGGCTCGCGCTCGGGCTCTCGACCCACGCGCACGACGACCCGGCCTCGTGGGGCGGCGCGCACTACCTCTTCCACGGCCCGCTGCGCGCGACCCCCTCCAAGGCCGGACGCCTGGCGCCGATCGGCCTCGAGGGCCTGCGCGCGGCGGTGGCCGCGGCGCCCTGTCCCGTGCTCGCCCTGGGCGGCGTGCGCGCCGAGGACGTGGCCGGCGCGCTCGGCGTCGGCGCGCACGGCGTGGCGGTGCGCGCCGGCCTGCTCGGCGCGCGCGATCCCGCGGCGGCGACGGCGGCCTTCCTGGCCGCGCTGGCGCCGGCGGTGCGCGAGTAGCATGGCCCCATGGCCTGGTCCGAGGAATCCCTGCTCGCCTGGCTGGCTGCGCGCGCCACTCCGCGCGTGCTGGCCGGCTCGCGCGGACACGACGCGGCCGTGCTGCGCAGTGGGCGTGGGCGCGACGTCCTGTGCTGCGACCAGGTGCTCGAGGGCGTGCACGCCGAGCCGGGCGCGCCCGCGCGCGCGCTGGGGCGCAAGGCGGCCGGGCGCGCGCTCTCGGACCTGGCCGCCACGGCGGCCGAGCCGGTGGGGCTCTTGCTCTCCATCGCCGCGCCGCGCCACGAGCGCGAAGCGCGCCTGCGCGCGCTGATCGAGGCCGTGGACGAGAAGGCGCGCGAGCACGGCGCCGCGCTCGTGGGCGGCGACCTCGCCTGCGGCCCGGGCCCGCTCACGCTCTCGGTGGCCGCGCTGGGACGCCTGTCCGGCCGGCGCCGGCCGCCGGGCCGCGACCGCGCGCGCCCGGGGCAGCTCGTGCTCCTCAGCGGCCCGGTGGGCGGCAGCCGCGCCGGGCGCCACCTCGATCCCGAGCCGCGCCTCGAGCTCGGGCGCTTCCTGTTCGAGCACGGCGCCACGGCGCTGATGGACGTGAGCGACGGCCTCGCGCTCGACCTCGCGCGCCTGGCGCGCGCCTCGCGCGTGCGCGTCGACCTCGAGCGCGTGCCGCTGCACCCCGACGCCCTCGCCGCCGCGCGCCGCTCGCGCCGCTCGGCGCTCGCGCACGCCCTCGGAGACGGCGAGGACCACGAGCTGCTCGCGACCATCGCGCCCGCGCGCTGGATGCGCATCGCCGCCCGCGCCGCGCGGCGCTTCCCCGAGCTCTCGGTGGTCGGGCGCGTGCGCAAGGGCACGGGCCTGCGCGTGCCCGACGAGGCGGGCGCACTCGCGCCCTGGGACGGACGGGGGGGCTGGCGCCATGGCTCGTGAGTGGCGCGCGCGCAGCCCCGCGCCGGCCGTGACCGAGGCGCTGGGGGAGGAGCTCGGGCGCGCGCTCGTGCCCGGCGCCCTGCTGGCGCTCTCGGGCGAGCTCGGCGCGGGCAAGACCACGCTCGTGCGCGGCCTCGCGCGCGGCCTCGGGATCGAGGAGAGCATCGTCTCGCCGACGTTCACGCGCATGCGCGCGCTGCCCGGACGGCTCACGCTCTACCACTTCGACGCCTGGCGCGCGGGCTCGGAGGAGCTCCTGGCCGAGGGCGGCGAGTTCCTGGCCGGCGCGGGCGTGGCCGTGATCGAGTGGGCCGAGCGCGTGGAGCGCTGGCTGCCGTGCCCGCGCCTCGCGCTGACGCTCGCGCACCACGCCCTCGAGGAGCGCGTGCTGTCGTGCGCGCTCGTGTCCGCCCCCCCGGGGTCGGCCCCCGGCGCGCGGCTCCTCGAACACGCCTTGCTCGAAACCCTGGAGCGCGGCCGGCGTACCCCGGGCCTCCTGTCCGCCTCTCCCGTCTCCGATCCCTGACCGGCGTCGCCCCCCGAGCTCTCCCTCGCAGGTCCGTTACGCGGACCCGCCTCGGCCGTCGTGGCCAGCCCGTGGGGGCTCCCGTATGCTCTCCGCCCCATGCCCAGCCGTCCTCGTCGACGCCCCGCGCTTCGTCCGGGCGCCTGGTTGTGCGCGCTCGTCCCCGGGGGAGCGCTCGCCGCGCAGCAGAGCCAGGGCCAGACGCCGCCCCCCGCGCAGCCCGGCCAGACGCCGCCCGCGGCCCAGGCGCCGGGCGCCCAGCTGCCCCTCGCCCCGCAGTACCCCCCGGGCCAGCTGCCCCCGGGGCAGGAACCCGCGCCGCCCGGCGCGCGCGTGCTGCAACTCACCCTCGAAGACGCGCTACGGCTCTCGTTGCGCAACAACCTCGACCTCGAGATCGAACGCCTGACGACCGAGTCGGCGCGCTACGACGCGCTCGGCAGCTGGGGCGCCTTCGACCCGGTGATCTCGGCCACCGGCACGGCGCGCGAGCAGGAGAGCCAGACCCAGTTCGTGTTCGCGGGCGTGGACGTGATCGAGTCGAACGACCTGCAGCTCAGCACGGGCCTCGCCGTGCCGCTCCAGACCGGCGGCTCGCTCGACCTGACCCTCGACCACATCAATTCCGAGACCAACGACCAGTCCGATCCGCTGCCCACCTCGACCGCCGACGTGTTCAGCGTGGCCCTGGTCCAGCCGCTCCTGCGCGGGGGCTGGCGGCGCTACGCCACGGCGCAACAGAAGGAGAGCGAGCTCTTCCTGGAACGCCAGCGCGAGCGCGAGCGCGAGGTGCGCGCCCTGGTGCTGCTCGACGTCTCCAACGCCTACTGGAACCTCGTCTTCGCCGAGCAGGAGCTCGACGTGCGCACGCTGGCGGTCGAGCTCGGCAAGCAGCAGCTCTCCCAGGACCGCCGCCGCCTGGAGGTGGGCGCGGGCACAGAGGTCGACGTGCTGCAGTCCGAGACCAACGTGGCCAACCAGGAGGAGCTGCGCCTGCGCGCCGACTTCAACGTGCGCCAGGCGCGCGACAACCTGCGGCGCCTGCTCGCGCCGCGGCCCGAGGGCAGCGAGGCCGCCGACCTCGACTCGTACCTGGAGGCCTGGGACTGGCCGATCGAGACGTTGACGCCGCTGCCCGAGGTCGATCCGACGCTGGCGCCGGTGTGGACCGAGGTGCTCGAGCACGCCATCGAGAGCCGGCCCGAGCTCGCCCAGCGGCGCCTCGACATCCGCACGGCCGAGGTCGAGCTCGGACGCCTGCACTCGCTGCGCCTGCCGCAGCTCGATCTCTCGCTCTCCAGCCGCAGCGTGGGCTTCGACGGCGATCCGCAGGAGGCCTTCGACACGGCCCTGGCCTGGGACTTCCCGAGCTCGGCCGCGGCCCTGGTGTTCAGCCTGCCCATCGGCAACCGCAGCGCGCGCTACGCCGAGCGTTCGGCGCGCTCCTCGCTGCGCAGCGCGCGCCTCCTCTACGACCGCATCGAGCTCGACGTGCTGGCCGACGTGCGCGCCTCGGTGCGCGAGGTGCTCTACCGGCGCGAGTCCGTCAGCGCGGCCACGAAGAGCCGCGACCTCGCCCAGCGCCAGCTCGAGGCCGAGGAGACGCGCCAGGAGGTGGGGCTCTCGACCACCTTCCAGGTGCTGCAGTTCCAGGAGGACCTGGCGCAGGCGCTCTCGACCGAGGTGGCCGCCAAGACCGCCTACGCCAAGGCGCTGGCCCAGCTGGCCCATGCCGAGGGCAACCTGGGCGACGGGCTGGAGCCCGCATCCGAAGGTCTGGTGCGATGAACGCTGCGCCGAGCGCGACGGGCATGGCGCGCGGCGCGGCCGGCTGGCCGTCGCGAGCCGCGCTCGCCGTGCTGGCGGGAGTGCTCACCTGCCTCTCCGCTTGCGGGCACGAGCCCGCCCCGCCGGCGGCGGACGGGGCCGCGGCGGCGAACGCGCTCCTGCGCGGCGACCGGCGCGTGGCCGAGCTGCTCGGGCCGTGCTCGCGCAACGGCTTCTACGACCGCGACCTCTCCGACGTGGTGCCGGTGCTGCTGGAGAAGCTCGAGTTCTCGCGCCCCGACTCGCTCAAGCGCGCCAAGGAGGAGCTGGGGGAGCTCGGCGAGGCCTCCTTCCCGGCCCTGGCCAACTTCTTCCAGCGCAACTACGCCGACCTGATGCGCTCGGCCCTGGTCGAGAACGCGGTCGACGCCATGGCCTTCAGCCTGACGGACGCCGCGCACGTCCAGCTGCTGCAGGCACTCGTCCACCCGCAGGAGAGCGTGCGCCTGAAGTCGCTGGACGGCCTGCGGCGCAACGCGCGCCCGGCCGACTTCGAGCTCCTGCTGACGCGCCTCCCGCTCGAGCGCACCGACCTGCGCCGCGCGC
>Ga0315910_10005159_pt1 | contig 10736 bp, 7 predicted proteins | sample EdamamesoilMG_FD_204470 | JGI IMG/M metagenome (GOLD analysis project Ga0315910, IMG submission 204470) | Garden soil microbial communities collected in Santa Monica, California, United States - Edamame soil | ecosystem: Environmental > Terrestrial > Soil > Garden | place: USA: California...
TGTCGTCCCAGGCGAGCGGCAGGTGCACGATGCGTGACGGCACCTCTGCCGCCGACAGATCGCGAAGCTCGTCCTCGGCGCGCGCGAGCCAGTCCATGAGCTTCGCGAGCGACAGCTCCTCGGGCCGATAGTGAACTTGCAGGCTGCGCACGCCAGGCGTGAGCTCGGCGATGCCCGGTATTGCGCGCGCGACCAACCAGTCGAGGAGCGCCTGCACGCGGAAGCGCAGATTCAGATCGAGAACGTTCGGCCCGTACTCGATCAGCAAGTACCGGTCTCCCGCCGGACGGTACGTCACCCCGACCGGGTGATCGGGCGTGCCGCGCGTGGCCAACACCGCAGAGCCGATCCCTCCGGACGACGCACGGCGCGCGTCGGCCGGCGGCACGACTGGGCCGTCGAACGAACGCAACGCGGCAATGGCTTGCTCCTGTGCCGCCGCGAAGCGGTTCGCTGATTCGATGTCTACGGGCACGAAGCTCACGGTGTCGCCGGCCGTGAGCTGGCCGAGCTTCCAAAGGTCGGCGCCGATCACGGTCGCAGGGCAGACGAAGCCGCCGAGACTCGGGCCATCCGGCCCCAAGATCACGGGCATGTCGCCCGTGAAGTCCACAGTGCCGATCGCATACGCGTTGTCGTGGATGTTCGACGGGTGCAATCCCGCCTCGCCGCCGTCCTCGCGTGCCCATTCGGGCTTGGGCCCTATCAGCCGCACGCCGGTGCGGCTCGAGTTGTAGTGCACGGTCCAACGCGTCGCGAAAAACGTCTCGACGTCGCGCGGCGTGAAAAAGTCCGGCGCGCCATGCGGTCCGTACACCGCGCGCAGCTCCCAGTGACGCTCGTAGCGCGGGATCAGGTGCGGGTCGATCGCTGCCGGCTCGCCCGCCGGCTCGAGCGCGAGGTGCAGCACGTCGCCCGTGCGCAATTGCCGCCCACCGTGCCCTCCGAACTGGCCGAGCGTGAACGTGGCGCGGCTGCCGAGGTACTGCGGCGCGTCGAAGCCGCCGCGCACGAGCAGATACGCCCGCGCGCCCGCGCCGTCGGTCTTGCCGAGTACCAAAGTTTGGCCACGGCGCACGGCGATCGGTTGCCACGCGGCTACGGCCACGCCGTCGAGCTCGGCGCGCATCGGCGCGCCCGTGAGCGCGACGGTGGCGTCGCTGCGGAAGCGTAACGTGGGGCCGGTCACCGTGAGCTCGAGGCCGGCGGCGGATGCCCGATTGCCGAGCAAGCGGTTGCCGAGCCTAAAGCTGAGCTCGTCCATCGGCCCGGACGGCGGGACGCCGATGTCCCAGTAGCCGATGCGTCCCGGCCAATCCTGCAGCGTCGTCTGCATGCCGCCCGCGAGCACATCGATCGCGGCGACGCGGTAGTCGACGGTCGCAAGGTGCGCCGTAGTCTGCCGCCCGGCGGCGAACACCGGATCGGCCGCGATCTGCCGCAGGTAATCCAGATTCGTCTCGAGACCTGCGAGCCGCGTGTCGACGAGCGCACGAGTGAGTTTCGCGAGCGCGGCGCTACGGTCGTCGCCGTGCACGATCAACTTCGCGATCATCGGGTCGTACCACGGCGAGATCTCACTGCCGCGCTCGACCCACGTTTCGACGCGCGCGGTATCGGGGAAGCGCACTTCGGTCAGCACACCGGTACACGGCTCGAACTGCCGGCCCGGGTCCTCGGCGTACACGCGCACCTGGATCGAGTGGCCGCGCGGTTGCATGCGTAGCGCAACCGGATCGAGCGGCTCGCCCGCGGCGACGCGCAGCATCCATTCGACGAGATCCAATCCTAGAACTTCCTCGGTGACGCCGTGCTCGACCTGCAGGCGCGTGTTGACCTCCAGGAAATAGAACGCTGCGCGGTCTGCGTCGTAGAGGTACTCGACCGTACCCGCGCTGCGGTAGCTGACCGCGCGGGCGAGCCGCTCGGAGGTCCGTAGCATCGCGTCGCGCACTCTCGCGGGCAGGTTCGGCGCCGGCGTTTCCTCGACGACCTTTTGATTGCGCCGCTGCAGCGAGCAATCACGCTCGCCGAGCGCGACAACGTCACCGCGCCCATCGCCGAAGATTTGCACTTCGATATGGCGCGCGTTCTCGACGAATTTTTCGACGAACACGCCATCGTCCGCAAAGTTGTTGCGCGACAAGCGGCGCACGGGCTCGAACGCCTCGCGCAGCGCTTGATCGCTTCGGCAGAGCTGCATGCCGATGCCCCCGCCACCCGCAGTGCTCTTCAGCATCACGGGATAGCCGACCTTGCGCGCGGCAGCGAGCGCGTCCTCCACGGAGTCGAGCAGCGCGCTGCCCGGCAACAGCGGCACGTCGTTCTCGGCGGCGAGTTGGCGCGCCGTGTGCTTCAAGCCGAACGCGCGCATCTGTTCCGGCGTCGGACCGATGAATACCAAGCCCTCACGCTCGCAACGTTCGGCGAAGCCGTCGTTCTCGGCGAGAAAGCCGTAGCCTGGATGAATCGCCTCGGCGCCCGTGTCGCGCGCCGCGGCCAGGATTCGCTCGACGTCGAGATACGAGCGCGCGGCAGCCGGTTCGCCGATGCGGACCGCGCGGTCCGCTGCCGCGACGTGCAGCGAGTGGCGGTCGGCATCAGAATAGACCGCCACCGACTCCACGCCGAGACGGCGCAGCGTGCGGATGACGCGGCACGCTATCGCGCCGCGATTGGCAATCAAGACTCGTTTGAACATGTCGCGGCTACCCGGGCCTCAATCCCAGATGATCATTTCCACGGGCGTCGGGTTGTACGCGTTGCACGGGTTGTTGAGCTGCGGACAGTTCGAGACGAGCACGAGCACGTCCGTTTCCGCGCGCATCTCGACGTACTTGCCGGCGTCGCTGATGCCGTCCTCGAAGCTCAAACCGCCATCCGGCGTCAGCGGCACGTTCATGAAGAAGTTGATGTTGCTCGCGAGGTCACGCTTGCCGAGGCCGTAGCCGCTTTCGGCGAGCGCGTAGAGAAAGCTGTCGCGGCACGAGTGCATTGACTTTTTGTCGAGCGCATAGCGCACCTGGTTCGATTCTGCTGCGCACGCGCCGCCCAGCGTATCGTGGCGCCCGCAGGTGTCGGCCGTGATCGTGAGCAGAACGTTGCCGCTGCCGGACAAGAGGCGGCTGCCGCTGGTGAGATACACATTGCGCTGCGTGCGGATCGTCGTGAGTGCGCAGTAACGCTCCTCGGTCGGCTGCGCGAGACCGTAGAACAATGTGTCGACGGCCTGATTGCCTTCGAGGTCGAGGATCCTCAGCGTCTGACCGCGCTTTAGCTCGGCGAGCCACGCGGAGCCCGCGGTTACGATCTCGCGGCGCGCCGCCGCGTCCGGGTCGAGCGTGCTGGCAATCAAGCGCGGCGCACTCATGCGTGTGAACCTTCGAGCTGGCAGTTGTAGATCGCGGTGTTCGCGTACGCTCGCGCGTTCTCGGGCCGAAAACCGATGCAGTAATCGTCCTCGCGCACGGGCTCGGCATGCCGGATCTCGAGGTCCACCGGACCCGGCGCGTACTCCCGCGCCGGATTCAGCGGATGCGGCGCAGTATTGAGCACGACCAGCGTATCCATCTCCGCGCGCAGCTCGACGTACGCACCGGGCTTGCCGTGCCCTGCCGCGTACTCGAGCGCGCCGTCGGCGCCTGCGTGCACGCGGCTGAAAAAATTCACGTTCGCGACGAGATCCTGCCGGCCCAGCCCCCACTTGCCGAGCTCGATCAGAAACAGCTCGCGGCCGCTGCGATAGAACGCGTTGCGGTCGCGCTGGTAGCTCGAGTCGCCGTACTGGCGGCGCACGTCTTCCGGCGAGCTGATGCCCCCGATCGGATCGTGCCAGCCGAGCGTGTCTTCGACGATCGACAGCAACACGCGCCCCATGTCCGAGTACAGCATGTTGCCCTTCGTGAGCTTCGACGTGTGCTGGGCCTTGAGCGTGTCGGCCATGTTGTAGCGTTCTGTCGGAATATGCGGGTTGAACAGCAGCGTTGCGGCGTTCGCGCGCCCGGTGGTATCCACGATGCGCAGCACGTAGCCGCGCCGGATCACCATCGACCAATAGCGCGCACCGGGCACGGTCTCGCTGTGCACGGTCATACCGCAGTCTCCGCGCCGCTGCCTGGCGGAGCCGTGCGCGCGTCGCGCCCGCGGCGGAGCGGCAAATCGTAGGTGATACGCGCACCGTAGAGCTCGGGCTCGTGCGGGTCCTTACGGACGCGGTCGAGCACGATCACCCTGCCTCCCAAGTAGAAGCTCTCCTTGATGTCGTGGCTCGTCATGAAGATCGTAAGCTTGAGCTTGCCCCATAGATCGAGAATCAGCTCGTGCATGTCGCTGCGGATACCCGGGTCGAGTGCGCCGAACGGCTCGTCGAGCAGAAGGATACGCGGGCGCCGCATCAGCGCCTGCGCGATCGCAAGCCGCTGCTGCATCCCGCCCGAGAGCTCGGACGGATACTTGTCGCCGGCATTCCCGAGACCGACCGCGGCGAGCATATCTAGCGCACGCTGGCGCGTCTCGCGGCGCGCCTTACCGAACAGCCGCGCGGTCAGCGGCGCGCCCGCGAACTCCTCGCCGACCATCACGTTCTCGAGTGCGGTCATGTGGGGGAACACCGAGTATTTCTGAAACACGACGCCGCGGTCTGGCCCGGGCTCGTCCGGCAGCGGCTTGCCGTCGAGCAGCACCTCGCCGCGCGTTTGCCGCTCCTCGCCGAGCAGGATCCGTAGAAACGTGGTCTTGCCGCAGCCCGACGAGCCAATGATCGTGACGAACTCGCCGGACTCGACGTCCAAGCTGATGTTCTCGAGCACCACCTGACGGCCGTACTCCTTCCAAAGCCGGCGCACTTGCAGCGCGCTCATCGCGCAGCTCCGGCGCCATACCACGGGAACGCGACTCGGTTCACGAGCCGCAGCGCGAGATCGAGCGCGAACGCGAGCAGCGTAATCCACGCGACGTACGGCAGGATGACGTCCATATCGAGGAAGCGGCGCACGAGAAAGATCCGGTAGCCCAAGCCCTCGGTGGCCGCGATCGCCTCGGCTGCGATCAGGAACAGCCAGGCCGCGCCCAGCGCGAGCCGGGTCGCGTCGAGCAGGCGCGGTACGACCTGCGGTAGCACGATGCGCAGGATGAGCTGCCATGTGGAAGCACCAAGCGTCTGCGCCTTGATCAAGAGCTCCACCGGCAGCTCTTCGACTCGCTGCTGCACGTCGCGCGTGATGAACGGCGCGATGCCGAACACGATCAGCACGACCTTCGACAGCTCATCGACGCCGAGAGCGATGAACAGGATCGGCAGCACCGCGAGCGGCGGGATCATCGACAGCACTTTGACGAGCGGCGACAACGTTCTCTGCACGTACGGAATGAGCCCCGTGATCACGCCGAAGACGAGCCCGATGCTCATGCTGATCGCGACGCCCATGAACAATCGCATCAAGCTCGCACCGGTGTCGACCCAGAGCAAAACCTCTCCGGTACGACGGTTCTCCTCCGTGGCAAGCCGTTCGAACGTGCCGGCCATCTTCGCGAGCGACGGCAGCAGCTTGTCGTCGGGGTTCTCGGCCAATCGAGCGGCCGATGCCGCGACGTACGCGGCCAGCACGATCACGAACGGCAGCGCTCCGAGCGCGATGCTCAAGCCCCGCTCGGGCCGCAGGTTGATGAGTCGTTTCACGCTCGGCGCTAGAGCTTACCCTCGGCTGCGAGCTTCATGTAGTCGGCGTTGAAGCGCAGGCGCACGTTGCTCGAGTTGCCGAGCACGCTGCCGTCCGCGAAGCTGATGCCGACGAAATCCGCGCTCGACGCGTTCTCGCCGAGCAGCCCGTGCTCGAACGCGAACTTCCGCACGGAGTCCATGGTCGCGCGCAACTGCGCGCTGGTCGCGAACTGCACGGCGTCGGCCGGCTTGTAGAACAGCTGCGTGGTCGCGAGCTGCTCCTCGTAACCCGCGAGGTCGGTGCCGGACGCCTCGCCCATCGCCGTGCGCGCGGCTTTGCTGGTCGCGGGCGCGGACATGACCTGCATGATCTCGTACCAAGCGCCCGCGAGCGCTTTCCCAAGATTCGGATTCGCTGCGAGCACCTCGGTGTTCACCGACAACGTGTCGATGATCTCGCCCGGAATCTTCGACGAGTCGAACACCAAGCTTGCGCCCTGCAGCTTGCTGATCTCGCTGAGCTGCGGTTTCCACGCGACGACTGCGTTCACGTCGGCCGACGATGCGACCGCCACGATGTCGGCGTCGGACGTATTGACGACTTTGATGTCGCGCTCGCTCAAGCCCACGCTCTCGAGCCCGCGCGCGAGCAGGTAGTGAGATACCGAGAGCTCGACGAGATTCACATCGCGGCCCTTGATCGCGGCGAGGTTGGCGGCCCCCTTGAGCACGATGCCGTCGTTGCCGTTCGAGGTGCTGCCCAAGATCAGCGCGGTCGTGTCCACGCCGCCGGCAGCCGGAATCGTGAGCGCATCCATGTTGGTCAGCGCGACGCCGTCGAACGACCCGCCCGTGTACAGATTGATCGACTCGACGTAGTCGTTGATTTGCACGACCTCGATGCTGATGTCGTACTTGTCGGCCCATTTCTTGACGATGCCCTCGGCTTGCGCGTAGCCCCACGGCATCCATCCGACGTAGATGCTCCACGCGATACGGAAGCTGTCGCGCGGCTGCGCGGCTGCGGGGTTGCCGAGCAACGAGGCCGTCAGCAACGCTGCGGCGGCCGCAATGCCGAACGAACGGCGGTGCAATCGGGTCGGGGTTGAGCGAGTGCTGGATGGGCGCATGACATCTCTCCTAGTTTTTTGAGCGGGTCACTACACGGCGCACGGGAGAATCGCTGTCGATCTCCCGGGCTTTTGTCCCGCCGTGTAACCTCCCGCTTCGGAGAGGTCGGCGACTCTCGGACCAGCCACCCGCGTCTCCGCGAGCCGGAACCCTAGCCGCCCATTTCGAAACCAAGTTGTGATCGAAGGCCGATCCTTCGGCCTATCGGGCTTGCGTTGCCAGCGATTCTCTTTTTGCCGTACGACGTACTAAGCAAGAACAGGGCCACTCGCTGGGGCCCATCGACTTTCAAGGCGTTGCGCGCAAAAGCGAAGAATTTTGGTGGAGCGACTGCACCGCTGAGCACCCATTCGGAGCGCGTCGCCCCAACGCGTGCACGATTATCGAGCGTTCGCCGACACTCGCCGCTGAAGCGGGGGCGCCGCTTCTCGCGATTCGCCGCCTGGCATGGTTCTCGCTCTGCGAAATCCGACCTTGGATTCAAGAAGGAGCTAGGGCGATGCCTGACTGTGTGACGCTCCGCGAGTGGCGAGCGAAGCTGCGGAGCAGCAAACCCGGCCGAGCCGGCTACGCACAGTTCCTCTCAAGCCCGAAGCAGGCGGACAACGCGTGGATCACGCTGCTCGACGACGAAAAGTTGCGCGTGCAGCTCGCGGCGCTCGACGAACGGCTCGCTCTGACCGGCGGCGACGTCGCCCGACTCCCACTCTATGGTGTGCCCTTCGCGGTCAAAGACATCATCGACGTCGCGGGCTGGCCAACGACGGCAGCATGCCCAGCGTACTCGTACGTGGCCGACTCCGACGCCCCAGTCGTCGCGCGCTTGCGCGCAGCCGGCGCCATCGTCGTCGGCAAGACGAACTTGGACCAGTTCGCGACGGGGCTCGTCGGCACGCGCTCCCCTCACGGCGCCGTCGCCAACAGCTTCAAGCCGGAGTTCGTGAGCGGCGGGTCGAGCTCCGGCTCCGCCTCCGTCGTTGCGCGCGGGCTCGTGCCGTTTTCGCTCGGCAGCGATACCGCGGGCTCGGGGCGCGTTCCAGCGGCGTTCAACAACATCGTTGGCCTCAAGCCCACGCGCGGGTGGCTCAGCACGAGCGGCGTGGTGCCCGCATGCCGCACGCTCGACTGCGTCTCCGTGTTTGCACTGACAGTCGAGGACGCCGAGCAAATCGCAACCATCGCCGGCGGGTTCGACGCCACGGACCCGTACTCGCGCGCCTCGCTGCCCGACCCCACGGCCCGGTTCTCGTCGACACCGCGTCTCGGCGTGCCCACTGCGCTCGAGTTTTTTGGCGACCAGCTCGCGGAAGCCGCGTTCAGTGCCGCCGTGCAGCGGCTACGCGGGCTCGACGTTGCGCTCGTCGACATCGACTTCGCGCCATTCACCGAGCTCGCTGCGCTGCTCTATCAAGGACCGTGGGTCGCGGAGCGCTACGTCACGATGGAACAGTTGCTTCGCACTGACCCTGACGCCGTGAATCCCGTCGTCCGACAAATTGCGAGCGGTGCCGCACGCTTCTCGGCCGCGGACACATTCAAGGCCGAGTATCGCCGCGCGGAGCTCGCACGCGAGATCGATCGCATCCTCGCTGAGGTGGACGCACTCGTCGTACCGACCACGCCGACGATCTACACGATCGCGGCCGTGCAGAACGATCCGATCGCGCTCAATTCACGTCTCGGCACGTATACGAATTTCACGAACCTCGCGGATCTCGCCGCGCTCGCGTTGCCGGCCGATTTCCGCTCCGACGGCTTGCCGGCCGGCATCACGCTGATCGCTCGCGCCGGCCACGATCACGCGCTGGCCGCCTTCGGCAAGCGCTGGCAACGCGCCACGGGCTTGCCGCTCGGCGCGACCGGACGAGCAGCCGAGCAAAGCCTCGACGCCGACGCAATCGTCGTTGAGCCGCTGCGAGCCTTGCGAATCGCAGTCGTCGGCGCGCACATGACCGGCCTGCCGCTCAACCATCAACTCACGACACGCGGTGCTCGGTTCGTGGAGCGTTGTCGCACGGCGGACTGCTACCGGTTGTTCGCGCTCCCCAACACGACGCCGCCCAAGCCTGCGCTCGCGAGACACGAGCACGGCCAATCGATCGAAGTGGAGCTCTGGGATCTGCCCTCGGACGAAGTCGGTTCGTTCGTTGCCGAGATTCCCGCGCCGCTTGGGCTCGGCACGCTCGAGCTCGCAGACGGCCGCGCGGTGAAAGGATTCATCTGCGAGCCGTACGGCCTCGCCGGTGCACACGACATCACGGAGTACGGCGGTTGGCGCGCGTTTCTCGCCGCTTCTGCCGCATCGCGCAGCTAGCGACATCACCGCACCAACTGTGAGCAATCGCGGGCGCGTCTCGCACGTTAACCGAGCATCTCGCGTATAGCGCACTCGCACAAAACGTGTGCGTGCTGCGCTTTTCATCGTGGCATGAACATTGCAAAACACCGCGCACAGGAGAGGGTCACCACAACAACATTAGTCGCACCCAAAAAACGGGGACAAGGAGTTTCTCGATGAATGGCTTCGCCACGAAAGTCACGTACTCGCTCGCGTTTCTCGGAAGCACTCCGCTCGTTGTTGCCGCTGACGCGGTACGCACGAGCACTTGAATCTCGACCACCCACTCCACGGATTGCCGCCGCCGGTCATGCGACCGATGGCTCCCAGCTCGGCCTGCAAATCAGAATCTACAAAACCGAATCGAACTCAGAGGGAACCACTATGAAGCTCAATGCATTACTCATGAAACCGCTTGCTGCTGCGACCTTGGCTGCTTTGTCTTTGAGCGCGCAGGCGCAGGACACGATCAAGGTCGGCATCCTGCACTCGCTGTCCGGCACGATGGCCATCAGCGAGACGACGCTCAAAGACACGATGCTGATGATGATCGCCGATCAAAACGCGAAGGGCGGTCTGCTCGGCAAGAAACTCGAGGCTGTCGTCGTCGATCCCGCGTCCGACTGGCCGTTGTTCGCCGAGAAAGCACGCGAGCTGATCGAGGTGAACAAGGTCGCAGCCGTGTTCGGCTGTTGGACGTCGGTCTCGCGCAAGTCGGTGTTGCCGGTGTTCGAGGAGCTGGACAGCTTGTTGTTCTATCCGGTGCAGTACGAGGGCGAGGAGTCGTCGAAGAATGTCTTCTACACCGGCGCGGCGCCCAATCAGCAAGCGATTCCGGCCGTCGACTATCTGATGAACGATATCGGCGTCGAGCGCTGGGTGTTGGCCGGCACCGATTACGTGTATCCGCGCACGACGAACCGGATTCTCGAGGCGTACCTGAAATCGAAGGGAGTCGCAGCCGCCGACATCATGATCAACTACACGCCGTTCGGGCATTCCGACTGGCAGTCGATCATCGCGCAGATCAAGACGTTCGGCTCGGCCGGCAAGAAGACCGCGGTGGTTTCCACGATCAACGGCGACGCGAACGTGCCGTTCTACAAGGAGCTCGGCAATCAGGGTATCTCGGCCGAGGACATTCCGGTCGTCGCGTTCTCGGTCGGCGAGGAAGAGCTGTCGGGCATCGACACGGCTCCGCTCGTCGGGCATCTCGCCGCGTGGAACTACTTCATGAGCATCGAATCGGACGTCAACGACGAGTTCATCGGTGAATGGACGAAGTTCATCAAGAACCCGGAGCGCGTGACCAACGACCCGATGGAAGCGCACTACATCGGCTTCAAGATGTGGGCCGCCGCAGTGGAGAAGGCCGGCACGACGGATCCTGACGCGGTGCAGGAGGCGATCATCGGCGTGTCGGTGCCGAACCTCACGGGCGGCGTCGCCACCATGATGCCGAACCACCACATCACGAAGCCCGTGTTCATCGGCGAGATCCAGGACGACGGCCAGTTCGACGTCGTATGGCAGACCGCCAGCACGGTGGTCGGCGACGCGTGGTCCGATTTCCTGCCGGGCTCGCGCGACATCACGGCCGATTGGACG